>Ga0157375_10000948_pt1 | contig 25130 bp, 19 predicted proteins | sample M35metaG_FD_115311 | JGI IMG/M metagenome (GOLD analysis project Ga0157375, IMG submission 115311) | Miscanthus rhizosphere microbial communities from Kellogg Biological Station, Michigan, USA - M3-5 metaG | ecosystem: Host-associated > Plants > Roots > Rhizosphere > Soil | place: USA: Michigan... | reverse complement strand
GGCCCCGGTTGGGCGGCATCCTGCCGCAGAAGCAACGGCAAGAGCCAAAGCCAGAGCGGCCTAGAGCCAATCGCGCGGGCGAAGGTAGTCGGCAAGCCGCGCCTCCGGCGAACCGGGTTCCGGCGCATACGCGTACTCGAAGCGCACGCGCGGCGGCAGCGACATGAGGATCGATTCGGTGCGACCGCCGGACTGCAGACCGAACAATGTGCCGCGGTCGTAGACCAGGTTGAACTCGACGTAGCGGCCGCGGCGGTACAGCTGGAACTCGCGTTCGCGGTTGCCGAATGGTGTACTTTTACGCTTTTCCACAATGGGAACATACGCCTTCGGGAACGCGTTGCCGACGGCCTGCATGAGGCCGAACGAGCGCGCGAATCCGCCGGCATTGAGATCGTCGAAAAAAAGGCCGCCGACGCCGCGCGTCTCGCCGCGATGCTTGAGGTAGAAATACTCGTCGCACCAGCGCTTGTATTTCGCATAGGCATCCGCGCCGAAGGGCGCGCACAGATCGCGCGCGACCGTGTGCCAGTGCACGACATCTTCGTCGAACGGATAGTACGGAGTCAGGTCGAAACCGCCGCCGAACCACCAGGCTGGTTCACCGTTCTCGGCGCGCGCCTCGAAGTAGCGCACGTTCATGTGCGTGGTCGGCACGTAGGGGTTGCGCGGATGCACGACCAGCGACACGCCGAGCGCGGTCCACGCGCGCCCGGCCAGTTCCGGCCGATGCGCGCTCGCGGAAGGCGGCAGGCGCGCGCCTTCGACGCGCGAGAAATTGACGCCGCCTTGTTCGAATACGCCGCCTTCCTTGAGCACACGCGATCGTCCGCCGCCGCCTTCGGCACGCTGCCACGCATCCTCGACGAAGCGCGCGCCGCCGTCTGCCGCCTCGAGTGCGGCGCAGATGCGATCCTGCAGGTCGCGCAGATAGCACTCGACCGACATCAGATTGTCGCCCGGCGCGGACATTTATTGCTGATCTCCGTTTGCAGGCTCGTTCATGTTCGAATTCACTGACGGGACGCGTAGCTGGACCGGCGCTTCGGCCATCGATACAGAAACCAGGAATCGGGCAACGCGTGGGTTGGTGTGCCGCGGCGATGGTAGCAGGTGTCCTGCTCGAGCCAAGCGGCCTGCGGACTCGCGTTGCGGCCCCTCGCCGCCGACCCCTATACTGCACCCGTTGCCTTTCGCTGCCCGCTTTGCGCTTGCCCGCCCGTATCCCGCCTGTTGCAATCACCGCGTATACCGCAACCTGCGCTGCCGCGCGCGGGGTCGACGCGCTCGCGGCGGCATTGCGTGAACGGCGCGGGGGATTGATCGCGAACGACCTGCCCGATCATCCGCTGCCATGCTTCATCGGCCGCGTCGCCGGTCTCGAAGAAGCCGCACTGCCGTCGGATCTGGCCGGCTTCGAGTCGCGCAACAATCGCCTCGCCTGGCTCGGCCTCATTCAAGACGGTTTCCGCGAGCGCGCGCTGGCTCTGCGTGAACGCTACGGCCGCGCGCGCGTCGCCGTCGTGCTCGGCACGTCGACTTCGAATATCGGCGAGACCGAAAAGGCCTATCGCATGCTGGATGCCGACGGCCGCTTTCCGGCATCGCAGATGCGGCCGCAGGTGCACCAGACACACGGGCTGGGGCTCTTCGTGCAGTCCGCGCTGGGTCTCGACGGGCCGTGCCTGACCGTGTCGACGGCGTGCTCGTCGAGCGCGAAGGTGTTCGCCAGCGCCGAACGCCTGCTGCGCGCGGGCTTCGCGGATGCCGCGATCGTCGGCGGTGTCGACACACTGTGCGGCAGCGTGCTGTACGGATTCAATTCGCTCGGCCTGGTGTCGGCGCAGCCGTGCCGCCCGTTCGACGCCGCGCGTAACGGCCTGTCGCTCGGCGAAGCGGCAGGTTTTGCGCTCCTCGAGCGCGTCGGCGGAAAAAATGCAAGTGTGGACAAATCCACACCGTGCCTGGTCGGCTACGGCGAATCGAGCGATGCGCACCACATGTCGTCGCCGCATCCGGAAGGACTCGGCGCGTTGCATGCCCTGGAAGATGCCCTGGCGCGCGCGGGCCTGGCGCCTCGTGATGTCGGCTACATCAACCTGCACGGCACGGCTACGCCAGCGAATGATGCGGTCGAGGCAGTGATGATCGCGCGCGCATTTTCCGCGATGACGCTGGCCAGTTCGACCAAGGGCTGGACCGGGCACACGCTCGGCGCCGCCGGCATCGTCGAGTCGGTCATCGCCCTGCTCGCACTCGAGCGCGGCTTCGTACCGGGCACATTGAATACGCGCGAGCTCGACCCGGTCTGCGGACCGCAAATCCTGATCGACAACCGCGCGGCTGACCCGCGCGTGGTTTTGAGCAATTCTTTCGGCTTCGGCGGCAACAATTGCTGCGTGGCGTTCGCGCGTGCTCAGGCAGCATGAGCACGCCCGCCGCCATCGACGTCGTCATTGAAGGTGTGGGCCTGTGGTCAGCGTCGCTTCCGGGCTGGGATTCGGGCAGGGCGATCCTGCGCGGCGAAGCGCAGCCGCCGGCAAACCCTGCGGCGCGTCCGGCGCCGACGCTGCTGGCACCGAACGAACGGCGACGCGCCCCGGACAGCGTGTTGCTCGCCTTCGAGATTGCCCAGCAGGCCTGTGCCATGGCCGGGCGCGATCCGGGATCGATGCCGGCGGTGTTCGCCAGTGCCTATGGCGACCTCGCCATCAACGACTATCTGTGCGCCACGCTCGTGCAATCGGCGCAGGACCTGTCGCCGACCAAGTTCCACAATTCCGTGCACAACGCGCCCGCTGGCTACTGGGCGATCGCGACCGGCTGCATGGCCAGTACCAACGCGGTCAGCGCCGCAATGTCGACGTTCGGCGCCGGCCTGCTCGAGGCTGCCGTGCTGGCGGCCACCGAGGGCACGCCGGCCCTCTATGCAGCCTATGACGTTGGCGCGTGCGGACCGCTGGCCGATATCATCCCATGCCGCGGCGCGTTTGGCGCAGCGTTCGTGCTGTCGCCGCGGCGCGATCGCGCTGGCGCTGCGCTGCGCCTCACGCTGGTTCCCGCCGCGTCGGCGGAACTTGCGCCGGCCCCCGCTCTACTGCACGCTTCACAACGCGACAATCCAGCGGCGTATGGATTGCCGCTCTTGACCGCCCTGGCGCTTGGGGAAGCGCGCGCGCTGCAGCTGCCGGCCGGTCCGCGAACCCACGTGCATCTGGAGATTTCGAATTGGCAGAACTGAAAGACCGCACCTCCCGGCCGTCCCTGGCGTCCGGGCCGCTCGGGATCCCGCCCGGTGGCTCCGCCCTCGCCGGAACCGTGGTGATTCCGGCGCTGAACGAGGAGCGAGCAATCCGCGCGGTCGTCGAAGAGGCTCTGGCCAACTGCGGCCGGGTCATCGTGGTCGATGACGGCTCCAGCGACCGCACCAGCGTCGTCATTGCCGATCTTCCCGTCGAGCGCATCCGCCATGACCAGCCGATGGGCAAGGCCAAGGCGTTGCGCGACGGTTTCCGCCGCGCGCTCGAACTCGGCGCCGAAGGCGTGCTGACCATGGACGGCGACGGCCAGCACTCCGCGGCCGACCTGCCGCGCCTTCTTGCTGCGGCGAAGGAGTACCCCAACAGCATCGTCATCGGCGCGCGCCTGCGCAGCAAGAACGCACAACCCGGCAAGAACCGCTTTGGCAACCAGCAGGCGGACTTCTGGGTGTCGTGGGCCTGCGGCCAGCGTGTCGTCGACTCGCAGAGCGGCCAGCGTTTCTATCCGCGCGCGGTGATCGAACTGGCGCTGGCGCTGCCGCACGACGGCTTCGTCTTCGAAAGCGAAATCCTGATCGAAGCGGCCGATCACGGCATCAAGGCGGTTTCGGTGCCGATCGATACGCGTTACGAGGAAGATCGCCGCGCCAGCCATTTCCGTCCGTTGCGCGACGTCAGCCGCATCACGCGCATGATCGCCTGGCGGCTGGTGCGCGGCGGTTTCATGCCGCGCAACTATTGGCGCGCGCGCACCGAACCGCCGATCATCGTGGAGTCGGTGTAGTGCACACGGCGACACCACGCGGGCCGCGCCGGGACAGCTGATGTTGCGCCGGCATAGGGGTGCATGCCGGCCAGGAGGCGCCGGCACACGCATGCCTCCGCACGCTCGGCATCGTTTTCGCGTCAGTTTGATCACAGCGATCACGCTGCTGCTGATCGGTTGCGCCGCGCCGGTCACGCTGCCGACGTTGCCGCAAGACGTTGCGCCCGATTGGCGTGCCGTGCAGGCGGATCCGTCGCTCGGCCAGGCTCCGAATCTCGACTCGTGGTGGCACGCATTCAATGATCCCGCGCTCGATGGCCTGATCGAGCGCGCACGCGCACAGAACCTGACGATCGCGCAGGCGCAGCTGCGCCTGCGCGGCGCGCGCGCACTGCAGCACCGCTCGGCGACGCAATACGAACCGCAAGTCAGCTTCCACACGTTTGCCGAACCCGATCCGAACGGCTCGACCAGTTATTTCGAGATCGGCTTCGACGCCCTGTGGGAATTCGGGTTCTTCGGCCGCGGCCAAGCCGACGCGCGCCGGGCTTCCGCCGACGCGCAAAGCGCGGCGACCGACGTCGTCGCCGCTCAGGTCTCCATCGTCGCCGAAGTCGCCCGCAACTACATGGACCTGCGCGCCGCGCAGGCGCGCGCCGCGATTCTCGACGGTATCGTCGAGCAACGCCGCGAAAAGGTTCGCCTCGCCGGCAAGCTCGTCGAGCTGCATCTGGGCACGACGGTCGACGCCGATCGCGCCGAGGCCGAGTCGGCGCAGGCCATCGCCGAGGCCGGCGAACCGGCCGCCGCGATCGTGCAGGCGCAGCAGGCACTGGCCGTGCTGCTCGCAGACAATGCGCCCGACACCGCGCTCGCCGCGGCGGCGCCGCAGCCGCGCTTGCCGCGGCTTGACGTCGGCGAGACACCGGCTGATTTGCTGCGCACGCGTCCGGAGATCCGCAAGGCCGAATTGAATGTGCTGCACGCGGCCGGCGAACTGGGCCTGGCGCGTGCCGACCTGTATCCGAAACTCGCGCTCGGCGGTTCGCTGACCTCGTCCACGCGCATGGTCGGCGACATCGATCATCCGAACCGCGCGATTCCGGCGTTCGGCCCGGTCATCCAGTGGCCGCTGCTGGACTGGGGCGCGCGGCACGACGTCGTCGATGCGCGCGATGCCGCGCTGCAGGCCGCCGTGCTGGCGTACCGCCAGTCGGTATTCGAAGGCGTCGCCGAAGCCGAATCGGCACTGGCCCAACTCGAGCGCCAGCAAAAACGCGCCAACGCCAGCGAGAAGAACGTGCAGGCGCTCGAGCATGCACAGCAGACCGCCGGCAAACTGCGCGGCTACGGCCTCGCCGACGGTGCCGACGCCACGGCCGCGGCGCTCGCCGCGGCACAGGCGCGGCTCGAGCGTTCGCTCGCCACGCACGATCTGAATCTCGCCTTCATCGCGCTGTACAAGTCGTTCGGCGGCACGCTGCCGCCGCTGCAGCCGGATGCGAAGTGATGGTCGCGCTGGCGCGAAAAACGCTGATCTACGAATGGCGCAAGTTCCTGCCAGCGGCGCTCGCGGTGGCATTCTCGGGCTGCCTGCTGCTGATGCAGGCGGCGCTGATGTTCGGCATCTTCGACAGCGCCAGCGTCTACATCAGCAAGTCGGCGGCAGACCTCTGGGCCGGGTATCCCGGCACGCAGAGCATCGAACTCGGCCGCCCGATTCCGCGCGACACCGAAGTGTCGCTGCTGATGGATGCCGATGTCGTGCGCGTCGAGCCGTTCCAGTGGCTCGACGGCGACTGGCGCGGACCGGTCGAGCGCGGCAGCGTGTCGGTATTCATATCCGGCATCGATCCTTCCGCGGATGGCCTGATGTTCGCGCGCGCTCTCGCACCCGCACAACGCGCGAAGCTGCTCGAACCGGGCAGCGTGATCGTCGACCAGGCCGATCTGCCGAAGCTCGGACTCGACATCGGCGGCGTGGCGACGCTGAACGGCAAGCAGGTGCGCATCGTCGCGGCGAGCCCAGGCCTGCGCGCACTCGGCGGCGTCAACATCGTGACGTCGCTCGCCACCGCGCGCCTGCTCGATGCCGATGCGGCGATGATCGACAAGGACGCCTACTACGTCGCCCGGCTGCGTCCTGGTGCCGACGCGCGACGCGTGCGCGACCGCATCGAAGCGGCGTGGCCGGCTCGGCGTTTCACGCTGTGGACGCAGGCGGAGTTCGAGCACAACGCGGCGACCTACTGGATGTTCGAAACCGGCGCAGGCCTGGGCTTCGTGTTCTTCGCCTTCGTCGTCTTCATAGTCGGCACCGTGATCACCAGCCAGACGCTGGTCGCCGCAGTCGCCAGTTCCGTGCGCGAATACGCGATGCTGAACGCGCTCGGCGCCGGTTATCCGGCCCTTCGCCGCGTTGTGCTCGAGCAGGCGATGTGGGTTGGCGGCTTCGGCATTCTCGGCGGTGCGCTGGTGAGTCTCGTCATGCTGTTGCTGGCGAGCGGACAGAGCGTGCCGGTCGCCTTCGACTTCACCGCCGCCAGCGCTTGCGCGGTTCTGGTGATGACGATTGCGCTCGTGTCCGGCCTGATGGCAGTGCGCGCACTGAGCCATCTCGAGCCGGCGAACCTGCTGAGGTGATGATGGCAGCCGCACGCGCACTCGTCGCTGAAGACCTCGCCAAGGCGTATTCGTCCGGTGCGTTGCGCACGTCGGTGCTCGACGGCCTCGCGCTGTCGCTCGGTGAGCGCGAGTTGACCCTCGTACTCGGTCCCTCCGGCTCCGGCAAGAGCACGCTGTTGGCGCTGCTCAGCGGGCTGCTGAAACCCGACCGCGGCCGCGTCATCGCGCTCGGCGAAGATTTGTGGCGGCTGTCGCGCACGGGCCTGGAAAAATTCCGTCTGCATCACACCGGTTTCGTGTTCCAGGGCTTCAACCTTTTTCCTGCGCTGAGCGCGATCGAGCAGGTCATGCTGCCGCTCGACTATCTCGGCCTCGACCGCAACACCGCATATAACCGCGCGCGTGCCGCGCTCGAAGAAGTCGGCCTGGGCGAACGCGTGCAGCTGAAGCCGATCGAGATGTCCGGCGGCGAGAAGCAGCGCGTCGCCATTGCGCGGGCGCTCGCCAAGAAGCCGCAACTGCTGTTCGCCGACGAGCCGACCAGCGCGCTCGACACGGCGAACGGCAAGGTCGTGATCGATTCGCTGCACCGCGTCGCGCGTACCTACGGCGCGTCCGTGGTCTGCGTCAGCCACGATCATCGCCTCGTCACCAGTGCCGATCGCGTGATCACGATCCAGGATGGCCGTATCCTGTCCGACCTGACGCCGACGCGCGAGCAACGCGCGCACGCTGTCGTGCCCTGAGGAAGATTCAGCATGCTGCCAGCCTCAACGTATCGCTTACTCGGCCTGCTCGCCGCTATCCTGAGCATAGGCGCATGTTCGCGCTCGGCCGATCATGCCGGCAGCGCACAGGCAGCGCCGCTCGCGCAGCCGCAGTTCGCGGCGATGGCGCGTGGCCGCGTCGATATCGAAGGGGGAATCGTGCGCATCACCGCGCCGCGCGATGGCGTGATTGCGGAACTGCACGTCGCGGCGGGCGATACGGTGAAGCAGGGCGACCTCATCGCCGTGATCGACGCGCGCCAGGCCGAGCTCGCCGCCGGCGTCGCCAAGGCCGAACTCGATCAGGCGCAGGCGCGCGCTGCGGCGCTGCGCGCGAAGACCGGCGGTCTGAAATTGCGCGCATCGCGCGTGTCTCAGGCGGCGGAGGCTGGCGCGGCGACGGGGCAGTCGGCCGACGATGCCAAACAGGCGCTGACCGAACTCAACGCCGACATTGCCGAAGCCGACGCCGCGGTCGAAGTCGCGCGACAGCATTTGAAGCAGGCACGCTACGAGGTCGAAGTACGCAGCGTGCGCGCACCGGTCGCCGGACGCATCGTCTCGCGCCCGGCGCATATCGCCGATGTCGTGTCGGCGCAGAGCGGCAGCGAACTGGCAACGCTGCTGCCCGACTCGGCGCGCATCGTGCGCGCGGAACTGAACGAGGCGTTCGTCGCCAAGGTCGCGGTCGGCATGAACGCGACGATCGTCACCGAAACGGACAGCGGCAAGTCGTGGCCGGCGAAAGTCATCCGCATCGGCGACGTGTTCGGCCCGAGCAAGCTCGTCGAGGACGCGCAGGAAACGACCGACGCGCGCGACGTCGAATGCATACTCGAGCTGTCGACCAACGACTTGCGCGTCGGCCAGCGCGTGCAGGTGCGTTTTCTGAGTCGCTAGCGTCGCGCTAGAAGTCGAAGCCGAGTTGCGCATTGCCAGCCTTTGCCTCCCGCAGCGGCAGCGGCGACTCGCGTGCCGACGCAGCTTTGCCACCGAGACGTTCGCGCAGCCCGCCCTGGCGCACGATCGGGCGCGCCAGCGCGCTCGCCAGCGCGGCGTCCGAAGCCCACAGGTCGACACCGCGGCGGGCACGCGACACGGCGGTATACAACAACTGTCGCGAGAGCAGGCGATGGCCGGCCTCCGGCGGCAGCAGCACCGCGACCTGGTCGTATTCCGAACCCTGGCTCTTGTGGATCGTGATCGCGAACGCGGTCTCGTGCTCGGGCAGCGCGGTCGGCGCGAAACCGCGTACGGCGGCCTCGGACTCGCCGGGGACGTGGCCGGTCTCGAACCAGACGCGCAGGCGTCCGTGGCTGTCGGCAAGGCACAGGCCGACGTCGCCGTTGTAGAGACCCGCCGCGTAGTCGTTGCGCGTGATGATCACGGCGCGGCCGGCATACCAGTCGGCGCCAGCGCCGACCTGCCAGGCGCGCCGCAACAACCGCTCCAGCGCGGCGTTGACGGCGAGGCTGCCGAACTCGTCTTCGCGCAATGCGCACAGCAGCTGGCGCCGCCCGAATGCCGCGAGCGCCGCGCGCACGACGCCGCTGCGCGCGTCGTCTTCGGTGGGAACGTGGGCGCGCAGAGTGGCTTCGGCAGCGATCGCGACGGCGTACTGGTCGAGCCGGTCACCGAGCTGGCGCGACGTCTCGACGCGGTGCAGGACGATGTCGCCGTGTTCGTCGGCGACGAAGCTGCGTAGCGCGTCAGCGTCGCCGCAACGAACCGCCGCGTTCAGCGCGACGAGGCGATTCGCCGCGCGGAAGCTGTGATGCAGGCGCACGACGCACTGGTCGTCGGTCTCGAGCGCGCCGACCACATCCATCAGCACCGAGCCGGTCGCGACGGATGTCAGCTGGTCGGCATCGCCGACCAGAATCAGCGTCGCTTCGTCGGGCACCGCGTCGAGCAGCGTGCGCAGCATCGCGAGGTCGAGCATCGATGCCTCGTCGACCACCACCACGTCGGCGGCAATGTGGTCGTCGCGGCCACGCGCGAACGCGTTGCGCCACGGCTGGAAGCCGAGCAGGCGGTGCACGGTCAACGCTTCATCCGGAATTGCATCGAGCAGCGGCAGCCAGTCGGCCGGCAGTGGCGTTGCGCCATCACCGCGCAGCGCCCGCCGGCCCTGCCGCAGCGACTGCAGCAGGCGCTGTGCGGCCTTGCCGGTCGGCGCGGCGATGCGAATCGCCAGCGGTTCGCGTGCGCGCCGCTGCAGCATCAGCAGCATGCGCAGCACGGTCGTCGTCTTGCCGGTTCCGGGCGCGCCGGTCAGCACGAACAGGCGCTGGCCGATCAGCGCGCGCACCGCACGCCGCTGCGCGGCGACGTCGTCGCCGCGTGCACCATCGAACAGCGCATCGAGTTCGGCGTCGGACGGCTCGGCGCCCACCCCGCGTTGCAAGCGAGCATCGATCGCCGCGGCCACGGCGCGTTCGTCGGCATGATTGCGCCACAGATAGAAGCGCTCGGCGCCATCGATGACAAACGGACGCGGGGTAGTGCTGCGCTCATCGGCGACCAACGAATCGGCGCGCAGCAGATCGATGTCGGCGCGCGCGAGCGGCGTCATGCCGTGGAGCGAATCGCCGAGTGCCAAGGCGGCGTCGCCGGCCGCATCGGCGAGACTCGCCCACGCCGCGGTCATGGCGAGCAACGGACTGCCGCCGTGCGCGAGCACCCAGCGGTAGACCGCCCGGTCGAGCGCGCGCCACGCTTCTTGTGACCACTGACCCCCGTCGCGCTCGAAGCCGTAGGCGCTCATGCCGCCGCCTCGTCGACTGCGGCGAACGCGGCGTCGACGGCGTCGATCAACACGTCGTCGAAGCGCTCGCTCCAGATGCCGGCACGCGGTGCGGTGCCGGGCGCGATGCCCACGGCGCGCACGAACAGGTAAATCGCCTCGCCCAGGTGGCGGTCGCGGCGATAGCCGTCGATGCGCTGTCGCAGGTAGCGATCGAGTGCAATCGTGTACAGCAGCGCCTGAAAGCGGTAGTGATCGCGGGCCATCACCCGGGCCAGCATCGCGCCGTCGTAAGCGGACAAGCGCACGCCGTCGCCGAGGCGATTGCTCTTGTAATCGAGCACGTGAAAGCGGCCGCCGTGCTCGAACACGAGGTCGATCTGTCCGGTCATCATGCCGCGCAGCGTGTGCGGCGCCCCCGGCGGCACGAACGGACAGGCGTCGCGCAGCCGCTGCAGCGACACCGTGCCGAGCGCGAAGTCGAATGGCATCTCGGTGCACTGCGCGTGCGCCGGCAGCGCGGCCAGCGTTGGTCCGCCGGCACCGGGCAGCAGCCCCGTGTTCAGCGTGGCTTGCACGCGTGCAGCCAGGTGAGGCACGAGGTCGGCGAGCGCGAGGCCGCGCAACGCGACGCCGTGCTCGCTCAGGCAGCGCTCGATCAATGCATGCTGCGTGGCCATCGTCTGACCGATCGCGCGCCGCTCGAACATTGCGTGCAAGGCATTGCCGAAGTCGGCGCCGGCGATCGGCGCGAGCCAGGCGAGGCCGGCGTGCTCGGCGTCGATCTCGCCGGCCGCTTCCTCGGCGCGTTCCGCGTCGCTGGCGCCGGTGCTCGCCACCGCTTCGTCCGCGGCTGCCGACTCCTCGACGACGGTCGCATCATCGCCGGACGCGAGCGCCGAAAAACTCCAGGTCGCCTCGAACGGGACGCCGGGCGGCGGCGCGAGCACGCGCACCGGGCCGGCCGCGTCGGATTGCACCGGGTTGTGACGCGCGTCCGGCCACGACCAGCGGCCGGTCGACCACTGCACGTGGGCGATGTCGGCCGGAGCCGCCGCGCCGCCGAGAAGGCGCGCGAGCACGGCGTCGAGTGGCGATCGGTCCGGATCAGCATCGGCCTTCTTCGAATTCCCCGACGATCGTTCCGGCGACAGCGCGTAGACGTGGCAGGCGTGGCGTGCGCGGGTCAGCGCGACGTAGAGCAGGCGGAAGCGTTCGTCCTGTCCTTCGCGACGGAAACGTCGTTGCGCCGTCGGCCCGAAGGTCACGCAACGTTGCTGCGCGGTCGCGTCGTGGACGATGACGATTTCGTCCTTGCTATTGTGCCGGTTGGTCCACAGCAACGGCAGGATGACGATGTCGAACTCGAGTCCCTTGGCGCCGTGCAGCGTCATCAGGCGCACGCGTGCGGCGTCGGTCTCGATGCGCTGCTGGCGCTCGTCGGCGGCGGCTTCCGAGGCTTCCGGAATCGTGCGCTCGCACTCGTCGGCGAACCAGGTCAGAAGTTCCTCGCGTCCGGCGATCTGCTCGCTGCGTGCCTGCAACAGTTCGCCCAGGTGGCGAAGGTCGGTCAGCGCGCGTTCGCCGCCGTCGCCGGCAAACAGCCGCGGTGCGGCGGCGGCGCTCACGTCCTGGACCAGCGCGAGTACGCCGCGCCGGCGCCAGCAGCGCTCCCATGCGTCGAACATAGCCGCATCACGCTCCCAAGCGTCGGGATCTCCGCGCTGGTCGCGCAGTTCGTGGAACGTGCGTCCGCCCAGCCGCGTCGCCAGCGCGGCGCGCACCGCGCCTTCGTCGCGCGGATGCAGCGCAGCGTGCAGCACAATGCGCAGTTCGCGTGCCCACGGCGAATCGAACACGCTGCTCCACGCCGTCGACACGCACGGTACGCCGCGCGCGCGCAGTTCGTCGCGCAGCAGCAGCACTTGTGCACGCGTCGGCAGCAGCACCGCGACGTTGCCGGGCTGGACCGCGCGCGCGCCGATCGTGTGATGGCCAGACAGAAGTTCCACGACTTGCCTGGCGCAAGCCTCGAGCGCGGCGCTGACGCGTTCGTCGGCGCCGTCCGGCACATTGTTACCGTGCCAGTAGTGGAACTGCAGCGGTCGGTCGCAAATGGCGCCGTCGATGCGGTACGGCGTTGCGTCGCACTTGCCGCCGGCCTCGACCGGCACGTAGCGGATCGTGTGCGCAGGATTCGCGCTCAGCGTCGTGCCGGACGCCGCATAGAACGCGTTGAGCGCCTGCACGAGCGGGCGCGAGGAGCGGAAGTTGGTGGTCAGGTCGAGCAGGCTTTCGGCGCTCGTGCGCACCTGCAGGTAGGCATCGATGTCGCCGCCGCGAAAGCGGTAGATTGCCTGCTTGGGATCGCCGATCATGACCAGGCGCCCGCGTAACGAGCGATCGGAATCGCGATAGATGCGGTCGAGGATTGCGAACTGCTCCAGGTCGGTGTCCTGGAACTCGTCGACCATTGCGACCGGCCACGCGGCGAACAGGCGCTCGGCCAGAGCATCGCCGCTGTCCCCATGCAGGCCGCGGTGCACGCGTTCGATCAGCTCGTCGAAGGTCATGCGCCCATTCGCCGCCAGGCGTTCGCGACCGCGCCGGCGCAGTTCCTCGCCGTAGCGCGCCAGCGCAATTGCGCGCGGCTGATCGGCCAGCCTCGACAGCACGTCGGCCGCGTGCCGCGCGAACGCGAGCACGTGCGCAGTGTCCGGATGGTCGATCCACGGCGGTCTCAGGTGCGTCGTCAGCGGCTCGTCGAGGACGCCTTCGATATCGTCGTCGAGCGGAACGTGCGCGTCACCCTCGGCGATCACGTTGCCAAGTTTGGCCATGCGGTTGCGCAACTTCGAGTTACTGCGCGTGAACTGCGCCGCGTCGAGCCAGGCAAGCAGCATGCTCGCGTTGTCGTCGCTCATGACCGCATCGAGCTCGGCGCGATCGAGCAATGCAACGCCGACACCGGGTGCGAGCACGGCACGCAGGTGCTTGTCGAGCTTGCTGCGTCCGGCCTTGCGCCAGATCTCGTCGCCTTCGTCGAGGCGGGCTTCGCCCTGGTTCAGTTGCCGCCACAGGTCGTCGATCAAGTCCTGCTGGATCGCGTCGGGTGTGACCGGCTCGCCGAATTCGAATGCGCTGCCGCTTTCGAACGGATAGTCCGCCAGGATCCGGCGGCACAGGCTGTGCAGCGTGCCGATCGGAGCGCGATCGAGCTCGATCTGGGCCAGCAGCAGACGATCTCGGTCGGCGCGCATTGCGCCCACCGTCGGCCAGCGCGCGCGCAGCCAGCTGCGCACCGGTGCTTCGGCGTCATCGTCGGCCGTGGCGTCGTCGCCGGCCGCAGTTTCGCGCAAGGCCCAACCGATGCGCGCGCGGATACGCTCGCGCAGTTCCTGGGCAGCGGCGTCGGTGAATGTCGTGACGACGATCTGCGCCGGGCCGAGGCTCTGCTCGAGCAGCAGGCGCAGGTACAGCACCGAGATCGTCCAGGTCTTGCCGGTGCCGGCGCTGGCTTCGATCAGGCTGCGGCCGCCTTCGCCGAGGGCCAGTTCGGTCCAGTGGCGGGCGCGGTTCATGGTTCCTCCACGAGCGGGCGCTGCAGGTCGATCAGCGCGCTCAGCCGCTGCGCATTGCGCAGCAGTTCGTGCAGCTCGGCGCCTTCGGCAAAGTCGCAGCCACGGGCGAGCAGGCGCGCATAGCCTGGTGCGTACTCACGTTCGCCCTTGTTGCCGCGTGTGCCAAGCCAGCGCTCGCGCGCCTTCTCCGGGCCGCCGTTCACGATCGCCCAGGAGGTGCCCGGAAAATACCACTGCGGCTCGTGCTGTCCGGCATGCCAGAAATCGACGAGGCGAGCGACGCGCCGTGCGAGCTCATCGAGCATGCCGGGCGCCGCGTTGCCGGCGTGCTCGAACGTGCGCTGCCAGTCATCGAAACGGTGCTGCCAGCCATCGTCGCAGCGCGGCGGAACGATCGGACACGCATGGACCGCTTGGCCGGTGGCCGCGCACAGGCGCAACAGCGCCCATTCGATGAAGAACGGGATGCGTTGCTTGAAATCGATTTCCTTGCGATTCGCACCGACCGGATAGCACTCCATGACCCACAGCGTGCCGTCCTTCTCGAAGACGCGGCGCAACTCGCCGCGCAGCAGTACACGACCGTCGCGCAAGTCGAGCGGCTGCTCGACGGCAATGGTCCGCGCCGGCGGCAATCCGCCGGTGAACAGCGCGTGCCGGCTGGCGACGGCGACGAGTCCCTGTGCGGTCTCGCGTTCCTTCGCGTAGGCGTCGACGCCGACGCGTCCGGGCGGCAGCATGCCGGTCAGGCGCAACCAGTCCGGCGGCGCGTCCGGCAGCGTGGCTTCGGCTTGCGCGACGGCGTCGAAGAACAGGCGCCGCGCGACGCGGTCGATCGCCTCGACACGAGATTCGAGCGGCTCGCTGTCGCGCAGTTGGTCGTCATCGACAGCGTCGAGGCGCAAGTTCAGTCCGTGCGCCAGCAACTGCTTCGCCGGGTCCTTGAAGTAGGCCAGCACTTCGCGCAGATCGAGCGAAGCCGCAGCAGGAGCATCTGCGACCGAAGTTGTCGCGCGGGAGACGAACGCCTCGTCCGGATGCGCACGGCGCGCATCGCGGCGCATCGCGGCGAACTCTGCGCCGAACGAAAACAGCGCCGGATCCGTCGCATCGAAATAGCGCGCATCGAACGGCTGCAGCGGATGGCGCACCAGCCAGGGGCGCCGTCGACGGGTCCGTTCCGCCTCGTCGTCGACTGCGGCGGCATCGGCCACGATCTCGCCGTCGAGCGCGACCATGAGTTCTGCCAGCGGTGCGGCCGGGTTTCGCGGCAGGCCGTCGCGCACGCCTTCGCCGATGAACGACAGGTGCAGCGCATCACGCGCCGACATGACGGTCTCCAGGAACAGGTAGCGGTCGTCGCTGCGCGTGTCGCGGTCGCCGAGGCGGCGATGCGTCGCCATCAGATCGAGCTCCGCGGCGCCGCCGCGCCGCGGAAACTGGCCGTCGTCGAGACCGAGCACGGCGACCACGCGAAATGGAATCGAGCGCTGCGGCACCATGCCGCAGAACGTGACACCGCCGAGCAGGAAGCGTTGGCGCTCGGGCACCGCGTCGAGCCGGCGCAGCAGCACCTCGCGCACGACCGCGAAATCGAGCAGAGGATCGAGCCCGCTTTCGGCCGGTTCGCCGGCAAGCGCACGAATGAAGCGCAGCACCAGTGCGCGTGCCTCGCGCGCCCGCGTGTCGGTCGGGTCGATCCGGAATACCGCTTCCAGGCGCGTCTCGAGCGCCTGCGCCCACTCACTGACGCGGCGCGGCGCGGCAGCGAGGTCGCACCAGGCTTGCAGCTCGATCAGCAATGCGTCGAGCGCGCCGACGAGCGCGGCTTGTGGCCCGCGCACGCCTTCAACCGGCGCGATGCGGCTGCCGTCGGCGAGATCCACCGCGGTGCCGGCGTCGCCGAACACGTAGCCCGCAAGCAGACGGTCCATCGCCCAGGCGAACGTGTGCTCGGCGATCGGCGGCACATCGAAGCGCTCGCGGAAGCGCGCGTCGAGCGCCCAGGCAACGCGGCTGTTGCGCAGCCAGCCCGTCAGCGTGTCGATCTCGCCGGCGTCGAGGCCGAGGCGGCGTGCGATCTCCGGGACGCCGAGCAGATCGACGACCTGCGGGGCCGCAATGCGCGACTGCGGCAGGTCGAGCAACTGGCGCAACGCCGCGAACAGCGGGTGCGACCGCGCCACGGCGACATCGAAACAGTGATACGGCAGCGGACCGTCGTGGCGCGCGGCTTCGCCGAATACAGTCGGCAGCAGCGGCAGGTAGGCGTGCACGTCCGGCATCATCACGACGATGTCGGACGGCTTGATCGTGGCGTCGTCGCTGCGCAACGCGAGCAAGGCGTCGCGCAGGACTTCGAGTTCGCGCAGCCGGGTGTGGCAGGCATGCACGCGCAGCGACGTGTCCGCGCGCGCCGGCGACCAGGAGGTCGTGCAGGCGAGCAGATCGGGCCGCAGCTGGCGGAAGCTTTCCTGCAGGCGACACAGGCGATCGTCAGCACCGGCGTCGTGCAGGTCCTGCCAGTGGCGCTCGTCGATGCGCGCCGCACTGTCTTCGAGGGCGAGCAGGAACTGCTGGCCGAGCCGGCCCCAGCTGGCGAGCAGCGGATGGTCCTGGGCGAGGAAGGCCGAGTGCGTGGGCTCGCCTTCGGGGTCGTCGCGCGCCAGCTCCAGCAGGCGTGCACGCTCGCCGCGCAGACCGCCCCAGTGCTCACGGCACGGATCCGGAACGTAGAGCACGACCAGGCGCCGGCGCGCGACGGCGCGCAGCACGCCGAGTTCGGAAGGCGCGAGATGGGCCACGCCGAACACATGCAGCGGTTCTTCGGTGGCGCGCAGGCCGTCGCTTTCAAGCGCAGCGACGAGCCGTGCGAGCATCTCGCCGCGATGCGGGTGGCCGATGCGCGCACGCAAGCGACGCCACAGCGGCGCGAGGAAGTTGCGCGGCGACTGCTCGCGACCGGAGGCCCAGTCGCGCAACCAGTCCGGGCGGTAGACGAGATAGCGCGTGTAGATGCCGGCAACACGATCGGCGAGCTGGAAGCGCCGCAGTGCCGCATCACCGCTGCCGCCATCGAGGAACGAGGCGAGCCGGGCATCGTCGTCTGCGCCGAGCTCGTCGAGAACGAGCCAGCGCAGTACGTCACGCCGGTACGGCCGCAGCGCGACGGCCTCCTCACCAAGCACACGCACGGCGAGCCGGTCGAGCCATTCGCTCGGCAGTTCGATGCGCAGGTTGGCAGAGATGCCGCGTGTTCCGCCGGCGCGGGCCAGTGCGCGCGACAGCCACTTCAGCATGCCCGGATGGGCGACGATGATCTCGTGCGGCGCCAGCGGATGCGGTGGTGGCGCAGCCTGCATCAGCGAGCGCAATGGTTCGAGCAGGGCCTCGAGCCGGCTTGCGCGATAAATCGCGAGGCCGGTCTCGGCAGCGCGTTCACTCGAGGCAGCGGTAGACACGAAGCGTGTTATCCGCCACCCACGTCGCAGCTGGTGATATTGGCGCGCGTCATGTCACCAACTGCGCCGCGCTCACGGCCGCCTCGCCGAAATCACCGGCACGTGCCAGACCGCGTAGTTAGGGGGCGTGGCGACGTCCGCGATCATCGAGTCGAAATCGGCGCGCACGTCGTCGAGCGGGCGCCGCGTCGTCTCGGCGAGCACCGGTGCGAAGCCGTCGCGCCATGCCACGAGGATGTTTGCGAATGTTTCGCGCGGCACGCGCAGGGTGTCGACAACGACATAGTCGACCGCAAGGTCGGTATAGCCGCGCTGCTCCAGCAGTGGCGGCGAATGCCGGCCGATGCGGCCGTCGCAGCCGATGCTTTCGAGAAACGGCAGCGCATGGTCGACCCAGAACCTGTCGGGATCGCGATTCTGCTGGACAGGAGCCCAGGAGCCCGGAAGGCGAGGGTTGGCCGAGAGGTGCCGCGGGAAGCGCAGCATCGCGTAGTCCTCGGACAACAGGTGCAGCCAGCCGCGAGGCTTGAGCACGCGGCTGATTTCGTTGAACACCTGGTCGAAGTGCGGCACTGCCTGAGACATGTGCCGGCATACGACGAGGTCGAACGAGGCATCGGCATGCTGCAGCGCGAAGGCATCGCCAGTCTCGTAGACGACGCGCGCGCCGTAGCTCGTGCTGTCCCGGCGCGCGAGGGCGAGATTGCTTTCGAGTATGTCGATGCCGACGATGTGTGCCCGCGGATACAGGTCGGCGAGCCGGCGCGTGATCTCGCCGGTGCCGCAGCCCAGGTCGAGTACGCGCAGCGGCCCGGAAAGACGATAGCGCGCGAACAACGCCTGTTCCTGCGGCCAGATCGCCTGAGCCTGCCAGGCGAGGTTGCGCGCCATGGACTCGTCGCCCATCTGCTGCGCTTGTGGATTACGTTCGCTCGTCATGCGCGGATTCTCGCCGATTTGCCGAGCTTGCGGTAAGGCGCGAACGTGCCGTCGAGGTACGCATGCGTGTGCTCGAAGAGGAAGCGGCGGAACGCCGCCGCAGCCGGCGACAGCTTCTTCGCGTTCATGTTGACCAGATGCCAGCTGCGCATGACCGGCGTGCCGATGATGTCGAGCAGGCCGATTTCCTTGGTGCGCAGCTCCAGTTCGAGCGTGTGCAGTGACAACAGGCTCACGCCCATGCCCGCCATGACCGCCTGCTTGACCGTTTCGTTGCTGCCGATCGTGACGATGCGCTGCGGCGTGAACAGGTGCTGCTTGAACACGCCTTCCATGACCAGGCGCGTGCCCGAGCCGGGCTCGCGCATCAGGAAAGTCTCGTTGCGCAATTCGTGAAAGTCGAAGCGGCGCGCACGCACGAGACGATGCGACTTGTGCGCGACCAGCATGTGCGGATTCTGGGCGACGGGTTCGGCGGTGGCATCGAGCTTCTCCGGCGGCCGGCCCATGACGGCGAAGTCGATTTCGTTGTCGCGCAGCGCGTTGATCAATGTCTCGCGGTTGCCGACGAGAAACTGGATGTCGACGTGCGGATGACGCTCGGCAAAGCGCGCGAGCAGTTTCGGCGCGAAATATTTCGCCGTACTGACGAGGCCGACGGTCGCCTGGCCGCTGCGCAATCCCTTCATCGAGCGCAATGCCTGCTCGGCATCCTGCAGTTCGCCGAGCACGCGCGCGGCGTGATGGCGGAACAATTCTCCGGCCCTCGTCAACGCAAGCTTCTTGCCGACGCGCTCGAACAGCGGCAGGCCGACCGCGCCCTCGAGCTGGCGAATCTGCATCGAGATGGCCGGCTGAGTCAGGTGCAGCGTTTCGGCGGCCCGGGCGAAATTCATGTGCCGGGTCGCCTCGATGAACACGGTCAGCTGGCGCAGGCTCAGTCGGCGAAGCATGAGGGTTCACCCAGCTGGTTGATCCGAGGCGTAAGGTCGGCCGCCGGGCGGCCTCGCTCCCTGACCGAATCATAAGGTATACCTTAAAGTAAGAAAAGAAACATTGAATTTCCCTTTTGCTTGGCTTCACCTAGCCTCGAATGCGTCGAGTACGAGCGTAGGAGGAGTTGGTCATGAATGCCCTTGCCAAAGACACGGCGGTCGAGATTCGCAGTTCGGCGAAACGCTACAAGGCCGGCGTGCTCAAGTACGCGCAGATGGGCTACTGGCAGCCGGACTACCAGCCGAAGGCGACCGACATCCTCGCGCTGTTTCGCATCACGCCGCAGGAAGGCGTCGATCCGGTCGAAGCCGCGGCCGCCGTCGCCGGCGAATCGTCGACGGCGACGTGGACGGTGGTGTGGACCGATCGTCTGACCGCCTGCGACATGTACCGCGCCAAGGCCTATCGCGTCGACCCGGTGCCGAACAATCCGGGCCAGTACTTCGCCTTCATCGCCTACGACCTGTCGCTGTTCGAGGAAGGCTCGATCACCAACGTCACCGCATCGATCATCGGCAACGTCTTCAGCTTCAAGCCGCTCAAGGCTGCGCGCCTCGAGGACATGCAGTTCCCGGTTGCCTACGTGAAAACATTCCGCGGTCCGCCGACGGGAATCATCGTCGAGCGCGAACGCCTCGACAAATTCGGCCGGCCGTTGCTCGGCGCGACGACGAAACCCAAGCTCGGTTTGTCCGGGCGCAACTACGGACGCGTCGTCTACGAGGGCCTGAAGGGTGGCCTCGACTTCATGAAGGACGACGAGAACATCAACTCGCAGCCGTTCATGCATTGGCGCGATCGTTTTCTCTATGTGATGGACGCAGTCAACAAGGCCTCCGCGGCCACCGGCGAAGTCAAGGGCAGCTATCTCAACGTCACCGCCGGCAACATGGAAGAAATGTACCGGCGCGCGGCGTTCGCCAAGGAACTGGGCTCGGTCATCGTCATGGTCGACCTCGTCGTCGGCTACACCGGCATCCAGTCGCTGTCGAACTGGTGCCGCGACAACGACATGATCCTGCACCTGCATCGCGCCGGCCACGGCACCTACACGCGGCAGAAGAACCATGGCGTCAGCTTCCGCGTGATCGCGAAGTGGATGCGCCTGACCGGCGTCGATCACATCCACGCCGGCACCGCAGTCGGCAAGCTCGAAGGCGATCCGCCGACCGTGCAGGGTTACTACAACGTCTGCCGCGATTCGCACACCCAGGTCGATCTGCTGCGCGGCAACTACTTCGAGCAGGACTGGGGCGCGCTGCGCAAGGTCATGCCGGTCGCCTCCGGCGGGATTCACGCGGGGCAGATGCATCAGCTGCTGGATCTGTTCGGCGACGACGTCGTGCTGCAGTTCGGCGGCGGCACGATCGGCCATCCGCAGGGCATCCAGGCCGGTGCGACGGCGAACCGCGTCGCGCTCGAAGCGATGGTGCTCGCGCGCAACGAGGGCCGCGATATCGCGAACGAAGGTCTCGACATCTTGAGGGACGCCGCAAAGTGGTGCACGCCGCTGAAGGCCGCGCTCGATACCTGGGGCGAGATCACGTTCAACTACACCTCGACCGACACATCGGACTTCGTGCCGACGGCGACCGCAAGTTGAAAAACCATTTTTTGGACGCGGATTTCGCGGATGAACGCGGATAAGAGCGGATTGAAAATCAGGAATAGGGAGCGACAGAAAATTGAGAACAGAGAGCGACGGAACTATCAACCAAGAAATTCGTAATTCGCTTTTTATCCGCTTTTATCCGCTTTCATCCGCGTAATCCGCGTCCAAAATTTGCTCTTGATCAGGAGACACGACATGCGCATCACCCAAGGCACGTTTTCATTCCTGCCCGATCTGACCGACAAGCAGATCAGCGCGCAGCTCAAGTACGCGCTCGGCAAAGGCTGGGCGATCGGCATCGAGTACACCGACGATCCGCACCCGCGCAACACGTTCTGGGAAATGTTCGGCAACCCGATGTTCGACCTGCGCGATCCGGCCGGGATTCTCAAGGAGATCAACGACTGCCGCGCGACGTTTCCGAATCACTACATCCGAGTCACGGCGTTCGACTCGACGCACCAGGTCGAATCGGTCGTGCTCAGCTTCATCGTCAATCGGCCGAAGCAGGAACCAGGCTTCCGCCTGATTCGCACCGAAGAACCGGGCCGCACGATCCGTTACTCGATCGAGAGCTACGCGGTGAGCAGAAATCCGGAGGGTCAACGCTACTCATGAGCTGTATGTCTTGAACCCCTCTCCCTCGGGAGAGAGGCAGGGGTGAGGGTCGGGACTCGTATCGACGGTGACAAATGCCCCGACCCTCATCCGATGGGCAGGAGTCCAAGTGCCTCGGAGGCCATGGACGGCCGGGAGAGGCCGGCGCTTCGCGCCACCTTCTCCCGGAGGGAGAAGGGAAATGCAGAAGCAACGCGACAAGAAGAACCTCATCTCAACCAATTTGCCAAACAGTCAATACCCCAGCACCACGAGCCAATCACGAGCAACAATGAATGCCGCCACCAACATCACGCCGACCGAACTCGCCGCGAACCATGGCGACCGCGATCTTGCGGCGTTGTATCGCGATAGCGGCATCGCCGAGGTGTTCGAGCAGCTCGATCGCGAGCTGATCGGCCTCGCGCCGGTGAAGTCGCGCATCCGCGAGATTGCCGCGCTGCTGCTCGTCGACAAGGCGCGCAACGCGGTCGGTTTGAACGCCGGTGCGCCAAGCCTGCACATGTGCTTCACCGGCAATCCGGGCACCGGCAAGACGACGGTTGCGATGCGCATGGCCGACATCCTGCACCGCCTCGGCTATACGCGCGGCAATCACCTGATCGCGGTCACGCGCGACGATCTCGTCGGCCAGTACATCGGCCACACCGCGCCGAAGACGAAAGAGGTGCTCAAGAAAGCGATGGGCGGCGTGTTGTTCATCGACGAAGCGTATTACCTGTACCGGCCCGAGAACGAGCGCGACTACGGGCAGGAGTCGATCGAGATCCTGTTGCAGGTCATGGAGAACCAGCGCGACGACATCGTCGTGATCCTGGCCGGCTACAAGAACCGCATGGACACGTTTTTCCGTAGCAATCCAGGCATGGCCTCGCGCATCGCCCATCACATCGATTTTCCGGACTACACGCCCGACGAATTGCTGCAGATCGCCGAGCTGATAGCGGCACGCATGGACTATCGCTTCGACGAAGCGAGCGTTGCCGCGATGCGCGAATACATCGCGCTGCGCGTCGAGCAGCCGAATTTCGCCAATGCGCGCTCGATCCGCAACGCGCTCGACCGCGCGCGCCTGCGCCACGCCAGCCGGCTGTTTGCCGCGGCCGGCACGAACGCCTCGCCGGCGAAGGACCAGTTGATGTTGATCGCGCCCGAGGACATCCGCGCCAGCCGCGTCTTTCGCGGCGGCCTGGATGGAGACACGACGTGAGGAATACACCCAGCCTATTTTTTTCGTCATTCCGGCGAAAGCCGGAATCCAGCCTTTCTGCTCCTGCGAATGGAGCAATGCCAAGAGCTGGATTCCGGCTTTCGCCGGAATGACGAGCTAAGAACAAGAACGCTTCAGACGATATTGCATCGGAGAAACGACCATGTTCACCCGCCGCACCACCCTGTCGAAATTCCTGATCGAACAGCTCAAGACTTCGCCCGACGGTCAGGCGCTCGCTGCACTGCTCGTCGACGTCGCCGCAGCGATCAAGGCGATCAGTGCGGTCGCGGCCAAGGGCGCGCTCGACGGCAACACCGGATCGCTCGAGACGCACAACGTGCAGGGCGAAATCCAGAAGCCGCTCGACGTGCTGACCAACGAGATCATCCTGCGCCACTGCGACTGGGGCGGCCTCGTTGCCGGCATGGCATCCGAGGAAATGGAAAAGCCGTTCGAGATTCCGGCCGAGTACGCGCGCGGACGTTACCTGCTGCTGTTCGATCCGCTCGACGGCTCGGCGAACATCGACCTCAACGTCGCGGTCGGCACGATCTTTTCGGTGCTCGTGCACGGGCGTGATGAGCCGCCGGTCGAGGCCGACTATCTGCAGCCCGGCAACAAGCAGGTCGCCGCGGGCTACGCGATCTACGGACCCTCGACGATCCTCGTTTTGACCGTCGGCCAAGGCACGCACGGCTTCACGCTCGACAAGGAAATCGGCAACTTCATCCTGACCCATCCGAACCTGCGCGTGCCGGAGGAGACCGATCAGTTCGCGATCAACACCTCGAACGAACGCTTCTGGGAACCGCCGATGCTGCGCTACGTCGCCGAGTGCAAGGCAGGCAAGACCGGTCCGCGCGGCCGCGACTTCAACATGCGCTGGATCGCCTCGATGGTTGCCGATGTGCATCGCATCCTGATCCGCGGCGGCGTGTTCTCCTACCCGCGCGACAACAAGGCGCCGAACAAGGGCGGCCGTCTGCGCCTGATGTACGAGGCCAATCCGATGGCGATGCTGATCGAACAGGCCGGCGGCCTGGCTTCGACCGGACGCCACCGGATTCTCGACAAGCAGCCCGAGCAGCTGCATCAGCGCGTGCCGGTGATTCTCGGATCGAAGTGCGAGGTCGAGCGCATCGAGCAGTACCACCGTGAGTTCGATAGCGGCGAAGACCAGCCGTTCGTCTCGCCGCTGTTCAACGAGCGCTCGCTGTTCCGTCCCGAGGCACGCGCGTGAAACGCCGGACATTCGCCTCTGTGCGGTTCTGCATCTGCGCAAACGTGTTCGCGCAGTCGCGCATCCATTTCGACGCGCGCGTCGGTCCTGCGCTTTCTGCAGCGCTCGTCGACCAGGTGCAGACATGCCGCGAGCCGGCGACTGCGGACGCGGCCGATGCCGACGACGTGCGCCTTCCGCCGCTGAGCGCCGGCGTACAAGTCACGGTTCATTAGAGGTTGCCACCCATGTCGACCAAGCACCCCGTCATCGCGATTACCGGCTCATCCGGAGCGGGCACGACCACGGTCATGTCGAGTTTCGTCAACATCTTCCGGCGCGAATCGCTCAAGGCGCATCTGGTCGAGGGCGATGCGTTCCACCGCTACAACCGCCTCGAGATGCGCCAGCAGATGAAGGACGCCGAGGCGCGCGGCGATCGCAACTACAGCCACTTCGGCCCGGAGGCGAACCTGTTCAAGGAACTCGAAGACCTGTTCCGCAGCTACGGTGAAACCGGTACCGGGCGCACGCGCAAGTATCTGCACGACGCCGGTGAAGCCGCGCCGTACAAGCAGGAGCCGGGTACGTTCACCGCATGGGAAGACGTCCCGCACGGCACCGACCTGCTGTTCTACGAAGGACTGCACGGTGCGGTCGTCGACGGCGACATCGACATTGCCCGCCATGCGGATCTGCGCGTCGGCGTCGTGCCGATCATCAACCTGGAATGGATCCAGAAGCTGCATCGCGACCAGCGCACGCGCGGCTACAGCCAGGAGGCCGTCACCGATACGATCCTGCGCCGCATGCCGGACTACGTCGGCCACATCTGCCCGCAGTTCTCGCGCACGCACGTGAACTTCCAGCGCGTGCCGACAGTGGACACGTCGAACCCGTTCATCGCTCGCTACATCCCGACGCCGGACGAAAGCTTCCTCGTCATCCGTTTCGCCAACCCGAAGGGCATCGACTTTTCCTACCTGCTCAGCATGCTGCACGATTCGTTCATGAGCCGGCCGAACACGATCGTCGCGCCGGGCGGCAAGATGGGCCTGGCGATGGAACTGATCTTCACGCCGATGATCCTGCAACTGCTCGACCGCAAGCGCCGCGCGCTCGCGGCGTGAGCTGCAGACGGATCAGGATCAGAAGACGAACCGCGAAGGCACGAAGGACACGAAAAAAGCCTCTATGGAAAATAACAGACTCTGCAACGCAGAACGCAGCCGGGTAGAGGATGGACTGCCTTTGAGTTCGTTTGCTCTTCTTCGTGATCTTCGTGCCTTCGTGGTCATCTTTTGACCTCTTGATCTCTTGATTTTTT
>Ga0157375_10000945_pt1 | contig 25164 bp, 16 predicted proteins | sample M35metaG_FD_115311 | JGI IMG/M metagenome (GOLD analysis project Ga0157375, IMG submission 115311) | Miscanthus rhizosphere microbial communities from Kellogg Biological Station, Michigan, USA - M3-5 metaG | ecosystem: Host-associated > Plants > Roots > Rhizosphere > Soil | place: USA: Michigan... | reverse complement strand
GCCGGGCGCGTCTTCTCCCAGCAGCTGGACCGCTCGAAGCCGCTCTGGGAGCTGTGGCTGGCGCAGGGGCTGGAGCGCGACCGCTTCGCGATCCTGACCAAGACCCACCACGCGATGGTCGACGGCATCTCCGGCGTCGACATCGGCACCGTCCTGTTCGACCTCGAGCCGGTGCCGGCGCCGGTCGCGGTCGAGGACGACTGGATGCCCCGGCCCGAGCCGGGCACCACCGAGCTGGTCGCCCGCGGCATCAGCGACGTCGTCGCGGCGCCGGTGAAGCTGGCCGAGCGCGCGGTCGAGGCTGTGCGCCACCCGGAGGCGACGGCGCGCAAGGCGGTCGAGGCGCTGGAGGGGATCAGCGAGATCGTCAGCGCCTTCGCCGACCCCGCCCCCGACGTGCCGCTGAACCAACCGATCGGGCCGCACCGGCGCTACGTCTGGGCGCGCTCGGAGCTGGCGACCTTCAAGCGGATCAAGGACGCGCTCGGGGGCACCGTCAACGACGTCGTCCTCGCCGTCGTCACCGGCTCGATCCGCAACTGGCTGCACGGCCGCGGCATCCGCACCGAGGGCCTGGAGCTGCGGGCCCTGGTCCCGGTCTCGATCCGCAGCGCCGACGAGCGCGGCGACCTCGGCAACCGGATCGCGCTGATGCGCGGGCCGCTGCCGGTCTACGTCGAGGACCCGGTGCGGCGCCTGCGCACGATCAGCCAGGAGATGGAGGGCCTGAAGCGCTCCAAACAGGCGCTCGGGGCCGAAGTGATCTCCCGCTTCAACGACTTCGCGCCGCCGACCCTGCTGGCGCAGGCCTCGCGGATCAACTTCTCGACCCGGCTCTTCAACGTGATCGTCACCAACGTGCCGGGGCCGCAGCTGCCGCTCTACGTGCTGGGGCGGGAGATGGAAGAGGTCTTCCCGGTCGCCTTCCTGCCCGAAAACCACGCGCTGGCGGTGGCGATCATGAGCTACCACGGCAAAGTCGGCTTCGGCCTGCTCGCCGACTACGACTCGATGGAGGACGTGGAAGCGATCTCCGACGGCATCGCCGAGTCCCTGGCCGAGCTGGAGCAGGCGGCCGGCGCCGCCACCGCCGCGGCCTGAGCCCAAGCGCCTCTCCCTCTACGCTTCAGCGGTGCCTCTGTTCCTGATCCTGCTCTTCATCGTCGTCCCGATCGCCGAGCTCTACGTGATCATCCAGGTCGGCGAGGCGATCGGCCTCTGGCCGACCCTGGCCCTGCTCCTGGCCGACGCCCTGCTCGGCTCCTTCCTGCTCAAACACCAGGGCCGCGGCGCCTGGCGCCGCTTCAACGAAGCGCTGGCGCAGCGCCGCTTCCCTGGCAAGGAGGTCGCCGACGGCGTCCTGATCGTGATCGGCGGCACCCTGCTGCTGGCGCCCGGCTTCCTCACCGACATCGTCGGGATCCTGCTGCTGGTGCCGCCGACGCGGGCGATCGTGCGGGGGCTGATGCGGCGGTTCACGATCGGGCGGTTCGCGGTCGTCGGGGTGCCCGGCGTCGGCGGGTTCGGCGGCTCCGGCGGTGGGTCGAAGCAGGAGCGCCCCAGCCGCGACTACGACTTCGACGCGACCGCCGAAGAGGTCCCCGCCGACGAGGGGGACGACCGGCGCCTGTCCGGCTGATCCGGTCCCGGCTTGCCAGCCGTGCGATGCTGGCTGGGTGGAATACGCCGTATACGTCGCAGTCCCGCCGGGTGAGGACTGCGCCGGCATCGTCCGCGGCGCCCGGGTGGCGGCGCCCAAGAAGTTCGACTTCAAAGTCCGCGGCAAGGGCGACCCCAGCGAGTCGACCGACATCGAGCTCTGCTTCCGCATCCGCGGCGTGACCCTGCCGGAAGAGGCCCTTTCCCAGGCGCTGCGGATCTACGAGCTCGCCCGCGACGAGGCCGGCCTGAAGCCGGACCGCGCGCCGCGGGCGTCCCTCGCCGCCGACTGACCCAGCCGCGGCGAAAGCGGCGAGCCCCTACCGCAGGCGGCGGTACGTATAGCGGAGGGAGCGGAAGGCTAGGACGAGAAGGATCGGGGAGAGGATGAAGAGCAGGAGCCAGAGGTAGGAGATCGGCTCGGGATAGAACCTACTCGCGACGAGGCGATAGCGGCCCCCGGCGGCGAAGCTGGTGTCGGTGACGACGTGGCTAGTCGTGTTTCGCGTGCTGACTCTTGCAGAGGCCAACCGCGATGATAAAAATGGATGCCACAAGGACGGCCCATCCCAGGCTTCCGGTGAACACCCCCACGACCAAAGAAACTGCGACACCGAGCAGCAGGAATACCACCCGGTATTTCAGATCTGTCGCCATAGTTCGATCATCTGAAGTCAAGGTTGGCTCACCAAGTATGTCTTTAAAGACCCAAGCCATACCTCTTCCACCACTACTTGAGTCACAGATCTAATTGCTTGCAAGCACCTCACCCTAAGCGCCGGCGCCGCAACCTCCTCCACACCCACCTCCGGTAGTACACCCGCCGCCAAATCCACGAACCCGTCCTTCAACCGACTCTTTATAAGTTCCACCTACTATCCAGCCGCTCGCAGCTCTATACGGAATCCGCGTGCGAGCATCGTGCAGTTCATCTGTGCCGATCCCAATTCCCTGCCGAATACCAAGCTCTGCATCTATGTTCCACAGCACTGACTCATTGCTAGACCCCGCCTCCGAACGATCCCACGCACGCACAGCCTCGGCTAACGAGCCCGCTGCGTCCCCTATCGACTCGTCGGGCGTGTGATGAAGGTATTCGCCGAAAGAGGCGCGACAGAAATTGGAATAAGCCAGCGAGTCGAGAATGAACTCATGCCACGCAGAATCGACTATTCGAGAGGGCATTCCCAAAACCATGCTGCCCCGCCAAGCGCAGCAAATGAACCACTCTCTTAGACCGCGTTCGACAAGCGTCCAGCTTTGCTCGTCCAGAGCTTGACTCGCTAGAAGCACCCTCCTTGAGAGGCTCACGGGGAAGGAGTAGTTCCTAACGAATGCCTCTGCTCTGCTTGCGGCCCTGCGCTCTTTCGCGATACGAAGCCTGCCGGGATTTCGCCGATTGGAATGCCTCATAGCCTAATTTTACCGTCCATACCCTAGGGCGTACCTGACCATTACTCCTACACATTCCCACCTCGACCGCTAGGAGGTTTGGGCTTTTAGCCAGGATACCCCCACTCTGTATCAAGGTCCCGAGATAGTCACCAATTCAAGCCATCGTAGTGGCCGTTCACAACCTTCATGCCCCCCATGGGTAAGTTCACAATTGTTGGGAGATTTTTCAAAAGAGCCGGCCGTTTCATAACCTAGCTCGGCTGTCTGCGCTGAATCGAATTAATCCTTGCCCGCTACCCGCTCCCTTCGAAGACACCTTCGAAGGGCCGCTCAGTTGAAATTACGTCACCTTTAAAATTGATCAGCTCCGCAACGCGGATGGGACTTGAGGTCGGCAGAAAACGAACAAAGTACCGGAAGCCCTGTAGCCAAGGAAACCTGCGCCGTGCTTTACCTTCCGGCAGCTTAGGGTGAATAAAAACCTTCCGTCCATCCGGTTTTAACTGCAGCGCGATTTCCTTAACACGGCGGCCGACGATGCCAGAAAATGCTCGCGTCGACTTACTCGCTTCGTCCTGAGCGCTAATAGTAAAACGGTTCGATAGGTGCCCTCGAGCAGGTATATCCCACGCCCCTCTCCAACTACCGGGAGTCACGCCAAATGGAACCACATTTATGCCGAAAAGCCAATGAGAGCATCCGCCGTTCGGTCGGACATCGCCACCGATTGACCACGTGGCGCCACCGGGTACAGCCCCGACTGCAATCGAGTGCCGCTGCGGCAGGCCCGGACAGGTCACGCTGTCGGCGTCAGTCCTTAGCGCCGACAGTGCAACGGCGCTCACCACCGCGAGCACGCATACAACGGCGATCGAGGCCACCAGTGCAGTCCGTGATCGTGTTAAAGCCGTCAACCTAGTTCCCATGACTTTAGTTTAGTCAATCTTTACCGCGCTCAGTATCTGCCATGTCCGCAGTACTCCTGCGCCTTGAGTTCCATCGACCCACCTCCTGGCTCAAACGCGGAATCACCGTCCTTGTTGGTTGCCGCCCCTCCAACACTCGCATATTGATATTGGATTTCGTACGTGTATTGATACTCCTGCCCGTTGACGCAACCAAACGTAGTAGGCTTTCCTCCGGACCAATTCCCCCACGTATTGTTATTCCAGTGTGGTCCGCTTGGGTTTGCTGGCTGTCTGCTGTGTTCGGAGATAGTTCTACCGTCGCTAGTCGTCTCCAAGCGCCTAGTTATCTTAAGAACTGAGACGACGTAACCTCGTGCTCCGCAATACACGCGAAAGCGCGCGTGAAATTTCCCGTATCCGTTGCGACCATTCCGATTCGCTGGTGAATAGACGTGAAGCTGCCCTTCGCACGGACCCGATCGATCAAAGTCGTACGGCTTCTTACCACTAGGGTCAAAGTTGTTAACGGGGTCAGCGTTTGCGTAGTCATAGGTGTTTGCAGAGCCCCCTAGAACTGGATCAGTCGAGATGAACCTCCCGATCCCTGGCACGTAACTTCTGACCCCCATCTGAACCACTCCAGATGGGAATTCAGTCCTGCGCTGTTTACCGCCGAGCCAACCGTAGCGAAACGGTCCAGGCTGCTTTGGGTTTCCAAACTCGTCTGATTCAAAGGTAGCCACTAATTTGTTCGCCGACTGACTAAGACTTGCAGTAGCGACGATATCGCCGTGCAAATTAGTCAGTTGCAGCGTGGTATTTCCTGAAGAGCTGTCTTGAATCGCCGCGAGTTCACCACCGATACCGACGATGTTTCGAGTCCAAGTCGAACCCCGGACGGTCCATGCGGGAGCATCGGAGCCGCCGTCGTAATGGAAGATTTCCGTCCCTTCCAGTCCGCCTCCCTGCAGGCGCTGGCGCTGGCGACCAGCGGAATCGAGCTGGAACGTGTTGGTGATCGCCCCCTGTGACTGGACGGCGACCATTTCGTTGCTGAAGTAGCTGGTTGCCAGCGTGCCGCCGCCCGCATAGCTAGCAGAGAGCGTCGTAATCCGGCCGAAACCGTCGTAGGAGATTCCAGTCCCGATCAGGCGGTCGGCGGCGTCGTAGCCATAAGACTTGGTAGCGCCGGTTGAGGTCGTGTCGCAGGCCCCTCCAACTCCCGGTTCCCGGGTTACGAGGGCCGTCCGGTTGGAATCCTTGTCGTAGCTGTAGGAGCGGGTGGTGCAGGAGCCGCCCTGGGCGGCGTCCAGGGTTCGCGTCAGCCGGCCGGCGCTGTCGTAGGAATAGACCTGGCTCGACAGCGTGCTGCTCTGGGAAAGCACCTGGCCGTGGATCGACTCTTCGGAGTTGAAGTCGAGCCAAGTGCAGCTGACCGAGCACATGGTCGTCTTGACGTAGGAGAGATGCGTGGGAGTCCCCGTCTCGTCATAGGTCGTCTTGGCGACCAGGCCGTTGGGAAGGCCGCGTTCGGTGATCGCTCCGTCGGCGTTATAGGCGGCGGTGAAGGTGCCGGCGGCCGAGTCCTGCAGCTGCGTCAAGGCGCCGCTAACCGGATCGTAGACCGCGGTCTGGGCGCCTTTTTCATCGCTGGTGGTGACGGGACGACCCATCAGGTCGTAGGTCGTGGTTGCGGTGTTCCCATCCGCGTCTTGATAGGAGACGGGACGGCCAAGCGCGTCGTAGGTCGTTTTTAACGCCTGATCGTCGAAGCCGGCGCATTCTTTTTGGCAGATGAGCTTGGTTTCGACCGGCAGCCCCTTCAGCGGGTCGTAGGTGGTCTGGGTCGGTGCAATCGAGGCGCCACCGCCGATTACGGTCTTTTTGACTTCCCGGCCTGCCGTGTCGTATTCGATCACCGTCTGCCTCGTGTTCGCTTCCGAGCCACCCGGACTTTCGACGATTTCTTCCGGCTGACCTAGAGGCGAATATTTCTTGAACTTGGTCACCAAGATTTCAGGCTGGCCCGCAGTTCCCGGCTGGGCAGCCGGTTTGACTTCGCAGGGGAGCCCAGCCCACACGGGGTTGCCTTCGCAGGGTCCGCTCCCACTGGCAGCGGTGTAATAGACGGTCCTCGTCGTGTGGGCGTCGGCGCCTTCGGCGGGCGCGCTCGGGAGACTTACGGCCGACACCTGACCGGTCGTGGAGTCATAGGAGGTATGGGTATCGAGATTGAGATGGGGGCTCGTGCCTGGGTCGACGATCGAGTCGGTGGGCTTGCGCAGAGACCAGTCGTATTTAGTTTCGGTCGTGCGCCAGTCGACGTGGCTCCCGTCGGCGAGAAGTGCCCCCGCGGATTCAGTCGTCGGCAGGTGGGGCCAGGGCGTGCCCGCCGGCGGCGTCGGGGCCCCCTGGTCGTACTGAACGCTCGTATACGACCGAGCCTGCGCCGTGGCCCCCGATTCAAGCCGAACCTGGTGGAGGGGTCCCGTCGAGGAGAGCATCTCGGTTCCATCGGCCGAGTAGGTCGCTTGGGTGTCGAGCTGACGCGAGCGGGCAGCCGATTCGGCTCCGGCGGCGAGCGCCAGCAGGCGGTTCTGAGCCGAGAGCGAGCGAACGACGTCGCCGTGCCTATCGACTTCCGAGGTGGAGATCGACGGGCCGCTTGCACCGGGCTTCTGCGGGGAGGCCGTGTTGACGGCGTATCCGTCCGGATCCATGTAGAAGACGGTGGCCTGGCTGTAGTCGCTCGGCGCTTCCCCAGGCACCTCGGTGGGCGGAAAGATCGCGGTGGCGTTGACCGGATAGTCGGCCTGCCCCCAGGACGCGATGCTCGCAGGGCTCATGTCGTACGGCGCCCCGCTGCCACTGACCGGCACTTCATAGGCGATCGTGGTCTGGGCGGTGGTCGAGCTCGGCGGGAGGCTGGGATGGCTCACGCTTCTCAATTTCTTTCGTTCGGTCAAGCCGTAGTAGCCGAACGTCACCGGTTCCAGCCCCGGGGGCGTCAACGTCGACAGTTTGTATGGGCTTCCCGTGGCTCCATACGTATAGGACTCCTTCAGCGACGAGACTCGTGGATCCCACTCCGCGACCAGCTGCAGGTTGGCGTCGTAGGCGTATTCCGCAACGGGCTGGGCCTGGGCCGCCTGACCAGAGCTGTTGTGGTAGACGATCGAAGACAACCTGTCTTCGTCGTGAGTTTTGCCGGTCGTGTATTCGAAGGAAAGCGACCGGCATCCCGGCGTGGTCGGCGCTCCCGAGTCGGTGCAGGTGACCCCCGCCAGAGCCGGAGCAATCATCGCCTTAAGGCGGTACTTGCCCAGGTTTTCTATTAGCTCGTAGACGAGTCGTGCCGCTTTCGAGCTCGACTGCCACGAGACGGAGGTGGCCCGGTAGGTTTCGGATTCACTGGCGCCGACGTTGTTCATCGAGAACACCGTGTGCGTGCCTTCGGGGCCGACCAGTTCGAAGGTCGAGCCGGTGCCCGACCCCTGCTTGGTGAGCACCCATTCCTTCATGTAGTCGGGAGCGACGTAGGCCCCTCCCTGGATTTCGAACGCAGCCGCCGGGCCCTGGTTGTCTGAGAGTTCGATCCAATCGGCCGCCGGGATGGCCACTTCGATCAGGCATTCTTCGTGCGTGAAGCCTTCCGCTTCGCATTCGGAGTCGTACTGCGCCGGCACGGCAGGTTCATGGCGTTCGCGCAGTTCGGTCCAGGCTTCGCCCGCGTATTCCTGCTCGACCGGCGCCGATGGATGCCAGTACCTCCCCAGCACCTTCAGGCCGGGACCGTCGTAGTTCGACTGGTAGGAGCGGGTAAATTCCAGGCTTGCTTCGCTGCCCGGCACCGGGATCGACACGTCGGTGCGCGTGATCGTGTACTGGCCGGTCAGCAGGTCGACGCTGGCGGGTCCGACCTGCTGCTTTGCGTCGGTCGGCGCGCCTTGCTGCAGGGAGCTCGGACTGAGGTATTCGACGGCCACCGGTTCGCTGGCCCCCGCGGCACTCGTCGTCCCATCGAACACCGCCCGGAACTTGAGATCGGACGGGTAGCCATCTTTGACGAAGGCGGAGCAGGAATAGACCTTGAAGAAGACGGGGCTGCTCTTCCCAAAGCTCTGAGCCGTCTGCGGCAGAGGCCAGGAAACCTGGCTTCCGTTCGAATCCTTCACGCAGGAGCCCGGAATCGTCCTGAATTCGCCCCACGATTTCAGCTTCATCTGGAAGGTCACCCCGGTTACTTCGGCGCCGCTTTTCCAGCCCGCCTGCAGGGTGAAGTAGCCGGCCGACTGCTCCCCCTCGGCGGGCGACGACAGCTTGCTCGTCACCGGAGCCGCCTGCGGGATATCCGGGTTGAAGGTGTATCTGGCCGGCGACGGATCTTCGACGCCCGCCGAGTTGGTGGCCACGACGACGAAGCTGTGCCATCCGTTTTTGAGGGTGCCGGGTACGGCGTAGGGGGAGGTGCACGTTTTCGTCGCTTTTTCCCCTTCGTCGAGGCCGCATTTGAAGGTCGAGCCCGCCTGGTCGGAGGCGAACTGAATCGAGGACATTTCGCGCGACGTGTAGGTCGGCTGAGGCGAGGTGATCGTGGTCTGGGGCGCGTCCAGCGTCGTGAAGGTTTTGTCGGCGCCATAGACGATTTCGGTTCCGCTTTTGGCAGCGACCCGGTAGTGGTAGGTCGTGAGCTCCGAGAGGCCCCCCAATGGCAGGCTGACCGGCACGGGCGTGCTCCCGCTGCCGATCGAGAGCCAGGTGCCGGGATAAAGCGCTCCGTAGGCCGAAGTCAGCCCGTATTCGAACTGATAGGAGGTCGCCTGCCCGTTCGGGTTGACGATGCCGTTCAGGTTCACCTGGCTCGCTTTGACGCCGGTGGCCGCTTCGGTCGTCGCGGTCGGCCATTTCCCAGTGGTGAAGCTCTTGTCCGCCCCTAGCGTGGTTCCAGCCGAGTTCGAGGCGGACACGCGGAAGTGGTAGGTCGTTTTGGGCGAGAGGCCGGTTACCGGTTCGCCTACTAGCACTTCGGCTTTGCCCGAGCCGATGCTTTTCGGCGTCGTCGGAATGACTTTGCCGTAGCTGGTGGTAGTGCCGTATTCGAATTTGTAGGTCGTGTTGATGCCGTTGGGATTCACGCCGGCGTTCAAGGTCGCGACGGTTTCCCCGACGGAGCTGGCCGCTTTGGCCGCGACGATCGGCGTCTTGAGTTCGTAGACGACCGAGAGGTAGGGGCGTTTCCCGGCGTCGATCGCGGCGCTAGAGTTGAATTTGAGGGAGCGGGCCACGCAGTTCGTCGGGCCGCATTCCCTCGATTTGTCGTCCAACAGCTTCGCCATGAAGCTGAGGGGCGCTTTTTTGGCCACTTCTTCCTGCACGACGCTGGTTTTGAGCGGGAAGGTCCACCAGCCAGCCGCGCTGCCTCTGACACTGGTCAGGATTTCGCCAAGGCTCTGCGTATAGTCGCCGCCCGCAACGGTCCAGGGATGCCCTTCTCCGTCGTACTGCATCCAGTTGACGGATTCGGACCAGGGTTTGGAGACCTGGCGAAGCTCGACTCCCGCCGTGTTTTCGGCCGCTTCGTCGGCATGGATGCCGAAGCTGGCCGACGTCACGGTCGCGTTGGTCGGAATCGTGTCGGTGGCGAAACGCAGCAGGGTCCGCGCCCAGCCGTCTTCTTTTTCGCCGACCTGGGGGGCGTACTGGGCGAGGAGATCCCTGCGCCCCCAAGCGCCACAGTCGCGCCAGCCGACTTTCCCTTCGTCGACTTCCCATTTCTTGGCGCCGATCGTGCAGTCGAGTTTCGGCGAGGGGAGCGTCAGGGTCGGATCGAGGTGGACCGGCCAGACCCGATCCGGGTCGTCAAGCCAGGATCGGTTGGCCGCGACGACCAAACGCCACTGGTCGTCGCCTTCGGCTTCGAGCTCATAGCTCGCCGCGCGAGAGAGGACCGGCGCCGGCGCGCTATCGGACATCACGGGCGGCGGGATCGTCACGACCGCTTCGCCCTGGGGGTTCTGGAACTCGACCGCGCCACCGACGACCAGGCTCGGCGTCAACCCGCTCGAGGCGTGCAGCAAGAACGAGTAGCGACTCGGCTTCGAGGGATCCTCGATCTCTATCTCCTCCTTGAGGCCGTTGGCGAGGCCGGTGAAGTCGAAGGAGGCCCCTCCACCCGATGCCTCATAAGTGGCTACCGACCCGTCGAGGTCCACCGCTTCGGTCCCAGATCCCAGGTACTGGCTGCTGACCCATTGTTCGTCGACCGAGAGGCTCACAGGGTCGCTGTCGAGCTGGTCGGGAAGGCTCACGTCGAAGCTGTTCTGCCCGTTGGTGACAGCTTCGCCCCCGGCTTCTTCCAGGCCCTCGTCAATCGGCTTCCAGTCACCTGCGAAGTCGCGGTAGTTGATCGGGGTCTCGTAGATCCGGGTTTCACGAGAGCCGTCGGACAGGAGGAACGTCTGCGAGGTCGCGGTGCGCGCCCCTTCCAGCTCGACTCCATCCGGGCCTGCCGGCGGAGCGCTCAAAGAAGGATCTGAACCGGTGTTGTCGACCTGACTGTCGTCGTCCCCGGCTGCCAGAGCCAGGCCGGAGCAGAGGAACAGCAGTGCAGCGACGACCGCTGCCACGAGCTTGACCCGCGCAAGGCTCGCAACCGTGCTGGTCTCGCCGCCATTCGCCGCCATTCAGTCCCCCTGAGGTAGTCGGAGCGCTCACCCGCACTCGCTGTTCACTGCTGACGGCGGGCAACCTAAATGGCAGAAGGACCCCTGTCTAGTCGTTGAAAATAGAAAGTTCTAAAAGTAGAACTAATAAATTTGAGACTAAATATGTGATCGCCGTATTTGATATGCGCGACCGGGTCGGAGCTGGCAAAAAGTGAGGCCGTCCCGGAAGTAAAGCTCGTTTTTTTAGGCGGCTCGCGTCAGGCGACCGAGGAGGGAGGTAGGTCGATGAAGATCAGCAAGGTGGCGCCTATTCAGGTTGACCACATGATCTACAAGGTCGGTTAAGCCAGTTGGGGGCCGGGCCTGGTTTGAGATCAAGCTCGGCCCCTTTCTCCTGCGGCGCTCGCGGATCCGCGCGATCAACCACCTATGACGGGGACGCAAAGGGTAAACCGACCCATAGCCCGGAGGAATTGCTGTCTAGAAGCCCAGAGCGAACTTGGCGTCGTCGGTCATCATTTCCGGCGACCAGGCAGGGTCGAAGACCATCTTCGGGTGGACCGAGGAGACGCCGGGCAGATCGCCGACGAACTCCTTCATCTGTTCGGAGACCTGGGGGCCGATCGGGCAGGCCGGCGTGGTCAGGGTGAAGGTGACGTAGACGTCCTCTTTCTCGATTGCGACGTCGTAGACGAGGCCGAGGGAGACGAAGTCGAGGCCGAGCTCGGGATCGATGACCTCCTCGAGCGCCTCGTAGACGTCTTCCTCCGTGAGGACTTCGGGGTGCTCCTCGGGAGCGGCTGGCTGGGCTGCTGCTTGCTCTTCGGGCATGGCCCCATGGTAGCCGGGCGGGGCGACTAGCTCGGCGGCAGCGGCTCCAGGGGAGTTCCCGGGGCCGCCGGCTCCAGGTCCAGCTGCCACCAGCTGACGTCGTGCCAGGCCCCGCGCTTCCAGCCGATCCGCGGGCTGACGCCGACCCGGAGGAAGCCGAGCGCCTCGTGCAGGGCGACGCTGGCCTCGTTGGGCAAGGTGATGCCGGCGCAGGCGATCTGGAAGTTCTGCCCCCGCAGGCGCTTGAACAGCGCCTCGTAGAGGTCCCTCCCCAGGCCCTCTCCGCGGCGGTTGGCGGCGACGTAGACGGAGACGTCGGCGGCCCAGCGGTAGGCGGCGCGCTCCAGGTGGCGGCAGGCGTAGGCGTAGCCGACGACCTCCCCCCCGTCCTCGGCGACCAGCCAGGGGTGGGTGGCGGCGTAGCGGGAGATCCGGGCCTCCATCTCGAGCGCGTCGGGAGGCCGCTCCTCGAAGGAGATCGGCGTCTGCTCGACGTAGGGGGCGTAGATCGCGGCGCAGGCGGCGGCGTCGCGCTCGGGCTGGGCGTCGCGGATCGTGACCGGGGCCATCGCGGCAATCTAGCCGTCTCAGCGCACGGCGCTTTTGCCGCCAATAGGCTGCCGGGCCGATGAGCGACTCGGGCCTGATCCTGCGCCGGTCGATCGGCATCGTCTTCGCCGACGGCGGCCTGCTGGCGATCACCTCCGCCCTCCCGGCCGGCGGCAGGGAGCATGGCGAGGAGGAGGTGGCCGCGGTCCTCTGCGACCCCGACGCCGCCCCGGTCAGCTTCGACGAAGCGCTGGTCTCGACCGAGTACGGCGAGGACGGCGTGCAGCGGCGGGTCACCCTGGAGCTGTGGCCGGACGCCGAGGACGGGCGGCCGCTGCGCGGGGCCGGGACGCTGATCAGCTCGGTCTCGATCGAGCGCCGCGGCCTCAACGCCGAGATCGCCTTCCTGCGCTGGTCGGTCGAGGGGCGCGAGGGTCTCGGCACCTACGAGATCGCCCGCCCCGATGCCTGAGATCGAGGCCGTCGTCTCCGACTTCGGCGGCGTCCTGACGACGCCGCTGCTGACCTCCTTCATGGCCGTCCAGGACGAGATCGGGGTCGAGCCCGAGCACCTCGGCACGGCGCTGCGCACGGTCTCCGAGGAGGACGGGTCGAACCCGCTGTTCGCGATGGAGCGGGGCGAGATGTCGGAGGCCGACTTCCTCGAGCGCCTCGGCGACGGTCTCGAGCCGCTGCTCGGCCACCGCCCGCACCTGCACCGCTTCCGCGAGATCTACTTCACGGCGCTGCATCCCAACGAGGAGATGATCGCGCTGATGCGGGAGCTGAAGGCGGGCGGGCGGCGGATGGCGATGCTGACCAACAACGTCCGCGAGTGGGAGCCGCTGTGGCGCTCGATGCTGCCGGTCGACGAGATCTTCGAGACCGTCGTCGACTCCGCCTTCGTCGGCTGCCGCAAGCCGGAAGCGCGGATCTACGAGCTGACCCTGGAGCGGCTCGGGCTGCCGGGCGAGTCATGCCTGTTCGTCGACGACATCGAGCACAACTGCGAGGGCGCCCGCGAGGCCGGCATGAGCGCGGTCCACTTCCGCGACAACGAGCAGGCGATCGGCGAGATCCGCGCCGCGCTCGCCGCCGGCTAGACCGCCGGCGGAACGGCGGGCGGCACCGCGGAGGCCGGGCGGGCGTCGCGCCAGCGCCGGGCGAAGGGCAGGCGCCAGCTGTTGGGCGCGATCAGGCCGCCGATCTCGGCCGGGCCCCAGGATCCCGGCGGATACGGTTTGACCGGCGGCGGGTTCTCCAGCAGCGGCGCCGAGACCTCCCAGAGGCGCTCGATGTCCCTGGCGGTGGTAAACAGGGTGCGGTCGCCCGCCATCGCGTCGCGGATCAGCCGCTCGTAGGCCTCGAGGGTGTCGCCGCGGTAGTCGGTTTCGTCGAGCGAGAACTGCATGCTCGCCTTGTCCAGGACCATCCCCATCCCCGGCCGCTTGCCGTAGAAGGAGAGCGAGACGCGGGAGGACTCGTCGAGGTCGAAGGTGAGGTGGTCGGGGCCGTAGCGACCGACCCGGGAGTGCTCGGGGAACATGCTCTGGGGCGGCTCGCGGAAGGCGATCGAGATGATCCTGGCGCCGTCGCCCATGCGCTTGCCGGTGCGCAGGTAGAACTTGACCCCGCTCCAGCGCCAGTTGTCGATCTCGTTGCGGAGGGCGACGAAGGTCTCGGTGCTGGATTCCGGGTCGACGCCGGGCTCCGCCGTGTAGCCCTCGTACTGGCCGCGGACGACCCAATCCGGGTCGAGCGGGCGCAGGCTGCGGAAGACCTTGTTCTTCTCCTCGGTGATCGGCTCCGGGGCCAGCGCCGTCGGCGGCTCCATCGCGACGAAGGCGAGGATCTGCATCAGGTGGGTGACGACCATGTCGCGGTAGGCGCCGGTGGTCTCGTAGAAGGCGGCGCGGGAGCCGACCCCGAGCGTCTCCGGCACGTCGATCTGGACGTGGTCGATGTGGTCGCGGTTCCAGATCGGCTCGAAGAGGCCGTTGGCGAAGCGCAGGGCGAGGATGTTCTGCGCCGCCTCCTTGCCGAGGAAGTGGTCGATGCGGAAAATCTGCTCCTCGCGCAGGACCTCGTGGATCGTCTCGTTGAGCTTCTGGGCGCTGGCCAGGTCGACGCCGAACGGCTTCTCCATGATCACCCGCGCGCGCTCGGTCAGGCCGCCGTCGCTGAGGGTCTGGATCACGTTGGCGGCGGCCGCCGGCGGCACGCTGAGGTAATGGAGCAGGCGCGTCTCGGTCCCGAGCTCGTTTTCGGCCCGGCTGACCGCGTCGGTGAGGCCGCCGGGGCCGGCGGCGTGGGAGACGTAGGAGAGGCGGCCGCAGAACTCGTGCCAGTCCTCCTCGCTGAAGGCGTGGCGGGCGAACTCGCGGCAGGCGGCCTCGGCGAAGTCCTGGAAGGCGGCGTCGCCGATCTCCTCGAGGGAGACGCCGACGATCCTGAACTCCGGCATCAGGCCGGCCTGCGCGAGGCGCAGCAATCCCGGGAGCAGCTTCCGACGCGAGAGGTCTCCGGTGGCTCCGAAGATCAGGATCGCGTGTGGAGGCAGCGCCAAGGCGGCAGCTTAACCGGGCCTGTAGGTGAGGATCGCGATCCCGTCGCCGACGATCTTCGAGTCGACCAACCGCAGCGCCTTCTTGTCGTCGTGGTCGCCGAAGACGCGCTTGCCGCTGCCGAGCAGGACCGGGAAGACCATCAGCCGCAGCTCGTCGACCAGGTCGTGCTCGACCAGGCCCTGGACCAGCTGGGCGCTGCCGGCGACGAGGATCACGCCGTCGACCTCCTGCTTCAGCTTCGAGACGTCCGCGACGAAGTCACCGTTCAGCACCGTCGTGTTGTTCCACTCGGCGCTCTCCAGGGTCGAGGAGACGACGTACTTCGGCATCCCGTTCATCTTCTCGGCGAAGCCGGCCTCGTCGGTCATCTTCGGCCAGGCGGCGGCGAAGCCTTCGTAGGTCCGGCGGCCCAGCAGCTGCGCCTCGGCCTCGACGAGCTCGTCGAGCTTGAACTTGTCGCCCTCGTCGCCGCGTGCGATCTCGAAGGTCCAGCCGCCGTGGCGGTACTCCTCGCCCCCGCCCGGCGCCTCGATCACCCCGTCCAGCGAGACGAACTCGGTTACGACGATCCTGCCCATGACTTCCTCCTTGGTCGTTGACGCTTTCTACCGCAGCGACGAACGCGCCCGGTGAAAATCGACAGGGAGTTAGTTGTCCGAGCCGGCGCGGTCCCAGATGTACAGATCGACCGCCTCGACGGCGAGGGCCATCAGGCGGGGCGGCGAGAGCAGGCCGAGGACCAGCTCCAGCGCGTCCTCCTCGGTGACTCCGGCGTCGACGGCCTCCTCGCCGCGGAAGCCGGCGGCGAGCTTGAGCGCCTCACGGCGGTTCTCGCCGAGCGAGCCGAAGGCGCCCATGAGGAAGTCGCGGTTGGGGACCGGGTGCCCGACCTCGAGCGAGCCGTGCCAGGCGGCGAGCATCGAGAGGTCGTGTTCGTCGAGCTCGGAGATCGCCTTCGCGTAGTGGACCTCGAGCTCGGTGTCGGGGATCTCGTCGACCCAGGCGCGGACGGCCTCGCCGAGCAGCTGGCGGCGCGCCTCACGGCCGACGGAGTCGGCGATGGCGCGAACGGCGTCGGCGGGGTCTACGAAGCAGAGTGACATCGGCTGATCGGCAATCTAGAGGCGCCGGTAGACGTCAAAACTGCGGCTCTACGCCGCAGTTTGCGCAGTAGCGCGCCGACCCCCTACATAGGCTGGGAGAGTGCCGCTGAAGCTGATCCACGGACCCCCGAACTCGGGCCGGGCGGGGCTGGTCCGGCGCCGCTTCGCGGCGGCGCTCGACCGCGACCCGGTTCTGGTCGTGCCCAACGTCGACGACGTCTTCGCCTTCGAGCGCGAGCTCTGCCGGAAGGGGGCGGCGCTGGGCGGCGCCGCGATGACCTTCGGCGCCCTCTTCCGCACCGTCGCCACCGCCGGCGGCGTGCCGCCCGGCGCCGAGCTCTCGCCGGCGCAGCGGCTGCGGGCTATCGCCGTCGCCGTCGCCGAGCGCTCGGGCCGGCTGCGGCCGCTGCGGCGCTCCGCCGGCCGGCCCGGCTTCCCGCAGGCGTTCTCGCGGCTGCTGGACGAGCTGCAGGCGGCCGGGATCGCCCCCGAGGCGGTCGAGGCCAGCGCCGCCACCCTGGAGGGCTCGGCCTACCTCAGCGACATCGCCGACCTCTACGCGGGCTACGAGGAGGTGCGCCGCCGCAGCGGCCGCATCGACGCCCACGGCATCGCCCGCGAGGCGATCGCGCTGCTGGGCCGCGACGGCTCCTTCTGGGGCGACCGCCCGCTCTTCCTCTACGGCCTCGACGACCTCACCCCCAACCAGCTCGACCTGATCGCGGCGCTGGCGCCGCTGACCGAGGTGACGGTGGCGCTGCCGTTCGAGGCCGGGAACGAGGCGCTGGCCGCCCGCGCCCGCCTGCTCGTGCAGCTGCGCGAGCGGATCGGGGCGGAGGAGGAGACGGCGACGGAGGCCGACCCGGACAACACCCCCAGCCCGCTGCTCTTCCACCTGGCGCGGGGCTTCGGCGCCGCCGCCCCCGAGCCGCAGCCGCCGAGCGCCGACCTGCGCCTGCTGCGATCCGCCGGCGAGCGCGGCGAGGCCGAGGCGATCGCGAGCGAGGTCTCGCGGCTGGTCGCCGCCGGGACCGAGCCGGACGAGATCGCGATCGCGCTGCGCGACCCGGCTCGGCGCGGGGCCGCGGTCGCGGTGGCGCTGGAGGCGAACGGGGTCGCCACCGCCCTGGAGGCGGAGCTGCCGGTCGCCGGCACCGCCGTCGGCGGCGCCCTGGTGGCGCTGCTGGAGGCGGAGTTCGGGTCCGGCCGGGCGAGCGACCTGCTGCGCTACCTGCGCGGCCCCTCCTCCTTCTCCCCCGGCCGCGTCGACTGGCTGGAGCGCTCGCTGCGCCGCGGCCGGGTCGAGGACGCGGCCACGGCGCTCGACCTCTGGCAGGGAGAGGACGGCGAGCCTCCGCGCGACCTGGCGCGGCTGCGCGAGGCCGCCGCGCGCTCCCCGGCGGCGCTCTCGGCGGTGGTCGGGCGGCTGGCGGCGACGATGGCCTCGCGGCCGCTGCGGGGCGAGGCGGACGGCCCCGCCCTCGGCCCCGGCGACGGCCTCGAGCTGCGCGCCGCCGGGGCGATCGCCGGCGCCCTCGCCGAGCTGGCCGAGCTCGGCCCCCTCGCCCCCGGCCCGGCCGAGCTGGCGACGACGATCGCCGGCCTCGCCTTCCGCGTCTGGAGCGGCCCGGTGGCGGGGCGGGTGCGGATCGCCAGCCCCTACCGGCTGCGCGCCGGGCGCTTCGACCACGTCTTCGTCGGCTCGCTGCAGGACGGCGAGTTCCCCCGCCGCGACCGCGGCGGGGACCCCTTCCTGGCGGAATCGCAGCGGGCGACGCTTGGCCTCGAGCCGCGCCGCGACAGCGAAGCCGAGGAGCGCTACCTGTTCGCCGTCTGCCTGGCGCTGCCGCGCCGGCGCCTCTTCCTCTCCTATCGCGACAGCGACGAGAACGGCGGCGCCGAGGCCCGCTCGCCGCTGCTCGACGACGTCCGCGCCCTGCTCGCCCCGCCCCCCGAGGGCACCCTGCCCGACGCGGTCGAGGAGGGAATCACCCGCAGCCGCGACCTGGCGCGGGTGGTGGCGCCGCTGGCCGAGGCGCCCTCGGAGGACGAGCTGGCGCGCGCCCTGGCCGCCCACGGGCCCGGGGCCGACCCGGCCGCCCTGCTCGCCGCCGTGGGGGTCGAGGGGCCGCTCGGCGAGCGCCTGGCGCGGCGGGTCGGCGCCGCTGCCGCCGTCGAGGCCGCGGCCCGCGCCCCGGGGCCGCTGACCAATCCCGCGGTGCTGGAGTCCCTCGCCGCCGTCCCCGCCTACGGCGGCACCACCCTGGAGCTGTTCGACGTCTGCTCCTACCGCTGGTTCGCCGGCCACGAGCTCGACCCGCAGCCGCTGGAGCCCGCCCCCGACCCGCTGGTCCAGGGCGGGCTGATGCACGCCGCCCTTGACCGCCTCTACCGCGAGCGGCCGGGCGGCGACCCCCTCCCCCGCCCCACCTCGCTCGCCGCCTGGACGGCGCGCGGGCGGGAGCTGGTCGCCGAGGCCGTGGCCGAGCGCGAGCTCGGCCAGCACCCGGCCGAGCGGGCGATGGCGCGGCGGGTCGAGCGGCTGCTGGAGCGCTTCCTCGCCGAGGAGGCCGAGCGCGAGACCGGCGGCTTCGAGCCCTGGCTGCTGGAGGCGAGCTTCGGCGCCCGCGAGGAGGACAGCGAGCGCCCGGCCCTGCAGCTGGACGGCTGGGGCCTGCACGGCGCGATCGACCGCGTCGACCGCGCCGCCGACGGCCGCGCCGTGGTCATCGACTACAAGCTCTCCGGCTCCGTCACCCCGCGGGAGAAGTTCGAGGAGCGGGCCAAGCTGCAGCTGCAGCTCTACCTGCTCGCAGTCGCCGAGCACTGGGGAGCGGAACCGGTCGGCGGCCTCTACCACCCGCTGCGCGGGACCTCGGTGCGGCGCCCGCGCGGGGCCGTGCGGGAGGACGCCGCCGTCGACCTCGGCGGCTACGGCCTCTACGACCGCGACCTGATCGACGCCGAGGCCTGGGAGCAGCTGCTGGCCGACTCGCGGGCGCGGGCCGGCGCGATCGTCGCCCGCATGCGCGGCGGCGGCATTCGCCGCGACCCCGGTCCGCGCCGCGGGCTGCGCGGCCACGACGTCTGCCCGACCTTCTGCACCTTCGCGCCGATCTGCCGCCGCGACCGGGCGCCGCAGTACGAGGAGGACGAGGACGTGGAGGAGCGATGAGCGGGCGCGCGCCCACCCCCGAGCAGGCCGCCGCGATCGCCGCCGGCGGCCGCGACGTCCTGCTCGAGGCCGGCGCCGGGACCGGCAAGACGGGGGTCATGGTCGACCGCTACTGCCGCCTCGTCTGCGAAGAGGGCTTGGCGCCCGACGCGATCCTCGCCTTCACCTTCACCGACAAGGCGGCGGCGGAGCTGCGGCAGCGGATCCGGGTCGAGCTGGGGCACCGGGCGGAGGCAGGCTCCGAGCGCGCGCAGGAGCTGCTGACGGCGATCGGCGGCGCCTGGGTGACGACGATCCACGGCTTCTGCAACCGGCTCCTCGCCGGCCACCCGGTCGCCGCCGGGATCGACCCCGGGTTCCGCGTCCTCGATGCCCCGGAGACGGCGCGGGCGGCCCGCGAGGCCTTCGACGAGGCCCTGGCCGAGTTCCTCGCGCCGGAGGCGGGCGGAGCCGAGTCGCGGGAGGAGCTGGTCGCCGCCTTCGACATCGACGGCCTGCGCGCGGTCGTGGTCGGGGCGCACGCGGAGCTGCGCAGCCGCGGCGAGGCCGAGCCGCGGCTGCCGGAGCCGCCCGTCCCCGATCCCGAGGCGGCGATCGCGCGGGCCGCCGAAGCGGCCGCCGAGGTGCTGGAGGAGCTGCGGGAGAACGACCCCAGACGGGAGGCGATCGAGCGGGCGCTGGCGCGGCTGCGGGCGCCGGGGCCGCCGCCGGGCCTGGACGAGCTGCGGGGGCTGCGCACCGACAGCAGGGCGCAGTCGGTCGCCGCCTACCGCGAGGCGATCGAGGCGGCGGTCTCGCGCAGCGCCGAGGCCGGCGAGGGAGGCGCCGCCTACCGCGACCTCGGCGCATTGCTGGAGCTCTTCTCCGGCCGCTTCGAGGCGGCCAAGGAACGTCGCGCCGGGATCGACTTCGAGGACCTGCAGATCCTCGCCGCCCGGCTGCTGGAGCGGGCGGAGGTCGGCGAGGCCTACCGCGGCCGCTTCCGCCACCTGCTGGTCGACGAGTTCCAGGACACCAACCGGCTGCAGCTGCGGCTGATCGAGGCCCTGCACGGACCGAAGAGCGAGCTGATCGCGGTCGGCGACGAGTTCCAGTCGATCTACGGCTTCCGCCACGCCGACCTCGACGTCTTCCGCCGCCAGCGGCAGCTGGTCGAGCAGCGCGCCGACGCGGAGCTGATGGAGCTGAGCGGCAACTTCCGCTCGCGCCCGCAGCTGATCGCCGCCTTCAACCTGTTCGGGAAGGCGCTGCTCGGCGAGCCCTACCGGCCGCTGCGGGTCGGAGCGCCGCCCGCCGACCCGGCGCCGCCCGGCGACGGCCCGGCGGTCGAGCTGCTGCTGACCGCGCGCGACGGCTGGGACGAGGAGGGGATCGAGCTGGAGCCGGCGATCGACGGCCGCACCCCGCTCAACTGCCTGGCCGAGGCGCGCGCCGTCGCCGCCCGCCTGCGCGGCCTCGCCGACGCCGGGGTCGAGCGCGGGGCGATGGTCGTGCTGCTGCGCGCCTTCACCCACCTCGACGCCTACGAGGACTCGCTGGAGCGGGCCGGGCTGCGCCCCTACGTGGTCGGCGGCCGCGGCTACTGGTCCCAGCAGCAGGTCGCCGATGTCTGCGCCCTGCTGGCGACGATCGCCAACCCGCTCGACGACCAGGCGCTCTTCGGCGCCCTCGCCTCGCCCGCCTGCGGGGCGGCGCCGGACACGCTCTGGCTGCTGCGGGCGGCCGCCGGCAAGCGCCGCCACGTCTGGCCGGCGCTGGAGCAGGCGGCGGTCGGCGGCGAGGCGGAGCTGGACGAGCCGCAGCGGCTGCGGCAGATCCCCGAGCCGGAGCTGGAGCTACTGCGCCGCTTCGTCGCCACCCTGGCGGCGCTGCGCGAGCAGGGGCCGCGCCTCACCCTCGCCGGCCTGATCGAGGCGGCGACGACGGCGACGGGCTACGACCTGGCGGTGCTGATGCGGCCGGCCGGGGAGTCGCGCTTCGCCAACGTGCGCAAGCTGATGCGGCTGGCGGCGGAGTTCGAGGCGCGCGAGGGGCGCGACCTGCGGGGCCTGCTCGACTTCCTCGCCGCCCGCGCCGAGAGCGACGCCGAGGCCCAGGCCGCGACCGCCGCCGAGGGCCACGACGGGGTGCGGATCATGACCGTCCACAACGCCAAGGGGCTGGAGTTCGACGTCGTCGCCGTGCCCGACCTCTCGCGCAGCCTGCTGGCCGGGGCGCGGCCGCCGCTGCTGACGCTGGGGCGCGAGCAGCCGCCGCGGGTCGGCATGCAGTTGCGGCGGCTCGGCAGCGGCGCGATCAACCTCTACGACTACGCGGCGCTCTGCGACGAGGCCCGCGAGCGCGACGCCGAGGAGGGCCTGCGGCTGTTCCACGTCGCCGTCACCCGCGCCCGCCAGCGGCTGATCCTCAGCGGCGTCGTCAAGCCGGAGCCGGGGCGCGAGAAGCCGAGCACGCCGGTGGTCGAGCGCCTGGTCGAGGCGCTCGGGGTCGGGCGCGACGCCGACACCGCCGTCGCGGTGCCGGCGCCGCAGCCACGGCCGGGCCTGGAGGAGAGCTTCGACGGCGGCGAGATCGCGGTCCGGGTCAACCTGCCCTCGCCCGAGCGGGCGGCCGAGCTGCGGGCGACCAGGCGCGCCGGCGCCGGCGCCAGGGAGCTGGGCGAGGGGCCGCCGCCGCTGGTCGAGCGGCGGCCGCCGACCGTCCCCAACCGCCCCCTCTCCTACACCGCGATCTCCGCCTACGAAGAGTGCCCCTACCGCTTCTACATGGAGCGGGTGCTCGGCCTCGGGGAGCTCGAGCGCAGCTCTCTCCGCCCCGCGGACGGGAGCGCGTCCGAGCCGGCCGGCGACCGCGGGATGACGCCGGGCGGGCGCGAGGAGCGGACGGCGCAGGGGGCCGCCGTGCACGCGCTGCTCGAGTGGAGCCAGGCGAACGGCTGGAGCGAGCCCACGGCGGAGCTGGCGCGACGGCACGCCGTCGCCGCCGGCCTCGACCCCGGCGAGGCGGAGGCCGCGGCCCTGCTGGGGCCGGTGCGCGGCTGGCTCGGCTCCCCCCTGGCGGCGGAGATCGGCGCCGGCGCCACCCGGGTCCGGGCCGAGGTGCCGATCCTGCTCGGCGTCGGCGGCACCGTCCTGCGCGGCTCGATCGACCTCCTGGTCGAGCGCGAGGGGGCGCCGCCCCTGGTCGTCGACTACAAGACCGACCGCCTCGACGGCTCCGACCCGGCCGCGCACGCGGCCCGCTACGGGACCCAGCGCTCGATCTACGCCCTGGCGGCGGCCGCCTCGCTGGGAGTGCCGGAGGTGGAGGTTGCCTACGTCTTCTTGGAGCGGCCCGAGGAGCCGGTGCTGAGCCGGCTCGGAGAGGCGGAGATGGCGGCCGGGCGCGAGCGGCTGGAGCGGGCGATCGCCCGCATCGGCGGCGGCGAGTTCCCGGTCGCCCCGGTCGCGGAGCGCAGCTGGGCGCTCTGCCGCGGCTGCCCCGCCCTGGGCCGCCTCTGCTCGGGACCGGCGGAGTAGCTCAGGCCGGCGGCGCGGCCGAGGAGTCCAGCTTCGCCGCCAGGTCGTCGAGCTTGAGCTCCTTCAGGCCCTCGCCCACGGCCTCCAGCTCGGCGGCGCAGTAGGTGACCAGTTCGCGGCCCTCGCTGCAGAGGTCGAGCGTCTCCCGCAGGCCGGCCTGGCCGGAGTCGAGCCGGTCGATGATCTCCTCCAGCCGCTCCACCGCCGCCTCGTAGGAATCAATTTCCGCCCGCGTGCTCGGCTCTCGCTCGTTCGCGCCCGTCATCACCGGCTATCTCGCTCTCTCGCTTCCGCGTCCGCGGCGGGCGGGCTCGACGTCGATTCGGCCATCAGCAAAACGCAGACTAATCCGCTCCTCGGCGCCCGCCGCCTCGGCGCTCGTCACGGCCTCCCCCGCCGCCGTCTCGGCCAGGGCGTAGCCACGCTCCAGGGTGCGCTCGGGGTCGTGGGCGCGCAGCGCCACCGTCGCCTTGCGCAGCGCCTCGCGACGCCGCTCCAGGGCCCGCGAGGCCGAGCGCTCGACCGCGGCGCCGCGGCGCCGCTCGACGGCGGCAGCGGCGGCAGCGCGCTCGATGCCGCGGCGGCGGGCGCGGGCAAGCACGACGCCGGCGATCCGGCGCTGGGAGGCGGCGCGTTCGGCCAGGCCGCGTTCGGAGGCGGCGCGGATCTCACGGATCTTCTGGTTGAGGCCGCCGCGCTCGCGCTGCAGCGCCCGCGCCGGCCCCCGGGCCAGCGCCGCCAGGTGGCGGGCGCGGGCGCCGACGGCCCCCTCCCCCGCCCGCTTCAGCGCCAGCGCCGCGCGCTCGAGCTCGCGGCCGGCGGCCAGGCAGTCGAGCGGCACCGCCGCCTCGGCGGCGTGGGTCGGGGTCGAGCAGGCGACGGCGGCGACGTCGTCGATCAGGGTCGTGTCGCGCTCGTGGCCGATCGCGCTGACCACCGGCACCCGCAGCATCGCCACCGTGCGGCAGAGGGTCTCGTCGCAGAAGGCCCAGAGGTCGGCGAGGCTGCCGCCGCCTCTGGTGACGACGATCGCCTCGACCTCGGGGCGCGCCGCCAGCCCCTGGATCGCCGCCGTGATCGCCGGCGCCGCGTGGCGGTCCTGGACCGGCGCGAAGGCCCAGACCACGGTCCCGCCCCAGCCGCGGCGGGCCAGCCCCGCCAGGAGGTCGCGGCGGGCGGCGCCGGACTCGGCCGTGACCACCCCGATCGCCTTCGGCAGCAGCGGCCGCGCCAGCTGCGGCTGCAGCTCGAACAGGCCCTCGGCCCGCAGCTGCCTGCGCAGCGCCTCCAGCCGCGCCAGCAGGTCGCCCTCGCCAGCCAGGCGCAGGTGGGTGGCGCGGAAGCTGAAGCCGGGCGAGGCCTGGCCGCCGCCCGGGTAGTAGTCGGGGCCGCCGGAGATGACCAGTTCGGCGCCGTCCCGCAGCGCCCCCTCGGGCAGGCCGGCCTTCTCCAGGTCGTTGAGCCAGATCGCGCAGGGCACCGCCCCCTCGGCGTCGCGCAGCTCGAAGTAGGCCTGGACCTTGCTGCGGCCGACGCCGGTCACCTCGCCGACCAGCTGCACCCGCGCCCGGGCGCGCATCCAGCGCTGGAACTCCTTCGCGTAGCGGCCGACCGCGAAGGGCCCGGGCAGGTTCGGGCCGGTCCGCGGGACCGCGTCGCCGAGCTCGATCTCTCCCTGCTCCACCCGGCTCAGGCTAGATCACCGCTCAGCCGGTGCTTTTCCAGCGTTTGGCCCAGCTGCGCAGCTCCCGGATCGAGGGACCGAGGTCGGCGCCGACCGCGGTCAGCGAGTAGGTGACGCGCACCGGCGAGCCCGCTTCGACCTCGCGCTGCACCAGCCCTTCGTCCTCCAGCTCCCGCAGGCGCTGGGAGAGCAGCCGGTCGGAGAGGCCGGGCACGGCTTTGCCGAGCTCCCCGAAGCGCATCGGCCGCTCGGTCAGGGCGCTGACGATGGCCCCGGTCCAGCGCTTGCCGATCAGCTCGATCGCGGCATGGAAGTGGGGGCAGACCGCTGCGGGCGCGCCGTTTGCGGCCGGGGTCGAGGTGACCGGTTCCACGGCAACCGAGCTTACTGAACGTAAGTGCTGGGCTTTCCGCCCGAGCGGTCGGGGCCCCGTTAGCCCGTGCAGGGGCCGGTCGAGACCGAGGCGGCGGTCCGGGCGAGCGCCGCCCGCGCGTCCTCGGCCGGAACCGCGAACCCGCCCGCCTCGCCGGCGGTGGTGGCGGCGAAGACGGTGCCGACGACCCGGCCCTGGCCGTCGACCAGCGGGCCGCCGGAGTTGCCGCTGCGGACCGAGCCGCGCAGGGCGACGATCGTGCGGTCGATCGGGCCGTGGCCGTAGGAGTCCTCGCTGATCGTCGGCTGGGTGTCGCCGAGGCGCGCCGGCGCCACCGCGTAGGGGCCGTTCTCCGGATAGCCGAGCACGGCGGCGTCGCTTCCGGCTTCGCGCTGGGAGGAGATCGGCAGGGTCGGCAGGTTGGCGCCGACCCGCAGCAGCGCCAGGTCCTCGCTGGGGTCGTAGTGGACGACGGTCGCGTCCAGCTCCAGCCCGCCCTGGGTCGTCACCGTGGTGTCGCTGGAGCCGGCGACGACGTGGGCGTTGGTCACGATCAGCCCCGGCCGCACCGCCCAGCCCGAGCCCTCGACCCCGAGCCCGCAGGCGGTGCCGAGGACCCTGACCACCGAGCCTTCCGCACGCTCGACGTCGGGATCGGTCGCGATCGCTGGATCTGGCGCGGCCACCGGCGCCGTCGGCCCGATGATCGACGGCGCCGGATCAACGCGGTCAAGTGC
>Ga0157375_10000942_pt1 | contig 25237 bp, 27 predicted proteins | sample M35metaG_FD_115311 | JGI IMG/M metagenome (GOLD analysis project Ga0157375, IMG submission 115311) | Miscanthus rhizosphere microbial communities from Kellogg Biological Station, Michigan, USA - M3-5 metaG | ecosystem: Host-associated > Plants > Roots > Rhizosphere > Soil | place: USA: Michigan... | reverse complement strand
GAGCGCCTCGGCGAGCTCCGCCCGCGTCGCGGGACGGCCGGCGAAGGCGCCCTCGCTGCGGTAGGGGGCGACGAGCGCGGTCGCGGTCGCCCGCTCCTCCTCGTTCAGCGCCACGGAGGGCTCCCTCGCCGCGACGGTCGCCCCCGCCCTGCCGGGGACGGGGTCGGAGACTTCGAGCCGGTAGTCCCCCACCGTCAGCACGTCGCCGTCGCGAAGGCGGCGCGGCCGGTCGAGCGGCTCTCCGTTCAAGGCCGTGCCGTTGCGGCTGTCGAGGTCGGTCGCCATCAGCACGCCGCCGCGGGTCTCGATCTCGAGGTGATGCCAGGAGACCGCCTCGGCGTCGATGTGAACGTCGGCCTCGGGATCGCGCCCAACCGTCGTCCGCTCTGCCAACGCGACCGAGCGCGGCCCCATGCTCCGTCCCGTCAACCAAATCCGTGCATCCATTCGCGCGAGCATAGATGGGACGCGCCGTCGCTCAGGGGTCAATACGGGTACTTGAGCGACGGCACCTCTAGAGTGCGGGCGCGTGGGGGCAGACGACGAGAAGCGGATCGCCGCCGAGGCCGCCGCGGCGCTGGTCGAGGACGGGATGACGATCGGCCTCGGCACCGGCTCGACCGTCGCCCATCTGCTGCCCGCGATCGCCGCCCGCGGTCTGAGCGGGATCCGCTGCGTCGCCACCTCGGTCGCGACCGAGGAGCAGGCTCGCTCGCTCGGCATCCCGGTCGAGGAGTTCGACTCGCTGGGGCGCCTCGACATCGCGATCGACGGCGCCGATCAGGTCACCCCCGACGGCTGGCTGATCAAGGGCGGCGGCGCGGCGCACCAGCGCGAGAAGATCGTCGCCGCCGCGGCCGGCCGATTCGTCGTCATCGCCGACTCGAGCAAGCCGGTCGACTCGCTCAGCGCCCCGGCGCCCCTGGAGCTCTTCGCCTTCGGCCTCGGCTCGACCCTCGCCCGGCTCGGCTCCGAGGTCGGGCTGCGCGACGTGCCGCGCAGCCCGGACGGCGGCGTCATCGCCGACTACCGCGGCGAGATCGGTGACCCGGCGGCGCTCGCCGCCCGCCTCGACGCCGACCCGGGAATCTCCTCGCACGGCCTCTTCCCCCCCGATATGGTGAGCGAGGTTCTGGTGGGGGCAGGCGATGCCGTGAACCGCTTGACGCTGACCTGACCCACCCGCAAGGAGACCCCACATGACCGACTTCACCGGGCTGGCGATCGCCGGCCGGACCGCCACCCCCGACGACTCTGACTGGGACCAGGCGCGCGCCGCCTGGAACCTGGTCGCCGACCAGCGACCCGCGGCTGTCGTCTTCGCAGAGAACGCCGGCGACGTCGCCGCGACGGTCCGCTTCGCCGCCGAGAACGGCCTCAGGGTCGCCGCCCAGGGCACCGGTCACGGCGCCGCCCCTCTGGCCCCGCTCGAGGGCACGATCCTGCTCAAGACCGAGCGCCTGCGCGGCATCGAGGTCGACCCCGAGACCCGCGCCGCGCGGGTCGAGGCCGGCGTGCTCGTGCTCGAGCTCAGCCAGGCCGCCGGCGAGCACGGCCTCTCCTCGATGCCGGGTTCCTCCCCGGACGTCGGCGTGACCGGCTACACGCTCGGCGGCGGGCTGAGCTGGCTCGGCCGCCGCCACGGCTTCGCCTGCAACCGCGTCACGGCGATCGAGCTGGTCGACGCGACCGGCGAGGCGAAGACCGTCGACGCCGCGAACGACGCCGATCTCTTCTGGGCGCTGCGCGGCGGGGGAGGCGGCTTCGCCGTGATCGTCGCCCTGCACCTCGACCTGCTGCCGATCGACGAGATCTACGCGGGCGCGCTCGTCTTCCCGGCCGCGGTGGGAGCCGAGGCGGTTCGCGCCTATCGCGACTGGGCCGCCGGCCTCCCCGACGAGGTCACCTCGGTCGTCCGCTTCATCACCCCGCCGCCGATCCCCGACGTCCCCGAGCCGATCCGCGGCCGCCCGCTGCTGACGATCGACGCCGCCTGCATCGGCAGCCAGGCGGAGGGCGAAGCGACGATCGCACCGCTGCGCGAGATCGGCGAGACGATCATGGACACCTTCGCCTGGATGCCCGCCGCGGGCCTGTGCCGGATCCACATGGACCCGGAGAACCCGGTGCCCGGGATCGGCGAAGGAGGGACGATCCGCGAGCTCTCCGACGACGTGATCGACGCCTTCGTCTCGGTCGCGGGGCCGGGCTCGGGCTCGCCGCTGTTGCTCAGCGAGCTGCGCCATCTCGGCGGCGCCCTCGGCCGCCCCGCCGAGAACGGCGGCGCTCTCTCCCACCTCGACGCCGGTTTCGCCATGTACAGCGTCGGCATGCCGATGACGCCGGAGCTGGGCGAGGCGATCCCCGCCCACCTGGCCAGGATCGAGGCGACGATGCGCCCCTGGCGCGCCGACGGCAGCTACTACAACTTCGTCGAGGGGCCCTGCGACGTCGACGCGATCCTGCCCCCCGACGTCTGCGCCCGCCTCGGCGAGGTCAAGCGCAGGTGGGACCCAGACGGTCGCATAGTCGCCAACCACGCCGTCTCCCTGGGCGAGGCCTGAGCAAAGGTCAGCTCAGCCCGAGAGGGCGTTCAGCTTCTCGACCGCGGGGTCGTCCTCACCGACCAGGTTCGCGATCGTCATCGCTGCATCCTCGATGTCCTCCGGCGTCGCGATTGCGATCGCCTCGATGTCCGCCCAATCCTTCGTGCGGTCGAAGAAGGCCTTGAAGATCACAAGCGAGGCGCAGTCGAGCACCGGAATGTCGCGACCCTCGAGCCGGACCCAGACAACCGAGCGCGCAACCGCCTCGTGCAGTGGGATGTTGTTGAGAAAGACGTCGATCGGGGTTCCATCCCAGTCGAGGCGAGCCTGACCGTCGCGCTCCACCTTGGCGATGTCTTTCTTCCTCACTCGCACGCCCTTCGGCAGCGAGGAGAGAGCCGACTTGGCCTCGGCGGCATCGGCGAAGATATTGACGTCGAGGTCCCGCGTTCCGCGAGGCTCCTCGACACAGTAGGCGAGGGCGATAGCTCCACCGAAGGCGTGAGGGAGACCGGCGTCGGTCAGCGCATCGTGGATCGCAAATAGCTTGTCGACCAGCTCGCTCATCCGGCAAGTCCTTGCCCAGCGATTCGATCCGACAGACGGGGGTAGCCCAGCTCGGGTCGCGGGCGGAACGGCAGCGCCTCGGCCAGCTCCAGAACCTGGACGAGGATCCTGCTCGCCCGCTCGACGTCAACCGGGGGCTTGCGGGGGGACAGCTTCAGATCGAAGCCCCCGGCCGCGGCCAGCCGCGCGAGCGCATCCGCCCCCGGCTCGCGCTTGCCTCGCACGTAGGCGTTGACGACCGAGCGTGGCATTCCAGCTCGTCGCGCGAGCTCCGCCTGGTTGAGGCCGCTTCGGGTGAGTATCTCGCTGACCCTCATGCGGGAAATGTTAGCGGATACGCTAACAAGCCATCGGCCTGCGCAGCGTCAGCTCGTTCTCATCCCGCCGATCGACCGGCCGCCGCCTCGTCGCAGACGACGAGCATGTTGTCGTTCTCGACCCGACCGGCGGGGATCGAGGTGTCGCCGGCCAGCAGCCTGGCGAGCGGCTCGCGCCCGGCCTCGCCCAGCACGAGCCAGAGGATCTGGCGGGCCGCGGCCAGCGCCGGGTAGGTGAGCGTCATGCGCAGGTGGCCCTGGTAGGGGGCGCCGGTCATCGCCACACGGCGGTCGTCGACTTCGAGCACCGAGTCGCCGGGGACGAGCGAGGCGGTGTGGCCGTCGGGCCCGAGGCCGAGGTGGACGAGGTCGAGCCGCTCCGGGACGTGCACTTCGTACTCGGCAGCGGAGAGTTCGAGGTCGCGGCTGGTGACCGGCATCGGCCGCAGCGTCGCCTGGTGGTCGAGCGAGAGCATCTGCACCAGGTGGGTGAGGTTGCGCGCGTCGTCGCCGGGCGGCGCGACGCGCTCGTCGACCTGGAAGACATGCGTCTCCTCCCAGGGCATCTCGGCCATTTCGCCGAGCAGGCCGATCATCGCCCAGGGCGTCCTGCCGCCGCTCAGCGCCAGCTCGAACTCGCCGCGCGCCTCGACCGCCTCCTGCCCCGCGGCGGCAACGGCTTCAGCCGCGCCGCGCGAGGCGGCGTCGGCGTCCGCAAAGATCCTCGTCTCGATCGCCATCCGCCTATCCGGCTCTCGATCTCGGCCTCACGAAGCCTTTTCGTCGTGGCCGCCGAACTGCTTGCGCATCGCGGAGAGCACCTTGTCGCCGAAGTCGTCGAGCCCACGGGAGTAGAAGCGCTCGTACAGGGCCGTGGTCAGGACCGGCGCCGGCACGCCCTCGTCGATCGCCGCGATCGAGGTCCAGCGCCCCTCGCCGGAATCCGAGACGCGGCCGGCGAAGTCGGAGAGGTCGGGGGACTCCTGCATCGCCGCGGCGGTCAGGTCGAGCAGCCAGGAGCCGATCACGCTGCCCCGCCGCCAGACCTCGGCTACCTCGGGCAGGTCGAGCTCGTACTGGTAGTACTCGGGCTGCTCGAGCGGCGCCGTCTCCGCGTCGGCCTCGCGCTCGACCTTGCCGGCGTCGGCGTGCTCGAGGATGTTGAGACCCTCCGCGTAGGCCGCCATGATCCCGTACTCGATCCCGTTGTGGACCATCTTCACGAAGTGCCCGGCGCCGTTCGGCCCGCAATGCAGGTACCCGTTCTCGGCCGCCGAGACCTCGCCGCTGCGGCCGGGAGTGCGCTCGGCCGACTCGACGCCGGGGGCGAGGCCGGCGAAGATCGGGTCGAGCCGTTCGACCGCCCCGTCGGGCCCGCCGATCATCAGGCAGTAGCCGCGCTCGAGCCCGAAGACGCCGCCGCTGGTGCCGCAGTCGACGAAGTCGATGCCCTTTTCGCGCAGCAGCTCCGCGCGGCGGATGTCGTCGCGGTAGTAGGAGTTGCCGCCGTCGACGATCGCGTCGCCCGGCTCCAGCACCGCGGCGACGTCCTCGACCGTCTTCTCGGTGATCTCCCCCGAGGGGACCATCACCCAGACCGCCCGCGGCGCGCTCAGCTTCGCGGCCAGGTCCTGCAGCGAGGCGGCGCCCTCGGCGCCCTCGCCGGCCAGGGCGGTGACCGCGTCGTCGTCGACATCGTAGGCGACGATGCGATGGCCGTCGCGCATCAGGCGGCGGGCCATGTTGGCCCCCATCCGGCCGAGTCCGACGATTCCCAGCTCCATCAGCAGCTCCTCCCAATGACGATCTTCGGCTTCACCCGCCTACCCTACGCGACTCGCCCGGCCCGCTGGGATAGCCTGGCGGGCGATGGCGAAGCGCAACGACGGCGCCGCGGGCGACGTGCTGACGATCTTCGGGATCAGCGGCGACCTGGCGAAGAAAATGACCTTCCGGGCGCTGTACCGGTTGGAGGCCGGCGGCAGGCTCGACTGCCCGATCGTCGGCGTCGCGATCGACGACTGGGACGACGAGAAGCTGCGCCGGCACGCGCACGACGCGATCGGCGCGACGGTCGGCAGCCCCGACGAGGACGTCTTCAAACGGCTCGCCGACCGGCTCACCTACGTCCAGGGCGACTACGCCGACGCCGAGACCTTCCAGCGCGTCGGCGAGGCGATCGGCGGCGCCGAACGGCCGGTCTTCTACCTGGAGATCCCGCCGGCGCTCTTCGCCACGGTCGTCAACGGGCTGGGCGAGGCGGGCCTGACCGAGAACGCGCGCGTCGTGATCGAGAAGCCCTTCGGCCACGACCTCGCCTCGGCGCGGACGCTCAACGACGAACTGTGCGAGACGCTGACCGAGGAGCAGATCCTCCGCATCGACCACTACCTCGGCAAGGAGCCGGTGATGGACATCACCTACCTGCGCTTCGCCAACTCGCTGCTGGAGCCGGTCTGGAACCGTGAGCACGTCGCCCACGTGCAGATGACGATCGCCGAGAACTTCGGCGTCGACGACCGCGGCCGCTTCTACGACGCGGTCGGGGCGATGCGCGACGTGATCCAGAACCACGCGCTGCAGGTGCTGGCGCTTGTCGGGATGGGGCCGCCGACCGGCAACCACCACGACTCGATCCGCGACAAGAAGCTCGAATTCTTCAAGGCGACGCGCACCGCGGACCCGAAGCGCTACGTGCGCGGCCAGTACGAGGGCTTCCGCGAGGTCAAGGACGTCGCCGCCGACTCGACGACCGAGACCTTCGCCGCGGTCGAGCTCGAGGTCGACAACTGGCGCTGGAGCGGCGTCCCCTTCTTCATCCGCGCGGGCAAGCAGATGCCGGCCAAGGCGAGCGAGGTGACGGTCACCTTCAAGCGCCCGCCGCGGCTAGGCGTCGGCGGCGGCAAGCGCCCCGAACCGAACCAGCTGACGGTGCGGATCGAGCCGGAGCCCGGCGCGCGCACGCGGATGTACGCGAAGAAGGCGGGTGAGGAGGCCTTCGAGCCGGCAGACCTCGAGGTGCTGTTCGAAAAGGCGCCGGGCGAGGAGCCCGAGCCCTATGAGCGCCTGCTCGGCGACGCCCTCGCCGGCCACTACCAGCTCTTCACCCGCCAGGACACGGTCGAGGAGACCTGGCGGATCGTGCAGCCGCTGCTCGACGAACCGGGGCCGGCCCACCCCTACGAGCCGGGGACCTGGGGGCCGAGGGAGGCCAACGAGCTCACGCGCGGCCTCACCCAGTGGTACGACCCCTGGCTCCCGGCGGGGACCTAGTGGTCACACGCTAGCTGCGGGAACGTCTCGCGGTCAGTCCCTCCAGGACGACCTCCAACGGCGAGCGGTGTTGGCCGTTCGTCGCTTCCCGGTTGCGCTGCAGCTCGGATGCGAGGTGGCCCATCTGCACGCTGAGGGCGCCCACGCCCCTGGCGGTCTTGGCCAGGCCGCGTCGGTGGCGGCGAGCCTGTCGTGCACCGAGTGCCGCCCCTCCAGCCGCTCCGGCCAGCGCTGCTCCACTCGCGATCAAGGGCACCTTCGCCTTGCCCGCAGCGGCGCCGACTGCACTCGTGGCCTTGGCGGCCGTGTCGCCGACGGCGGTCGTGGCTTTGTCGGCGGCATTGCCCACCGCGGCGACCGGGGTCGGTTTGGACCCGTTCGACTGTTTGCGCGGCGTCGCGCGTTTCCGCCGGCTCGCCGCTTTTTTGGATGAGCCCCGCGAGCGGGCCTGGGGTTTTTTCGACCCCGCGGACCGCTTCGACGAGGCTCTGGTTTTGGTCTGAGCCATCGTTCTTTACCTCCTAGTTGTTCCTGCCTAGCTCCCGCTCACGCTGGTCGGCGCGCTCCTCGTCGAGTTCCGCCTCGACCTTCGCCCGCTCCGCCCGCTCCTCGGCGATCGCCGCCTCCGTGCGGCTGTCCTCCGCCCTCTCGCGGTGGTGACGCACGTCCTGATGCTGCGCCTCGCCCTGCACCTCCGCAAACTGCCGGCGGCTGCGAGCACGGCGTGCAGCCGAGAGCACGACCGCAAGGACGATCAGGGCGCCAATGACTATGGCGATGACTGCAACGGTGGACATCGGTCCTCCTTTACATAGACGGGACTCTTCCAATGCCCGCTGTTACCGGATCGAAACCACCCCTTGGCCGGCGGGTCCTGTCACGGCGGCCCTCCCCCATGTGCTCGGACGCGCTTCGCGCGCCCTCCGCTATGGGGGTCCCCCGCCGCCGTGCCACCCGCCGGAGGAAGGCATAGCCTGGGTCGCCGATGACTCAGACCGAGCTACAAGTCGAAGATCGGGCAGACGAGCTGCTGGGGAAGCTTGGCTTCACGCGCTGGCGGCCTGGACAGAAGGAGGCGGTGGAAGCTGCGCTGTCCGGGCGCGACTCCTTGATCGTGATGCCTACCGGGGGTGGCAAGAGCCTCTGCTACCAGCTGCCCGGGCTGGCGACGGAGGACCTGACGATCGTGGTCAGCCCGCTGATCGCGTTGATGAACGACCAGTGGCGCCGGCTCACAGCCGCAGGACATCCGGTGGCGATGGTGACCTCGGCGATGAGCGACGATGCCGTCCGCTCCTCGCTAGCCCAGGTGCGCGGTGGCGAAGCGCGGATCGTCTACTGCTCGCCGGAGCGCTTCGGCTCGAACATCTTCCTGGGCGCGATCGAACAGCGCCGGATCGACCTGCTCGCCGTGGACGAGGCGCACTGCGTGTCGGAGTGGGGGCACGACTTCCGCCCCGACTACCTGCGCCTGCCCGAGATCGCCGAGCGGCTCGGACGGCCGACGGTGATGGCCTGCACGGCGACGGCGACCGAGGCGGTGGCGCGCGAGATCGCCGCCCGCTTCGGGATGCGCGACCCGCTTCAGGTCCGCTCCGGCTTCGACCGGCCCAACCTCTCCTTCGACGTCGTCCGCCTGGAAGGAACGGGCTCCAAGGCACGGCGGATGGCGCTGCTCGAAGCCGGCCTGGCCGACCCGGCCAACCGACCCGCGATCGTCTACTGCGGCACCCGCCGCGACACCGACGACGTCGCCGCGACCCTGCGCGAAGCCGGCCTGCGCGCGCTGCGCTACCACGCCGGCATGGAGGCCGAGGACCGCAGCAGCACCCAGGCCCGGTTCATGAGCGGCGAGGCCGAGGTGATCGTCGCCACCAACGCCTTCGGCATGGGGGTGGACAAGGCCGACGTGCGCTCGGTCTGGCACATGGCGATCCCGACCAGCCTCGAGGCCTACTACCAAGAGGCCGGGCGCGGCGGCCGCGACGGGCTGCCCGCGAAGGCCGTGCTGCTCGCAATGAAGGCCGACCTCGGCCGCCTGGTCCGCTTCAACCAGCAGCGCGCCGGCAATCCCGACCTGGCGATCGCGCACGAGCGCGGCTGGCGCGACTACCAGACGATCAAATCCTTCATCTACTCGCAGCGCTGCCGGCGCCGCAGCGTGCTCGACCACTTCGGCGACAGCCAGGCCGGCGCGCCGCTGGAGCGCTGCTGCGACGTATGCGACGCGCAGGGGTGGCTGCCCGACCCCGAGACGATCGCGATCCGCCGCAAGCCGAGCGCCAAGAAGGCCGCGGCCCCACCGGTTGACCTCTCCGCCGCCGACGCCCCCCTCTTCGAGCAGCTCAAGGCCTGGCGCCTGCGCGTCGCCGGCGGCAAGCCGGCCTTCACCGTCGCCCACAACTCGACCCTCGAGGCGATAGCCGCGACCCGACCGGCGAGCGACGATGCCCTGCTGGCGATCAAAGGCATCGGCCCCAGCTTCGTCGCCAAGTACGCCACCGAGGTGCTGGCGATCGTCGCCTCTCCGACGCCGCCGGAGCTTTCCTAAACGTCGTCCCGGCCGAAGTTGGCGAGCGCGACCTGTTCGGCGAGCTTGAGCAGGCCCAGGGTCGAGTGCGGTGAGGAGGCGGTGCTGCGCATGCGCACGTGGGAGCCGTGCGGTCCGCGGATCTCGACGATCGTGCAGATGTCGCCGATCTCCGAGTCGTCGCCGTAGTCGGCTTCGATCGCTTCCATCTGCGAGGCGATGTGCTGCCCCACTTTGCTCTGGTCAAGCGGCATCTGGATTGTCCCTTCCGATAGTCATTGCGCTCCCAGTCTGCCATGCGGCGGCGACTTTCCCGTCGATACGAGACGCAAAGACGCCAGGCGAATTGCAGCGCCCTGTGCCGCGACCTGCCCGCGGTTGCCACTTGCCACCATGTCCGGTCCGTTCGATGGGCTGCTTCCACAGCAAGGCGAAGATGGCCGCCGCGCTCTGCGCGGCGGCGGCGCTCTGCCTGTTTGCCGCCGCTCCCGTCCTCGCCTACTCGCTGGTCCCGCGCGGCAAGAACGTCTTCTTCGGGCTCAGCGACACCGGCGACAGCGCCGACTTCGGCCAGTTCTCCAGCGCGCTGCACAAGCACCCGGCGCTGATCGAGTCCTTTCGCACCTGGGGCTCTGACTTCCCCGACTCGATCGAACGCTGGCAGGCGGCGAGGGCGCGCCCGGTCCTCCACATCAGCACCGCCGACAACGGCGACGGCCACGAGATCATCACGCCGCGCGGGATCGCCACGGGCGGCGGCGACGAGTACCTGATCCGCCTCAACAGGCTCTTCTGGGCGAAGAAGATGCGCGCCTACATCCGGCCGCTGGGCGAGCCCAACCGCTGCCTCAACGTCTACGCCGCCTACGACTGCGCCGGCGACCCGCGCGACGCGGCCCACAGCACCCGCTGGTACAAGCTCGCCTTCCGCCGCATCTACGTGATCGTCCACGGCGGCGGCAGCCGGGCGCGGATCGACTCCCGCCTGCACGAAGCCGGGCTGCCGCCCCTGCAGAGCGGCGTCGGTGGCCTGCCCAGGGCGCCGGTCGAAGTGATCTGGAGCCCGCTGCCGGCGGGCTCGCCGACCGTCCCCCACAACCGGCCGCGCTTCTACTACCCGGGCTCGCGCTGGGTCGACTGGGCGGGGACCGACTTCTACGCCGACAACCAGGACTGGAAGTCCCTCTACGGCCTCTACCGGCGCTACTCCGACAAGCCCTTCGCGATCACCGAGTGGAGCGTCGACACCGGCGACGACTCGGCCTACGTGCGCAAGCTGATGACCTGGGTCGACCACCACCGCCGCACCAAGATGCTCGTCTACTACCAGGACTTCGGCTCGACCAGCTCCTACCGGCTGCAGAGCTCGCCGGCGAGCCTCGGCGTGCTGCGCAACATGATCCACAACGGCCGCTTCCCCTCCTACGCCCCGTTCCCGCCCAAGGCGCCGCCCCCGCCGCCCGGCGGGGTGAGCCCGTAGCCACGCCGTTGGAGCGGGCAAGGCGGCTAGCGGCGCGGTCACCGGACCTGGTCGCCCTCGCCTCGATCGTCTTCGTCGGCGCGACGCTCCGCTTCGCCACGCTCAACCTGCAGAGCTACCGCTACGACGAGGCGGTCACGGTCGGCCGCGTCCTCCATCCCGGCCTTTTCGACACCGTCTCGGCGGTTCTCAGAAGCGAGTCGACGCCACCCTTCTACTACATCGTGGCCTGGTTCTGGTCGCGGTTCTCCGGCACCGGCGAGGTCGGCCTGCGCTCGCTCTCGGCGCTGGCCGGAACCGCGTCGATCGTCGCCGTCTACCTCGGCGCGGCGTCCCTGCCCCTGTCGCGCCGGGCGGCGCTGATCGCGGCGGCGATCGTCGCCGTCAGCCCGGTCGCGATCTGGTTCTCCCAGGACGCCCGTGCCTACGCGCTCGTCTTCCTGCTCAGCGCACTCTCCTTCCTCTTCTTCGCGCGGGCGCGGCGCGGCGCGGCGGCGCGCGACCTCGCCTGGTGGACGGTCTGCTCAGCGCTTGCGCTCGCCACCCATTACTTCGCCGCCTTCGTCGTCGCTCCCGAGGCGGCGCTGCTGCTCTGGACGGTGACGCCGCGGCGACAGGTCGGGGCCGCGGTGGCGGCGGTCCTGGCGGTGGCGCTGCTGATCTCACCGATCGCGCTGCGCCAGCGGCAGAACGGCCACGCGGCATGGATCGCCGCGCAGCCAGTCTCCAAGCGCCTCGAACGAGCCGGGGCGAAGCTGGTCGGAGATGACAATGGCGACGAGCACGGGGTGCGCCGGCCAGGCCCGATCCCGCTGATGGCTCCGGCCGCGCTCGCGCTTGCCGCGCTGGGGCTGCTGCTCTGGCGGGGCGATGCCCTGGAGAGGCGCGGAGCCGGGATCGCGGCGGCGATCGGAGGCGCGGGGGCGGCGCTGCCGATGCTGCTGGCCGCCCTCGGCGCCGACTATCTCGACGGCCGCAACCTGATTCCGGTCTTCGTGCCGTTGACGATCCTGCTCGCCGCCGGGTTCGCGGTGCGCCGAGCCGGCTGGGCCGGGCTGGGCCTGGCAACCGCCTTCTGCCTCTGCTCGTTCGTCTTCACGATCGAGATCGACCGCCTCCCCCGGCTGCAGCGCGAGGATCTGCGCAACGCCGCGGCCCAGATCGGCACGCTGCGCCCGGGCGCCGTCGTCGTCACGCCGAGGTACTCGGCAAGCCAGCCGTTGCTCTACTACCTCGGCGGCCGCCGCGCCGTCGCGCCGCTGCCGCCCCTGCGCGAAATAGACCTGGTCGGCTCAGCCGACGCAGCCCGCGAAAACGCCCCGCGCATCCTTACCCCCGCCTTCCACCAGATCGAGTCCAAGCCCGTCTCCTACGACTTCACCCTGACTCGCTACCGCTCTTCCCGACCCGTGCGCGTCTCGCTCCGAGCCCTTGAAGCCGGCGCTATGGTCGGCGGCGGTGGGCGGGCTTCGGTGCTGTCGGCCGCGCCTTGACGTTGCCCGCCAGCCCGGTCTTCCACTTGTAGGGCTGCAGCGCGTTGATGCTCGAGTAGCCGACCAGGTAGATGCGCCGCCCGTCGGAGATCACCGGCGTGTAGGCGCCGGTCTTGTAGTGGAATACCGGCCGGCCCGTCTTCATCGCGAAGCCGACCGTCGAGGTGTTGTCGAACTCGGCCGCGTAGACGATGTCGCCGACCGCCGAGAGCGAGCCGATCACCGGGCCCCCGGCGGATCGGATCCAGCGGGGCTCACCGCTCTTGGCGTTGAGCGCGTAGACGTTGCCGTCGAAGGAGCCTATGTAGACGGTGGGGCCGGTGTGGCGGGTATTGGCGACGGCCGGCCCGGAGTAGACGTAGCCGCCGGTCGAGTAGGTCCAGGCGAGCGCGCCGTCCTTCTGGTCGAAGCTGTAGACGCGGGTGTCGTTGTTGCCGGCGTAGACGCGCCCGTAGGCGACCGCGGGGGTCGAGTAGAACTCGCCCGACGTGCCGAAGCCCTGGCCGAGCGAGCCGGTCTGCCATTCGAGCGCGCCGGTTCTCGAGTTGACCGCGTTCATGTAGCCGCCGTAGTCACCGACGAAGAGGACGCCGTGGCGATAGGCGGGGGCGGACTTCACCGGCCCGCCGAGCGTGGTCGCCCAGCGCACGTGCCCGTTGCGGGTGCTGAGCGCGTAGAGCTTGTCGTCTTCGCAGCCGAGGTAGACGGTGTCGCCGACCACCAGTGGCGAGGACTCTGCTCGTCCCGGCAGCGAGTGTTTCCACAGCACCCTGCCGGTCCCGGCGTCCAGCTTGATCACATGGCCCGGCACCAGGTTGACGATGTAGAGGCGGTGTCGGTGATATGCGGGTGAGGATGCGTTGAGGCGGCCGATGCGGCGCTTCCAGAGCAGCTTTCCGGTGTTCGCGTCGAGGGCGAAGGCTACGCCGTTGTTGTTGACGAAGTAGAGCCTGCCGGCGGCGTAGATGGGTGGGAACTCCAACAGCGGCTTGTCGGAGTAGTGCCAGAGCAGCCTGTACGGGGGCTTTACGCCGTTTGCCGGCAGGTAACGCGTGCGTGCCGGATTGAGGCCGAAGATCGGCCAGTTGACGGTCTTCGTCTGCGGTTTTGGCGGCCTCTGCGGGGTGAAGGTCGCGTCGGGGTTGTGCACGTCGGGCGGGCGCTTGAGCAGCTCGTAGGCGAGCACGCCGCCGCCGACCAGCATCGCCAGCGCGACGGCGCCGGCCGCGAGCACGAGCCGCCGCCGCTCGCGCCAGAACCAGCCCGGGTGGCGCAGCGCTCGCTTGGCCTCACGCCAGAATCGCCGTGAACGCGCGCCCATCCGGGCCGGCTAGGCGGTCGACCCGGTGGGCGCGGCGCGGCGCTCGGACTCGGCCACGACGCCGTCGAGCAGTTCGGTCACCGCCCGCTCGAGCGCCAGCATCACCACTTTGCCGGCGAAGGGAACGGTCGGGGTCGCCTTCAGCGCGTAGGTGACCCTGGTGCCCGCGGCGCTCGGCTCCAGCGAGACGGTGCCGAGGTGATCGCGGAGCGGGAGCCCGGAAAGCACCTTGTAGGAGAAGCGGCTCGGCCGCTCGTAGACGACCACCTCCTCGCGGATCGGCGGGCCGACCGCGCGCAGCACCCGGATCGCCCCGACCCCGTTCGGCGCCGGGTCGCCCTCGCGCTCGAGCTCGGTCTTGCGCAGCCGCGTGATCTCGGTGTAACGCCGATGGTCCGTAAGGACATCGAACACGACCTCGGGCGCCGCCTTAACCTCGCGAACAAGAGTGAAGCTGGCCACGGCTGGAGCCTAGCGGGAGGAGCGGGTGTCCCTCTCGCGCAGCGGCGTCCCGTTTTTCGCCCCAACCGCTAACTCGGACGGCCGATAACGCCCCCTGGCGAAAAACCCAGCAAGCGGGAGGGACACCCGCTCATCCCCTCAACCGCCACACCCGTGGGTCGCTTCCCTCGACAGCCGCGGCCTCGCCCAGGATCGCCAGGTGGTCGAGCGAGGAGAGGACGATCTGCAGCGCCCAGATGCTGGCCGGGCCGTCGACGTTATCCGGGCCGACGAGGTCGGCGACGATCTCGAAGGCGGTCTTCTCGCCTGCGCCGAGCGAGTCGCGCACCTTGCCGAGCAGCTCGCCGACCTGGCGGCGGGCCTCGGCGACCTTCGCCTCGGGGTCGCGGAAGGTGCGGCCGTGGCCGGGCAGGACGAGGTCGACGTCGAGCGGCTCGACCGCGTCGAGGCTGCGCAGGAATTCGCCGACCGGGTCGGGGCTGTGGCCGTGGTCGAAGAAGAGCACCGTGCGGCCGAGCAGGTGGTCGCCGGAGATCAACAGCTTGCGCTCGGGCTGGTGCAGGACGACGTGGGACGGGGCGTGGCCGGGCGTCTCGTGGACCTGCCAGGCGCCGAGGTCGGTCTCGACCTCGACCCCCGGCAGCAGGTCGCGGTCGGGCTCGACGATCGCGTCGATGCCGTTGTCGTCGTCCTCTTCGCGCCGCTCGCGGAAGCGCTCCAGCGAGGCCGGCGGCACGCCGCTCTGCCGCCCGACCTCGATCCGCTGCTCGAGCGCCGCCCGCGGGTCGTCGGCCATCAACCGCACGTGACCCCAGGCCGGGTGCATCCAGAGCTCGCATCCCGCCCCCGCGACGATCGGCGCGGCCAGCCCGTAGTGGTCGGTGTGGGAGTGGGTGCAGACGAGCAGGCGCACGTCCTCGAGGCCGAAGCCGGCCTGGGCGAGGGCGACGTCGAAGCGGCGCAGGCCGCCCCTGCCGCCGATCCCGGTGTCGAAGAGGACGATGCCCCCGTCGGCTGCGACGGCCCAGACGTTGCCGTGCGGGACGCCGGGCCAGGGCAGCGGCAGGCGCAGGCGCCAGATGCCCGGCAGGACCTTCTCCGCCCGGGGCTGCTCGGGGCGCTTGCGATCGTCCGCCATCGGCCGCATCCTCGCAGGCACGGGATCGATTCCGCGTGAGCAACGTCAAGCTCGGATAGGTTGGTCTCGGAGATGACGGACAGCAGCCCAAAGCGCGCCGGTCTCGTCCTCGCGGCGCTGATCCTGGTCGCCGCCGTCGCCAACCTCAACCTGGCGGTAGCCAACGTCGCCCTGCCCGACATCGGCAAGGCCTTCGGCTCCGGCCAGACGACGCTCAACCTGATCGCGGTCGGCTACTCGCTCGGCCTGGCGACCTCGGTCCTCTACCTCGGCGCGCTCGGCGACCGCTACGGACGCAAGATGATGCTGCTGCACGGCATGGGGCTCTCGATCCCCGCCTCGCTGCTGGCCGGCTTCGCGCCCTCCGACGGCGTCCTCTTCGCCGCCCGCGTGCTCGGCGGCGTCGCCGCCGGCATGGCCTTCCCGACCACGCTGGCGCTGATCACCGCGCTGTGGTCGGGCAACTCGCGGACCCGCTCGATCGCGCTCTGGTCGGCGATCGGCGGCGCGATCGCCTCGCTCGGGCCCCTGCTCTCCGGGGCGCTGCTCGAGCACTTCGACTGGGGCTCGGTCTTCCTCGTCACCCTGCCGCTGGCCGGGCTCGCCTTCTTCATGGCCTGGCGCTACGTGCCCGCCCACGTCAACGAGACCACCGAGCCGGTCGACAACCCCGGCGGGATCCTCTCGATCCTGCTGATCGCGGCGCTCGTGATGGGGATCAACCTCGCCCCGGTGCCGGGCAAGGGGACGCTGGCGATCGGCCTCGGCCTGGTCGCGATCGCGGCGGCCGCGGCCTTCGTGATCCGCCAGCGGCGCGCCCGCTCGCCGCTGTATGACCTCGAGGTCGCCTCGCGGCGGATCTTCTGGGTCGCGGCCTGCGCCGGGATCATCGTCTTCGGCTCGCTGATGGGGGCGATGTTCATCGGCCAGCAGTTCCTCCAGAACGTGCTCGGCTACTCGACCGTCGACTCCGGCCTGGCGATCCTGCCGGCGGCGGCGCTGATGGTCGTCGTCGCGCCCCGCTCGGCCAAGCTGGTCGAGGCGCGCGGCGCCCGCTTCACCCTGCTGATCGGCTACGTCTTCTGCCTGCTCGGCTTCCTCACCATGCTGCTGCTCTGGAAGCAGGGCATCGCCTACTGGAAGGTCGGCCTCGGCTACGCGCTGATCGGGATCGGCGTCGGCTTCGCCGGTACGCCGGCCTCGCACTCGCTGACCGGCTCGGTGCCGGTCAAGCGCGCCGGCATGGCCTCGGGCACGGCGGACCTGCAGCGCGACCTCGGCGGCGCGATCATGCAGTCGATCTTCGGCGCCCTGCTGACCGCCGGCTACGCGGCCGCCGCCGGTGCCGCGATCGCCTCCTCGCCGGAAGCGAGCAAGGTCTCCGAAAACGTCGAAGGCGAGCTGACCAAGTCCTTCTCCAGCGCCTCCGACCTCGCGCAGCAGTACCCGAAGTACTCCGATCAGATCGTCGCCGCGGCCAAGGCGTCCTTTCTCAAGGGCGACGAGCTGGCCTACGCGGCCGGCATCGTGGCGGTCCTGCTCGGCGCCGCGCTCGTCTTCTTCCTCTTCCCGAAGAAGGACACCGAAGAGGCGCTGCTGGCGAGCTACGCAGCTGAGGACAGCGGCGCCACTTAGGAGCGCGCTTGCCAAGATAGGCGGCCGATGGCCGCCGCCGAGGAACCGCGCTCGTCCCGTCTCGGCGCGACGCTGCGCGAAGGCGAGCGGGTGACGCCGCTGGAGCTCTTCTTCGACCTCGTCTTCGTCCTCGCGATCACCCAGTGCACGGCGCTGATGTCCCATCACCCGACCTGGTCGGGGATCGCCCAGGGGCTGCTGGTGCTGGGGATGCTCTGGTGGGCCTGGACCGGCTACGCCTGGCTGACCAGCGTCCTCGACCCCGAGGAGGGAGCGGTGCGCCTGGTCATGTTCGCCGCGATGGCGGCGCTGCTGCTGGTCTCGCTCTGCGTGCCGGAGGCGTTCGGCAGCCTGGCGCTCGCCTTCGCGCTGATCTACGGCGTCGTGCGCAGCGCCCACATCGCCCTCTTCATGCTCGCCAGCCCCGACGACGACGGCCTGCGCCACTCGGTGCTCGGACTGGCGGTCAGCACGGCGGTCGCGGTCTCCCTGCTGGCGCTCGCCTCGCTCTTCGACGGCCTCGCCCAGGGGGCGCTCTGGGCCCTGGCCCTGCTGCTCGACATGGGCGGCCCGTACTTCTTCGGCTCGGAAGGCTGGCGGCTGATGCCGGCGCACTTCGCCGAGCGCCACGGCCTGATCGTGATCATCGCGCTCGGCGAGTCGATCGTCGCGATCGGCGTCGGCGCCTCGCACACGCTCAGCCTCGGCATCGGCGCCGCGGCGGTGCTCGGCGTGGCGCTGACGGCGGCGATGTGGTGGACCTATTTCGACGTCGTCGCGATCGTCGCCGGCCGGCGCCTCGCCGACGCCGAGCCCGGCCGCGTGCAGAACGAGATGGCCCGCGACTCCTACTCCTACATGCACCTCGTGATGGTCGCCGGGATCGTCCTCGTCGCCTTCGGGCTGAAGACGACGATCGGCCGTCACGGCGACCACCTGCACGCCGTCCCGGCCTTCGCCCTGCTCGGCGGCCTGGCGATCTACCTGCTCGGCCACGTGATCTTCCGCTACCGCCACGTCCACACGATCAGCCGGCGGCGCCTGCTGACGGCGATCGTCCTGCTGATCCTCGTGCCGGTGGCGACCGAGGTCCCGGCCCTCGTCGCGCTCGCCGTCGTCAACCTGCTGATCTGGGCGCTGATCGCCTACGAGACGCGCAGCTACGGCGAGGGCCGCCGGCGCGTCCGCCGCCCCGAGGCCGCCCCGGCCTGAGTGGCGCGGGACGCATCCGACATTGACCACACTGGGGTGTGGTCAATGTCGGATGCGCCGGTTCGGTGGGCACTCTCAGGCCCGTCGGCGGCGCGGGCCCGCTGGATGCTCGAACTCCTGCATCGCCCCCGCCGCCGCGAAGCAGAGAGCGCCGGCGAGCGTCCCCCAGTTGGCGACGCCGACAGCCAGCTCGTCGCCCGTGGACGGGCGCACGAACGAGGCGACCGCCGAGACCATGAAGAGGATCGAGCCGATCTGGTTGACGGCGACGATCCACCAGCCGAGGTCGCGCCGGCGCCAGAAGCGCCAGCCGCCGATCCCGACCAGCGCCAGATGGCCGGAGACGAGGAAGAGCGCGCAGCCGACGATATCCGGCGACCAGACGAGCCGGTCCTCTTCGGCGGCGCCCAGGCCTTCGATGAAAGAGTCGACCAGGTTGATCGCGAAGACGATCGTGCCGGCGAAGAGGACGACGGCGCTGAGCCAGGCCAGCCGCCGCGGCTCGCGCGACCACCAGCGCCAGCGGGACGGCACGATCCCGCCCGGCTCGTCGGGCTCGTTGACGACCTGGACGAGCGAGGCGAAGCCCCCGATGCTGAAGAAGACGCCGCCGACCAGGTAGACCGAGAGGTAGGCGTCCTCGGCAACGCCGGCCTGCGCCAGCGCGGCGCCGACCGCAAAAAGCGAGCCGCCGACGACGAAGGCGGACGCGGCGACCGTATTGGTGAGCGAAAGCCGTCGAGCCTCATTGCCGATGGGCTGATTTCCCACGATATTCGTGGGATTCCGGCCCGTCGGCGCGATTCCTACGGGGCGACGAAGGTACTCGGGTCCGGGCCGATCCGCTGGCCGACGTCGAGCGCGGCGATCTCGGTCATGTCCTCCTCGCTCAGCTCGAAGTCGAAGAGCTCGGAGTTCTCGCGGATCCGCTTCGGCGTGACGGACTTGGGGATGACGACGTTGCCCAGCTGCAGGTGCCAGCGCAGGATCGCCTGTGCCGGCGTGCGGCCGTGGCGGGCGGCGACGGCGGCGATCGTCTCGTTTGCGAGCAGCTCGCCCTGGGCGAGCGGGCTCCAGGCCTCGGTCGCGATGCCGTGCTCGCGGTGCCAGGCGCGCAGCTCCGCCTGGGGGAAATGAGGGTGCAGCTCGATCTGATTCACCGTTGGCAGCACCGCCGCCTCCCGCTCCAGCATCTCCAGGTCCTCGACGCGGAAGTTGGAGACGCCGATCGTGCGCGAGCGGCCCTCCTCGTAGATCCGTTCGAAGGCGCGCCAGGTGTCGAGGGCGCGACCCTCGGTCGGCACCGGCCAGTGGATCAGGTAGAGGTCGACGTGGTCAAGGTCGAGCCGGGCGAGGCTCTTCTCGAAGGCGCCGAGCGTCGACTCGTAGCCCTGTGCGGAATTCCACAGCTTGGTGGTGACGAAGATCTCCTCGCGCGGGATGCCCGCGGCGGCGATCGCCGCTCCGACCCCGCGCTCGTTGCGGTAGGCGGCGGCGGTGTCGATGTGGCGGTAGCCCATCCCCAGGGCCTCCTCGACCGCGTCCTGGGTCTTCTCGGGCGGCACCTGGAAGACGCCGAAGCCGAGCTGTGGAATCTCTACCCCGTCGTGAAGGGTGACTGCTGGGATGGAGGTCGCCTGGGCCATCATCGCTCCGTTCCTCTTGGCTGGACTGGGAACCCGCAACGGACCGGTTACCCGGCCGTCGGACGATTATGCACGGCGAGCAGCGCTAGCTGGTCGCGAGGCCGATGGCCAGCAGCGGGAAGCCGGCCATGAGGCCGAGGTAGCCGCCGATCGCGACGCCGGTGAGCGTGCGCGTGGTGCTCGACCGCGCGCCGGCGACGAAGCCGACCAGCAGGCAGAAGGCCGAGATACCGAGGCCGATCCAGAAGACGTCGGGCATGAGCGCGGGCGAGACTATCGGACGGGGAGGATTCGGGCCGGTTTCGGCCCGGCGGTCGGCACACGGCGCCGCGCCGCAGACACCGAGGCGAAGCGGTGCCCGAGCCCGCGCGGTAGCGTTCGCGGGCGTGAAGCTGCTCGCCTTCAGCGACCTGCACCGCGACCTCGGCCAGGCCGCTGCGCTGGTCGAGATGTCGGCCGAGGCCGACGTCGTGATCGGGGCGGGCGACTTCGCCTCGGTCCACGAGGGGCTGACGGAGACGATCGACGCCCTGGTGGCGATCGAGAAGCCGACCGTGCTCGTCCCCGGCAACAACGAGACCGAGGACGCCCTGCGCGAGGCGACCGCCGGCTGGAGCGCCGCGACGGTGCTGCACGGCGGCGGCACGGCGATCGACGGGGTCGAGTTCTACGGCCTCGGCGCCGGCATCCCGGTCACGCCCTGGGAGTGGAGCTTCGACCTCGACGACGGGGCGGCGGCGGAGATGCTCGCCGGCTGCCCCGAGGGCGCTGTCCTCGTCCTCCACTCGCCGCCGCGGGGCCACTGCGACGCCAACGGTGGCGGCGACCACTTCGGCAGCCCTGCCCTGCTCGCCGCGATCGAGGCGACGCGCCCCCGCCTGGCCGTCTGCGGCCATATCCACGAGTCATGGGGCTGCGAGAGCGAGATCGGCGACACCCCGCTCCGCAACCTCGGGCCGAAGGGCGCCTGGCTGCAGGTCTGAGTCGTGCGGCGGGCGGTCAGCCGCGCCTGTGGTGGTGCTTCCTCTTCACCTTCACGCAGACGGCTTTGCCATGTTTCCTGACCTTCCTGAACCCTTTCCGGCATTTCACGCCGGCATGCGGCTGAGGACCGGCCGTGGACGTCGTCGTGGTCGTCGTGGTCGTGACGGCGCCGCCGCCTCCAGAGGACGGAATGGCAACGGTCACCTGGCGGCTCGCCGAGCTGGACAGGCCATATCCGTCTTCGAGCGTGAGGGTGACCGTGTAGGCGCCGGGGCTCGCGTAGGTGTGGCTCGCGGTCGGGCCGCTCGCGGCGCCGCCGTCGCCGAAGTCCCATGCGTAGCTCTCGATCCCGGCGATGCCGGAGATCGAGCCGCTGCCGTCGAAGAGCGCCGAGCTGCCCGGGGCGGGCGAGCCCGGGTTGGCGATCACCGGGATCGCCGCTTCGACCCGCTGCGCGCAGTCTTCGATGTCGTTGCTCCACTCCTGCTGGAGGTAGTAGTGGGCGCCGTCGATCGACTGGTTGAAGAGGGCGCCGGCCGGGCCGCCGAGCGCGGGACCGAAGTCGTCGCTGGAGTTCCGGCACTCGTCCCCGTCCTCGAAGCCTATTTCGTCGAACCAGGCGTTCAGCAGGGGGTCGGTGATCGACTCGTTCGCCTCGTGGCTGAGGCTGCTGAGCGTGTCGTCGACGTTGCCGTTGGAGTGGCCGTTGGGGTACTCCCCGACCCCGCAGCCGAAGACGTCCCCCGGCGAGTAGCTGATGTTCGCGTAGATCTCGTGCGGCGACCCGGTGAAGCTGTGGTAGGCGCAGAACCCTTCTTCTTCTGCGTTTTCGGCATCGAAGCAAATGGGTTCTATGCCTTCGAAGCAGCTGCCGACTTCGGGAGGAAGGACGACGTAGTACTCGGCCCCGAGGCCGGTCGGCCAGCCTTTGGCGCTGACGTCGGCTTTGACCTCGGCTTCCAGCTTGGCGTCGCTGACGCAGGCGGTGTATTCGATGCCGGTGAAGCCTTCGTACGGCGCGCAGGTGCCGGTCGTCGGGTAGGCCGTCGTGTCGGCGAAGGATCCGCCGTAGCTGTCGTTGTAGGAGGCGCGACCGGTCCCGTCTTCGTACTGGGCGCTGACCGAGTAGACGTTGCCCGGCTTGCCGCTGTCGGCGGCGACGTTCTGCAGGTAGCTTTCGATCGCCGCCCGGTATCCGCTTGGAAACGAGTAGCCGCTCGGCGCCCAGAAGATCGCGTATGCGGTCTGGGAGTGCATGACCGGACCGCCGTGATATTCCAGCGGCGGTTCGCCGGTGGGGACGGTGGCGCCTTTCGGCGCCGCCGCATGGGCCGCAATGCCTTCGTTCACCGGCAGGTATCCGACCCGGCCGGCGGGCGTGCTGGTGACGACGGCGCCGGCAGGCGCCGCGAGGGCCATGACGGCGACAGCGGAGGCCAGTAGGGCAGCGGGGATCTTGGCTCGCATCGTTTCCTTCGGTTGAGGCGGACTGGGTCGATCGAACGCCGGTGGCGATGCGAACGGCCGTTGTCTATCGCAGCCGGTCAAGCCGAGCAATACCAAATAGTTGCTCAACCGATACACATCGCGTTACGGGACAGCTCTCGCCGGCCTGTCCGGCGGCTGGAAGAGGAGCGCCCCCACCGGAGGTTTCGCTGTGCTCAGGCAGGGCTTCGCCTTCGTCGTCTTCCCCGGGCGAGCCGGGCGCAGCGCCTTCTTCGCCCGTGGTTTCAGGCGGCGGAATGGAGCCGCTGCCTTCCGGCGGCGGCGCGGGTTCCGGTTCTTCGCCGCCGGCTTCTTCGCCGCCGGCGCCGGCGTCGATCGGTCCCGGCGCCGGCATTTCGGCGACTCCGCCGGGTTCGCCGCCGGTCGCCGCCGGGGCCGGGGCGCCACCGGTTTCGGTCGGGTTCGGGGTCGGGAGCGGCGACGGGGCAGCGCCGGCGCGTTCAGGTCCCGGTGGGCTGGGATCGCGCGCGACGACCTCGACGGAGGCCGGCGAAACCGCGACCGGCTCCGGCGCGGCATTCACCTCCGCACCTCCAGGTCGCCGGCCCGAGATTTCCCGACTTGGCGCATTGATCGCAACGGTCGCAGCGCTCCCGGTGCTGCTCGGGCCGGAGCCCGCTTCGAGCCCACCGGTCCCCTGGCTCTGTGCGGTGGTGACGATGGCGGCGGCGCTCACACCCACCTCGCTCCCGCCTCTTCCCCCGCCGACAAGTCCCAAGCCCAGAGCCGGCCACTCGTCCGGCGCGTTCAGCGCGACCAGGGGAACGAAGGCGACAAGCGCCGCCACGATCAGGGCCGTTCCCAGCAGGGAGCCGGCCAGATAGGTATGCGCCCAGCTTTTCATCCGCCCTCCGTTTGGTTCATAAACCCAGCCTGGCACTGCCGGACGGATATGCCATACCAATTATTTGGACTTTCCGGGTGTAGGCTCAACAGGAGACCAGGGACCAACCGGAGGAGGACGGAGATGTATGCACGAGTCGTACGCTGGGAGGGCGCCGATGCCGACACGCTCGAGAAGACCGCCGCGGAGATCCGCGAGCAGGCCGCCGGAGGGCCCCCCGAGGGCGTCCCTGCCAAAGGCCTCCTCCTGCTGACCGACGGCGAGAGCGGCCGCGCGATGGCGATCAGCCTGTTCGAGACCGAGGAGGACTACCGCCAGGGCGATGAGACCCTGAGCTCGATGAACCCCCCATCGGGCGGCATGGGCCGCCGCATCGCGGTCGAGAAATACGAGGTCGGCGCCCAGCTCGAGGCCTGAGCGCGCACGGCGCCACCCATCCCAATCAGCAGCGCCTCTCAGCCCTGCAACGCGCCCGACAGGATTCGAAAAAGGCAGCCCGGTCGGGATAGGGCGAGCGACCCTCGATCGCGAGGTCGATCGCTTCGTCCATGACCTTGGCGGCGGGGGAGCGCTCGTTGTCGATGCTCATTGCCTTCCCCATCCTTGATCGCCTGTCATCTCGCAGCGCTTGAGGGTTAGACCCCCGGAGCCATCGTGCGCAAGCCAGCGAGGCGCGCAGCTGCAGCCTGCCGCTCGTCGTAGGTTACGAACGCATCGATCGGATCGAGGTCGACGGCGGACGCAACGTGAATCGCGTCGAGGGCACGCAGGGCGGGCTCTGCGAGGGCCCCGGCGCCGGTGAGCAGTGCCCGGTCGAGCGGCCGCAGCGCGAGCACGTCGATCAACTCGCCAGCGCGCTCAAGCAACAGGTCGAGGGGTAGCGCGGGATCCTGTGCGACCGCCCTGCGCACCGCCCGAGGGATCTCGGTCAAAACCAACTCGCTGCTCACTAGGTCCGCGCCGTCGAGGTACGCCCGCAAAGCACCCGACTCTTCCTCCTCCCGGACCAACTTGACCAACGCGGAGGCGTCCGCGTAGATGACCGCCACGCTTACCGATCGCCGCGAATGTCGTCAAGCGCCCGGCTCAGAGTCCGCGGGTCGCCCGTCAGCTCCAACGGTGCAGGCAAGCCAGACCGCCTCGGGGGCGACACTCGCCCCTCAGCGATCAGCCGGTCCAAGTCTGGGCCAGTGCTCGGCGCGGGCCCCAACTCGGCCACCGGCCGGTTGCGATCAGTGACAAGCAGCCGCTCCCCTCCGCTTACCCGGCGCAGGTAGACGCTGAGGTTCTGTCGCAACTCCGCTACGCCAACCGACTCACTCATGTACATAAATGTAGCAGAATAGCCAGACGGAAATCAGCCTACAGAATCCCCGTCGAGGGCCATGAGATCGGCCGGACCCCATTCATCGGTCCACTTGATCTAACCCCCGGCCCCGTCCACTCCGGATGAGAATCCAGCTAGCTGGATTCTTTCTGATGGAGCTCCTCGAACTCCGATGGTGTGAGCATATTGAGCGAGCTGTGGCGCCGGCATGGGAGATGAGACCCTCGCCGTCCGCCCTGACTTCTACGGTTTGCGTTGTCGTTTGTGTCTTCACCTTCCGGGTGTCCTCCTGGGTCGGGGAATGGGCTTTCGCAAACCGCATTCTCAAGACCCAAGAGGACGCTCCCGGAGGGTTTCCTCAGGTTGCTACTGGTGCTTCAGGGCAGCCAGGGCCATACAAGCTCCGTCATTCAGCTTGGCGGAGCGGTTTGCTGCGATGCGACGGAACGCGCCCGACAGGATTCGAACCTGTGACCTTCGGTTTCGTAGCCCGAGACGGTGGATCGGCTGGACTACGTGGAGCACGGTTTCAAGCGGTTTCCGGCGGATCGGGTCCCGCTGGGATCGGCTGGGATCCGTGGGGCATGTTGCCCCATTTGTTGCCCCAGGAAGCCTTCAAACAGACTGGCTTTCCGTCCTTGATCGTCTCGCCATAGTCGCGATCGCGATCAACTCACCCAAGAGCTTCTCCGCCAACTGCCTGACACGGGCGCCGTCATTGCTTCGCAGCGCATCCACCAGTGCCAAGCGCTGCCACAACTCGGGATCCGCGAGCGCCGCCTTGGTCACCATCGGATGGAGCGGCTCCAACGCAAGCCCCCGTACCTTGCCCATGGCGTAGGGCCAAACCACCGGCAGCCCCGGGTAATCGGCGAGCTCCCCCTTCAGCGGATCAGCGGCCCACGATGTCGGAACCCCCGGGACTTCGGAGCCCAATTTCGCCGGGAAGCTGAACT
>Ga0157375_10000941_pt1 | contig 25240 bp, 17 predicted proteins | sample M35metaG_FD_115311 | JGI IMG/M metagenome (GOLD analysis project Ga0157375, IMG submission 115311) | Miscanthus rhizosphere microbial communities from Kellogg Biological Station, Michigan, USA - M3-5 metaG | ecosystem: Host-associated > Plants > Roots > Rhizosphere > Soil | place: USA: Michigan... | reverse complement strand
GTGAGGAAGCGTTCGTCGATGGTGCCGAGGATGGGGAGCTTCATTTCCTGGTCTCCAGCTGGAAGATTTCGTCGGTGGCGTAGCCGAAGACGCGGGCGAAGGTCAGGGCCAGGGCCAGGCTCGGTTCGTAGCGCTGGCGCTCGATCGAGTTGATGCTCTGGCGCGAGACGCCTACGGCATCGGCGAGTTGCTGCTGCGTCCAGCCGAGGGCCGTGCGGAGCTCTTTGACGCGGTTCTGGACGGTGTGTGTCATGTCAAGTGCGCTTCACATGATGGTTCGATCTGCGGATAATCTCAAGGGGAACGGGTTCACGCGGAGACGCGGAGACGCGGAGAAAAGCGATGACGGCATTCCTTGGCGTGCTTGCTGATTCGTTCAATCCGCTGCTGGCCATCATCGCCCTGGCGATCCCGTTTCTGCGCAGGCCGCGGAGTGTACGCGCGACGATCGCGTATTACTTATCCACCGGCGCGGTGATTGGCATCGTGTACCTCGTTCGGTTCATTGATAGCCGCAATCAGATCTGGGCCTCATTTGGTCTCGACTACAGCACGCATTCGGCGTTTGCGGCATCGCTCGCCGCGTCGATCGGCGCATTCGACCGGCGCTGGGCGGTTCCTCTTGCGCTTGCGGTCCTTCTCTACTTCGCGCTGGAGATCTTCATGCGGTACCACGGCATCCTGGACATTCTCTCGTCGGCAGCCCCGGCAGCGATCGTGGCATTCCTGCTTCAAATGATCGCTCCGCGGCTCCGCGGCTCCGCGCCTCCGCGTGATTAGAACGGGCAGTCCGCGCAACCGGAGCCGCAGCAGGTGGGCTCGAAGGCGGCGCGGATTTCGGGCCGCGGGGGTTCGGCCGGCAATGGCGAATCGCACGCGGGTTCCGCGCGCGGCGTCTCTTCGGGAGGGAGTTCCGGTTCGTTCAATCGTGGACGATTTCCGACCAGGGGAGCTTGCGGACCTGCAGCACTTTCTCGTCGATCTGCTGCTGCGTGGCGCGCTCGCCCAGGACGCGTCGAAGGTAATCGACCTCGGGGGAGACGAGCTTGTTGTGCTTCGGCAGCAGGCGGAGCGCAGCGCTTTGCAGGTTGCGTTCGGACACGGTGACAGTTTTGGAAGCTTTCGTGGCCTTTTCGCTCATGGAGATCGCAACGACGGTTTTCGCCGAAGTAATCCTTCGATTGCGATTACCTTTTTCGCCCGATTCGCGCGGTGCGGATCGGGAGCGCGCTCCGGAAGACCAGCGACTCCTGCACCGCCGCCGGCCGCTCCGAGCTACATCGGCACAGCGCGCAATGGACGCCGTCGACATGCGCCGCACGCGAATGACCGCAGATATCGCAAAGCCGCTTTTCCATCACACCCTTTCCTTCTCAAGGTTCGTGCCGGAAATTGTGCGGGAGGGGAGGCGGGATCGAACGAAACTCTGCAATAGGTGGAGTGCCGCGACGGAGGGCTTGCGATTGGTGGTAAAACGCCGCCTGCGTTCTCCGCCTCGTAGAGAGCGCAAAACGACTTTTCTTAACCGCTGACCTCGCCTCCTGGAAACGTCTGGACCGATCATTCGTCGGAATCGACATGCGCAAGCTCGCCATCCTTCTCGCCTTCGCTGCTTCCACCAACCTGTCTGCCGCGATTACCGGCACGGTCATCGATCCAGACGCGAAGCCGATCGCCGGTGCGGCGATTCGGGCCTACGCGGCGGAAAACTCGTCGGTCATGAGGGCCAGGCTGCTCGCGGGGAAGATCGAACGCGAGCCGATCGCCAGCGCGCAGTCGGCCGAGAATGGGATGTTCTCACTGGATGTGAAAGGCGCCGTCGCGGTCGACGTGGTCGTCGACGTTCCGTCGCGCGCGCGCAACGCCATTGCCGCCATCGACGGCGACGACCTCGGCGCGATCATTCTCAATTCGCCCGCGGCGCGGAAGCTGCGCGTCACCAGCGGCGGCAAGCCGGTCGCGAACGCGATCGTCGTCTCCGGCATCGACGTTTCGCGGACGGACGCGGCGGGCGAAGTGCCGGCGCCGGCCAACGCGACCGCGTATGTCGTTCACCCCGACTACGCGATCGGCCGCCATGCGGGGACCAACACGCTTGAGGTGAAGCTGGTGCGCGGCGTTGCCGTGCGCGGACGCGTCGTCAACGCCGCCGGCCCGGTCGCGCATGCGAGCGTTTTGATCAACGGCTGGCCGCTGGCGGAGTCGGGCGACGACGGCACGTTCACCATTGCGCACGCGCCGGACAACTGGCAATCGATCGCGGCGGTGCGCGGGAACGACGCCGGGACGGCGGCGCGGCCGAAAACGGGAGCGCTCGAAATCCGCATCGCGCCCGGGGCCATATTCGCGGGCAGCGTGCGCGAGGCCCGTGGAGCCGTGGTCGGCGCGCGGATGACGATCAGCAATACGGACGATGAGTCGATGATCGCCGTGACCGACGCCAAAGGCGCGTTCACGGTCGGACCTCTCCTCCCGCACGTGTACCAGATCGCCGGCGTGCATCCGTCGTACTCGATCGAATCGGCATCGGTGACGTTGCCGGCCACGCGCACGCGCTCGTTCGCGGCGCAGGCGTTCGCCCGCGCGAAAGGCCGCGTGATCGACGAAGACCGCAAGCCGGTCGCCACCGCATTCGTTTCGGCGAGCAACAGCAGCGCGACCCGTGCGCGCACGTCCGTGACGAACGCGAACGGCGAATTCATGGTGCGCGTCACGCCCTCGCCGCAGTTCCCGACCCCGCTTCTGGCGAACAAGCGCGAGTACGTCACGGTCTCGACGGCAGCGCAGGTCTGGAAGGCCGGCGAGGTCAAGGACAACATCGTCATCACGCTGCCTCACGGTTTCGTGGCGCAGGTGCGCGTGATCGATAAGGAGCGCCAGCCGGTACCGAACGCGCTGGTTAACGTCTCGAAAGTGGGCGATCAGGGGATGCAGCGCTCCCTCGCGGTCGGCTGCGCCGATCCGTCGAAACCCGATTGCCACCGCACCGGCGCGGACGGCCTCATGTCCGTGCGCACGACCGAGGGGAAGCATGACGTGGTGGTGTCCGGCGATGACGTGTCTCCGGCCCGGCTGCAGAATCAGATGCTCACCGCGCGCGCGGCCACGATCGTCGTGAATGTCGATCGCGGCATCGAGATCAGCGGCCGCGTCGTCCGTCCCGACGGCACTCCGGTCGCCGATGCTATGGTCGACACGCCGACCGGCGTGATGCCGCGCTCCACTGAAACGGCTGCCGACGGCACGTTCAAACTTGCCGGCCTCGCCGCCGGCCTTGCGGTGCTGACCGCGCATTCGAGCGACGGCAATCTCTCTTCGCCGCCGGTCAATGTCACCGCGCCCGCGAAGAACGTCACCATCACCATTCCACTGGGCGCGCGCATCGAGGGACGCGTGTTCGATCGCGCCACGCAGCAGCCGGTCACCGATTTCACGGTCGGATTGCCAACGCGCGGCCAGCGCATGTCCGTCAATCCGCGCGCGGAAAAAACGATTCATGCTGACGACGGCACGTACGCCATCGACAACGTACCTCCGGGCGCCGTCGAACTGATCGTTCGCGCGGCCGGCTATGTCTCCGGTTCGCGCGGCGATATCACCGTCGAGGATGGGAAGACGGTGACCGGGATCGACATCCAGCTCGATCGCGGCGCCACGATTTCCGGGCGCGTCACGTCCGGCGGCTCGCCAGTCGCCGGCGCGGAAGTGCGGCCGGCCTCGCAACGGATGCCGCCGATGATGTCGCAGCAGATGGCAGCCGGCGCCGGCGGCACCACAACCGATGGCGACGGTCTTTACAAGCTCGATGGCATTGCCGAGGGCGACCGCCTCATCGAGTTTCACAAGCAGGGATTCGTCACCGCGCAGAAGCCGGTCGAAGTCAAGGCCGGGAAAGACGTGCACCTCGACGTCGAGCTCGACCAAGGCAAGGAATTGCGCGGACATGTCGTCGATCGCTCCGGCCGCGGGATCGCCGGTGCGTACATCTCCGCCTCGGCCGCCGGCGAGCGGCGCGGCGGGCCGATGATCGTGAGCGACTCCGACGGAAACTTCGTGCTGACAGGCCTGACGGACGGCAAGTACGAGGTGACCGCGCGCAAAGAAGGAATGGTCAGCAGCGACGCCACCGACGTCGACCTGCCGCAGACGCATCCGCTCACGCTGACGCTCGATACCGGCGCGACCATCAACGGCCGCGTGACCGGCCTTCCCGCCGAGCAACTCGCGCAGGTCATGGTCTCGGCTTCCGGAGGGACGTCGCGCAATCAGACGACCGCCGACGCGAGCGGCAACTTCACGCTGCCCGGCATGCCTGACGGCCAGGTGCGCGTCGACGCGATTCTCGTCGCGGGCGGACAGCGCCGCATGGCGCCGTCGAAAACGATCGTCATCGAAAACGGCGCGGCGCCGAACGTGGAAATCAATTTCGAGGAAGGCATCAACGTCAGTGGACGCGTGACGAAGGGTGGCGCGCCTGTGACGAACGGAAGCGTCGGGTTCATCCCCATCGGCAACCGGCCGGTCCGATCCGCGCCCGGCGTCACCGGCGGTGTTGTCGGCGGGGCGGTCAACTCCACGACGCCGATGGAGACGGGGCGGCAGTTCGTGAACGCCATGATTTCATCCGACGGCACGTATACCGCTGCGGGTCTCACGGCCGGCGATTATTCGGTCCGCGTGAGCAGTTCCGGCATTTCGATTTATCAGACGAAGTACACCGCCGCCGCGAGTGGCACGTTCGACATCGACATCCACGGCGCGACGCTGCGCGGTCGCGTCGTCGACTCACGATCCAACGCGCCGCTATCCGGCGCACGGGTGATCCTGACGTCGCGGCTTCCGGCGAACGGTTCCGCGGCCACCGACTCCGACGGACGCTTCGTCATCGACGCGCTGCCCGACGCGAGCTACGACATGCAGGTCAGCCGCGAACAGTACGCCACCGCGTCGCAAAAAGTCGTGATCGCAAACGGTGCGGTGGCCGACGTCGAAGTGCGAATGGAGCAGACGCCGGCGATTACGATTCACGTCATCGACTCCGCCACCGGCCAGCCCGTTGATGCGAACGTGATGATTCAGGAGGCCTCGGGTACGTTCCGCGGAGAGGCAACGCGCGTCGAGGCGGGAACGTTCAGGGCGTGGTTGAAGCCGGGAAGCTACAACGCGTCGGTCGGCGCGCGCGGCTACGTTTTCAAGACGCAGACCTTCACCACTCCCGCCGACGTGACCGTCCCGCTTGTCCGCGCCGGCGCCCTGCTGATCCGTGCTCGCACGCCGCAACGGGCCAGACTCGATCCTGCCGCCGGCGGCCCGCAACGCAGCCTGGGCATGCTCCGCGCCGGACCGAACGGACCGTACGAGATGCTTCTCCCCGGTTCGTACATGCTGTCGCTGATCGCCAGCGACGGAAAGGTCCTGCAGAGCATCCCGGTGGTCATCAACGCCGGCGAAACGGCGACGGTGGATACACCGTGACAGCTTTTCGTCGGCGAAGCCGGCGTAAGAACCGTAGCCCACGGCTTTCAGCCGTGGGTCGGGGAATCGCTTCCAATTTGTGAGCGCGCCTTGGCGCGCGATAGAAAGCTTTCTCTCGCCCGCTGAAAGCGGGCTCACAAAACAACCCGGTCTGCAAAAACCCACGGCTGAAGCCGTGGGCTACGGTTCTTACGCCGGCTTCGCCGACGGTTTCTGCGGATTGGCGACGCGACGCAGTCCGATCACTGGCACCCAACGCTGCCGGCCTTGCCGGCTCACCAGGTCCGCACCCGCTCCTTCGGTGCAAGGTACAACTTCTCGCCCGGCTTCACGTTGAACGCCGTGTACCACTCGTCGATGTTGCGGACTGTGTCGGCGCGGAACTCGCCGGGGGCGTGGCCGTTGGTCATCAGCGAATTGCGCAGCGCCTCGGGGCGGAACTTCGTGCGCCAGACCTGCGCGAAGGCGAGGAAAAAGCGCTGGTCGCCGGTGAGGCCGTCGGCGGACGGCGCGGGTTTGCCGCCGTACGCGCGGCGGTAACCGTCGTACGACGCGGAGACGCCGGCAACGTCGGCGATGTTTTCGCCCAGCGTCAGCTTGCCGTTCACGTGCATGCCGGGAAGCGGCTCGTACTTGTCGAACTCCGCGGCCAGGCGCTCGGCGGCGCCGCTGAAGTGCGCGAAATCCTCCTTCGTCCACCAGTTCTGCAGCCGTCCCTCGGCGTCGAACTGGCTGCCCTGATCGTCGAAGCTGTGGCTGATCTCGTGACCGATCACCGTGCCGATGCCACCGTAATTCACGACCGGATCGGCGGTTCCGTCGAAGAACGGCGGATTGAGAATCGCCGCCGGAAAATTGAGCGCGTTCTGCAGCGGGACGTTCAGCGCATTCACGGTTTGCGGCGTCAGCCACCATTCGGTTTTATCGACCGGCTTGCCGAGCTTGGCCAGGCTGGCGTGGTAGTCGAACAGCTCCGAGCGGATCGCGTTGCCGAGGGCGTCGTCGCGCTTGATCGTCAAGCCTTCGTAGGAGCGCCAATGCTCGGGATAGCCGATGCCGACGTAGAGCGTGCTCAGTTTCGCCTTCGCTTTCGTCTTCGTCGCGGGCGACATCCACGCCAGGTTGTCGATGCGGTGGCCGAATGCGGTGATGATGTTTTTCACCATCGCCTGCGCGGCCGCTTTGGATGCAGGCGGAAAGTAGTGCTTCACATATAGCTTGCCGACCGCATCGCCGAGTGCGGCGTTTGTCGCGCTGACGCCGCGCTTCCAGCGGGCGCGTTGCTGCGGCGCGCCGGAAAGCGTCGTCCCGTAAAACTTGAAGCGCTCGTCGGCAAACGCTTTCGGCAGCAGATACGACGCGCGGTCGATGGCGTGAAACGTCAGGTAGTCCTTCCAGACCGCGAGCGGTTCGCTGGACGTGAGTGCCGAGATCCCGGTGACCGCGGACGGCTGCCACACCATGATCATCGGCTGCGCGGAAAGATCCGCGGCCTTGAAGTACGCGGCCCAGTCGAGTCCCGGCGCCTTGACCGGAAACTGCTGCAGTTTCCACGGATTGTTCGCCTTGTGCACATCCTCGGAATCAACCCGGCTCGCGTGCGCCTCGGCGATCTTGTGTTCGAGCGCGTAGATGTGCGCGGCGCGTTCCGCGGCGTTCGCGACATGCGCGAGGCCGAGGACCGCGGCGATGTGCGCGCGGTACTTCGTCTGCAGCTCGACATCCTTCAGATCCTTGCGCAGGTAGTTCTCGCGATCGGGCAGGCCGAGTCCACCTTGCAGCAGATAGCCGACATTGCGCGTGGGGTTGTCGAAATCGGGTGAGACCCAGAGGCCGAAGAGCCGGTCGGTGTAGAAATTCGTGTTGTTGAGCGCATCGACATCGGCGCGCAACTCGCTGCCGAGGACGTGTGCAAGCGACGGCTTGTCGGAGATCGCGGCGATCTGATCGAGCTCGGGCTGGATCGGCTTCAGCCCGCGCGCCTCGATCGTTTTCTCATCCATGAACGACGCGTAGAAATCGCCGATTTTGCGTTCCTCGGAACCGGCGGCGGCCTTCGATTTATCCGCGTCCTGAATCAGCTTCGACGTCCGCTCATTCGCCTTCTCTTCGAGCACCGTGAAGACTCCGAAAACCGCGCGGTCGGGCGGGATGGGCGTGTTCTTCGTCCACGTGCCGTTCGCGTACGCGTAGAAGTCGTTGCCGGGTTTCACGCTCTTGTCCATGCCGGCGAGATCGAGGCCGTGATTCGGCGCGGCGGCAGTGAGGAAGAACGCGGCGAGCAGGGAGGCGGCGAAGGCGAGTTTCCGTGAGGTCATGCGTTATCGTAACCCGCTGCCGATGCTCGCTTTTCTGGCTGTTTGTGCCGTTTTTGTCGACGATCCCCAAACATCGCCGCCGGCCGCGGCGGAGACGATCGTGGTGACGGCGACGCAGACGAAGACGCGGCTGAGCGACACGCCCGCGAGCGTGGTGGTGATCACGCGCGAGGCGATGCGGACCACCGCCGCGTCGACGACCGACGACGCGCTGCGCCAGGTGCCGGGCTTCACGCTCTTCCGCCGTTCGGGAAGCCGCAGCGCGAACCCGACGTCGCAGGGCGTGTCGCTGCGCGGCGTCGGCGCCAGCGGCGCATCGCGCGCGCTCGTGCTCGACGAGGGCATCCCGCTCAACGATCCCTTCGGCGGCTGGATTTACTGGGGACGCGTGCCGCGCGTTGCCATCGATCGCATCGAAGTCGTGCGCGGCGGAGCGTCGGATCTGTACGGCAGCGGCGCGATGGGCGGCGTGGTGCAGTTCATTCGGCGGAGTGACGACGACATTGCGTTAGAGACGAGCGCCGGAAATGAGGGGACGGAAACGGCGTCGCTGTTCGCGGCGATGAAGCGCGGCGATTGGAGCGGCAGCATCGACGCCGATTTCTTCACGACCTCGGGATACATCCTCGTGCGGCCTTCGCAGCGCGGCAGCGTCGACGTCGAAGCGAATGCGCGCCACACGACGCTCGATGGCGTCATCCGGCATTCCAGCTCGTTCCTCCGGCTGTCGCATTACTCCGAGTCGCGCAACAACGGCACGCCGCTGCAGATCAATGACACCTCCATTCGTCAGATCGCCGCGGGAACGGACATTCGAACCGCAGGCGGCTCGCTGCTGCTGCGCGGCTACGGCAGTGATCAGGATTACCACCAGACCTTTTCCGCGATCGCGCCCGACCGCAACAGCGAACGGCTGACCGTCGATCAGCGCGTGCCGTCGTCCAGCCGCGGCGGATCGCTGCAATGGTTCTCCACGATCGGCCGCAACGTCATCGTCGCCGGCGGCGACGCGCGCCAGGTCAAAGGCGCCAGCGACGAGCTGCAGTTCGCCGCCGTCAACAACAAGATCACGCACTCCCACGTCTCCGGCCGCCAGCGCAACGCCGCCGCATACGTCGAAGACGTGGCCACGCTTTCGCCGCGCGTCACGCTGAGCGCCGGAATCCGTTTCGATTCGTGGCGCAACTTCGACGCGCAACGAAACGGCGCGTCGCTCGCCGACCGCAGCGATGACGCCTGGAGTCCGCGCGTGACGATGCTTATTCATGCGTCCGATCGCCTCGCTTTCACCGCCGCCGCGTACCGATCCTTCCGCGCGCCGACGCTCAACGAGCTGTATCGCAACTTCCGCGTCGGCAACGTACAGACGCTTGCGAACGAATCGCTCGGCGCCGAGCATCTATCCGCCTTCGAGCTCGGCGTCCGCAGCGGGCCACTACGATTGACGATGTTTTCGATGTCGACCGACGACACGATCGCCAACGTGACCCTCTCCTCGACTCCCGCCCTCATCACTCGCCAGCGCCAGAACCTCGGCAGCAGCCGTTCCCGCGGCGCCGAGCTGGACGCCGATCAGCGCCTCTCGGCGCGATGGCGTCTCTCCGCCGGCTACCTCTTCTGCGACGCCACCGTCACCAGCGGCGACCTGGCCGGCAAACGCCTGCCCCAGGTCCCGCGCAATACCGCCACGCTACAACTCGCCTTCACCCCTCCGCGCGGCAGCGCCGGAATCCAGGCCCGCTGGTCATCGATGCAGTTCGACGACGACGTGAACCAGTTTCCCCTCCGCAGCTACGCCGTCGCCGACCTCTTTGCGTCGTACCCGATCGCCTCGCGCCTCGACGCCACGATCGCAATCGAAAACGCGACCAATCGCCGCATCGAAGTGAGCGCCACTCCAGTCTTCACCCTCGGTACGCCACGCACAATCCGGGCGGGCGTGCGGTATGGCCTCGCGCGGTAGGTGTGGCACAGACACTCTTGTCTGTGCTTTTGCAAGATGCAGAGGCTGATATTTTCAGCCGTCCCGAGACTCACCAGCACAGACAAGAGTGTCTGTACCACACGAATCCCGCCGAAGATTTCGTGTCCCAACCCGCTGGATATAATCCGCCCGCTGGCGCGAAAATCCGAGTCGCCACGCATCGGAGGAAGCATGGACGAGCAGACGGGTGGAGCGGCGGAGGCCAGCGCCGCGATCGCCGAGGCGGAGAGCCACAACGAGCCAAAGATCGGGGAGAAGGACAAGCTCGAAGAGCTTTGCGTCAACACTATCCGCTTCCTCGCCATCGATGGCGTTGAGAAGGCCAAATCGGGACATCCCGGCGCGCCGATGGGCATGGCCGACATGGCCTTCGTCCTCTGGACAGACTTCATGCGCCACGATCCGAAGGCGCCGTCGTGGCAGGATCGCGATCGCTTCGTCCTTTCCGCCGGCCACGCGTCGATGTTGCTGTATTCGTTGCTGCATCTCACCGGCTATCCGGAGATGACGCTCGACCAGTTGCAGAATTTTCGGCAGTGGGGGTCCAAGACCGCCGGGCATCCCGAGTACGGCGACGCGCCCGGAATCGAAGTCACCACCGGCCCCCTCGGCCAGGGCTTCGCGAACGGCGTCGGCATGGGCATCGCCTCGAAGATGATGGCGGCGCGCTTCAATACCGACGACGCGTTCAAGCCCGTTCAGAACTGGATTTACGTCATCTGCTCCGACGGCGATCTCGAAGAAGGCATCAGCTCCGAGGCCGCGTCGCTGGCCGGTCACCTCGGGCTTGGCAATCTCATCTATCTCTACGACGACAACGACGTCACGCTCGACGGCGACAAACGCCTGTCGATGTCGGAAGATGTGAAAAAGCGATTCGAGGCAGCGCACTGGCACGTGCAGAAGATCGACGGCCACGATCGCGACGCCGTGCGCAAAGCCATTCGCAAGGCGCAGAAGGTCACCGACAAGCCGTCGATGATCATGGCCAAGACTGTGATCGGGCAGGGGAGCCCGAAGTTCCACGGCACGTCGCGCGCGCACGGCGAGCCGCTCGGCCCCGAGGAGGCCGCGGCGACGAAGGTGGCCCTCGGATGGCCGGCCGAGCCGACGTTCTATGTGCCCGATGACGTCCGCTCCGAGTTCGCGCGCAAGGTGAAAAAACTGGCCCGTGCGCGCAGGCAGTGGGACAAAGGAATGGCCGAGTGGCGTGCGCGCAATCCGGAGCTCGCCGCGCAGTGGGACACGTATTGGTCGCATTCGCTGCCGGACGGTTATGAGCTACAGCTCGTCGAGTCAGGCAAGACCGAAAAGGCGATCGCGACGCGCGAACTGTCCAATCAGGTCATTCAGAAGATCGGCGAGATCGCGCCGTTCGTCGTCGGCGGCGCAGCCGACCTGGCGTCATCGACGAAAACGAATTTCAAAAACGGCGGTTCGATCGAACGGCTGAAGGATGACGTGAACGATCCACCGCCGTTCGATCTGTTCAAAGGCAAAAACCTGCACTTCGGAATCCGCGAGCACGCCATGGGTGCGGCGATCAACGGGATGACGCTGTACGGCCCGTTGCGCGTCCACGGCTCGACGTTCCTGATTTTCTCCGACTACATGCGCCCCGCGATCCGCCTGGCCGCGCTGATGAAGATTCCGTCCATCTTCGTCTACACGCACGACTCGGTCTTCCTCGGCGAAGACGGTCCGACGCATCAATCCGTCGAGCAGCTTTTCTCGCTGCGCCTGATCCCGAACATGACCCTCTTCCGCCCCGCCGACGGCGTCGAAACCGGCATGGCCTGGGCCTGGGCGATCGGCAGCAAACACGAAGGACCGACGATCATCGTGCTGACGCGGCAGAAGGTGGACATCATCCCGCACGGCCCCGCCTTCGACCCGCACGACGTCTGGCGCGGCGCCTACGTCCTCGACGGCTACGCCGACGGCGACTTCACCTTCATCGCCACCGGTTCCGAGGTGGCGCTGGCCGTGCGCACCGCGGAACTCCTCCGCCAGGAAGGCATCCGCGCCCGCGTCGTCTCCGCTCCCTCGCTCGACCTCTTCGATCGTCAACCTGTTGACTACCAGAACGAGATCCTAGGCGACCGCAGCCGCCTCGTCGCCCTCGAAGCCGGCCGCTCCCCCGGCTGGTACAAATACGTCAACCACGACGCCCTCATCATCGGCATCGACCGCTTCGGCGCGTCAGCGCCGCTTGCGGATATCGAGAAGCACTTTGGATTTACACCCGAGGCGGTGGCGGAGAAGGTGCGGGGGTGGAGGGGTTAAAAGCTTTTCACGCGGAGCCGCGGAGACGCGGAGGAGATACGAGTTTTCTCCGCGTCCCCGCGACTCCGCGTGACTACAATCCCCTAATGAGCATCCGAGTTTCCGCCATCCTCCTCCTCTTCATCGCCACATCCGCCTTCGCGAACTTTCGTGAATTCACCGACCTACCCAAGAATCCGGCGCTGGAACTTGTGGTGCGGCATGCGGCGGAGCAGACGCTGAAGGATTTTCCGAAGCTGACGGCGGACAATCTTGCAATCAGCATCATTGATGTCACGAAGCCGTCCACGATCGACCGCGGCGACTGGCATGGCGATGTTCCTTTCTATCCGGCCTCGGTGGTGAAGCTGTACATCATGGCCGAGGTGTTTCATCAGAAACTGGAGGGGGATCCGGAGGTGGCGCGGGCGCTTGGAGAGATGATCCGGCTGTCTGACAATGACGCGACCGCGTACTTGATCGACATCATCAGCGACACCTGTCCCGGCCCGAATCTTGAGGGGCGCGCGCTGGCGAAGTTTCTGGACAAGCGCCGCGTCGTGAACCGCTGGCTCGGCACGATGGGATACGACATCAGCGCCATGGCCAAGCCGTGGAGCTTCGGCCCGTTCGGACGCGAGAAGCAGCTCCTCGGCGGCGACGCGCGGCCCAATCGGAATCGATCCAGCGCGAATTCGTTCGCGTCGCTGCTGCTGTGGATCGTGCGGCATCGCGCCATCTCCGGCGCCGACAGCGACGCGATGCTGAAGCTGCTCGAACGTCCGCTGAATCCGCCGCGTCCGGATGAGAATCAGGTCAAGGAGTTCATCGGCGAGTCGTTGCCGCCGGACGCGCGCGAGTGGTCGAAGGCGGGGTGGACGTCGGAAGTCCGTCACGACGCCGCGTACATCGAGTTGCCCGGCGGACGGAAGATCATCCTGGTCATCATGACGCGCGGGACGGCGGATGACGTGAAACTGATTCCGGCCATCGCCAAGAGCGTGCTCGGCGAGTTGCAGTAGCAGTCGTGCTAGTCTGATCCCTCACGAAAATGGATTGGTGGGTCTGGGTTCTCGTCGCATTTCTACTGCTCACGATCGAGTTCTTCGCGACGACGGCGCACATCGGATTCTTTGCGGTCGGTGCGTTTCTGGTCGCAATCATCGTCGGCGTCGGCATTCCGATGCCGCTGTGGGGACAACTCCTCACCTTTTCGATTTCGTCGGTGATCCTGCTGATCTTCGTGCGGCCGTACGTCGTCAGGAAACTCGGCTTCAACATCACGCATGTGGTCGACTCGCTGGTGGGCGAGCAGGCCATCGCGATGGCCGATATGCCGGTCTCAGCCGAAGGAAAGGCGGAGTTGCGGGGAAGTAGCTGGACCGCGCGCAATGTTGGAGAAACGCCGCTTACAAAAGGTCAACGCTGCGTCGTCGAACAGGTCGTCGGGCTGACGATCTACGTACGCGCGTCGTAAACAACCATCCGGAGGAACGTCATGTCCAGTCTTCTCGTCGCCGTGGTCGTCGTCATCTTCGCAATGATCATGATCAGCCGCATCGCCCGCGTCGTGCCGCAGCAGAACGCGTGGATCGTGGAGCGCCTCGGCAAGTATTCGGCCACGCTCAACGCCGGCTTCCACATTCTCGTGCCGTTCCTCGACACGGTCCGCTACAAGCATTCGCTCAAGGAAGTCGCGCTCGACGTTCCCGAGCAGGTCTGCATTACCCGCGACAACGTGCAGGTCGCGGTCGACGGCGTGCTGTATTTCAAAGTCCTCGATCCGGCGCGCGCGTCGTACGGCATCTCCGATTACACCTACGCGATTTCGCAGCTCGCGCAGACGAACCTGCGCAGCGAGATCGGCAAGATCGAGCTCGATCGCACGTTCGAAGAGCGAACGAACATCAATCTTATGGTCGTCAGCGAAGTGGACAAGGCTTCGGAAGCGTGGGGCGTGAAGGTGCTGCGCTACGAGATCAAGAACATCAATCCGCCGCAGGACGTGCTTGCGGCGATGGAGAAGCAGATGCGCGCCGAGCGCGAGAAGCGCGCCACGATTCTGCAGTCGGAAGGGCAGCGCGACGCGGCCATCAACGCCGCCGACGGCGACAAGCAGCAGGTCATCAAGGCCTCGGAAGCGAAGAAGCAGCAGGCCATCAACGAGGCCGAAGGGCAGTCGGCGGCGATCCAGTCCGTTGCCATCGCGACCGCGAACGGCATCAAGCAGATTGCGGACGCCATCAAGACGCCGGGTGGCTACGAAGCGATGCAGCTTCGCCTGGCCGAGGAGTACATCAAGCAGTTCGGGCAGCTGGCGAAGAGCGGCAACTCGATGATCATCCCGGCGAACCTGAGCGACGTCAGCTCGATCATCGCCATGGCCACGAACGTGTTCAAGCAGTCGACGCACGACGCGAAGATTCCGGTGCGCGTCGCGCCGCAGGCGTGAGGCAGTGGATTAGTAGATTAGTAGATCAGTCGATCAGAGGTGGATTGAGCGGGCGGTCTACTGATCCACGGTCAGGAATTTCGCTGACTGCGATGACTACTGATCACAATAGAAGCGTTGCTACGCGGCGACGTGCGTAGTCCACGTAGCGCTGGCGGCCCGCCGGCTGTACCGCCGCCGGCTCGGCGGCACGTATCCCCGCAGAAGTGCCAGCGAGCCGCTGGCGGTACAGCCGTCGAGCCGACGGCGCTACGACCGGCCCGTGTTTAGTGAGCAAAAGATGAGGTCAGGCCCCCGGTCCCTGATCTACTGATCCACTAATCTACTGATCTACTACGCCGCCACCACGCGTACGCCGGCAATCCTGCCGCGAGGATCGCGAATCCGATCAGGCTGTTCTTCGGCGACTTCGCGATCGTGGCGATGACGACGATCCAGCAGGAAATCGTGAAGATCGCCGTCGTGATCGGATGGCCCGGCGTGCGGAATCCCGCGGGCGGCTGGCGGCGGCGGAAGATGAAGAGCGCCAGGCCGGTCAGGCCGAAGAAAATGAAATCGGTCGAGACGACGTAGCCGAGGATTTGTTCGTAAGTACCGGAGAGCGTGATCACGATCGCGACGATGCCTTGCAACGCGATCGCGACCACCGGCACATGCGTTTTCGCGCTGATCTTGCCGACGCTGCGGAAGAAGAGACCGTCCGCGGCCATGGCGTAGTAGACGCGTGGCGCGGTGAGCATGCTCTGACTGAGAAAGCCGAGCGTCGAGATGGCGATGCCGGCGGCGATGAGCTGCGCGCCGCGCTCGCCGAGGGCCAGGCGCATCACCGCGGAGGCAGGCGTTGGCGAGTGCGCCAGTCCATCGGCACCCAGCGCGCGGACGCAGATGTACGTGACGCCGACGTAAATCGCGATCACGCCGACGATTCCGGCCAGCAGTCCGATGGGAAGGTCGCGCCGCGGCCGCGCCAGCTCGCCGGAAACGAAACTCGCCGTTTGCCATCCGCCGTACGCGAACATTACCGGCGTCATCGCCGCGCCGAAACGGATGAAAAGATCGGACGACAGCGGCGCGTCGAGCATCGCCCGCCCGGCGGCGTGCGGCGCGGCGATCGTCGCGCCGGCGATGACCAGCATCGCGATCGCGGCGAGTTTCAGCAGCATCAGCGCCGTCTGCGTGTTGCTGCCGCTGCGAACGCCGAGGCAGTTGATGAGCGTGAGGAGGAGCAGTGTGACGACGGCGAGCAACGAGTCGGGGATGGCGATGCCGGTGAGCGTGACCACGTATTTCGCGAACGTCGCCGCGACCGCTGCCATCCCGCCGCTCTGCACGATCAGCAGCAGCGCCCATCCATACAGAAATGCGACCGAGGGATGGTAGGCATCGCGCAGATACGCGTACTGCCCGCCGACCTCGGGGCGCAGCGCGGCGAGCTCCGCGTACGCGAACGCGCCGAGCAGGGCGATCACGCCGCCGGCCACCCACGCGCCGATGATGAGCGCCGGCGTGTGGACCGCCTGCGCCACGACGTACGGATTGATGAAGATGCCGGATCCGATGATGCCGCCCATGACGATCATGGTGGCGTCGAACGCGCCGAGGCGCCGCGCCAGGCCGGGTGTCGCGCTCACGCGGCGCCGCCGGCAGCCGCGGCGGCGGGCACGTCGCATCGCACGGTGGCGACGACTTCGCTCCCAGTCCCTCGGTATTCGATCGACGAGAAGCTGACGTGCCGCGCCATGATGATGCCGCGCCCGTGGCGGTCGAAGGCGCGCCGCGGATCGATTTCGAGATAACGCGTCCATTCGAATCCGTTGCCGCGGTCGCGGATGGTGAAGCGCAGCTCGTCATCGCCGCGGGAGAATTCGACGTCGACGCGCTTGGCCCGGTTCTCCGGCAGCTCCAGCCGGCGCGCGACCTCTTCCATCCACACGCCGTTCGCGAGCAGCGCGCTCTTGTCGTCGTACGTGATGCCGAGGTTTCCGTGCTCGACGGCATTCACCAGCAGTTCCGTCAGCCCGATCACGGTGGCTTCGGCATCCGGACAGGCCCTCGCCAGCACGGCTGCCAATCCGCGCGCCTCTTCGATGGTTCGGTAGGTGAAGTGCGCTTCCTCGAGTAGCTGCAGCACCTGCATGCCGCGCTTCACGCGATTCTGCAGGTCGCGCGCGGCGGCGCTGTCGGCGGCCGCGGTGCGCACGACGCTGAGCAGCATCTCGGCGTCGTAAGGCTTGGTGAGGTAGTAGTACGCGCCGGCCCGAATGCCTTCGATGACTTCCTCGCGGCTGACCAGCGCGCTCTGAAAAATCACCGGCAGGATCAGGAAGCGATGATCGTCCTTGATCTTGCGCAGAAGCGCCATCCCATCCATCCTCGGCATGGTGCGATCGAGAAGGACGAGGTCGTACCGGTCGGGATTCGCATCGAGCAAGGCCCAGCCGTCGACACCATCGGCGGCGAATTCGGTCAGGAATCCGTCCCGGCTCAGATGAGCCTCGAGCAGGGCCCGATCCGCCTCGTTGTCTTCAACGATCAGGACCCGCGCCTGCTCAGCCATCGCCACCTCTGCATGCGTTGCGGATGGTGGGGATGATAAAGCAAAAGGGGAAGGCGGCGGTTACGGCCAGTGGGAGTTGGAGCAGTCGATGTCAACCGATTCGATCGTCAGTCGGGTCTTGAGATGGCCTGACGGCGGCGCGGCTTTCGCGGCTTTTGAGGTTACTGCTTTCGCTAGTGATTTCGGCACGACACAGCCGGGAGCGCTCGGGGCGCATGGCCCGCCGCCGCTCGGTACGGAGGTGCATTTGCTGCTGCCGATGCCCATCAGGTAGTAGGCGAGAAAGTGCGATGGTGTTGTCGGAGGCAACTCATTTCGAATGCGAAACTGAGCCCCGGCCTTGAACACGATTTTGAATGTGGCTGTCGCTGTGCTGCCTGTGACTGTAATTCCCGCCGGACCAACTGTATGCATCGTCACCCACGTATCAACTCGCGAATTGCTGGGATCGGAAATGGCCTCCGCGACCCCTTTGTCCACCATAATGTGCGCGGCGACTTTATCTGGCGATTGCGGGTCTTTGTATTTGGCTTGGATATCGGTCATCGACGCGCAACAACATTTTAGACGCGGAATGTTGCCGATGACGTCTGGCGGCGGAGGATCGTCCGCTCCGGCAAATGTGATCGTTTCGATATCGATCGGTGCACATAGCATCGATGAATTATCAGCGCACGTCTTGACGTTCGGCCAGTTCATGCTCGAGACCTGGGTGGAGGTGAACTGAATTGACGATGTGTGTGCTTCGTACGGTGTACCGGGAAAGTGGGGCAGGATAATATGCAATCCGCCGCCAGTAGTCGCCATGATCACGAATATACCGATAAACTGAATGCTTGTAGCCAACATCGTCTTCTCCCACGCTATTGTCCGAGTAGTTCGACTGGCGCCCACGTCGACGGATGATTAAGACGAGCATCCGAATCGTGTGCGAGCGCGGTCTGCGCGGTCCGTAGCGCGGCGGAGGCCCTTGCTCCCGATCGCAGCTCTTCATGGACGCGCCGAAAAAGCTTTGCCGAGCGTTCATCGTCGATTTCCCACAACGTGCCGATCACGCCCCGTGCGCCGGCAGCGAGGAAAGCCCGGGCCATGCTCGGCATTCCCTCGATATGTTCTGATTCTCCGCGGATCGTGCCGCACGCTGCGAGAACGACTAGAGGCGCTTTTCTGAGATGAAGCCGTGCGACATCGACTGCGTCGAGATCGCCAGTCGCATCCGACCGGTCAGGAAGGAACCCGAGGGCGCTTGAGAGATCATCGGACTCGCTTTGAGCATGTCCCGCGTAATGAATCATCGAACTGACCTGCGCTAATTCGATGAAGCGAGCTCGTGTCGCACGATCGCCGGTGAGCAGTGTTGCGGAGTCATACATCGCGGCAATTGCTTCCGCTTCGCGAGCGGCCTCGGGAAGCACAGCGCTCCCGGCGCCATGCGGATCTCCGACGACTAGGGCCGGCGTAAGCGTCCTTACAGAGCGCCGTTCCTGAGCGAAAGCAGCGCTGGGCGAGATTGAAATAGCAAAATCGTCGATCAGATAACGCCGGCGCGCACTGTCATAAAGCGCCGGAAAGGGTACCAAGTTGAGTTGTCGGTCGGGAATGATGATCAGGTCTTGCGCTTTGGCAAGCATCGGTGCAATTGGAGCGATTAGCAAACTGTAAAGAGCGGCGGAATCGCGCTGCACCGCTGCCACGTCGGCGCGTCGCTGAAGCAGATCGTCACAATGTTCGATCAGCCGACGTAAGGCGGCCGTGTTTACGGGGACACGTGTTACGTGAATGCCTTTCGCGGAGACATCGAAAATCGCGACCGCATCATGCAGAATCGCGTACTCAATCAGGGTTGTCGCTGGGGCGGCGTTGCCGGTTGGCAACCCTACTCGGGCGGCCTCATGATCAGTCGTTGCGTTGACATCGAAGGTTCGCGAGCTGTCAGAAACGAAAAATGCCTTCGATACATCGCCCTGTTGCAGCAATAACGAGACTGTTTCCGAAAAAAGGTCTGGAGCGATATCGTAAAACGTACCGCGGGCATCGTTCTTCTGAACTGAAGAGCGCTGCGATTGCAGCGAGCTTAGTCCCGCCTGGAAATTTGCCAGCGCCGTTGCGGACTGGTGAAGTCGCACATAGGTGCGTCCGCGTTCGAGGTAGACCCTCGGAAGCCAGGTATTTTCATGACGAGACTCGAAGAAGGACATCGCGCCGTCTAGAAGGTGTAGCGCGCGCGCCGGATCAGACCGTCGAACCACACCAGCCTCTGCCAAATCTATGAAGATCGAGGTACGGCGCCGAAAGTTCTCGTCGGCGATATGGGCTGCGTTTTGACGAGCATCGGCGATCGTTCGTTGCGCGGCTTCGTAGTCACCCAGTTTCGCGAGGATTTCAGCACGTGCAGCATTCGCTGCGGCGATGTCGTTTTGTAGTCGCGCGTTCCGTAACTCTTCCAGAACGATAGTCGTTAATGCCCGCGCCGCGTCGTAATTACCTTGTGCGGTCTCCGCATTGAGTGCACTTGTCAGAGCGTGTCGAATACTGTCCGAGACACCAGCCGGACTAAGCGCCGACAGCGCGGCCACGCGAACTTTCCATGCGGCGGCAGGCTGTGAAATGTGATCAAGATCATCCGCGACCAGAACATCTAACTGCCCACGATTGATGGTTTCGCCGAGTGCGGCGAAAGTCCTCCGGGAGTTCGACGCGGTTCGAATCGCCGAGTCCCACTCACCCATTGCCGAATAACAAAGCGTTTGTTGCCAGCCTATTTCGGCCAGAAGCGCTGGATATCGGTGCGCGTCAACACGTGCAGCGATCCCGGCAAGCGCATCAAGCGCCTCGGCTGGCCGATTGCTGTCATAAAGACAATTCGCCAGGTAGTAGTCGGCGATGAGGGCCATTGGGCTGCCGCTGCGCGCGAAGAGATCGCGCGCTTCCTGCAATTTGTTTTGTGCCTCAGCGATGCGGCGCTTGCTGTACAGCACCCGTCCGTCGCGATAAATCGCGTGGGCGTCGGCCAGGGTTTTTGTGTCGGCCGGATTTGCGCGGTCGATTGTAGCGACGATATCCGCCACCGATTGCACCTGATTGAACTCCACGAGGGCGGCGCCGAAGGTGCGGACTACGGTCAGCGTTTCGGTGGCGGTTTTCGTGTCGGCTTTGTGGAAGGCGTCGGCCCAATTTGATAACAACGGGCCTTCGCTCCACGTGCGCGCTTCCTGGGGGAAGTTGCGGGCGAGCGCGATTAGCGGGGATTTGTCGGGAAGGGCGCGGGTGGCGAGGGTGAGGCGGTTCTGGAACTCGTCGCGCGTCGTCACCACGCGCAGGTCGCCGAGGTGGTGCATGGCCTCGGCGGACCAATGGGAAGAGGGGTCGGCGGAGGCGTAGCGTTGCCAGGCGCGGCGGGCTGCTTCGCTGATGCCGAGGGCTTCGATGATCAGGGCGCGGTTGAAGAGGGCGTCGTGGAGTTTGGGATCGAGGCGGAGGGCGTGGTCGGCGTCGGCCAGCGCCTGGGGCAATTCGTGGGGACGCTTTTCGGTGACTGCCAGCGTGTAGCGGGCGGCGGCGAGGTCGCTCCAGTAGGCGGCGTTGTTCGGTGATTGGCGGATGGCCGATTCGAGTGCGTCGATGGCGTCGCGGTCGCGGTCGATGAGGAGGTAGGCGGCGCCCGACTCGTGGCGTGCGTGTGCCGAGGAGTCGTTGAGCTGGGACTGGATGACGGTGCTGGCGGCGCCGGCCAGATCGAGGCGGGCCGGATCGAGGAGGGTGGCGTGTGTGGCGCGCTGCAGCCGGGCGGCAGGAAAGTCGAAGCCGGTCAGACGGGCCTCGATCGGGCGGCCGGAGCGGGGCGCGAGCGCGATCAGTTTTTCCAGCGGCGACACTTCGCGGCGGCATGCGCACAGCGTTGTTAACAGCAAAACGCTGAGCGCTTTGCGAAGGCGGCGAACCGCTTCTGCTTTTGTTTCCGCGGTCATCAACAGGACTCCCGAGGCGGACCCAAATCCGCCACTGGGGGCTTGTGTAATTGATTAGAGGGACGCGTCCGCCGAAATTACCGCGCGCGTTGCAGAAAAGCGGGTCAGGCTACACTGCCGGGAACCGATGCGACTTCTGATCGAGGTTCTCGTCGCGGTGCTGGTTCTGGCCGCGATCGCGCTCGTGGTCGGCAAACGGCATGCGCGCCGTTTCCAGCGCCGGCGGCGCATTCACGTCGATCGCTTCAAGCTCAAACGGCGGCATGCCGACATCGAGTTGGAAGTGTTCGGCAACCGCGAAGTGGTCGAGGCCATCCGCGGCTACGCAAAAGAGCACCATACGTCGATCGAAGAGGCTACGCGCCAGGCGCGGACGTATCTGCGCGAGATCGTTCCCAAGTTCAATCTGCTCGCGTACTACCGGATCGGCGCGCCGCTGGCGCGAGCCATCATGCATTTTCTGTATCGGCCGGTGGTCGAGCACAAGACGCTGCGTGACTTCAACGCCACCGCGCCGAAGAACGCGGTCGTCGTCTACCTCATCAACCATCGTTCGAATGCCGACTACGTGCTCGTCGCGCACATGCTCTTCAAGTTCGTCTCGCTGTCGTATGCGGTGGGCGAGTGGGCGCGCGTCTGGCCGTTGAATCATCTCTTCAAATGGTTCGGCGGCTACTTCATCCGGCGGCGGTATCGCGAGCCGCTGTATCACGCGGTGCTGTCGACGTTCGTCAGCACGATCACGAAGAACGGCGTGACGCAGGGCGTCTTCATCGAGGGCGGCCTCTCGCGCGACGGCGCGTTTCAGAAGCCGAAGCTGGGGATGCTCGATTACATCGTGGCCGGCAAGCGCGATCCGGGATTCAGCGCGCCGCTGTTCCTGATTCCGACGGCGATCAATTACGACCGCGTGCTGGAGGATCGCAATCTCACCGAGGAGTTGGTGGGGAAGGAAGACCGGCGGACGAAGACCGACAAGCTGCAGACCACGATCGATTTTCTCTTTCGCAATCTGCTGCGGAGCATCCTGAAACGCTTCAAGCGATACGGCTACGCGGTGGTCACGTTCGGGACGCCGATCGCGGTCGACGAATTCGTGAGCGAGCATCCGGCCATCCTGGCGCCGGCGTACGACGATCGCAAAGCGGCGCTCACCGAACTGGCGGAGCGGGTCATGCAGGAGATTTCGAATGCGCTGCCGGTCACGCCGGTCACGCTGCTGGCGCGGATCTTTGCGGACGCCGGAGAGCCGATTACTGAAGGCGAGATCATCGACGCCATTGATCGCTACCGGGAGACCTGGCGCGATCGCGTCTGGCTTCTGCGCGAGAAAACGGGAGAGGCCATCTGGCGTTCCGCTCGGCCGGTGGTCGAGCTGCGGCATCTCATCGAACCGGCCGAGCGATGGCGCTCCGACCTCTTCGAAGGGAGCGGCGTTCCGGTGATCGAGGAAGCGTGGCGCTGGAATCCGCGCGAGACACTGCTGCGCGACTACTACGCGAACTCGTTGATGCCGTTCGATGAGGTGAAGCGGCGCGGGTGGCCGGAGCGCGGCAAGTCGCAGATCCGTTAAGAATTGCAATTGCGGAAGCTTGCAAAAGCACAGACAGGAGTGTCTGTGCCACACTGCCTCGCTTTCATGATGAACGTTTCGAGGTACACCGGAAGCAATGTGGCACAGGCACTCTTGTCCGTGCTGGTGATGCTCGCGCTGATTGCGATTTCGAGCTGTGCCCACCCGCCGCATTCCGGTCCGGTGACGACGCCGAACGGCGCGATCTTCGTCGACGACGGCGGCAGCGGCGGGCTGCCGGTGCTCTTCATTCACGGCAATGGCGCCGATTCGACGCAGTGGAGTGCGCAGCTCGATCATCTTCGCAAGACGCGGCGGGCGGTGGCGGTCGATCTGCCGGGGATGGGCAACTCGGCGCCGGCGGCGAATGGCGATTACTCGCCGAAGGCGAATGCCGCGGCCGTCGATGCGGCAGTGTCGTCGATCGGTCTGAAGCGATTCGTCGTGGTCGGCCACAGCTACGGCGGCGCGGTGGCCGCGACGTATGCGGCGGCGCATCCGGAGAAAGTCGCGGCGGTCATCTACGCTGACTCCGCCGCCAGCGTTCCGGCGATGACGCCGCAGATGCAGAAGTTCGTCGACGCCCTTCGCGCCGACCGGATGAAAGTGACGCGCATGTGGTTCGCGCCGATGCTGAAGCCGTCGTCGCAGGCGGTGCAGGATCGCGTGTTCGCGACGGTAGAAAAATCAAAGGTCGACGCCTTCGTCGGCGCGTTAGAACGCCTTGCCGGCTACGACGCGAAGTCAGTGGTCAACACGTATCCCGGTCCGAAGTTTGTGATCTACGCCGCCGATATCGAGTCGCCCGCGGCCTTCCGCCCGCAGTTCCCCGACTTCCCCGCCGAGAAGATCACAGGAGCCGGTCACTGGCTGATGCTCGACAAACCGGACGAGTTCAACGCCGCGCTAGACAAGTTCCTGGCCCAGGTACGTTGAACACGATGCTCGGAGAAATGGGGGCGGAGGCTATGCCAACCAACGCCGCGGGCCGTGCCCGCTGGGGAGGGAGGATTCGAACCTCCGAATGGCGGCTCCAAAGGCCGCTGCCTTACCGCTTGGCGACTCCCCATCACGGTGACGCGGAATCCTAAACGAAATGGCGGATTTGTCATTCCGTGGTTTTTGTTATCCTGAGGCGCCGGAGCCGCGTAGCCGAAGGCGGAGACGGCGCAGGACGGCGAAGGATCTCAAGTTGCGCAAGCCCGGCTGAAACCCACTGGGATTCAAACGCAGGTTGCGAAGCTTGAGATCCTTCGCCGTCCTACGGCGTTCCGCGCTTCGCGCTCCAACGCCGGAGCCTGCCCTGAGCGCAGCCGAAGGGGCGGCTCAGGATGACAGGTTGAACAACTGCCGCCGCTTGTTCATCCGATCCGTGGCTCCCCACGCGTACTTGTACTCCTCAGCGCCCCGCAGGAAATCGAACGTGGTGGCGCCGTCGCGGACGGCTTGTTCGACGGCGTGGGCCACGAGGAGCGTGCCGATGCTCTGTTTCTCGAGGTCGGGGTCGTAGCCGCTTAGGTAGTAGTAGACGATGCCGTTGAGGGCGAAACCGTAGAAGACGGCGGCGATGCGATCGTCGATGCGCGTGGCGTACATGCGCAGCAGGCCGGCATCGAGCATCCGTCTCGCGGCGTCGCGGTGGAACTGCTGCGTGGCGTCGTCGGCGAGTAGGCCGGGGAGGTCGCGGCGTTTCCAGCGGGCGGCGTGTAGGTCGAAGAGGGCGGTGAGGAGATCGTCGAGCGTCTCGGCGGTCGGCGTTTCGATGCGCACCTCGCCGATGCGTTCGAGTTGACGGCGGTAGTAGCGGAGCTTTTTCTGGAAGTGGGCTGATCCGAGGGACTCGAACGTCGTGCCGAGCGGGAGGACGGGACAGGCTTCCTGATCTTCCACATTCTCGGAGAAACCGTCCGGCAGCGCGACATTCAGCATCGACGACGACGGCTGGAGTTGCTGGAGGTCCCAGAGCTGGCAGTTGAGTTTGGACATCTCGTCGATGACGCGCGACGCGTCGCCGATAACGTCGAGGTAGTCGCTGATGCCGGTGCCGAGGAACATGCCGAGCGATTCGTAGGAGTCGTCGTCGCGGAGGATGTAGAGCGGGGCGATGGCGTCGATCTCATCGCCGTTGCGCGAGACGATCACGGACAGATCGTTCGATCCGAAGTTGCGCCACCAGGGGAGGAGCCACATCGGGGTTTGGAAGGGGGTTTTGCAGAGGGCGAACCAGGCTTCCGACAGGGCTTCGAGTTTTTCGGGGTCAGTGATTACTTCGATGGACATGGGCGGCGGATTGTAAAGGGGATACGGTCACGCGGAGCCGCGGGGACGCGGAGAAAGGCAGGGATTCCTCCGCGGCTCCGCGTCTCCGCGTGAAAACGGTACCCTTACTGTTCAATGGATGTAGTCACCATCAACACACCACATCTCTCGATCGAAGGCCAATCCCGCGCGGGACATGAAACGTGGTTTCGCGTTCGCGAGCTCAACGCCGCCTTCGATATCGGCCGTTGCCCCGACCAGCTCATCGGCACCTCGGACATCTTCGTCACGCATGCGCATCTCGATCATGCCGTCGGCATTCCGTTCTACGCCGGGCAGCGGCAGTTGCATCGGATGACGGGCGGGCGGGTGTACGTGCCGGCGGATGC
>Ga0157375_10000940_pt1 | contig 25256 bp, 21 predicted proteins | sample M35metaG_FD_115311 | JGI IMG/M metagenome (GOLD analysis project Ga0157375, IMG submission 115311) | Miscanthus rhizosphere microbial communities from Kellogg Biological Station, Michigan, USA - M3-5 metaG | ecosystem: Host-associated > Plants > Roots > Rhizosphere > Soil | place: USA: Michigan... | reverse complement strand
GTCGCGGCAAGGGATTGCCGCGATCGCGAAGCGGCACATGGAATGTGCCGTCTGAGCGACCCCGCGAAGGCGAGAAGCGCAGGAACACCCCGCCGCGCATGACGCGCGGCGGGGCACCGCGTCCGGTGCCTAGCCTTTTTGGTTACTTTTTGGGCACTGCGCCGCAGGAGCGGCGCGAACAGCGAAGCTGGCGGCGGAGCCGCGCAGGGCAGGATGCCCGGAGTCATGCCAAAAAAGTAACCCGCTCGCCGAAGGCGAGTGGAAGCCCTGCTCTAAGAACGAAAAAACGAGGAGCTGGATTCCGGCTTACGCCGGAATGACGAGCCAAGGAGCCAAAGCGGCCGTCATTCAGCGACGGCGCGCGACTGCATTCCTCGGTAGATGAGGTATGGCTCGGCGTTGCCGTTGATGACGGCGTCGTCGACGACGACTTTGCTCACGTGTTCCAGCGACGGCAGCTCGTACATCGTATCGAGCAGTACCTGCTCGAGGATCGTGCGCAGGCCGCGGGCGCCGGTCTTGCGCTTGAGCGCCTTGCGCGCGACCGCGCCGAGCGCTTCGGTGCGGAATTCCAATTCGACGCCTTCCATCTCGAACATGCGCTTGAACTGCTTGACGATCGCGTTCTTCGGCTCGGTCAGGATCTTGATCAGCGCCGCCTCGTCGAGTTCCTCGAGCGTCGCGACGACCGGCAGGCGGCCGACGAATTCCGGAATCAAGCCATACTTGACCAGATCCTCGGGCTCCACGTCGGCGAGCACCTTGCCGACGTTGGTATGCCGTGTCTTGCTGCGGATTTCGGCACCGAAGCCGATGCCGGTCGATTCCGAGCGCTGCTGGATGACTTTTTCCAGGCCGGAAAACGCGCCGCCGCAGATGAACAGGATGTTCTTCGTATCGACCTGCAGGAATTCCTGTTGCGGATGCTTGCGTCCGCCTTGCGGCGGCACCGAGGCGACCGTGCCTTCGATCAGCTTGAGCAGCGCCTGCTGCACGCCCTCACCCGATACATCGCGCGTGATCGACGGGTTCTCGCTCTTGCGCGAGATCTTGTCGATCTCGTCGATGTAGACGATGCCGGTCTGCGCCTTTTCGACGTCGTAGTCGCACTTCTGCAGCAGTTTCTGGATTATGTTCTCGACGTCTTCACCGACATAGCCGGCTTCGGTCAGCGTCGTCGCGTCGGCGATCGTGAAGGGTACGTTGAGCAGGCGCGCCAGAGTTTCCGCCAGCAGCGTCTTGCCCGACCCGGTCGGGCCGATCAGCAGGATATTGGACTTGGCCAGCTCGACTTCGTCCTGGCGCGAGCGCGACTCCATGCGCTTGTAGTGGTTGTAGACGGCGACGGCGAGCGTTTTCTTCGCGCGCGTCTGGCCGATGACGTACTGATCGAGTACGTCCATGATCTCTTTGGGCTTGGGCAGATGGCTGCGCGCACCGGCAGCCTTTTCCTCGAGCTCTTCGCGGATGATGTCGTTGCAGAGCTCGACACACTCGTCGCAAATGAAAACGCTTGGGCCAGCAATCAGCTTGCGTACTTCGTGCTGACTTTTGCCGCAGAACGAGCAGTACAGGATCTTGTTGCTGTCACCCGATCGGCTTTGCCGGTCGTCGCTCATGCCAAACCTCGGGTAGATTGCAAGTGCATGTCAAATAGAAGAATAACACAGCCCCGGCAAAATCAACCGGGTACGGGCGCACGTGGCCGATGACCGGCCCGGAACCCGGCTGCGTTGGGCCTCAGGCGGTCTTCACGCTCTCGGAAGGGCGCTGGGCCAGGACGGCGTCGACCATCCCGTAGGCCTTCGCCTCGTCGGCGCTCATGAAGTTGTCCCGGTCCGCGTCGCGCTCGATCTGCTCGACGGTCTTGCCGGTATGCTGGGCCAGCATCTCGTTCAGGCGGGACTTGATGACGAGGATTTCCTTGGCGTGGATGGCGATGTCGGACGCCATGCCGGAAAAGCCGCCGGACGGCTGGTGGATCATCACGCGGGAGTTCGGCAGGCAGTAACGCTTGCCCTTGGCGCCAGCCGCCAGCAGGAACGATCCCATGCTCGCCGCCTGGCCGACGCAGATCGTGCTGACGTCGGGCTTGATGAACTGCATGGTGTCGTAGATCGCCAACCCGGCGGTAACTGAACCGCCCGGGCTGTTGATGTACAGGTTGATGTCCTTGTCCGGATTGTCCGATTCCAGGAACAGCAGCTGCGCAACGATGACGTTGGCCATGTAGTCGTCGACCGGACCGACCATGAACACGACGCGCTCCTTGAGCAGGCGCGAGTAGATGTCGTACGCGCGCTCGCCGCGCGAGGTCTGCTCGACGACCATCGGCACCAGGTTGAGATTGCGGATCGGTTCGATGCTCATCGTCATTGCTCCTCGCATTGCGTCGGCGATCAGCCGTTCGGCCGCATCGCTTCGTTGAAAGTCAGGTATTGCTCGGTGGTCTGCGCATGCTCGGCGATCCAGTCGGCGACCTGATCTTCGAGCACGCGGTTCTGCAGGCTGCTCATCAGGTTGGGATCGCGCTGATAAAGTTCAACCACCTGCTGCGGCTCTTCGTACGTCGAAGCGATCGACGCGAGCGCCTCGGCGACGCGGCGGTTGTCGAGCCGAACGCCGTTCTGGCGCGCGATCTCCCCGACCAGCACGCCGGCGGCTACGCGGCGACGCGCCATGTGCTCGAACGCCTCGGGCACCGTTGCAACCGTGGCCTGTCCCTGCTGTTTCGCCTGCTCCTGGGCCTGTTCGGCCAGTGCACGCGCTTCGTTCGCAACCATGCGCGGCGGCAGTTCGAGGTCCGGATAGGCATCGACGAGCTTCTGCACGACGTCCGATTTGAGCCTCGACGTCAGCACGCCCTTGAGCTCACGGTCGAGATTGGCGCGAACGTCGGCGCGGAACTTGTCCATGCCACCATCCTGGATGCCGAACATCGCGATGAAGGCGTCATCGACGTCCGGCAAGCGCGGTTCCTGCACGCGGGAAATGCGCACTTCGACCTGCGCCGACTGACCCGCGAGCGCGGTCACGCGGAAATTCTCCGGAAAGGTCATGCCGAAAGAGAGTTGTTCCCCGGCCGCATGGCCCGTAATCTGCTGCTCGAGTTCCGCGGTCATCGCGCCTGAACCGAGGATCGTGCCGGAGCGGTCGGGACCCTCAGCCGGATGGCGCACATCGCCAGCCTGCGCGGAGTACTCGAAGAGCACCATGTCGCCGGGCTGCGCGGCGCGCTCGATGGGAGCCCAGGCGCGGCGCTGCTGGCGCAGGGTCTCGATCATCGCATCGACATCGACGTCGGACACCTGCGCGACCGGCTTGGAAATGGCGAGCTTGCCGACATCGACCTGGCCGACATCGGGCAGGACTTCGAATGTTGCGGTGTATTCGATCTGGCCGTCGGCGGGTTCACCGGTCGTGTTGATTTCCGGCGCCATTGCGGGACGCAGATTCTGCTGACCCACGGCTTCCTGGAACGTCGTGCGGATCAACTCGGAGATCGCCTCACCCCGTACCTGCGAGCCGAACCGCTGCTCGATGACCTTGGGTGGAATCTTGCCGGGACGAAACCCCTTGAGGCGCACGCTGCGCGCGACCTGGGCCAGCCGCGCCTTGACCTGCGATTCGTAGTCGCCCGCCGGGATACGCACGGTGAGCTTGCGCTCGAGTTTGCCCACATTCTCAACGGAAACTTGCATGATTGCTCCTCGAAATCCGATCCGCCGTGCGATCCTTCAGACCGCACCGCGTGAAACTAACTGTCGCCGGCCACATTCTGGTGCGAAAGGAGAGACTCGAACTCTCACGGGTTACCCCGCTGGAACCTAAATCCAGTGCGTCTACCAGTTCCGCCACTTTCGCCCTGTTGCCACTGCCAGTCGCTGCGTAGCGAGTGGCACATGATAGCAACGACTGATCAGCGGTGACGCCATGTACCAGCCAGCGATCGGCGCCCGGCACCTTGGGCCACAGCGAATCGACGGAAAGCGGTGCAGTCATCGGGAGTGAATGCGGAAGTGGTGGGCCGTCTAGGACTCGAACCTAGAACCAACAGATTAAGAGTCTGCTGCTCTACCAATTGAGCTAACGGCCCGCTCCAAAGTCAAAACAACGCAATTGCGCGCAGCGCAACCATCACTTCCCCCGCGCGCCGGAGAGCAAACGGTGAGGGGAAACCTGCCCCACCGCCGACCCGATTGCCCGCTCCCACCAACCAGGGGGAAGGACTTAACGCAACCTCATCATCCTTATCGCAAAATTTGGGGTGGACGATGGGATTCGAACCCACGACAACCGGAATCACAATCCGGTACTCTAACCAACTGAGCTACGCCCACCATTGTCAAAACATTTGTAGAACGATCGACAATCTTGGCGCGCCCGACAGGACTCGAACCTGCAACCGCCGGCTTAGAAGGCCGATGCTCTATCCGGTTGAGCTACGGGCGCGTGCTCGAAGTCTAGCGCACCGCTCTTGCCTCGATTCCGCACTTCGTTTCGCGCCGATCGAAGTGGTCGGGGTAGAGGGATTCGAACTCTCGACATCCAGCTCCCAAAGCTGGCGCTCTACCAGGCTGAGCTATACCCCGCCAACACCAGCATATTCCTGTCGCACTGCAGCCGAAAGCGCAAAATGCGCATCTGACCATCGTGGCTCGCCAGCCTCGATCAACACCTCATTTTTCTACACCGCCACCGGTCATCCGGCAGCGTCACTTCAAAATAAAAAGGGTGCCGAAGCACCCTTCGCCTATCTGGCGCGCCCGGAGAGATTCGAACTCCCGACCACCAAGTTCGTAGCCTGGTACTCTATCCAGCTGAGCTACGGGCGCGAAGAAGCGGAATTATATTCTGTCTGTGTGCGATGTCTCAAGCCTGTTATGCCCGAGAACAAAAAAAGTAGCCAAATGCCGCTTCCTTTCGTGACGCCGAGGGATGCTACTCGGAACATCCATGTGCCTCGCCCTGCGGGCAGCTTTCGCTGCACAAATCGGCAATCCTGCCGATTTGTCGAACCCCGGGGATTCGCCCATGCCGCTTTCCGCAGAAAGGAGAGGGAGGGATGCTACTCGGTACATCCATGTACCTCGCCCTTCGGGCATCTCCGCTGCACGAATCGGCTTTCCTGCCGATTCGTCGAACCAGACGGTTCGTGCACCCGCCACTCACCACATAAACGCAAGCGGGGCCGTGCGCCCCGCTTGCGTTTATGGCGGAGAGGGAGGGATTCGAACCCTCGATAGAGCTTTTGACCCTATACTCCCTTAGCAGGGGAGCCCCTTCGGCCTCTCGGGCACCTCTCCGGATATTTGCTCGCTCTGATTTGCGAGGGCGGTAATTGTACCCGGTTCGCAGTGGTTCGTCCCGTACACCCCGTCGTGATCCCTTGCAGCGTGCAGCGCGGATTCTTTCAGGATACTTGGGTACCGCGAATCAACTCGCGTGCGGCGGCGTTTCTTCGCCGGATCCACCACTCTGCTCGCGCTTGATGCGCTGAAAGATTTCTTCGCGATGGACAGCAACGTCTTTCGGCGCATTGATGCCGATGCGTACCTGATTGCCCTTGACGCCGAGCACCGTAACACTCACGGAGTCGCCGATCATCAAGGTTTCGCCGACACGGCGGGTCAAAATCAGCATGTCTCTATTGCTCCTTTGGATCCTTAGTTATTGCGTCTTCCTGACGAATGGGATGCGCGTGTCCCCAAGACCCCACACGCACGGCAGATTCACCTTGAATGCGCACAAGCATCAAATCTGCCGTGCACACGCATCCTCAATCCTCCACGCGGCGGGACGCGGGTTGTTACCTGCACTTCCTCAATCGTCGCCGGCCGGCCCTTTTTCGGAGCGGTTCATACGCAAGCGGGGCATACTAGCCTACGTGCCAAGCCCGCGCAACGAAAGGCGAAAACGGTTACTCGGCGGTTAATGATTTGTGATGCACGTCACGTCAAACGATCGGCTACCCATGCCGGAACCGCGTCGAGTGCGGCCGCCAGGCGCGGCGAGTCGTCGCCACCGCCCTGCGCCATGTCGGCGCGGCCACCGCCCTTTCCGCCGATCTGCTGAGCGACGTGGGCGACCAGTTCGCCGGCCTTGATCTTGCCCATGGCACTGCCATGTACGCCGGCAACCAAGGCCACCTTGCCGTCCGCGCCGCCGGCCAGCAGCACGACGCAATTGCCCAGTTTCTGCTTGAACTGGTCGACGCTGTCGCGTAGCGCCTTGGCATCCGCGCCGTCGAGACGTGCAGCGACGACCTTGATTCCCTGTACGTCCTTGGCATTCGCCGCGAGGTCGAGCGTGGCCGCATTGGCCGCCTTCGCCTTCAAGCCCTCGAGCTCGCGCTCGAGTTTCTTCTGCCGTTCGAACACCTGCTGCAGCTTGTCGACCACGTCGGCGCCGCTCGCCGAAAGCAGATCGGCGATCGTGTCGAGGCGCGCCTCTTCGGCGGCCACGTACGCCAGCGCACCGGCTCCGCTGAGCGCCTCGATGCGGCGGACGCCGGCGGCGACTCCGCTCTCTGCGACGATCTTGAACAAGCCGATGTCGCCGCTGCGCGAGACGTGCGTGCCGCCGCACAGCTCGGTCGAGAACTCGCCCATCTGCAGCACGCGCACCCGGTCGCCGTACTTCTCGCCGAAAAGCGCCATCGCACCGAACTCGATCGCTTCCTGGTAGCCCATTTGATGCACTTCGGCTTCCACATTACGGCGCACTTCGGCATTGACCAGATCTTCGATCATGCGCAACTCCTCCGCCACAACGGGCTTGAAGTGTGAGAAGTCGAAGCGCAGGCGATCCGGCGCGACCAGGGAACCTTTTTGCGTCACATGCTCTCCGAGCACGTTGCGCAGCGCCGCGTGCAGCAGATGCGTCGCCGAGTGGTTCAGCACGATCGCCTGCCGCCGCGCGGCATCGATGGACCCGTTCAACGGCGCGCCGACGCGCAACAGCTTGCCTTTCCAGCGGCCGACATGGCCGTGATAGGCGCCGGCCAGCTTGACCGTGTCGGTCACGGTGAACTCGCCGTCGGCGTTGCTCAGCAAGCCGGTGTCGCCCACCTGACCGCCGGACTCCGCATAGAACGGCGTCGCATCGAGGATCAGCGTCGCCTCCTGGCCGTCGTCCAGTTCAGATACGTCGCGCCCGCCGCGCAGGATCGCGACAACGCGCAGTGCGTCGGCATCATGGGCGCCATAACCGATGAAGTTCGTTGGCGGCAGGCGCTGCACGAGCTCGGCGGAGATCGACGCCTTGCCCTCGAACTGGCTCGCTGCCCGTGCTCGTTCGCGTTGCTCGTTCATGGCCTTGTCGAATCCGGCCATGTCGACAATCAATCCGCGCTCACGCGCGATGTCGGCGGTCAGATCGACCGGAAAACCGTACGTGTCGTACAGACGAAATGCATCGGCACCGGGGATCGTCTTGCCCGCCCGGCCGGCAACCTCGTCAAACAGTTTCATGCCGTGTTCGAGCGTCTCGCCGAAACGCTCTTCCTCGGCCTTGAGCGCCCGTTCCACGATGTCGCGCTTCGCGGGCAGCTCGGGGTACGCCTGCCCCATCTCGGCGATCAGGGTTTCGACCAACCTGAAGAAAAACGGCTCGCGCTGGCCAAGCATGTAACCGTGTCGAAGTGCGCGGCGAACGATCCGGCGCAGCACATAGCCGCGCCCTTCGTTTGACGGCAGCACGCCGTCGACGATCAGGAAACTGCAGGCGCGAATGTGATCGGCGATCACGCGCAGCGACTTGTTCTCGAGATCCGGCGTATGGGTGAGCTGCGCGGCGACCTTTATGAGGTGCTGGAACAGGTCGATTTCGTAGTTGCTGTGCACGTGCTGCAGCACTGCGGCCAGACGTTCCAGGCCCATGCCGGTGTCGACGCACGGTGCTGGCAGCTTCGTCAGCGTGCCGTCGGCCGCGCGATCGAACTGCATGAAGACGAGATTCCATATCTCGATGAAGCGATCGCCGTCCTCGTCGGGCGATCCGGGAGGACCGCCGGGGATTTCCGCGCCGTGGTCGTAGAAGATTTCCGTACACGGTCCGCAGGGGCCGGTATCGGCCATCTGCCAGAAGTTGTCCGAGGCGAATGGCGCACCCTTGTTGTCGCCTATGCGCACGATGCGCTCCGGCGGCAGGCCGATTTCCCTGTGCCACAGATCGTAGGCTTCGTCGTCGGTCTGATAGACCGTCACCAGCAGGCGATCCTTCGGCAGCTGGAACACCCCGGTCAGAAGCTCCCATGCCCAGTGGATCGCTTCGCGCTTGAAGTAGTCGCCGAAGGACCAGTTGCCGAGCATCTCGAAGAACGTGTGATGCCGCGCGGTATAGCCGACCGAGTCGAGATCGTTGTGCTTGCCGCCGGCGCGCAGGCACCTCTGCACGTCGGCGGCACGAACGTAGCTGAGCTTTTCGCTGCCGAGGAACACGTTCTTGAACTGGACCATCCCCGAGTTCGTGAACAGCAGCGTCGGATCGTTGCCGGGCACGAGCGGCGCCGACGGCACGATCGTGTGGCCCTTGGCCTTGAAGAAGTCGAGAAAGGTCTGGCGGATTTCGGCGCTGGTTTTCATCGGGACGATCAGGTCTTTGAACGCGAGGCGCCAGGACCAGGCGCGGCCAAACGAGCGTTCAAGTAAGGAAGGAAGGGTTCCAAACGGCGCGAGCCGAAGCCCTGGGGCCTTGCAACGCCCGGACTCGGGCGCGGCTTGAAACCGCTTCTACTCGTCGGTCGCTGAATCCAACCCTGTAGCGCGGGTGATGGATTGTACAGTGGCGGCGTCGAAGCCGCGACGCAAGAGGAAGACCGCGCGTTTGCGCCGTTCGGCGAGGTTCGCAGCCGGTTTGCCGCCATAGCGGCGGCGCAGCTGGCGGCGGATCAATTCAGGCCATTCCGGTTCAGCCGCATCGAGGAGCGCCAGCGCCCTGCCCTCATCGATGCCGTGAGTCCGCAGTTCGGCGATTATCCAGCGCGGACCGTAGCCGCCTTCGATCCGCGAGCGCACCAGCATCTCGCCGAAGCGCACGTCGTTCTGGAAGTCCTTCGCCTGCAGCCGTTCGAGCGCCGCAGCATTTTCGCCGTCGTCGAATCCGCGCAACGCCAGCTTCGATTTCAGCTCGCGTGCCGAATGCTCGCGACGCGCAAGCAGACCAAGCGCCTTGTCGTAGGCGCTGGCCTCGCTCGACTTGCCCGATGATCGACGCGCCATGTGCAGTACTGGCCGCAATCGCGTGGGCTGGCGCGCCATGCGCCAGCTCACCGCTCGCGATGTCCACACGGGCGGCGCCGAAACGCCTACCCACGTGGGTGACGGTTAAACCTCCTCGAGCTCTGCGGCGGCAACAGCCGCTGCAGCCACCTTGGCCGGCGACAACGCTGCGCGCAATTTGTCCTCGATTTCCTGCGCGACAGTCGGGTTGTCCTTCAGGTACTGGCGCGCGTTGTCCTTGCCCTGGCCGATGCGCTCGCCGCCGTAGCTGTACCAGGCACCCGACTTGTCGACGATCTTGTTGTCGCTGCCCATGTCGATCAACTCGCCTTCACGGCTGATGCCCTCGCCATAGAGGATCTCCGTGACGATCTGCTTGAACGGCGGCGCCAGCTTGTTCTTGACGACCTTGATCTTGGTCTGGTTGCCGATGACTTCCTCGCCCTTCTTGACTGCGCCGATGCGGCGAATGTCCAGACGCACCGAGGCATAGAACTTCAGCGCGTTGCCGCCGGTCGTCACTTCCGGACTCTGTCCCGGCATCATCACGCCGATCTTCATGCGCAACTGGTTGATGAAGATGACCATCGTGTTCGAGCGCTTGATGTTCGCGGTCAGCTTGCGCAGCGCCTGCGACATCAGGCGCGCCTGCAGGCCGGGCAACTGGTCGCCCATCTCGCCCTCGATTTCAGCGCGCGGCGTAAGTGCAGCGACCGAGTCGACCACGACGACGTCGACAGCGCCGGAACGCACCAGCATGTCGGCGATTTCCAGCGCCTGCTCGCCGGTATCTGGCTGCGACACCAGCAGGTCATCGACATTGACGCCGAGCTTTTCCGCGTAGCCCGGGTCGAGCGCATGTTCGGCGTCGATGAACGCGCAGGCGCCACCGAGTTTCTGCGCCTGGGCGACGACCTGCAGCGTCAGCGTCGTCTTGCCCGACGATTCCGGTCCGTATACCTCGACAACGCGGCCGCGCGGCAGGCCGCCGATGCCGAGCGCGATGTCGAGCGCCAGCGAGCCGGTCGGAATCGCGTCGATCGCGTCCGACGGCCGGTCGCCCATGCGCATCACCGCGCCCTTGCCGAACTGTTTTTCGATCTGGCTCAAGGCTGAACTCAGGGCGCGGCGCTTGTTGTCATCCATTTGCAAATCCTCAGAAGGTTTGTGTGTCGACCGCAGCCTGCGCTGCGACAATCTCACAGCTTGCGATTGCCAATTCGGGCGCTCAACGCAAGGTTCGCGCCCCATGCTGGGACGCTTTCCCCGGCGTTCAGCGGCGTTCTTCCGCCGCTGCAACGGCGGGAGTTACTCCGACAGGCTCCAATGTCGGAGTAACAGTATTTCACACCAGCGAGACCTGCGCATGAGCAAAATCACGCATCAACTTGTAAGAATTCTCTGAACGCCGCGCAACGCCGCGGCGACCGTCTGTCGGCGCACCGATTCGCGATCGCCGTCGAAGTGGAACAACTCGGTCTGCGCGTAACCACCACGGCGCTTCCAGCCGATCCACACTGTGCCGACCGGCTTGTCCGGGGTGCCGCCGGAAGGACCTGCGATACCCGTCACTGCGACGGAGACCGTCGCACCGTAGCGCGCCAGCGCGCCGGACACCATCTCGATGACCGTCTCGCGGCTGACTGCGCCGTGGTGTTCCAGAGTCTCGGGACGCACGCCGAGCAGCGATTCCTTGGCCTCGTAGCTGTACGCGACGATGCCGCACTCGAACCAGCTCGACGATCCCGCCACGTCGGTCAGCGTCTTTGCGATCCAGCCGCCCGTGCACGACTCGGCAGTAACCAAGCTCGCGCCGCGTTGCGAAAATACCGCCGCGATCGTCGCGGCAAGATTGTGCAGCTCGTCATCGTCGCTCATGCACTGCTCCGAAGTGTCGCCAAACTCCGATAATACCGGAACCACCCGCGCTCGCCGCCGGGCGGGTATGCAGACGCAACTCCACTACAATGGCCCATGCTTCGAACGACGTTCCATCTCGCATGAACCGCGACGACTTCGCCCAACACACGCCGTTGATGCGGCAATACTTCGCCGCCAAGGCGGACTATCCGGATACGCTGGTTTTTTTCCGCATGGGCGATTTCTACGAGCTGTTTTTCGACGATGCGCGCAAGGCGGCACGACTACTCGATATCACGCTGACGCAGCGCGGCGCCTCGGCCGGCGCGCCGATCCCGATGGCCGGCGTGCCGTACCACGCGGTCGAAAGCTACCTCGGAAAACTGATCCGTCTCGGCGAATCGGTCGCGATTTGCGAACAGATCGGCGACCCCGCTCTGGCCAAGGGCCTTGTCGAGCGCAAGGTCGTACGTGTCATCACGCCCGGAACGGTCACCGACGAAGCATTGCTCGAGGAGCGCCGCGACAATCTCCTCCTGGCCCTCGCCGCAGGGCAGCGGGGCTATGGCCTTGCCTGGATCGACCTGGCCGGAGGCCGTTTCCTGCTCAGCGAAGCGACAAGCCTCGAGGCGCTGGCTTCCGAACTGGCCCGACTTGCGCCCGCGGAAACGCTGGTCAGTGAGGATGTCGCTTGGCCGGACTTCGTCGCCGGGCTGCCCGGACTGCGCAAGCGCGCACCGTGGCATTTCGACGTGCAGACGGCCACGCGCCAGCTATGTGCGTTTTTCGCGACGCGCGACTTGTCCGGTTTCGGTTGCGCGGAAATGCCTCTGGCCGTCGCTGCGGCCGGATGTCTTCTCGGGTTCGTCGAGGAAACGCAGAAATCGGCGCTGCCGCACTTGAATGGACTCGCTGTCGAAGACGCCGGCGAGACGATTACGCTCGATGCCGCGACGCGGCGCAACCTCGAACTCGACACGCATGCGAGTGGCCGCAACGAACACACGCTGCTCGGCGTTCTCGACCGCACGATCACGCCAATGGGTGCGCGCGCGCAGCGGCGCTGGCTGCATCGTCCCTTGCGCGATCACGAGTTGCTGCGCCGCCGCTACCAGGCGATCCAGGCGCTGATCGACGGCCGTCGCTTCGACAACGTGCGCGAAATCCTGCGCGGCATCGGCGATCTCGAGCGCATCCTGGCGCGTGTCGGCTTGCGCTCGGCGCGGCCGCGCGATCTGTCGACGCTACGCGACGGCCTGCTGGCGGCACCGATCCTGCGCGCGGCGCTGCACTCGGCAGACAGCCCGCTGCTCAGTGAGCTGCTCGACCGGCTCGGCGAACACACCGCAACGGCGACCCATCTTGCCACGGCACTGCTCGATCAGCCGCCGGCGTTGCTGCGCGACGGCGGCGTGATTCGCGCGGGATTCGACGCGGAACTCGATGAATTGCGCAAGCTGTCGACCAACGCCGATCAATTCCTGATCGACCTGGAACAGCGCGAGAAGGAAGCGACCGGGATCGCGACGCTGAAGGTCGGCTACAACAGCGTGCACGGCTACTACATCGAAATCAGCAAGGGCCAGTCCGAGAAGGCGCCGACGCACTATAGCCGGCGCCAGACCCTCAAGGGCGCCGAACGCTACATCACCGAAGAGCTGAAGTCCTTCGAGGACAAGGTGCTGTCGGCGCGCGAGCGGGCGCTGATGCGCGAACGCGCACTGTACGACACGCTGCTGGACTTTCTCGGCGGACAGCTGGCCGCGCTGAAGGAGGCGGCATCTGCCGTCGCCGACATCGACGTGCTGGCGAATCTCGCCGAACGTGCCGATGCGCTGGACTGGAAGGCACCGTCACTCTCGACCGCCACCGGCATGCGCGTCGTACGCGGCCGCCACCCAGTCGTCGAACAGGTGCGTTCGGAGCCGTTCGAACCGAACGACCTCGTGCTAGACGACGCGCGCCGCATGCTGATCATCACTGGCCCGAACATGGGCGGCAAGTCGACGTACATGCGCCAGGCCGCGCTGATCGTCCTGCTCGCGCATATCGGCAGCTTCGTGCCGGCGGACGCAGCCACGATCGGGCCAATCGACCGCATCTTCACGCGCATCGGCGCGGGCGACGATCTGAGCCGCGGCCAATCGACCTTCATGGTCGAGATGAGCGAAACGGCAAACATCCTGCACAACGCCACGGCATCGAGCCTGGTGTTGATGGACGAAGTCGGCCGCGGCACGTCGACCTACGACGGCCTGGCGCTGGCGCAGGCTTGCGCCGTGCAGCTGGCGACTCAGAATCGCGCGTATACGCTGTTCGCCACGCACTATTTCGAGCTGACCGACCTCGCCGGACAATATCGGAGCATCGCCAACGTGCATCTGGATGCGATCGAATACGGCGAGCAGCTCGTGTTCATGCACGCGGTCAAGGAAGGCCCGGCGAATCGCAGCTTCGGGCTGCAGGTGGCTGCGCTCGCGGGGCTGCCGAGGGACGTCATCGCACAGGCGGGCCGCAATCTCGCCGCGCTCGAACGCCAGCACGCGGCATTTGATCGCTCCGCTCTCATGTCTCGGCCGAATGACGCTTCGCCACAACTCGGTCTGTTCACGCCGCAGCCGTCCGCTGCCGAAGACGCCCTGCGCGCGCTCGAGCCGGACACATTGTCGCCACGCGATGCCCTCGAAGCGCTATATCGGCTCAAGAAACTCGTCTGACCTCTTGCATACGGAAAAGACTCATGAAGCACATGCTTCGCGCAGTGTTGCTGGTTTCTCTCACCCTCACGGCTGGTTCCCGGGCATTCGCCGCAGAAACTGCCGATCTCCTCACGCAAGCCATCCAGTTCGGCGCTGCAGCCGAATGGAATCGGCCGCAGGATCCGGTGCGGATCTACGGGCAAACCTACTACGTCGGCGTCGCCGGCTTGAGTTCGGTGCTGATCCACACTGACGCCGGCTCGATTCTGCTCGACGGCGATCTGCCGCAGTCTGCTCCGCTGATCGAGGCGAACATCCGCAAACTCGGCTTCCGCGTCGAGGACATCAAGCTCATTCTCAATTCACATGCGCATTTCGATCATGCCGGCGGCATCGCGGCGCTGCAGCGAGACAGCGGTGCCGACGCGTTGGCCAGCCCGTCCGGTACCAAGGCCTTGCGCGAGGGTCATGTCGCCGACGACGACCCGCAGGCAGCGATATCCGATGGGGCGCATTTTCCGGCCGTGGCCAAAGTTCGCGTAGTACATGACGGCGAAACCGTGCGCCTGGGCAATATCGCGGTTACCGCGCATTTCACGCCCGGACATACGCCGGGAAGCACGAGCTGGACCTGGCGCGATTGCGAGAACTCGCGCTGTCTCGAGGTGGTATATGCCGACAGCCTCAGTCCGGTATCGGCTCCGGGCTTTCATTTTCTCGCTGACGACAAGCACGCCGACCTGACTGCGCCATTCCGCAAAAGTATACAAACACTGGCGAAGCTGCCTTGCGATATCCTCATCACGGTGCATCCCGATCTCGCAGGGATTCCGGAAAAACTCGAACGGCAACGTTTGCGTCCGACTCCAAATCCATTCGTCGATGCACAAGCCTGCCGCAATTACGCCCATGGCGCCGAAGCCAGGCTCGATGCGCGTATCGTCGAGGAGAACAAAGCCCGCGCCGGGAAGTGACGCCCGTGAACGTCACGGCGGAATCACCCGGCCGACGCGCCGCCGCGAAGGCGGCGGCGCGCAGATCCCGCTGTACTGTCAGCGCGGGATTGCCGTCAGTAGATGGTTCACCCGGCGCACATATGCCGCCGGATCGTCGAGCGGTGCGCCTTCGAGCAACTGCGCCTGCTCTAGCAGCAACAGGCCAAGGTCATTGGCGGCCGCAGAATCGCTCTCGGCTTCAAGGCGCATGACCAGGGCGTGTGCCGGGTTGATTTCGAGCACCGGCTTGCCTGCGGGCACGTCGTGGCCGGCCTGCTTCATCAGGCGTTGCATCATCATGCCCATGTCGTGCTCGTCGAGCACCAGGCACGACGGCGAATCGGTCAGGCGCGTGCTCACGCGCACGTCGCGCACGCGCTCGCCGAGCAGGTCCTTCAATTTCTTGACGACGCCTTCGGCCGCCTTCTCGGCTTCCTTGCGCCTTTCTTCATCGCCCGCACCGAGCTTGCCGAGGTCGAGATCGCCCTTGGCGACGTTGCGCAGCTTCTTGTCGGCGTACTCGGTCAGATAGGTCGCCATCCAGTCGTCGATGCGGTCGTACAGCAGCAACACCTCGACGTCGTTGGCCTTGAGCGCTTCGAGTTGCGGGCTGCCTTTCGCTGCCGCGTAGCCGTCGGCGGTGATGAAGTAAATCGCTTCCTGGCCGGCCTTCATGCGGCCGATGTAATCGTCGAGTGAGACGGTCTGCGCCGCGCCGTCGGACTTGGTCGACGCAAAACGCAGCAGCTTGGCGACACGTTCCTTGTTGGCGAAATCCTCGGCCGCGCCTTCCTTGAACACCGCGCCGAACTCGGTCCAGAACGTGGCGAACTTTTCCGGCTCGTCCTTGGCCAGCTTGTCGAGCAGATCGAGCACGCGCCGCGTACATGCCGACTTGAGCTTTTCCAGATTGCGGTTCTGCTGCAGGATCTCGCGGCTCACGTTCAGCGGCAGATCGTCCGAATCAACCACGCCGCGTGCGAAACGCAGGTAGGCCGGCAGCAATTGTTCGGCGGCATCCATGATGAAAACGCGCTTGACGTAGAGCTTGAGTCCCTTGCGCTCGTCGCGCCCGCCCATCATCAGGTCGAACGGCGACTTGGCAGGGACGTACAGCAGCGACGTGAAATTCTGGTTGCCTTCGACGCGGTTGTGCGTCCACGCCAGCGCATCGCTGTAGTCGTGAGCGATGTGCTTGTAGAAATTCTGGTAGTCCTCGTCCTTCAGCTCGGCCTTCGGCCGCGTCCACAGCGCCGAAGCCTGGTTGACAACTTCCCATTCATCGGTCGGCTTACCGTCTTTCTCCACCTGCATGCGGATCGGGAAACCGATGTGATCGGAGTAACGCGCAATCAGGCTGCGCAGCTGCCAGGATTGCAGGAACTCGTCTTCGTCATTCTTCAGGTGCAGTGTCACTGCGGTGCCGCGCTCAGGCGAGTCCACGGTTTCGAGCGTGTATTCGCCGCTGCCGGCGGATTCCCAGCGCACGCCCGTGCCCGCTTCCAGGCCCGCCTTGCGCGTAGTCAAGATAACCTTGTCGGCCACGATAAACGCCGAGTAGAAGCCGACGCCAAACTGGCCGATCAGGTTCGCATCGGCCTTCTGTTCCGATGACAGCGCCTCGAGAAACTTGCGCGTACCCGAACTGGCGATCGTGCCGACGTTGGCGATGACTTCGTCGCGCGTCATGCCGATGCCGTTATCGCGGATCGTCAGCGTACGCGCGTCCTTGTCGAGGCTCACGTCGATATGGAAGGCAGTGTCACCGGCAAGCAGCTCGGGTTTGGCGATCGCCTCGAAGCGCAACTTGTCGCAGGCGTCGGAGGCGTTCGAAATCAACTCGCGCAGGAAAATTTCCTTGTGCGAATAAAGCGAATGCGTGACCAGGTGCAAAACCTGGGCGACTTCGGCCTGGAACTTGTGGGTCTCAGCAGGGGCGGTCATAGGGTCGATCCGGAAGACAAGTGGTGATGGTTCGACGTGTAGTGACTCGAGACTACGATTTCAAGCGTCGCGCGTCCTTGCCTGCGCGTCGCTTCGATCGATGGTCGCAAGAGGGGCGTCTGATCCCTACTCGAGCGAGAAGCTCATCGGATCGCTTGAGGATGCGGTATTCGGCACAGGGAGGTGCCGCGAATCGGCAGCTCCTTCGCCGATTCGACAAGCGTGGCCCGGCTCCGCCGGGTCCGCTTGATCGATGATTGCGGCAGGATGCCCAATTCATCGATCATCAGGAAAGACAAAGCGGCCGTCATTGCTGACGGCCGCTTTGGACGAGGAGCATAGACGCGACTCAATGCTCCAAGGCAGGTACTCTTGCGCCAATTCTCCGGCGCGAAGATCAAAAACCGGGCGTCCCGCCCGGATTTTTTTTGACAAGCGCCGGCGACGTGCCGGCACTTTCGTCAACCTTCGTCGCCGGCGTGCTTGCCCAGGTCTTCCTGGATGCGAGCGGCCTTGCCTTCGAGGTTGCGCAGGTAATACAACTTGGCGCCGCGCACCTTGCCGCGACGTTTGACCGTGACCGAATCGATCGCCGGGCTGTGCGACTGGAACACGCGCTCGACGCCGGTGCCATGGGAAATCTTGCGCACCGTGAACGCAGAATTCAGGCCTGCGTTCTTCTTTGCGATGCAAACGCCTTCGTAAGCCTGCACGCGCTCGCGATTGCCTTCCTTGACCTTGACGTTGACGACGACCGTATCGCCCGGCCCGAACTCGGGCAGCTTGCGGGTCATCTGTGCGGCTTCAAATTGCTGGAGGATGTTCATGACGCTCACCGATATTGTGATTAAGTATACCCTGAAGTTCAGACCGTTCTGACGGGCCCGTTTACAAATTGTCTATATCTTCTTGAAATTCAACTAAAAGTTTTTTGTCTTGCTGATCCAGTTCGACCTGCCCCAAAAGGTCGGGACGCCGTTCCCAGGTCCTTCCCAGAGCCTGCTGGCGGCGCCACCGGGCGATCGCCGCATGGTCGCCGGAGGTCAGGACCGCCGGCACCTCGCCCCAGGCATGATGCTCGGGGCGTGTGTAATGCGGACAATCGAGCAACCCGTCCGAAAACGAATCCTGCTGTGCCGACTGCGCGTCGTTCAACGCGCCTTCCTGCAACCGGCCGATCGCATCGATGACGACTGCGGCGGCCAGTTCGCCGCCCGACAGAACGTAATCGCCGATCGACAGTTCCTCGTCGACCGCATGTTCGATCAGGCGCTCATCGATACCTTCGTAGCGCCCGCACAGCAGGATCAACCGCTCCCGCTGCGCCAGCTCGGACACCTTGTCCTGCGTCAGTCGCGCTCCCTGCGGACTCAAATAAACCACCTTCACCGGCCCTGCTGCCGCCGCGCGCGCCGCGGCGATTGCGTCGCGCAGCGGATCGATCAGCATCACCATCCCCGGCCCGCCGCCGAACGGCCTTTCATCGATGCGCCGGTAGTTGTCGACCGTATAGTCGCGCGGGTTCCAGGTCTTCACCTCGAGCAACCCGCGTTCCTGCGCGCGTCCGACGACGCCGATCGCGGCGCAGCCTTGGACGAACTCCGGAAACAGCGTTATGACGTCGATTCGCATAATTTTTGCGCTCGTCCTGATCGCGAAGGTCAAAAAGCAGGCATCCTGCCCGCACCTGTTCTCGTGCTCGTCCTTGATCGCTAAGATCACAAAGCGGGCGTCCTGCCCGCACCTGTCAATGAAGCAAACTAAAAATCCGGATCCCAATCGACCGTAATCCGGCCGGATTCAAGATCGACTTCCTTGACGAACTGCTTCAGAACGAATGGGATCATCCGTTCTCTTCCACCGTCGCGCACGACCAGGACGTCGTTCGCGCCGGTGGCAAACAAGTGGCTGACCTTGCCGAATGCGACGCCGTCTGCGGTGACGACATCGAGACCTTCAAGATCGATCCAGTAGTACTCACCGCGCTTCGCCCGGGGCAGCGCCGAGCGCGGCACCCAGATTTCAGCGCCCATCCAGGCGAGCGCTGCGTCGCGATCTTCCACCTGCGGCAGCGCCGCAACCAACCCCTTGCCGTGCGCACGTCCCTGCACGCTGGCAATTTCCGTCTCGCCGGCGGCGGTCTTCAGGTACCAGGGCAGGTACTTGAAGATGCGCGCGCGCGGTTCGGTATACGATTCCACTTTTACCCAACCATCGACGCCGAACAGGCCGACGATCTTGCCGAGCAGAACACGCTTCAGTGCGGGTTTGTCCGGTGCAGGCTCGGCCCGAACAGGCTTCGCCGGAGCAGGTTTGCCGCGGGCCGAGTCCATGCGAACGCTCAGCCTGTACGACGGGTCCGCCGCTTCAGGCCGCCTTGGCCTGCTTGCCGGCTTCCTTCACGAGCCAGCGCACCTTGTCGGTCATCTGCGCGCCCTTGCCCACCCACTGCTTGATGCGGTCGGTGTCGAGGTGCAGGCGCACGTCCTTGCCGGAAGCAACCGGGTTGTAGAAGCCGACGCGTTCGATGTTGCGGCCGTCGCGCGCGTTGCGCTCGTCGGTGACGATGACGTGGTAGAACGGACGCCCCTTGGCGCCGCCACGGGACAGGCGAATCTTGACCATTGTTTTTACTCGATATTTGCGAAAGTAATTGACCGCAGAGACTGCCGTGTCAGGCAGCCCCGGATCGCGAGCCCGATATTCTAGCGTCCGGATGGAAAAAAATAAAGCCTTGCAAGGAGATACGCGTCGGGCTTAACGCATCGGCATGCCGCCAGGCGGCATGCCCCCACCCCCCATCCCCTTCATGGCCGTACCCATCTGACGCATCAGGCCCTTGATGCCGCCGCTGGAGAGCTTCGACATCATTTTTTCCATCTGCATGTATTGCTTCAACAGCCGGTTCACGTCGGCCGGCTGTGTGCCCGAGCCGCGCGCGACGCGCACCTTGCGCGAGCCGTTGAGCAGGTCCGGATGGCGGCGCTCCTTCTTCGTCATCGAGTTGATGATCGCGACCATGCGCTGCACTTCCTTGTCGTTGACCTTCGACTTCACGCTGTCGGGCAGCGTGCCGACGCCAGGTAGCTTGTCCATCATCGATGCAAGGCCGCCCATGCTCAGCATCTGTTGCAATTGGTCGCGCATGTCGTTCATGTCGAAGCGCTTGCCCTTGATGACTTTCTCGGCGAGCTTCTGCGCCTTTTCCTTGTCGACGTTCTGCTCGACCTGCTCGACCAGTGAGAGCACGTCGCCCATGCCGAGAATGCGCTGGGCGAGGCGATCGGGGTGGAACGGATCGAGCCCGTCGGGTTTTTCCGAAACACCGATGAACTTGATCGGACGCCCGGTGATGTAACGCACCGACAGCGCTGCACCGCCGCGCGCATCGCCGTCGGTCTTGGTCAGGATCACGCCCGTCAGCGCCAGCGCCTCGGCGAACGCCTTGGCCGTAGTCGCGGCGTCCTGGCCGGTCATGGCATCGACGACGAACAGCGTCTCGACCGGATTCAACGCCACATGCAGCGCCTTGATCTCGGCCATCATCTCCTGATCGATCGCCAGGCGGCCGGCCGTGTCGACCAGCAGCACATCGGCGAAATTGCGCTTCGCCGCGTCGAGCGCAGACTTTGCGATCGCGACCGGATCCTGATCGCCGGCGCTCGGATGAAACAGCACGTCGACTTGTTCTGCGAGCAGCCGCAGCTGTTCGATCGCAGCTGGACGATAAACGTCGCAACTCACGACCATGACTTTCTTCTTGCGCCGTTCCTTGAGGAATTTTGCCAGCTTGGCGACCGTCGTGGTCTTGCCGGCGCCCTGCAGGCCCGCCATCAGGACGATCGCGGGTGGCGCGGCGGCCAGGTTCAGGTCGGTATTGACTGCGCCCATCACGGCGGTCAATTCGTCGCGCACGACTTTGACCAGCGTCTGACCCGGGGTCAGGCTCTTGAGCACCTCGTGGCCCACCGCTCGTACCTGGATGCGCTGGATCAACGCCTGCACGACTGGCAGCGCGACGTCCGCTTCGAGCAAGGCAATGCGCACTTCGCGCAGCGATTCGCGGATGTTCGCCTCGGTCAGCCGCGCGCGGCCGCGCAAGCGCTCGATGGTCGTGGAAAGGCGTTGGCTCAGGGATTCGAACATTGACTGGACGCCGGGAGACTCGGGAAACGCCAATTATACCCAACGCGCGGCGCAGACCTGCGAGAACTCGCAGAACGGAAATCCTTCGTCCGTGCGGCTTGCGGTCAGCCCTCAGCCGAGCCCTTCTATGCCAAACTTGCGCCATGCCGATCGGACCCCTGACCTGTCTGGCTGCGGTGCTATATCTCACCTCGGCCGTCATCCTCGCCCTGCCCCTGCTGCACCGCCGGCCATTGCCGCGCACGTTCGGTCTCGGCATCGCGGCAGCAGCAGTCGTCATGCACGCCGTGGTTCTGGTCAGCAAGCACAGCGGCGGCGTCGACCTCCATTTTTTTGCCGCGTTGTCGCTCGTCGGCGCATGCATGGCCGCGCTGTGCCTGCTGGTGAACGTCATGCGACCGGTGGCGACGCTGGGCGTGATCGCATTTCCAATGGCCTCATTGCTGCTGTTGGCCGATTTCATTGCGCCATCGACGCAGCCTCTGCCGATCGAATGGCAGATCAAGTTGCATGTCGTCTTTGCCCTGCTCGCCTACAGTGTCTTGAGCATCGCCGCGCTTCTCGCAATCCTGCTGGCGTTGCAGGAACGCGCGCTGCGTCGGCGTCAATTCGGCGGACTGGCCAGTGCCTTGCCGCCGCTTACTTTGCTCGAGTCACTGGTATTTCAGCTGATCGGTGTCGGTTTCATACTTCTGACGCTAACCCTGATCAGCGGCATCCTGTTCGTCGACAATCTCTTCGCGCAGCATCTGATCCACAAAACCGTGCTGTCCATTGCCGCGTGGGTTGTATTCGGCGCTCTGCTGTTCGGCCGCTGGCGCTACGGCTGGCGCGGAAGACGCGCGGTGCGCCTGATCCTGATCGGCATGATTCTGCTGCTGCTGGCGTTCTTTGGCAGTCGCTTCGTGCTTGAGCTCCTGCTCAAGCGCGTGCCTTGATTCGAGTCGATTCCAGATCAGCGCAGCTGTCCGATCAACACCGTTGCGCCGGCGAAGACGCTACGATCGTGTGCCGCGTGCGTCAGTCCATAGGCGCCACCGGCATCGAGCACGAGTCGATGTGAAACGTTGCAAGTGAACGCGAGCAACGCCTGACTCTGCGTGGCGAGTCCGCGCTGATGGGCGCCCGAAAACTCGAACGCCGTTCCCCAGGCGTCGGTCAGCGATGTCGAGATCGCCGCGGCCCAGGTAGTCTGCCACGGCGAGACATTCATCGGCTGCTCGCCGCCGCGAGCTTCGCCGAGATTCAGATCGAGATGCATCGCTCCGAGATCGCTGCTGAAGATGCCGTTCGCTTCCCACTGCGCCTTGCCGATGCCCAGGTCGTGCGAGGCGGTCGGCGCGACCACGCCGGCCTCGATTCCAAACGCAGTCTTGTCATTGACCGGAAAACGCTGCTTCCATTCAAGAAACGTGTCGCCGAAGCTGCTTTGTTTCGATGCGCCCGTGGGCTGGGCGCTCACATAGGCGTTGCCGCCAAGCAGCAGGCCGCGGTTTTCATCGAAGGCATACTTCAGCAGCCAGGGCACGCTGTCCGCACGGGAATGATCCTCGTCCGACGTGTGCAAACCCCCGAATTCTCCTTCGAGCCAGCCCGGCACCGGCAGGTCGGCAGGATTGGAAACGGTGGGGCGATAGGGCGTAACGCTCGGCTCGGCGTCCTCATCATCTGCCAGGGCACAACCGCAAGAGGACAGCAAAAAGGCGAGGACGCAAGCCTTCGCACGTGAACTGCCATTGCAGCGTCTCGTTGTGCTTTCGTCGATCATTCGGTCGCCGCATCCAGCGCATCGCGCAAGCGTTCGACAGGGACGATTTCCATCTCCCCGATCCGGGTTTTTTTCGAGGCATTCGCCTTCGGCACGATCGCCTTCTTGAAGCCGTGCGTCGCCGCTTCCCGCAGACGTTCCTCGCCGTTCGGCACGGGTCGGACTTCCCCGGACAAGCCAACTTCGCCGAATGCCACCAGCTTGTCCGACAAGGGCCGATCGCGAAAACTCGACAACACTGCCAGCATGACCGGCAGGTCGGCCGCGGTTTCCTGCACGCGAATGCCGCCGACAACGTTGACGAACACATCCTGATCGTACACCGCGATGCCGCCGTGCCGATGCAGCACGGCGAGCAGCATGGCCAGTCGATTCTGCTCGAGACCCAAGGCGACGCGGCGCGGATTGCCGAGCGACGACTGGTCGACCAGCGCCTGCACTTCCACCAGCAACGGCCGTGTGCCCTCGCGCGTGACCATGACCGCGCTTCCCGGCGTCGGCGCACCGTGCGTGGAAAGGAAAATTGCCGACGGATTCGGCACTTCGCGCAGGCCCTTGTCGCTCATGGCGAACACGCCCAGTTCGTTGACCGCGCCGAAGCGGTTCTTGAATGCGCGCAGCAGACGGAAACGGCTGCCCGGCTCACCTTCGAAGTAGAGCACGGCATCGACCATGTGTTCGAGCACGCGCGGGCCGGCGATACCGCCTTCCTTGGTCACGTGGCCGACGAGGAAAATGCTGGTGCCCGTTTCCTTGGCGAAGCGCACCAGCCGCGCCGCCGATTCGCGCACCTGGCTGACCGAACCCGGCGCCGCCGTCAGCAACTCGGTCCAGATCGTCTGGATCGAATCGATGACGAGCACGCGCGGGGCATCTTTTTGCGCCGACGAATTTTCCGCCCCGGAAAATTCCTTTCGAATATTTTCCGCCCCGGAAAATTCCTTTCGAATATTTTCCGCCCCGGAAAATTCCTTTTGCACAATGTCCACAATGCGCTCGACGCAGGTTTCGGCCAGGCAGCGCAGCGGATCCAGGGGCAGACCCAGGCGCTGCGCGCGCGACGCGATCTGCGCCAGCGACTCCTCGCCGCTGACGTACAGGCTCTTCATGCGCGCGCCGATCGCACCGAGCGTCTGCAGCAGCAAAGTCGACTTGCCGATGCCGGGATCGCCGCCGACCAGCACGACCGAGCCATCGACCAGACCGCCACCGAGCACGCGATCGAGTTCGCCGATGCCGATGCGCGTGCGCACCTCCTCGCTCGCCGCGACTTCGGTCAGCGCCACGACGCGCGGCGGCGCGCTGGCGCCGGAGTAGCCGGAACGCCGTGACGCCGCTGGCGCCGGGTTCGCCGGCGCGACGACGAACTCGGTCAGCGAATTCCACAAGCCGCAGGCTTCGCATTGCCCCTGCCACTTGGTGTGTTCGGCGCCGCATTGACCGCAGACGTAGGCGGTCTTCGCCTTGGCCATCAGCTTTCATCCTCGACAAACAGCACGCGCTTGGTCATGCCGCAGGTCAGATCATACGAGATCGTGGCGGCGTGCCCGGCGATATCTTCGACCGGCAAGCCCTTGCCCCACAACACCACGCGGTCACCGACGCGGGCGTCGGGCAACTGACGCAAATCGACCGTGATCAGATCCATCGATATGCGGCCGACGATTGTCACTCGCCTGCCCGCGATCAACACCGGCGTCCCGGCGTCGACATTGCGTGGATAGCCGTCGCCATAGCCGATCGCGGCCACGCCGATCGGCATGTCCTCCGGACATTGCCACGTGGCACCGTAACCAATCGATTCACCCTTGCGCACGCGCTTTATCGAAATCAGTTTCGTCGACAAGGTCATCGCCGGTTCGAAGCCGAGGTCGGTTCCGCTTTTGCATTCCACGACCGACAACCCGTAGAGCAGCCCCCCGGCACGCACCCAGTCGCCGCGCGCCTGCGGCCAACCGAGCACGCCGGCAGAGTTGGCCAGCGACCGCGGGCCCGGCAACTCCGCCGTCGCGTTCTCGAAGCACTCGATCTGTTCGGCAGTCAGCGAATTGTCGAACTCCTCCGAAGCGGCAAAATGCGTCATGAGACCGATATCGGTATCGACGTTCGCCAGCGCGCGCAACCGGGCAAGAATTGCCGCGGCATGCTCGGGCGCGACGCCAAGCCGATGCATGCCGGTATCGAGCTTGAGCCATGCACGCAGTGGGCGCGCATCGTGGTCGGCTTCGAGCGCTTGCAATTGCGACTCGTGATGGATGACGGCATCGAGTTGCAGGCGTCTGAATTCGGCGAGATCGGCGGATTCATCCGGTCCGCTGAGTACGACGATGCGGTTGCTGATGCCAGCGGCGCGCAAACGCAGCCCGTCGCCGAGCGCGGCGACGCCGAAACCGTCGGCATCCCGCAGCGCGCGCGCCACCCGCTCCAGTCCATGACCGTAGCCGTCGGCCTTGACTACCGCCATGACCTTCGCGCCGCGTGCAATCTCGCGCACACGCTCGAGGTTGCGCCGCAACGCACCGAGGTGAATCGTGGCGACCGTTGCGCGGCTCATCGAGGCAACCGCGACGGCGCGCTCACGTCACCATGCGACAGGCGTCTTTCGCGCGGCATGCTGCCCGCC
>Ga0157375_10000939_pt1 | contig 25256 bp, 22 predicted proteins | sample M35metaG_FD_115311 | JGI IMG/M metagenome (GOLD analysis project Ga0157375, IMG submission 115311) | Miscanthus rhizosphere microbial communities from Kellogg Biological Station, Michigan, USA - M3-5 metaG | ecosystem: Host-associated > Plants > Roots > Rhizosphere > Soil | place: USA: Michigan... | reverse complement strand
GGACGCGACGCCTTCTTCGAGCATGCGAATCGCTTCGAGCCCGATGGCGACGCCGAGACGTGACGTGGCGAAGCCGGGAGAATCGCGAACGACGATGGCGGTCTTCCCCATCGCCTCCGCCACCTCGCGAACCTCGGCCACGGTTTCGTCGGAGGTCTTATCGCCGCGCACGATTTCGATCAGCTTCATCACGTGCGGCGGATTGAAAAAATGGAGACCGACGAAGCGGTCGCGGCGCTCGACTGCCTCGGAGAGATCGGAAATCGAGATCGACGAGGTATTGGTGGCGAGGATGGTCTCCTCGCCACAGAAAAGATCCGCCTGCGAGAAGAGATTTTTCTTCAGATCGATGTCTTCAGGAACGGCTTCGATGACCAGATCGGCGCCATGCACTGCCGGCTCGAGGTCGGGCGACAGATGAATCCGCGCGCTGGCCGCTGCCGCCGTTTCCGACGACACCTTGCCGCGTTCGACGCCCTTCGCCAGCGTCGATTCGATCGAGGCCTTTGCCGCATCGAGCGCGCCCGAGTCGGCATCGTGAATGACGGTTTCATACCCCGCCACCGCCGCGAGATACGCAATCCCACGCCCCATCGTGCCGGTCCCAATGACTGCGATCTGCCGGATCATGAGCGCGCGAGTTTACCGCAGCAGTGTTCACGCTCGCGTCCATCTTCTCAATGGTCCCGAGCCTCACCAGCACAGACAAGAGTGTCTGTGCCACATGGCTGCGCCATTGATACAACCCTTACCGGCGTCGCCGGTGTGGCACAGACACTCTTGTCTGTGCTCTCGCAAGCCGCACTGCCTGGCGAATTACACCGCGCGCATGGCCAGCTTCAGGATCTCGCGGTGCGTGAAGTAGTTCACGGCGGGATCGTCGAGGTGGAAGCTGTAGGTGAACTTCTCGTCGTTGTCGGCCACGAAGGTGAAGCGGAAGTAGCGGTTCTCGGAGCCGCCGAACTCCTTCACGCTCGCCGAGTAGCCGTGGTCCGGCTCGACCTTCAGCACGCGATAGAGGCGGTGCGCGCTGATCGGAAGATCGTCGGGTGGGTAGTGGATGAACTGGATCGCGTAGATCTGCTTCGGATCGATGTCGCGCTCAGGGTAGTCATCCGCTTCGCTCTCATCGCCTTCGCCCGTGAACCAGGTCTCTTCCTCTTTGAAGAGCACCAGATTCGCGGAGCTCTCGGTCATCGGCGCGACGCCCTGATCGAGATGGATGTGCTGCTCCGGATCGCTGGCGTCGCGGAGCTGCGTGAGAAGGTCGATCATGTACTGGATGCCTTCGCGCGTGCCGGTGAAGGCCACTTCGTCATCCTCGTCGGAGATCCAGACGTCGAGCCAGGCGTTGCGGGGGAGTTTGACGCGGCTCTCCAGCGTGTCGAAGTTCACCGCGGCGAATCCGAGGCGCTTGGCGGCGGCGTTGAGGAAATCGTTGCAGTGCGGATCCTCGACAAGGTTCTGCCGCGCATACTCGATGGCCGCCTCGTACGCGCGTTTGCGTCCGAAATCGTGCGTCAGATCGAATGGCTGGATGATTTGATCGAGGAGCTGGGCGTGGCGCTCGGCGGAAGATCGTGACATTGGCGTTTCGGGCAGCAACAACCGCCCGAAATTTATCACATTCCCTGGGGCCGATTTCACCACGGAGGCGCAGAGGACACGGAGAAATCAATCTCTGTGATCTCTGTGTCTCTGTGGTTGAACGGTTTCTACCCGGTCGTCCTGTCCCGCGTCTTCCAATCCTTGTCCAGATCGGCCAGGAAGCTGGAGAGATCGTCGGCATGCTCTTCCTCCACCGCCAGGATGCCTTCCAGCATGCGCTTGGTGGTGAAGTCGTCGTCGCCGACGTAGCGGATCATCTCGGTGTACGAATCGATGGCCACGCGCTCGGCCACCAGGTCTTCCTTGATCATGTCGAGCAGGTTCTGCCCTTCGACATATTCGGAGTGCGACCGCATCAGCAGACCGTCGGGATTCAGATTCGGCGCGCCGCCGAGCTGCACGATGCGGCCGGCGATCTGGTCGGCGTGTCCCTGCTCCTCGTTGGCGTGCTGCAGAAACTCCTGCGCGATCGGATCGGCGTGGATGCCCTGGGCCATGAAGTAGTGGCGCTTGTAACGGAGCACGCAGACGATCTCGGTGGCCAGCGCCTCGTTGAGCAGCTTGATTACGGTCTCGCGGTCGGCGCGGTAGGCGTCCGTGACCGCTCCTCCTTCGATGTGCTGCCGGGCGCGGCGGCGGAGCTCCTGGACGTCGGTAAGAAACGGCTTTTCAGTCATCGACAACTCTCCTTCACATTTCGGACTGCAAGATCATCGCCGCTCGGCACCGAAGCGGGTATGACGCGCATCATAGGTCCGTCCGCGCCAGATCACTTTGCGGCGAATTCCGGTCAGCCAGATGGAGCGGACGAAGATCCACGTCCAGATCGCCGCCATGACCGGATGCAGAAAGACGGCGGCATCGAGTCGATAGCGCAGCGAGCGGAAAAGAACGAGGCGCGTGATGCTGATGATGACGATCGTGGCGATGCTGACGCGATCGCCGGTCAGCGCCAGCGCGTACGGAAGGATGTGGAAGACGGCGCAGCCGGCGGTCAGCAGAACGCCCACGACGTAGCTTCGCCCGAACACCGCGAACGCGTTCTTCGTAAACCCTTCCACGACCTCCGCCAGGCCGTCGTACATGTGCAACGACACCAGATCATCCGCGCGCACCGCCTCGGTCGCCCCGCCGCTGTGCCGGATCAGGCGTGCCAGGGCGACGTCGTCGACCACCGAGTTCTTGAGCGCCTCATGACCACCGGCGTTTTCGTATGCGTCGCGGGAGACGAGGTTCCCGGTCCCGCCGCCGATGGCCAGCCTCGCAAACCGCGTGCGATTCGAAAACCACGTCGGCAGAAAACTGAAGCAGGTCATCGCCAGCATGGGCATGGCCGCGTTCTCACCGAAGCCCCGCATCTCGAAATGCGGCAGGAGCGTGAGCAGCGAAGGATGCCGCACCTCGCGATGCGCAACCGCCGCGCGGATCGCCGCCGGAGCGTAGAAGACATCCGCATCGACGAACAGCAGCAGCTCGCCGCGCGCAACGCGGCTCCCCTGATGCAGCGCCCACGGCTTGCCCAGCCAGCCGGCAGGCGGCTCGATCCCGTCGATCACCGTCAGGCGATCGTCGTGAATGGCACGGATGATGTCACCCGTGCCATCGGTCGATCGATCGTTGACAACGATCACTTCGAGGTTCGCGTACGTCTGCGCGAGAAATGCGCGCACAGTACGTTCGATGATGTGCGCCTCGTCGCGCGCCGGGATGATCACACTTACCAGCGGCTCGGTCGCCGGACGCATATCGGCACGAAGGCGGGGAATCAGGGTGAGATTTACGACGGTGCGGATGAGCGCCATGAGCCAGGACACCAGGATGAGGATGGAGAGGCTATGCACGTCAAAAGCAATGTTGAATGTTGAATGTTGAATGTTCAATGTTGAATGAGGGAACCGGTGCGGCCCTCACATCCATTCAACATTCAACATTTCCGGTCCCCTGCCTAGCGCCCCGTGCGGATCAGCGCCATGAGCCAGGCCACCAGGATGAGCATGGAGAGGCTATGCGCTTCAAAAGCAATGTTGAATGTTGAATGTTGAATGTTCAATGTTGAATGGAGACGAACGCCGCTACGGCCTCACTTCCATTCAACATTCAACATTCAACATTGACCATTCAACATTGGTTTTTCGATCTTACGCCGGTCCCATCTTCCGCTGCGCGTCGATCGCGTACGGCGAGTCGGGGAACTCGGTCACGATGCGGCGATTCGTCTCCTTCGACTTCTGGCTGTTGCCCTGCACGTCGAACGAATGCGCCAGAAGCGCCAGCAGTGAGTCGGCCGGCAGCGACGGATCCGATTTTCCGAGCTCGGCCTGCAGCTCCTGCGCGACCTGCGGCGCTTCGCCGCCGTCGATGCGCAGACGATAGAGGCTGTAGCGCGCGCCCGCCACGAGCACGTGCTTCGGATGATCGCTGACAAACTTCTGCAGGCGCGTGCGTGCCGAGGCAATGTCGCCCTTGTCGGCGGCAATGCGGGCCAGGTAGAGGGAGGCCACGTCCGCGGCGTCGGTGCCGCCGTGCGACGCTTCCACGTCCTTGAACTGCTTCTCCGCGGCCGCGGTGCGCTCGGGCTCCGTCTTGAACTTCGCGCCTGGAACCGGCGGCGCGCCGGGGGCGGGGATCAGCGGCGACTCCATCGTCTCGATGGCCGCGCCGAGGGCGACTTGAGCTTTCTGTTCGCGGTTGGAGCGGTAGAAATAGATCCCGTAGGCGAGCACGGCGATGAGGACGGCCGCTCCGGCAACGGTGAAAAGAACGCGCTGATTTTCGCGCGCGCGAGTCGACAACGAGCCGATCTCGTCGACGAACTTATCGTGTTTCAGGTCTCTGCGTTGCTGGCGATCCATGAACCGAACTGCCTCCGTAAAAGTGCGTGACTCTAACCCGGGGCTGTGGAACGGTCAAATCGGGCCGCAGATTTCGTTGATGCGGGGAAGGCAAAGAAAAATCTGCGTTGCTTGCCGATGAAAGATCTACAATAACCCTCGCTTCAGCACTCTAATCGTCCGGTATCTTTGTTGCAAAGCGACGACAGTTTCATCGGGACCTTCACTCATTCGGGAGCATCCATGGCCGCGCGGGCGTTGACGGCAGCACTCATTTTCATCCTCTTCTTCGGTCTCGCCGCGGCTGCAGCTCCGCCTTCCCTTCCACCATCCGACGACTTCGGCGCGACAGTGCTCTGCTACCACATCGTCGAGTCGCCGCAGGACCCGCGCATGGAGGTTTCGCGAGAGACATTCCGCCAGCAGATGCGTTACCTGGCCATGACCGGCTACAACGTCATCCCGCTGCGCGATCTCTACGACTACGTCACCGGCAAGCGCAACTCGCTGCCGAAGAACGCCATCGTCGTCACCATCGACGACGGCTGGCGCAGCACCTACACGGAAGTCTTTCCGGAGATGAAGCGCTACGGTTTTCCGTTCACCGTCTTCATCTATCCGAAGATCATCGGACAGACGTCCCACGCGCTGAGCTGGAAGCAGGTCAAAGAGATGTCTGAGGCCGGCGTCGACTTCGAGAGCCACTCGTTGTCGCATCCGTTCCTGACCCGCCGCCGCCATCCCGAATTCGATCAGCGCGCCTACGCCGGCTGGCTGGAGCGCGAGCTGATCGACAGCAAGCGGATGATCGAGCGCGCCACCGGCAAGCCGGTGCTCTTCCTCGCCTACCCGTTCGGCGATTTCGACCACTACCTCGTCGACAGCGTCGGACGGGCCGGCTATGGCGCCGCGCTGACCTGCGAGGCCGGCAAAGTGCGCCGCGGCAGCGATCCGATGCGCATGCGCCGCATGGTCGTCGAAAAGAAAATGGATTTCGTCAGCTTCCGCCGCTACCTCGGCGCCGGCTCGATGCGCCTCGATGAGATGACTCCGCAGCCCGGCGTCATCTCCGACCCAGGCCAGACGCTGATGGTCTCCGCGAAGATCCCCAATCACGAGCACATCGACCCCAAGTCGGTCGGGATGGCGCTGTTGTCCGTCCCAGGCTCGCTGCCGTTCTCGTATGACCCTCGCACCGGCGCGATTTCCGTCGCCGCCGTGAAGGATGCACTCAAGGGGACATACCAGCGCGCGCTGGTGTGGGCCACGGATGCGAAATCCGGCAAACGGATCGAGGCCAGCTGGATCTTCAAGCTTCCCGCCCCGGTCCTGCCGGTCACCCCATCCCTGGTCACCGACCCGCAGCGCGTCACCCCCGCCGAAACGACCGCGCCGCAGGTGCAGTCGGGCGCGGCCACGGTCGCGTCGCAGGGCGCCGGCGGTTCCGCGTCGCCCGCGCGCGTGCAACTCCAGCGCTCGCCAAAACAGTAGATTAGTGATCAGTGGATTAGTGGATTAGGACGTCCTTCGAGAGTTCGAATCGTCGAATCTACTCCTGATCCACTAATCCACTAATCCACTGATCCACTGATCCACTGATCCACTTTCACCCCTGATCAGTAGATTAGTGGATTAGAACGTCCTTCGAGAGTTCGAATCGTCGAATCTACTCCTAATCTACTAATCCACTAATCCACTAATCCACTTTCACCCCTCTGCTACCATGCGCCGCTCATGGCGCTCACCGGCAAGCAACGGCAGTTCCTCCGCGGCCTCGCACACGCGCTCGAACCGATCGTCCGCATCGGCCGCGCCGGTGCCAGCCCCTCGGTCATCGAAGAGACAAAGCGTTCCCTGGCCTCGCACGAGCTGATCAAAGTCCGCATCGACAACGACGACTCCTCGCAGCGCAAAGCGCTCGCCGAGGAGTTGGCGAAGGCGTGCGACGCCGAGGTGGCGGGGACGATCGGCAAGCTGGCCATCCTCTATCGACGTCGGGACGAAGATCCCGAGATCGAGCTGCCCTGAACACGCGCAGCGTTCGCGGCCGGAGCGCTGGCGTCTCGCCGGCTGGATCGGCTGCGTCCTCGCTGCCGAATGGGAGGCTTGCGCCGGCGTCGTGTTACCAGCGAAATTTGGGGGGTTGGCGGTTCGGCAGCGAGGACGCAGCCGGGCCAGCCGGCGAGGACGCCAGCGCTCCATCGCGCACACAAACCCCGCCAGCGACGTCTGCGGATAAACGCATCGCAGCAAAAAGAAAGGCAGCCTTGCGGCTGCCTTTCGACGTGTTGCTGTGGATGACGATTACGGGAGCATCAGGCGAATCTGAACGCGGCGGTTGCGCAGGCGGCCTTCCGCGGTCGTGTTGTCGCCGATCGGCTCGCGCGCGTCGCGGCCTTCGACCGTGATGCGGGACGGGTCGATGCCGTGGCGGCTGACGAGGTAATCGCGGACCGCTTCGGCGCGGCGGCGATCGAGATCGTGATTCGGTCCGGTGTTTTCCTTATCGTCGTTGTAGCCGATGACGATGGCCGTCGAAGTCGGCTCCTGCTTCATGCGCAGGGCGACGTCGTCGAGGATGGCCTTGGCGATGTTCGTCAGGCGCGCCGAACCGGACTCGAAGTGGATCTCGTCCGTACGGAGCTCGGTCGGAACATGCGGCGGCGTCACCGGCGGCGGCTCAGGCGGAGCGACAGGTGCCGGAGGCGGCGGCGGAGGCGGCGGTTCCGGCAGCGGAGCCGGGGGAGGCGGAGGCGGTGCGACCGCGGCCAGGTGCAGCGGCGCGAAGGTGATTCCGACCAGGCCGGAGAGGCCGCAGTCGTCGAGCTCCGTCACGCGGCATTCTTTGTGATCGCGGCTGAACTTCGCGGCGTTCCAGCGGACGCCGGCATTGAGCGACCATCCGCTGTCGCCGAGCCAGTGACGCAGGCCGGTGACGAGGAAGATCGGAGCGGGCGGCTTCACGTCGCCGCCGTTGTACATGATCGTGCTGACTTCCGTGATCCAGTTGGTCGTGCTCCAGAAGTGGAGCGGATGATTCCAGCCGGCCTCGAGGCGAAGCTCGTTCGGAAGTTTTGCCGAATCAGGCGCGAGGAACGGGAAGTTCGAATTCTTCGCGCTGCGATCGCCGATGATGGCGTATTCGCCACCGACCGTGAACTGGCTGGCCGTGTAGTGCAGGCCGGCGCCGAAACCGGTCGAGCCGGTGCCGATGCCGCTGTTTTTCTCGCCCGTGGAGAGGTCGGCGAAGAGCGACAGAGCCAGGCGCGACGCGGTGGACGATCCGAAGCCGAACTTCGTGGCCAGGTGCAGAGGGCCCATTCCGCTGTCAGAGAACTTGCCCTGATAGTAGTAGCCGTTGATGAAGCCGTTCCGGTCGCCGCCATGGCCTTCGAGCCGTTCGTACGGCAGCGAAGCCGAAATCTCCCAGTTGTCGGTCACGCCGTATCCGACGGAACCTTCGAGCTGGTAGCGGTCATAGCCCATGTTCTTGTTCTTGCGGGCCGACGGGATGATGAAGGGCGCCTTGGCCGCTTCCAGATCCCAGTTGTTGTAATAAACGCCGAACGACCAGTCGCCGCGGCGCAGCGTGTCGGCGGTGATGACGTTGAACAGGCCGGTCTGGCCGGACGCTGTGGGCGCCACCAACCTGGCCTGATCGGCCATGGAGATCGCCGAAAGCGACGATGTCGTCATAGTGGCCGAGTCCTGCGCGAGCAGAGTCGGTACGACGAGGAAACAAAGCAACGGAATCAGGGATCGAAATCTCAGACGCAACAAGTAACACCTCCTAAAGTTCGCACGGTCCGTCCGCGAGAGTGTACGTGGGCGGCGACCTACAAAACGTGTGCCAGAGTCATGCGAAGTAAAACGATAAAGGCTTCAACGGCTTGAGCTTACCATAACGTGAGTGCGGGAACCTCAGACCTCGGACCGCCACTTTGGTACGATGCCGCCATGCGAATCCGCCCCCTGGGAGTCTTTTTCGCGGTAATTCTTGCAGCAACGGTGGCCTTCGCGCAGGAGCCGCCCGCTCCCGCCACCCCCACCTCCCCGCCCCCTCCGGTCCCGACCACGCCGCCCCAGGCTACGCCACCCGAGACGCCGCCGCCTCAGACAGCGCCGCCCCAGGCCACGCCGCCGCTTTCCCCCATCGCCGCCAGCGGTTATGACCGCCGCGACTCGCTCCCGAACGTCTATCTCGCCGACGGACGAGCCAGCATTCGCCTGCGCAAACTGATCAAGAACGTGCTCTTCGAAAGCCAGATCGACTACAAGTTCGTCACCGGCGACATCAGCACCTTCCTCCGCTACAAGTACTACGCGCACGATTTCACTTACAAGATCGGCGTCTTCGACACGATCTCCTTCGGCGACATCGGCAGCCACACCGACGAGTTCCAGCGCGTCCGCGGCGGCCTGCTGCTGCTCGAGTTCCCGCGCGACTACAACCACCGCTACTTCACGCTGCTCCAGGACGACCGCCTCACCTTCGGCGACACCACGCGCGTCGACAACCGCAAGAACAACATCTACACGAAGCTCGGCTACCAGTACGGCACGGAGTTCGACGACCAGCTCAACGCCGTCGTCGGCGAAAAGCGCGGCCGGCTGATCCCTGTGCTCACCGCCTTCCGCGAGCTCGGTCCGCAGAAATTCAGCTACGCCGCGGCGGTGACGTTCGCCGGAAAAGTCTCCACCGGCGACTACAAGTACGCGAAGTTCGAAGTCGAAGGACTGCGGCGTTTTGATGTCACGTCGACGTCGTTCATCGTCACACGCGCCCACGCCGGAACGTTCCCGGTCAAGGACAATCTCTGCAAAAACACTCCGGACGTACCGCCCGCCGAGTGCTACTCCATTCCCGGCTACGAGCTTTTCAATCTGGCCGGACGGGACGCTCTTCGCTCGCTGGAGTCATCGAACGACGTCTCCGTCGGAACGAACGAGTTCCATCTCACGAACGAATACTTCATCCCTGTCTTCCGCAATCGCGACTTCCGTCTCGGCGCCGTCCACTTCAACACCGCCTACGCCATCGCCTACGTCGGCGCGGGAAACGTCGGCTTCGAGTACCGCGACATCGCCCGAACCCGCGATTTCGCCGTCGATGCAGGCATCGGTACGGAGACGGCGATGACCATCCGCGACTTCGAGGTGCTCCTCAGCGTCCTCTACTCCCACACCTTCCGCGCGCCGGCCGAGCGCAAGGGAAACGGGGTCCAATTCTCGATTCACACTGTGCGATAGAAACCATTTGAACCACAAAGACACAAAGGACACAAAGAGCTCTTCTTCGTGTCCTTTGTGTCTTTGTGGTTCAAAAGCCTTTGTTTACCGCTGCAGCGAAGCCTGCACCGATCGCACGCCGTCCACCGTCTTCACGAGATTCACGGCCATGTCCTTCTGCAACTCGCTGTAGACCTTGCCGGTCAGGCGGACCACGCCGTTCGTCGAGTCGACCGCGATCTGCGATCCGTCGAGTCCGCGGTGGACCGAAAGCTCACGCTCGACGGCGCGTTCGATGCGCGCATCGTCAGGAGCCTGGAAAACCTGGATGAGGTTCGCCACGCGCGTGTATCCGAGGGATTGGGCGATCGTGGCGGCCTGCTCGGCGGAGGCACGGTCGGCGGTGCGGCCGCGAAGGACGATGATGCCGCCCACCTCGACCGCGCGAAGACCGTCCACAGTCACACCCGCGGTCACAAGCTGCGGCGTGACGTCGACGGCGGATGGTTGGATTGCAAAGGCCGGGATCGCGCAAAGTGAGAAGGCGATCACCACGGCTGCTGCTCGGGTCTTCAGGTTATTTGCTCTCATGACCCAAATAAAAGCATCGGCCATGCCAAGAATTACCTTCGATTTATCAACGACTTAGGCGGCCAGATAGACCAGCGCGACCACCGCCGGCTCATCGCTTGCCGATCCGCGCTCGTGGTGCAGTTCCACCTGCCAGATCAGCAGGAGAAGCAGCCCGATCAGCGCGACCATGGCCAGCAGAGCAGTAATCCGTCGAAGCACGTCCATCATGAGGCAATGTGTGTGCCGGGCATCGTACCTCAGACCTCGAAGACGATCTTCCCGAACGCCTCCCGCGCCTCCAGAATCCGATGCCCCTCGGCAACCTCAGACAACGGCAGCACGCGATCGACGACCGGACGAAGCCGTCCCGCTTCGACGAACTTCATGATCTCGTGCAGCTCCGCCAGGCTGCCCATCGTCGATCCGAGAATCGACAGCAGCTTGAAAAAGACCAGACGAAGATTGATGGTTACCTCGGCACCCGACGTCGATCCGCACGTGACCAGCCGCCCGCCCTTCGCCAGCGCGCGCAGCGAGCGTTCGAACGTTTCGCCGCCGACATGCTCGACGACGACGTCGACGCCGCGTTTCGACGTGAGCCGGCGCACTTCCTCGACGAAATCGACCTCGGTGTAGACGATCGTCTCGTCCGCGCCGAGGGACTTCGCGCGGGCTGTTTTTTCGGGTGTACCGGCGGTGGCGTAAACCGTCGCCCCCCACAATTTGGCGATCTGGATGGCGGCACTGCCGACTCCCGATCCGCCCGCCTGCACCAGCACCGTCTCGCCGGGACGCAGCTCCGCACGCGCCACGAGCATGTGCCACGCCGTGAGCATGTCCAGCGGAACCGCCGCCGCCTCGGCGAACGAAAGCGACGCCGGCTTGCGAATCAGATTGCGAATCGGAACCGCGATTTTCTCCGCCGCGCCGCCGCTGACCGTCTCGCCGAAAATGCCGGAGTTTCGGCAAAGCGGATCGTTGCCCGACAAACAGGCGACGCAAAGTCCGCACGAGTATCCCGGCGCGACGATGACTTCGTCGCCGACTTTCCATCGCGGATCGTCAACGCTCTCCACCACGCCGGCTACTTCTGACCCCGGAATCATCGGCAGCGGAAACTTGTGCCCCGGCACCCCGCGCCGCAACCAGATGTCGAGATGATTGAGCGCCACCGCCCGCACGCGCACAACCGCCTCGCCGGGACGCGGACTCGGCTCCGGAACCTCGGCCATCTCCAGCTTCTCCAGCCCGCCATGCTCCCGAATCAGAATCGCTTTCATCGAAGGATGATAGCTCGCAGGCGTCCGAGAAACCCTTTCACCACAAAGACACAAAGGACACGAAGAAAACCTCTTTGTGCCCTTTGTGTCTTTGTGGTTCAACGCCTTTCGCACGCTTCGCAGATAATCAACCCATGCCCCGCATCCACCTCCTCCCTTCCGATCTGATCAACCAGATCGCCGCCGGCGAGGTCGTGGAGCGCCCCGCCTCGGTGGTGAAAGAGCTCGTCGAGAACGCCATCGACGCCGGCGCCACGGTCATCGACGTCCTCCTCGAAAACGGCGGCAAGAAGCTGATCGAAGTCCGCGACAACGGCTCCGGCATGAGCCACGACGACGCCCTCCTCGCGCTCGAACGTCACGCCACCTCGAAGATCGCCGGCTTCGACGATCTCGCGCAAGTGCGCACCCTCGGCTTCCGCGGTGAGGCGCTGCCGTCGATCGCCAGCGTCTCGCGATTTACGTTGACGACGTGCGACGGATCCGCCGACGCCGCCATCGAAATCGAATGCGATCCGCTCACCGGAACGCGCACCTCGCGTCCCGCCGCGCGCGACCGCGGCACCACCATCAGCGTCCGCGAGCTGTTCGAAAACGTTCCGGCGCGGCGCAAGTTCCTCAAGTCCGCCGACGCCGAGTTTCGCTCCATCGTCACCATCGTCTCGTCGTATGCGCTGCCGCTGCCGTCGCGCGCCTTTCGCGTCGAGCACAACGGCCGCACCGTCGTCGATCTCCCGCCGGCTGCCACGATGCGCGAGCGCGTCACGCAGATCATCGGCGACGACGCCGAGAAGTTTCTCGAAGAAGTCGACATGACCATCGATCGCGTGCACGCCGCCGGCTACGTCACGCGCGGACTTCGTTTCGGCAGCCGCCGCAATCAATACTTTTTCGTCAACGGACGCCTGGTGAAGGACAAAGTGCTCACGCACGCCGCCAGCCGCGCCGCCGACAACTTCGACTTCGACGGCCATCCGGCCATCGTCCTCTTCGTGGAAATCGAGCCTGAGCTGGTCGACGTCAACGTCCATCCCGCCAAGACCGAGGTGAGGTTTCGCGATTCGAGCGCAGTGCATGTCGCGGTCGAGCAAGGGATCAAACGCGCCCTCGGCGGCGCGGAGGAAGGGTCGCAGCTTTTGCAGCCCGCCGCGTCATCGCCGACTCCACCGCAACAGCTCTTTGCGCCGAACCGTTTCGATGGCGCGTCGGCCGGATATCGCCCCGAGTTCACGCCGCTCTTTCAAAAGCAGAGTGTCGTACAGCCGCCGCTGCGCGAGCAGACCGCCACGCTCGAACCGCCCGCCGCCGAGCCGCGCCTCGGCGATCTGCAGGGCCGCGTCATCGGGCAGTACCGCATGAGCTACATCGTCATCGACACGCCGACCGGTCTGCGCCTCATCGATCAGCACGTCGCCCACGAGCGCGTGCTCTACGACCGCTACTTCGACCGCGCCGCCGGACAGAAGCCGGTCACACAGCAACTTCTGACGCCGATCCTCTACGAAAGCGGCGCCGCCGAAAGCGCGGTCCTGGAGTCACACCTCGCCGAGCTGCACGCCGTCGGATTCGAAATGGAGCGCTTCTCCGGCAACGCCTTCGCCATCGCCGCGGTCCCTCCGGAGCTGGTCAAGAACGACGTCGACGCCTTCCTGCGCAAGCTCATCGACGCCTCGCTCGACGACCGCTCGCACGTTCTCCACGTCCGCGAAAAAGTCTGCGCGTCGCTGGCCTGCCAGGCCGCGATCAAAGTGCACCGTCCGCTCGGCGGCGAAGAGATGGCCCGCCTGACTGCCGAACTGCTCGACTCCTCCAACCCCTACGCCTGCCCGCACGGCCGCCCGATCATCGTCGACATCCGCCACCTCGACATCGAAAAGCACTTCCACAGGAAGTAGAGGACGTGCAGCGCCTGTCCCGGCTGCACCTTCTACACACGTGCGCGCCCTCATGTGTCATTCGCGAGGAGCTGCGGAAGAAGGACGCAGCGTAATCGGACTGGGTTCAAGACACCCGTCAAGCGAGTGAATGCGTAATTTTTACGAATGATTGCGTAATTTATACGAATGCATGCGTAAATATTTCGTATTCAATCGTATTATGTTCGCATGTTTGCGTATGCCATTCGGACACTTGCGTTATTGTTCCGCATTGATACGTAAAACTTACGCAAGCTAGCGTAATCATTTCGAATTCATGCGTTCTCATTACGCATGAAGACGATCACCGACAAAGCTGCGAATACCGGCGAACTGGATCCACGTATTCAGCAGGCGATTGCCGGTCGCAACCGCAGTCAAGGGGCTGGCTGGGAACCGCATCGACATGGTTGGCCACCGCACGAAAAGGGTTCCCAACCGCATCGAGATCGGTCAGGCTGGCAGTGCACATCACTACGCCGGGTAGAACTTCGTCGGCAACTCACGTTTCCGAGGGATCCTCGGCGGATGCGACTACCTTCCCGCCTCCTCGGTCAACGCGGCGAACGCCGCGCGGCGTGGTTCTACCGGCTGCGAGGATACCGCATCGTCGCGCGCAACGTCCGCCTGCGCGGCGGCGAGATCGATCTCGTCGCGCGGCGCGGACGGCTGCTCGTCTTCGTCGAAGTGAAAGCACGCCAGACACTTACGGCCGGATACGGCGTCGATGCCGTCGACCGCCGCAAGAAACTGCAGCTCATCTCACTGGCCGATCAGTATCTGACGCGCCATCCCCATTCCGGCGAAGTGCGCCACGACATCGTCTCTCTCTTCTGGACCGGCTGGCGCTTCGTCGTCACGCACTTTCCGGATGCGTTCCGCCCCGTCAGCGATCCGAGGAAGCCTTGGAGGTGGACGGTGTGAGCGGCGCCAACTGCCCTTTCGCCCGCGCCTCGGCGCCCGCTTTCGCCAGACGAAGACAGAGATTCCGGAGCTGCGAAACGCGTCGAATACGAAGCGTCACCGCGGCTGGCGACATGTCAGGTTTCATTGACCGAAAGTTCGAGGCCTTCCTCCGCCCGGTTAATGAAAATGCGAGAGCCGTCGGTGAACTCGATGCCGACCTCACCCGGACGATGCCGCCAGACCACGCGCACCGTCTTTTCCAGCGATGAGCTTCGTGACCGCGAATGCTTCACGCCGCAAGTTACCTTCTGTCAGTGCAACTAAAGGTGGCCTGGTGCCCCGATGGTCCGCGCAGAGCGACGAGAAGAATTCTTCGTAAGATTTTGTGGATTCATGCTTCGAACGCCAGTGCGCGTCGATCCCATCCCAGCCGTTTCCGCGAAACTCATGGCGGCACGCAGGGCATACGCGAGCACCGCTTTTCGGGGTACCGGCTTCGCAGCCTAGGCAGCTTTTCGCACGAGTCGTCATTCGTGTCACCGACCTACCCTCCCAGCACCTCGCGCAGCGCTTGCGGGGCGTGGTCGATCGCTTCGTTCAGTTTGCCGGGCTCTTTGCCGCCGGCTTGCGCGAGGTCGGATTTGCCGCCGCCTTTGCCGCCGACGATCGGGGCGAGTTTGTTGATCAGCGCGTTCGCGTTCACGCGGTCGAGGAGGTCCTTCGTCACCGCGGTGAGGAGCGTGACTTTCCCGTCGGTGACGGCGCCGAGGACTACCACGCCCGATTTGAGTTTCGAGCGGAACGTGTCGGCGAGATTGCGGAGATCGCCGCCGCTGATGTCATCGACGCGGCGGGCGATGAGACGCACGCCGTCGACGTCCTGCCACTCATCTGCTGACGATGAAACCGTCGCGCCGCCGCCTGCTGCTTTCAGCTTGAGCTGCTTCAGCTCCTTCTCCAGCGCCTTCTGCCGCTCCTGCATCGTGCGCAGCTGCGCGGGGACGTCTTCGAGGCGGACGTTGAGCTGCTGCTGAACCTCATGCGCGGCGTCCGCGTACTTCTGGAACTCCGCCAGCGCACCGCGGCCGGTGAGCGCTTCCATGCGGCGAACGCCCGCCGCGAGTGAGCGGTCGCTGATGATCTTGAACAGGCCGATGTCGCCGGTGCGGTTGACGTGGCAACCGCCGCAGAATTCGCGCGAGAAATCGCCGGCAGTCACGATGCGTACGTTCTCGCCGTACTTCTCGCCAAACATGGCCACCGCGCCCGTCTTCTTGGCCTCAGCGATCGGCATGACGGTCTTGATGACCTCTAAGTTCTCCCGGATCTTGTCGTTGACGATCTCCTCGACGCGGCGGAGTTGTTCGTCCGAGGGAGCCTGGTGATAGGTGTAATCGAAGCGCAGCCGGTCGGGAGCGACGAGCGAGCCGGCCTGCTGGACGGTCTCTCCCAAAACATCCTTGAGCGCCTTGTGCAGAAGGTGCGTGGCGGTGTGGTTCGCGGTCGTGTCGAGGCGCGTCGGCACCGGCACGGACGCTCGGACATTCGCGTTGAGCGTGAGATGCCCTTCGTCGACGCGGACGCGCGAGACGACCAGATCGCCAACCGGCTTTTGCGTGTCGAGCACTGTCGCGCGTCCGCCATCCCACTCCAGCGTGCCGCTGTCGCCGATCTGGCCGCCCGACTCCGCGTAGAACGGCGTCGGCGAAATCACCACTTCGCCTTCCGAACCGTGATGAATGGCGTCCTGCTCCTTGCCGGCGATGACGATCGCCTTCACGGACGACGGAACGTCGACATATTGATCATAGCCAACGAATTCGATCGGCCCGGTCTTCTCTGCGATCGGCGCAAAGACCTCGGCGCCCGCGGACATCTGGAACTTCGATCCCGCTTTCGCCTTCGCGCGCGCCGAGGCCATCATCGTCTCGAAACCCTCGCGGTCGAGCGTGACGCCTTCGTCCTCCGCCAGTTCCGCGATCAGATCGACCGGGATGCCGAAGGTGTCGTAGAGGCGGAACAACTCCTCGCCGCCGAGAACGCGCTCGCCGCGCGCGCGAACGGCGTCGAGCGCGCCGCCGACGCGCTCCATGCCTGAGCTGAGCGTGCGCGAGAAGCGTTCTTCCTCGGCACGCAGCGTCTGCAACACCGCCTCGCGGCGATTCTTCAGTTCGGGATACGCATCTCCCATCGATGCGATCACGTCATCGACGACTTGCGACAGGGCGACATGCGTGTCGAACTTGCGTCCGAAACGGATGGCGCGACGGATGATGCGGCGCAGAACGTAGCCGCGACCTTCATTCGCGGGAATGACGCCGTCGCTGATGAGGAACGTCGCCGCTCGGGAGTGATCGCAGATCACGCGCACGGCGGTATCGAGCTCGCTCTCCATGCTGCCCGCGTACTTGTAGCCGGTGGCCGATTCGATGCGGCGGATGATCGGCGCGAAGAGATCGATGTCGTAATTCGTCGAGCACTTTTGCAACACGCTGGCGATCCGCTCCAGCCCCATCCCCGTATCGACCGACGGCGCCGGCAGCGGCGTCAGCACGCCCTCGGCATTGCGGTCGTACTGCATGAAGACCAGGTTCCAGATCTCCATCGTGTCGTCGCCTTCGCCGTTGACCAGCGCAGCCACGTTCTTCGACATATCGTCGCCGCGGAAGTAGTGAATCTCCGAGCAGGGCCCGCACGGACCGGTATCGCCCATCGACCAGAAGTTGTCCTTCTTGCCGAAGCGCAGCACTCGGTCGGGCGACGCGCCGGCCTTCACCCACAGCGCCGCCGCCTCCTCGTCCGCGGGCACGCCGTCGCCGCCTTCGAAGACGCTGAACCAGAGCCGCTCCACTTCCAGGCCCCAGACGTTGACGATGAGATCCCAGGCGAACTTGATCCCGCCTTCCTTGAAGTAATCGCCGAAGGAGAAGTTGCCGAGCATCTCGAAGAACGTGTGATGGCGCGCGGTGCGGCCGACGTTCTCCAGGTCGTTGTGCTTGCCGCCGGCGCGCACGCACTTCTGCGACGTCGTGGCGCGGTTGTAGTCGCGCGGCTCGCGCCCGAGGAAGACGTCCTTAAATTGATTCATCCCGGCGTTCGTGAAGAGGAGGGTGGGATCGCCCGCCGGCACGAGCGACGAGCTGGGAACCTGGCGATGCCCGTTCTTCTCGAAGTACTCGAGAAACTGTTTGCGAATGTCGTTGGTCGTCAGCATTGGGTGGATCGTAACAGCGTCGCTGCTGCGGTCAATTCTCTATCCGCAGATGACGCAGGATTAGCGCAGATATTTTTCGCGCAGCGTCCGCAGGTGATGCAGTTCATGTCCTGCGACGTGGAATGCCAGTCCGCGCACCGACGCCTCGTATCCGTTGACGTTGCCGCGACGCATCCACTCCTCGGCGGACAGCGGCTCGAATAGCGCGATCGTCGCGGCGCGGGTCACGCGTTACGCGGCGATCAGATTCGCCAGCGGCTGCGATTCGAAATCCGTCGCGGCGACGTATTCGTTTTCGTCGAATCCCGGCAGCGGACGCGAGTCGCCGCGGGCCACGCACAGCGCGCGATACGCGAAGATGCGTTCGTCGTCGATGAGGTGGCCGACGATTTCCTTCACCGTCCACTTGCCCGGCGCGTATCGGCGTCCGCGGATTGAATCCTCGTCGAGCGATGAGAGAAGCGCGACCACGTCCCTCCCCTGCGCCGCGAGCGCTTCGATGGCGTCGTCGCCGGAGACGTAGTCGATGTCGGATTTCGCGTAGGGTGCGAATTCATCATCCGCCGGACGGCCGCTGATCATCGTTTGGATCCACCCATCGCTTCGCGGACGACGTCCATGGCCATGCCGCTGTCATAGCCCTGGCGGAAGAGATACGCGACCAGCTTCTGGCGGATGGCATCTTCATCATCGCGGCGACGGAGAACCGCCAGCCGTTTCTTCGCGGCAGTGATGGCAGCGGCGCGGTCATCGTGATCGGGGATGTCGAGCGCTTGCGCGATCGTGGCGCTGTCAACTCCCGCGGCCTGAAGCTCGCGTTTGATGCGAAGACGTCCGATGCCTTTGCGGAGGCGCGTGCGAACGAACGCCGCGGCGAAGCGTCCATCGTCGAGCCATTTCTCGCGACGCAACCGCTCGATGGCGGCATCGATTGCATCGTGCGGGAACTCCTTCCGATCGAGTTTCGCGCGCAGCTCCGCCTCGCTGTTGAAGCGGTAGTTGAGGATCCGCAGGCCAGCGATGTAGCAGCGTTCAAGATCGTCGGACACGATGTGAGTTTAATGTGGCACAGACACTCCTGTCTGTGCTTTGGCAAGATGCAGCAGCTGATCCTGCAACACCTGCGGATTCAATCTCCGACGTCCCGAGCCTCACCAGCACAGACAAGAGTGTCTGTGCCACACCGGCTACACCGTATTGCTGAAATCGAACGGCGACTCGTCCGCGAATGGATCGCTGTCGCTGGAGACCGTCAGGTTCTGCTCCATCTCTTCGCGGGCCATGTCCGAGGTCGACTGGATGCCCTGGAGCTTGAGGCGGAACTCGTCCGGATTCGAGGCGCGGCGCAGCGCTTCGTCGAGCGTGATCAGGCCGTTCTTGTAGAGCACGTAGAGCGACTGATCGAACGTCTGCATGCCGTATTGCGACGTTCCCTGGCCGATGGCGTCCTTGATCAGTTTCGTCTTTTCCTTGTTCTCGATGCAGTCCCGGATGAACGCCGTCGAGATCAGCACCTCGGCGGCCGGAACGCGTCCGAGTCCGTCCGCGCGCGGCAGCAGGCGCAGCGAGACGACCGCTTTGAGCACGGCTGCGAGCTGCAGGCGGATCTGTTTCTGCTGGTGCGGCGGGAAGACGGAGATGATGCGGTTGATGGTCTCGGTGGCGTCCATCGTGTGCAGCGTCGAGAGCACGAGGTGGCCGGTTTCCGCGGCGGTGAGCGCCGTCTCGATCGTCTCGTAGTCACGCATTTCGCCGACAAGGATGACGTCGGGATCCTGGCGCAGCGCCGATCGCAGCGCCTGCGAGAACGACTTCGTATCGACTTCGATCTCGCGCTGGTTGACGATCGACTTCTTGTCGCGGTGAAGGAACTCGATCGGATCCTCGACCGTCATGATGTGTTCCGTGCGATGGGCGTTGATGTAATCGATCATCGCCGCGAGCGTGGTCGACTTGCCCGAGCCGGTCGTCCCTGTGCAGAGAATCAATCCGCGGCGCTCCTCGGCGATTTTCTCCAGGACCACCGGCAGCATCAATTCTCGAATGCTCAGAATCTTCACCGGGATGACGCGCAGGACCATGCCCACCGTGCCGCGCTGCTGAAAGATGTTGCAGCGGAAGCGGCCCAGGCCCGGCACCGAGTAGGCGATGTCGATCTCGTAGTTGTTCTTGAATTTTTCCTTCTGCCGCGACGACATGATCGAGAACGCCATGGCGATGGTGTCTTCCTGCATCAGCCGCTTGAGCTCCACCAGCGGCAGCAGTTCGCCATCGACGCGGATGACCGGATGCGACCCCACTTTGATGTGGAGGTCCGACGCGCGCCGCTCGGCAGCAATCTTCAGCAGGTCGTTGATATGCACGAGTTCTCCTCGGAAACGAGCATTTTACGCCATCCCTTACAATCGCGCGCCTCATGACCCTGACCCGCCACGACGACCTGTCGCTCAAGTACGTCCTCAACGTCCCCAGCGGCAAGCGCGACGATGCCGAAATGCCGCTGGTGATCGTCATGCACGGACGCGGCGCGGATGCGAATGACCTCGCCGATCTCGCGCCGATGATCGACGACGGCTATCGATTCGTCTTCCCGAATGCGCCGAAGAAGTTCGAGCCGATGCCTGGGTATTCGTTCGGATACTCGTGGTTCGATGGCTGGCCGCCGGAAGGCGATTCCATCGTGCAGTCGCGGGAGAAGTTGCTCGCGCTGATCGACGAACTGGTCGCGCGCTATCCGACTGCCGAGGGGAAGCTCGTGGTCGCGGGATTCTCGCAGGGCGGGATGATGGCCATTGACGTCGGCTTCCGGACGAAGGAGAAGGTCGCCGGCATCATCTGCATGAGCGGCGCAATTTACGAGGCGGGACAGCCGCCACTACGGACGCTGCCGGTGCTGCTCATCCACGGCACGGAAGACGAGATGATCCCGCTGTGGGCGGCGCAGCGAACGCGCATGGTGCTGGAGGAGAACGGCGTGGCCCCGGAGTATCAAGAGTTTCCGATGGGACATCAGGTGACGGCGGAGTCGATGGATGTGGTTCGCGCGTTTCTGCGGCGCGTTCTTGCGTGATTCAACAGGGATACGGTTCACGCGGAGGCGCGGGGACGCGGAGAAAAGCGGTTCTCCCTCCGCGTCTCCGCGGCTCCGCGTGACAACGTCTGCGGCGCCTGTTGAGCGATTAGATCCACAACGCGCGCAGATCGATCTCTACCGCTTCGAATGGTTCGGCGCGCACGGCGTCATCGCCGCCGTAGTTGCCGGCAACGACCCATCGGTCATCTTCGAGCCGCAGGACCTCGAGCGTTTTGTCGATAGGGTCGACCAGCCAGACATGCCGGACTTGGTGCTCCCTGTAGATCGGAAGTTTCTTCACCCGGTCGATACGCGCGGTGCTCGGCGATTGAACCTCGCACAACCAGTCGGGAGCGAGAACAAATGCCGGGGCATCCGGAAACACCGGCATTCGTTCGCGGCGCCAGCCCGCAAGATCGGGAACAATGGCGTTGGCTTCAAGATGTACTTCCGGTTGATCGATCATCCACCAACCGCCTGGGCCTCCGTTGCCGCTGTCGAAGGGAGAGAGCTTCGCACCGAGAACACTCCTCGCTCGCACATGTCTCGAAGCCGGATGCGGCGAGGTGTACAGCTCGCCGTCGATCAACTCGGCGACGAGGTGATCGGGAACCTTCAGCAGGTCTTCGTACGTCGCCGATCGCAGCGCCCTTTTCATCATTCCCCAAATGATAGCTCCGCGTCTCCGCGGCTCCGCGTGACAACGTTATGATTCGCGCCATGAACGACTTCGCCGCCCTCTATCCGCAGCATCTTGAAACCGTGAAGCAGCGCCACGACAAGGCGCTGGCTGAAACCGGGTACGACCACATCATCATCTTCGGCGGCGAGATTCACATTCAGTTTCTCGACGACACGTACTACCCGTTCAAGGTCAATCCGTACTTCAAGTCGTGGCTGCCGGTCGTCGACAATCCGCATTGCTTCATCGTCTACACGCCGGGGCAGACGCCGCGGCTCGTCTACTACCAGCCGGTCGATTACTGGTACAAGCCTGCCTCGGCGCCGAGCGGCTTTTGGACCGATCACTTCGACATCCGCGTCATCGATTCCCCCGAAAAAGCGAAGGAGCATTTTCCGAAGGACGGACGGAGCGCGTTCGTCGGCGAGCCGAACGAACTGCATGGCGGCGACGTCAATCCCGAGGCGCTGCTCAACGCGCTGCACTTCGAGCGGTCGTGGAAGACGGATTACGAGATCGCCTGTCTGACCGAGGCCAACGTTCGCGGTGTACGCGGCCATCGCGCGGCGGCGAAGGCGTTTCGCGAGGGGAAATCGGAGTTCGAGATCCACATCGACTTTCTCCTTCACTCCAGCCAGGCCGAGGAGGAGCTGCCGTACGGCAACATCATCGCGCTGAACGAGAACGCCTCGGTGCTGCACTACCTCAATCATCTGCGCGAGCAACCGGGCGATCTTCGCTACTCGTTTCTCATCGACGCCGGCGCGCAGTATCACGGCTACGCCTCGGACATCACGCGCACGTATGCGCGCGACGAGCAGGGTGAGTTCGCGAAATTGATCGCGGCGATGGACGCGATGCAGCAGAACCTCTGCACGATGGCCAAGCCCGGCATCAACTACATCGACATCCACATGGCCGCGCACAAGGGCGTGGCCACGATCCTTCACGACTTCGGATTCGTTCGCGATCTCGACGCGGACGGCATCGTGGAGACGCGCATCAGCTCCGCCTTTTTCCCGCACGGCGTCGGCCACTTCCTCGGCCTGCAGGTTCATGACGTAGCCGGCTTCCACGAAAACCGCGCCGGCTGCATCATCGCCAAACCCGAGGGACATCCGTACCTGCGCCTGACGCGCGTCATCGACCCGCGCATGGTCTTCACCGTCGAGCCGGGCCTCTACTTCATCGAGTCGCTGCTCGCGGATTTAAACGCGAGTGCTAACGCCAAGTACGTGAACTGGACGAAGGTGGACGAGTTCCGCAAATTCGGCGGGATCCGTATCGAGGACGACATCGTCGTCACGGATGAGGGACATGTGAATCTCACGCGGCAGGCGTTCGCGTCGTAGCAATGTGCCACATGCCGCGGAGCGGCTTCAGAGGGTAGCGAGGGGTGAGAGCGAAGCGAACACCCCTCGAAAAAGGCGGCGGCCTACAATTCGTGCCGCGTCAGCGGCACTGGAAAAATGTGACATTCCATCCAGTGCCGCTAACGCGGCACACTTCCCTTATTGACTCTCGTTCGAGGGGTTGCTCGCGATGAAGCTGCTCGCACCCCTCGCTACCCTCTGAAACCGCTCCGCGGCGGTGGCGTCAATCCGCGAGGTGCTTGCGCGCTTCCGCCGCCCATTGCGACGTCTCGTCGATGGCGAGGTAGTCGTGCCACGCCACCATCGCACTCGCGCGGCCGTTGAGCGCCTCGGTCGCGACGGCGCGATTCCACGCCGCCTCGGGCGTACGGCCGATTCGCCAGGCGCGATCGGCGCAGCGGACCGCTTCGGCGGCATCGGGGAGCGGTTGTCGTTTATTCATGGCCCGATTCGAGAGCGCGGCCGAGAGGTCATTGAGCAGCGGCACGTTGTCCGACTCCTCGATCGCAGCGCTCACCGTGTGCTCTTCCGTCTCGCTCAGCAGCGCCTCGTGCAGCGTCTCGATGGCGGCGTCGTCATTGCCGAGGAGGAGATTGGCGACTCCGGAAGCATGGAGGTTCGCGGCAGTGCGGCGCGCGGCGACCGATCGCTGCACGCCCGCGGCGGCAGTGAGCAACGACGCGTTGGCAGGATTCTGCAGCGGATCGGCTCTCCTACTGCGCATCACCGGCGCCTGCGGCTGATACGGGAACCCGGAGATGCGCCCGGCGATCGTTCGCTGCCCCGGCGCGGCTTTCGCCAACGATGCCATCCCATCCTCGTGTCGCAGGATCCGGTCGCGAACGGGAGTGACGAGAAAGGCGCAGGCGATGCCGGCTGCGGCCGTCGTCGTCGCTACCGCGATCCAGGCGCGTCGGGGACGCCAGGCGTCGCGTGCCGCGGCCCGGGACGGCATTTCCGTCGCGGTCAGAAACACCGAGTAGCACTCGGAGCAGGTGGTCATGTGCGCGATGACTTTCGCGCGGGTTTCCGCATCGAGCCTGCCGTCGATGAATGCTGCCAGCGTCTCGTCGGAAGGAAAACCTGTGTGCTCCATCGCCGTCACTTTCTCAACTGCCTTTGGCCGCCCCCACGGCGTCCAACGGCTTAGAGTGACGGAACTCCGGTTTTCCCTCGGCCCCCGGAAACGCGAATGCAAGTTCGTGATCGGAATGGTCGAGCAGATCGAGCGCGTCAGCGGCCTCGACACCAGCCCCTTCCAGCGTCAACTTCAATTGCGCCAGCAGCTTGGTGATCCGCTTGTACAGCTTCTTGTCGTCCAGGCGGAGCGCCTGGGCGATGTCGGGGATTTTCTTGCCATTCCAAAAACGCATGCGCAGGATGAGCTGATCCTCGGGTTCCATGGTGGCGATGGCCGCGTCGATCGTCTTCGCCGTGTGCCGCGCGATCACCGCGCGCTCGCCGCTGAACAACGCCGGCTCAACCGACGGCCCGTTGTCCGTATTCTCCATCGCCGCGACGAGCACCGGCCGCGGCTGCCGAATCGGCAGGCGGACATAAATCGACTCGATCTCCTCGGCAGTGAACACCGGCGGCTGACCAGTGGTCAGCGACATGACCGCCTCGCTGTACGAGTAGCCGTCGCGCGTCAGCAGCCGCTCCAGCGTGATCCCCTTGTCGCCGAGCCGCCGCGCCTGCGCCGACGGGCGCCACTTCCCCCACATCTGAACGCGGTACTGGAAGAACATCCGCTGAATGACCGTGGTCATGTACGTCGAGAACGCGCTCCGCCCTTCGAACTTGCGGATGATGGCGTAGTTGCTCTCGATGAGCTTGAACTTGACGTGCGACCCGAACTCGTCTTCCTCATCGCGATTGACGTGATTGCGATGACAAACGTACCCGATGGCCTTGTCGATCAGGCACAGGTTCGTCAGGAAGACTTCTTCGGCGTCAATCGGTTTCACGGGAATGTTGAGGAGTCTAGCAGCAAATACGGAACTCATGAGCGTCAGAATCAGGGTGAGGCAGGGATGAGGGATGAGGGACGAGGGGATGGGATCACGGCGATCGACGAGCGCGTGGTGATATGTAGTCTGCAATGAGCGACGGAAACAAAGGGACGTGCCACGATTGCGAAGCGCACGGCGATTCTCCCCTCGTCCCTCGTCCCTCGTCCCTCGTCCCTGCCTCATTCACCTGTCCCATGCATCCCGAGGTCGTCAGCAACAAGCCGGGAGTCTGCCCGATCTGCGGGATGGCGCTGGAGCCGATGACAGCCTCGCTCGACGACGCGCCGAACGCGGAGCTGCTCGACATGCAGCGCCGCTTCGTCATCAGCCTGATCTTCTCGATCCCGCTGCTGGTCCTCGGCATGGCGGAGATGCTCGGCATTCACGGACTGGCCATGAAACCGTGGCTTCCGTGGATCGAGCTGGCGCTGGCGACGCCGGTCGTTCTCTGGTGCGGCTGGCCGTTCTTCGTCCGCGCCGCCGCGTCGATCGTCTCCCGGAACCTGAACATGTTCACGCTCATCGGCATGGGCACCGGCGCGGCGTATCTCTACAGCGT
>Ga0157375_10000938_pt1 | contig 25295 bp, 22 predicted proteins | sample M35metaG_FD_115311 | JGI IMG/M metagenome (GOLD analysis project Ga0157375, IMG submission 115311) | Miscanthus rhizosphere microbial communities from Kellogg Biological Station, Michigan, USA - M3-5 metaG | ecosystem: Host-associated > Plants > Roots > Rhizosphere > Soil | place: USA: Michigan... | reverse complement strand
GTACTTGATGTTGTTGCAACGGCAGACGGTCTTCAGGCCGCGGATCGCGGGATGCTGTTCCTGATCGTCACTTCCGTCCATTGCGATTCGCGCTAACAGGATCGCGCAGCGTCGGCTTCCCGATGGCAGGCCGCGGACGCGTGCCCATCGCCGCGGCCGCGGAGAGCGGAAGGGCTAATCGCGGCAGCTTTCGCGACAACGAGGAGCTCGCGGTCGATGCGGATTTGGGTTTGCCTACGCGTGGCGAGCGCATGACGTAATTGTATTTGAGAAAGAGGACGGTTCACGCGGGGATGGAGGCCGTCTGAAGGTTTTTATAGAATGATGGCCTAGCCGTCTGAGGACTCCCATGAATGCCAACGTCGCGGCAGCACGCCGCTTCTCTCTTCACGTATTCAGAGTGGAAGAAGGTTTAGGCAACGCCAGTCTGCTCGAACTGCCGGACGGGAGATTCGGCTTCATCGACTGGGGAACCAGGCATCCCGCTGCGATCCAACGCGCGTTTGAGTTAATCGGCCGGCACACCATCGCATTCATTGCTGCAACCCATGCGCACGCCGATCACACGATGGGCATCGGAGACGTCCTTCGGGAGGCGGCGTCGCGCGAAGTCGTCGTTGAGCGGTTCGCGTATCCCGCCACCTCTACGCACAAACGCTACGCGCATCTCACGCGAGCCCGTGAGACCGCGGTGGACCTGGGCGTCGCATGTTCCGCGGTCAGTGTCGACGAGTTCGAGACGGCCGAAGGACCGCAGCGTCCGCCCGCGCTGGCAATCGGAGACGGTTGGGAGGTCCGCGTTCTCAGTCCTGGCTCCACGCTGATCGGAAAGAGCGAAATCAGGGCAATGCAGAAGAATGTAGTACCGGGCAACGATACCAGCATGGTTCTGCTGTTCCGGTTCTACGGCGGCACTCACGCAGGACGGGGATTGCTGACCGGCGACGCTGAGAGACCGACACTCGACTTCGCTCGTCGCACGGGAGAGCGCTTTCCACACCTCGCATTGCGCAACGACTGTCTCTTCGTTCCTCACCATGGTGCACGATCAGGAGTGCCGGAATGGCTGCTCGATCTGAGTGACGGCGCGATCGTCATCTCCGGCCGCACGGATAGCGACCACCACCCGGCTCGCGACACGCTGATGGCTATCGCATATCGCTGTTCTGTAAGTGGCGGAAAACTCTACTGCACCTCATACGCAAAAGCCTGCCACGAGGCATATCACGGCCATACCGATCCTCGGGAGACTCATCTCGTGAAGCCGGGACGCTGCTTCGGCGACTTCACGATCTTCATCGATGATCTGCAGGGTGCACAGTTGTCACAGTCGAGCGATCCCGGCGAGGCCAGACGCGTTTACGGTCTATGCCGCGTCAGCTCACCTCTTCCAAGGGACGCGGCAGAGGCGTCTCCGCGTCGTTGAGCCGTCGCTCTCGCTCCGCGTCGACCACATCGAAATCCACCGCTGGCATGACCATGCAGCTCTTCAAATCCGGCGTCCAGTTCATCTCGTTGAGCACGAAGCTTGCGCCTTCGCCAACGATCCCGGTGGCGCGCAGAAGGTCTGCGTGCAGCATGCGCAACTCTTCCCGGTCGCCGACCTCCAGCGTCACGAGCGCTTCATTGCCATCGATCCGCACCAATTGGCCGGCATAGCGGCGGACCTCCGGAAGACTCTCGTCCACTTTGCGATTGATCTCCGTCATCTGTTGCGCTACGGCTCGCAGTTGAACGTCCGTCGAAATGAGATCTGAAAGAACGCCGACGATCATCGCCATCGGCTCGCCGCCTGCCGTCGCGCCGAGCTTGTAAATAGCCTTCAGCTTCTCTCCTGCGATCTTGATCGCTTTCTTAAAGATCGTCGAATGAATCAGCTTCTTGAAGCCGGCATCGTTATAGGCATGAGCAAGATGCTGCGCGCGCTTGCGGTCCCAGCGAGCACCGGTCACCAGGCAATTGAAGAGCGGCGACGGCTCGAGATTCACGGTTCCGTGGCGGCCGAACGACCAGAACGTGTCGACGTCATCCGTTCCCAACTCCTTCCGCAACTCTTTGCGGAGCTTCTGCACGGCATCTTTGGAGCCACCGCCGGAGAGGATCGGGTCGAAGGTTGTAGCAGGGAGGAGGGGAAGTTCGATCGGATTCAATCAATGACTCCTGTCAGTGCGGACTGCCTAAGCGATTCCATGCCGCTGTAATTCCACATGGAGAAAGTATAGGCAGGGCGAGTGCTGACTGCAAACGAGGACGGTTCACGCGGTGGTCGCGGAGAGGCGGAGGGCGTGGCGGCGTTTCCAGAAGGGCGATTCGGGCCAGCGTTGCTCCTCGGCATATAAGAGGGCGAGGTGTTGGCGGTAGGCGGCGGCGATGTTGGCGATCGTGTCGCGGTATCGGGAGAACGACTCGACGTCGCCGCGGAGATGAGAGTCGGCGGCTTCGGCGGCGGCGAGACCGGTGAAGAGCGCGTTGAGCAGGCCTTGCGACGAGAGCGGATCGAATGCGAGCGCGGCGTCGCCGGCGGCGAGAAAGCCGTCGCCGGCGCACGGATCCAACGTCGCCGTATGCGCGGCCGTGAATCCTGATGTCTCCTCGGCGACGAAACCGGATGCGTGGACCAACTTCGCGAGCTCCTTCGCCGACTTCGCGTGCGCGAGCAGCGCGTCGCGGTCACGCGCGATGCGCGCCGCGGGCAGATCGGCGTCCGTGTGAAACGCGAGCACGCGGCGGCCGTGCGGGATCGGCGCCGTGTACCACCAGCCGTCTTCTGTCGCTTCGACGAAGGTCAGACCGCGGCCACCGTCGCCTTCGTCGCGGCCGTAGACCCAACCGCAGGCGAGGCGATCTTCGATGCGTGTCTGCGCGCCGAGGCGACGGGCGATCGGAGCGGCGCGGCCGGCGGCGTCGACGACCAACATCGTATCGATCGTCATGACGTCCGAGCCGCGCGCGATATCGACACGCCAGCGATCGCCGACGCGTTCGATCCGCTCGATCGTCGCCGGGACGATGATCTCCGCACCGCGGCTCATCGCGGCATCGCGCAGCCACTGCTCGAAACGAACGCGGTCGAGATGCCAGCCGTGTCCGTCCGCGTCGCGAAGCGCGTCGATCTCACGCGGGCGCGGATCGCCCCACACGCTACGGTTCGCGTAGCACGGCGCGTGACCTTCGGCGAGAAACGAGTCGAGCAGACCCATGTCGCGAAACAGCCGGCGTGCGGCAGCGGGCAGCGACTCGCCAATGCGCGGCGACGGCGCGGCGCTCCGTTCGACGACCGCGATCGAACGCAACGGCGCAAGGTTCAGGGCCGCCGTTGCGCCGGCCGGCCCTGCTCCGACGATCAAAACGTCAACGCGCATCAGCGCCGCAGCGTCAGCCCGTGCGGGAAGCGATTCACCTTCTCGATGCCGGTGAGATCGATGTCCTGCTCAACACCCTGCACGTCGGCCGGAGCCGCGGCCATCGCCACCTCGGCGCCCGCCAGCGCCTTCAACACACGGTTCTCGTGATCTGCCGGATGGAGTTGCTCGACCTCCATGACGGCCGGGAAGTTTTCGCGATCACTCGGACCTTCGCGGACCTCGACCACGCCAAGTTTTCCGAAGTGATCGACCATGTTGTTGATCTGATCGGTGTAGGTGCCATTGCCAAGAGGACGGATCCAGAGCGAGCGCGTTGCAAATGCGGAGAGGCGCTCACCGAGCGGCAGGCTCTCATCCATCACCTTCTGATAGTTCTCCTCGGAAAGCACGTTGTTCGGCACGCGTGCGGGCCAGAACGTCGGCACATACGGATCGTACGTGGTCGTGTAGCCGGAGCGGCAACTGGCCGTATCGGTCTGCCACGGAATGGCCATCCACCGCGTGATACCGCCTGGCCCTTGCGCGGCCAGCGGTCCGTTCGGCAGCGTCAGCGCGCTGTCGATCGGCGGCGCGTATTGCGGCTCGATCCATCCCTCGGGAACATGAAGGAGGCGAAACGGAGCCATGTACATCGTCGCCGTCCGCAGCGGCCAGGTCATCTCGCAGCCTGGATGGAACGCGTCGGCGAGACAATCTTCGAGCGACGCTTTCGTCAGCGTGTCCGGCTGCTCGGCCAGCGGCACATCCTCGATGCGGCGCGGCGGATTCGGATTCGGCTCATAGTCATCGTCGAAGTCGCCGGCGGCCCACTGCTTCAGAAAACGAAGTTGCGTATCGGTCAGCTCCGCATGCTGCCGCGGCGTGTGCGCGGGCGGAATGTTCATCGCGTCGCCGTACAACCAGGGCCACGGAGTCGGCGACCACGAGTCGCGCTCGAAGACGCGGAAGTGATTCGCGATCGTGCGCCGCAGTTCGGCCGTCGCGTCGTCCTTGTTCGAAAGCCGCTCCAGCCACTCCGGCTGCGAAAAATCCTGCGGACCTTTCCATCCGAATGCCGCCGCGAATCCGGCGTTGACCCACTGAAGCCGCGACATGCGCTCGAAGAGCGGCCGGATATCGCGCTCGAACGACGGCTTCTCGGGCCGCGGTAATGGCTTGAGTGTCTTGGGGTTGAAGTTGATGGCGACGTCGCGCATCAGATCCCACATCGTCCGCACCGACTTCTGCATCGGTCCGTAGTTCGGCGGCGCGACGACCACCCAGGCTGGAGCGACGTCCAGTTTCTGCCCGTTCAACGTCACGGCCGCGGTGACCGGACCATCGGAGACGTCGTCGTGCCACCCCTCGTTGTTCGCGAACGTGACCGCCTTACTCTTGTCGTGCGACGCGGAAACGCCGCGTCCTCCGAGCGCGATCAGACGGCCGGCCTCGTCGGTGCGAAGCTCGCCGAGGTAGACAGTGGTGCCGATGAACTTGCCGTTGTCGAAGGCGTACTTTTTCCCGTGCTGATTCTTCCCGCTGATGCGGCGCGGCCCGGGATCGATGTTGAGCGAGGCGCGGTCCGACACCGTCGCATTCCGCAGCAGCGTCGGCGGTGCATCCGCGGCCTCGGGAATGTCGAGCGCGAGCTGGAACTGGTACCACGACGCTTTCGTGTTCGCGAGATGGACCTGCCACTCGATCGTCGCGTCGTCGGCCGTCAACTCCTGCACCGCGACGCCGTCCCCATTCAAACCATAAATGCGAAAACGCGCCGCCTGCCGCTTCAGCGCGCCTTCCTTGTCGCGATAAAACCCCGGCGGCTCCGGCAGCGGATCCGGCACCTCGGGCGCGAGAAAGAACTCGTTCTCGCTATTACCGACGCGCGCAATTCCAATCGGCGGATAGATCGCCGCCTTCACGATGTCCGAGGTCGCCATACACGCTCCTTCGCTATTGGGGATTGAAGGATTGAATGTATCCGATACGCGTCTGCGTTTTCAATCGACCTGAAATTCGAACGAATGCGGAATCGCGCGCCTTTTGCATTGTTCGAACGTACGATGAAAGGCCTTCGATCGTTGATGCTCATGACCGCGATCGTGGCGCTCCCGGCGGTGCCAGGCTGCGCCGCGACGGCGAGGAATGACGCGTCGAGCTCGCGGGTCGTGGCCAAAATGGAGAAGCCGGTGAACCTCGGATCGCGCGCAACGCGCGTCACCCTCAAAGGGGAGTCGCTCTCCACGCGGCTGGCAACGCTCACACGAGGACGCCGGTTGTTTCTCGTGATCGGCGGGTTGCGCGCGGACCACGATCCAGGCATCGGCTTCGAGGTCTACCTCGACCTTCCGGACGGGGGTTCGCCCGTGGCGCTCCATCATGCCGGAAGCATCAACTATTACAACGCGGTCATCGGGCGCACCGGGCAACCCGACGCGTATTTCAGCTTCGACATCACTGACGTTGCCCGCGCTCTGCGCGGCCGCGGCCTGCTGCGGAACGCGACGACGCTCACCATCGTGCCTTCGGACGGCGCGCTGGAAGGAAAGCCGGTGGTCGGCAGGATCGAGATCGTCGAACAGTAGCGACCCCTTGACGAGGCTTCTCCCCGGACCTAGGCTGTCCCGTAATTCAATCCAACAATCGATCGATCAAAAACGAACGGGAGGAGAACGTTTATGGCTCTGACACGCCGTACATTCGTCAAGGGTGCCGCCGCCATCCCCTTCGCCATCTGGCTCGAAGAAGTCGGCTTCGCGCAGACGACGAACATCCGGTTTGATTGCACAAGCGCCAAAGGGAAGGCGATGCTCGGGATCTACGCCGACGCGGTGAAAAAGATGATGGATCCCGCGCAAATCCGAGTGGCCGATCCGCGTAGCTGGACGTTCCAGTGGTACACGCACGCCGTGCGCGAGGACCGCACGAAGGCGGCTGAGATCAGTCGCATCTATCCGCCCACGCCGCCGCCGAATCCCGACTGGAAGGCCCTCGCGAACTTAATGTGGGATACCTGCCAGTCGCACTTCGCCGGGATGAATCCGCTGAACTTCCTGCCGTGGCATCGCATCCTGCTGATCAATTTCGAGATGATTATCCGCAACGTCTCAGGCAACGCGAGCTTCACGCTGCCGTACTGGAATTACACGGTGAGCGGCGGAGCGCATGGCATCATCCCGGAGGAGTTCCGGTTGAAGGGCAACCCGAAATTCGGGACGCTTTTCATCGAGAAACGGACGCGCGGAAACGACGGCCATACGATCGGCACCCCGGCTCCGAACGATGTGATCAATCTCGAGGCGTTCAAACAGTGCAAGTACGAGCCGACCGGAACGGCCATTCTCGGTTTCTGTCAGCACATCGATCGGAACCTTCACGGCCAGGTGCACGTCCGGACCGGCAACAACGAAAACATGGGCCGTGTGCCGTGGGCCGCAGGAGATCCGGTGTTCTGGGTCCACCACTGCCAGATCGACCGACTGTGGGCGCGCTGGAATGTCCGTGGCGGCAAGAATCCGACCGATGCGGCGTGGAAAGCGCAGACGTTCACGTTCTACGACGGCACGAAGAAGGTCACCGCCAAAATCGGGGACGTCCTCGATCTCACGCAGGTGAAGTACACGTACGACGTTCTCAACGATCCCGTGCCCGACTGCACCCTCGGCAAGCCGTCGCCAAACGCCGCGCCGGCGCGCAAGCTCGTGGCCAAGGTCGGAGTGATCGACCTCAGCGCGGCGAAGCCGATGGCCCATCTCACAGCGCCGCCGAGTCCGACCGCACAAATCCCACTCGGGGAGCGGGTCAAACAACTGGGACCGGGCCGCAACCTGTTCGTCGTCATCAGCGGACTGAAGATCAACGTCAGCGAAAAACAGAAGACCGCGATCGAGCCGGGCGTGATCTACAACGTCTACCTCGCCGGCAACTACATCGGATCGATCCATTTCTTCAACGCGTTCGCTCACGGCGCAAACGGGACCCCTCCCGACCGCGCGTTTTCGTTCGACATCACCGATCTGGCCAAGAGCCTCGCCGCGAAAGGCGCGATGGGGGCAACCGCGGACATCACGTTCGCGCCCGAGGGCACTCCCGTCAAAGACGCGAAGCCGGTCGTCGGCGAAGTCTCGATCATCGAGCAGTGAAGCTTGTGTGGCGGCGGGCGATCTCGCCCGCCGCTACATCTTCCCGCACTTGTCCGCGTCGTCTTCGATCTTCGCGACGACCGACGGCTTCACACCGGCGGCGGTCAACGTTCCGGCGAGATCGTGCAGCTCGTCGCGCGCCGCTTCGACGTCGCCGGTGCGCAGGAGCAGATCCGCTCGCGTCCGCACGATCCGCTCGAGCGGGATGTTCAGCGCCGGCGAGGAGAGCTTCTTGAACGTTTCCACCGCGATGGCGGCGAGCTTCATCGCCTGGGGCGTATCGCCCGAGGTCACACGCCGCACGATCGTTTCCGTTTCGGGGCTGGCGCTCTCGCTCTCTGCATCAACGCCGCGATAGCCGACGTCGTGAAACGGCATCCCCACACCGCGTGCGATCCGGGCCGCGGTCTTCGCCCCCGCCAGCGTGTCCGACTGTTCCTCGGCCAACGCCATGAGCGTATTCATCCCCTTCGCGAGGAAGCTGGAGTGCGAGCCGCCGAGGTAGAGGGCGGTGCCGCTTTCGTCGGAGAAATAATCCTGGGCCATGCGATCGCAGCGCTCCGTTTTCGGATGGCCGACGCGCACGCGCGTGACGTTCGACGGCACGAGCACGTTGCCCAGCCCGTGATACAGCGCCCGAATGTAGTACTGGCCCGGTTCGTCGAAGTAGAAGCCGAAGCGGCCGTAGCTGAGGAATACGCTGCGGCTGTGGCGATCGCTCGAGTCCGCGGCGCCTGCCGGTGACAGCGTTATCGTCTTCGCCTCCGCGAGTTTGCAGTTGATCGGCATGTATTCGACGATGCGTCCGTCGGGGCGGCGAATGTAGACCGTGACGCTGCCAAACTCGGGGTGCAGCGACGTACTCACGCTGACTGGAATCGGCAGCAGGTTGCGCGTCCGGATCTCGATCGACACCGGCTCGAGAAACTCGAAGTACGGCTGCGCACGCACGAGCACTTCGATCGGAAGGTCGCCGGCGACGCTGCTCAACGCGCCAGGCGGCACGCGATTGCGATCGGAACCTCGCGGCGACTCCGCGTGCGTGCCCGTGGACCACGCTTCTCCGCCCATGATGACCGCGGCGCGATTGCCATGGCGGATGTGGCGCAGTTCCTCATCGTCGAACGAGAACCCGAAGTCGCGCCAAAACGCGCCGTTGCCGTTGCGCTCGTCGTAGTACTCCACGTAGTTCATCCACGAACGCGCGTCCTCGCGGCTCTTGTCGAACGAGTGCATCAGATTGAATGCATGTCCGGCCTCGTGCGTGAACGTCCAGAGAAACCGCCGCGCCGATTCAAACTCCGCCTCCGTCGCAGGAACCGGAACGAGGTTCTTGAACCATTCGTGATTGCGGAAGACCGCGAACCCCTGCCGCTGCGAGGACACCTCGCTCATCTCGTCTTCGACGCTCGCATAATCGAACATCACGCCGCCGACGAACGGATCTTCGTACCTGCTCGCGAGCAGGCCCCACAGGTCCCAGCGCGGCCAACGCTCCTTGAAACGGCTGAAGTGTTGCTCCATCGCGTTGTGTAGCTCCGCGTCCGTCCACGAGGCGAACTCCGGAGCCGCGTCATCGATCACGCCGCCGTCGTGCAGCACCAGTTCGACACCGGCCTCGCCGTACGCGCGGTCGAGCGTGAGATCGCGCTTCGTAAGGCTCTCCGGCCGTTGTGGAAGCGAATGCGTCCCGTAGAGCGGCAGCATCGGCTCCTTCGCGACCGATTTGCAAACGGCGACTTCCAGCCGCACCGAGCGAAAGAACTCTCCTGCCGGAAGACATGAGAACGTCCGCGGCGGCAGCGATTGGTAGATAAGCGTGACTTCCGCCGCGGCTCCTTTCGGCGTGAGCGGGATGATGATCTTCGCTGTGCTGTTCGGATGCTCGCCGCTCCAGAAGCGTATTGAGCCGGTGATGGCCACCGTCTTCGCCGTCGCCTTCACTTTCGGTTGCTCGATAATCCACGACTCCTGGTAAACCTCCGTCTCCATCGGCGGCTGGCCGGGCACGACCATCGTGTCGATGCGGAAGATGTCGCCGCTGACCTGCTGGAGCACCATCGCCTCGGCGATTCGCGAGTCGACGTCGACCCGCAGATCGAGCCGCTGCGTTCCGGCCGGAGCCGACGTGAGTAACCCGCGATACGCGCCGCTGATCGCCGCCGCTTTCTTCTTGGCCGTTTCCTTCGCCATTCCGTGGCCTACCCGTATCCAAAGGCGGAGTCGCGCACGTGTACGCGCAATCCGTCTTCGCGCAACCCCAGTCCGATATGGACGTCGCCGTGTGCGTCGACGTCAATCTGCTTCTCGATCCTGCGCGACGGAATCGCGACCTGGACGGAGTGCGGTCCGTCGCTGACCTCGAACTCTTCGTGAAATGCGAGCGAGAGGACGCGTTTCGTGCGCGCCTCGCGGCTCATGCGCTCTTCCCCATCGATCGCGACGCGAACCTCCTCGCCGGAAAAACCTTCCTGGAGATGAATATGGATGTGGGCCATCGCGGAAAGTATGCGTCAAATGGCGCGGGGCATCGTCAGTTCGCTACAGCGGCCAAGCCTAACCAGCCAGCGGCGCGTAGCCGCCCTCACGGCAATTGCGCAGTCACCGCCCAGCCGCCGAACTTTTCGCTGACGGCGAACCAGAGGTCGTTGTCGCCGCGTTTCAGCGGGAGGATCAACTCGTCGAAGAGGCCGACGGTGCCGAGGAAGGTGGAGTCGCGGGTCTGGAAGGCGTCGTTGCCGCGATAGAGAGGGCGGCCGTTGAGATAGACGCGGACGCGGTCGCTGAATCCGAAGCGGAGTAGCACGCGTTTGGCCTCATCGGCATGGAGCGTGGTGGCGGCGAAGACCGTGTTGCGATCGCCGTCGAGCTTGCGCAGCATGGCCAGATTGGCGATTCCGCGCGTGCCTGAATCCAGCGGGTCCCAGGTCAGATCGCGCCAGTTGGCTGGATCGAGATCGGTTAGCGAATCGAGACGCTTCTCGGCAAACGTCGTCGAGACGCGCCAGCGTGCGACGGCGCCCGCGGGGACCGCTGCGGCAGGCGCACCGTCGCCGCCTTCAGGCGGAGGATTCTCTCCTCGCTTCATCAAGAAGTTGGCAAAGTGCGCGGGCGTGAGGGAAACGTTGAACCCGATCGCACCCGGGGCAGCCGGTCGGATCAGCTCCGGAAAGACGACCGTCTTGCCGTCGACGGCGAGCTCCAGCCGCTGTCCGTGCACGACTACGCGAACGTGAATCCAGCGATCGGGAACGATCGTCACCTTCTGCGCGAATCGCGGTGCGGTATAGATCTGCCATCCCCACAGGCCGTTGAAGACCGGCGTGTACTGGGTTGCGTCGGGTTTGTCGCTCAGGTGCGAGCGCAAGTAGACCTCCTCGTAGTTGTCGTGATCCGCGGCGCGGAACGCAAGGCCGTGAAAGCCTGGCTCGACGGATGCGGCGACGTCGAATTCGATGACGCCATCCTGAAAGTTCGCGTCGTCCAGCCACGCGGTACCGTCGTCGAGAAGCAGCGAGTCGCGGCCGAGGTAGTTCTCGATCTTCGAATGTTTCGCGGTGATCTTCCAGTGATCCCACGCGGTGTCGGCAACGGCGGGAAGGGCGACGACAAACAACGCGATCGCGACGAACGACGACAAACGCATAGAAACCTCCGAGGACAGCATCGGCGATCGGACTTCGTTTGTATTGGAGATTTCGGTCAACCGAGCTGCATTCGACGCTCGGCGTGCAGCGCGGCCGGCGTGAGTCCGGTGAGCGCGCGCACGTCATCGATCATGTGCGACTGGTCGTAGAAGCCGGCGTCGAGCGCGAGCGCCGGCCAGTCCGGCTGCGCCTGCGCGTCGGCGGCGGCGACGACGCCGTTTAACCGCATGATGCGCTGCGAATGTTTCGCCGAGAGTCCGGTCGTGGCGATCACCGCGCGACGCAGTTGCCGCTCCGACACGTGAAGGTCTCGCCATAACGCCGAGACCGCGCCGCCCGAGCGCACGCGTTCCATCGCGTCGTGCGAGATCGTCGTGACGCGCTCCACACGAGCCGCGCGCAGGCGCCGCAGTTCGTTCAGGAGAATGGCCAGCGCCTCGGACGAAGAACGCGAACGCGCCAGCAGTTCGCGCAACCGCGGCATGCTCCGCTCCTCGCGCGTTTCGTTGAGATGTTCCAGCGGATCGAAGCGCAACAGATCGCGCGACCACTCCGCTTTCAGCCGAACGGCTTCGAGGTGCAATCCCGGCGGAGGATTGAAGAAATGAATCGCCGGCGCCGGACCAATGATCGTCAACCGCGGATCGGAGACCGCCCCACACCCATCGCGACGCGACCAGAAGCAGATGCTGACGCCTACCTCGGGCAGCACGCGATGTCCTCGACCCGGAATCGCCCCCTCATCCTCGGCACGCGAGTACGCCCAGGCCGCCTCGGCGATCTCGCGCAAGTCCGCGGGCACGCCGTATTCGCGATAGCCGCCAAGCGCGTGGCGAAGGGAGTCGTCGGGTGTCACGCAACCGATTATCGGAGCAACTCCGCGACGGTGCGGTCACGTCCGAGTAACGCTCGCGATCAGAACAGCGATCTCTGTTTGCGCAGCGACTCCGGGTCGACCGGCTGCTGGCCGAGGAGGCGTTGCATCTCGCGCGCGCTGGCGGGGCTGTGACCGGCGAAGTGATTGTTGAAGAAGCCGAAGATCTCCTTCGTGATGGCGGCACGCTTCAGCACGTCCGACCAGGCGCGGATCTCTTCCGAACGGTCGAACTGGATGCGCGAGTAGTCGGTGATCTCGCGGTCCGGTCCCATCCAGCGCACGTAGAGAAAGTCCGCGGTCGCCTGTTCCGCCAGTTCCAGCATCGTCTCGCGCGCGATCCACTTGCCGTCGCTGAGCGCGAGCGCGATTCCGTGACGCGCGAGAATTTCCATCAGTCGCGGCCGCACATCGTCGCGCATCCAGCGGCTCTGGCGAAGCTCGATGGCGAAGCGAATGTCGCCGGGAAGAGTTGGCAGGAACGTCTCGATTGCCGGCAGCTCGTCCGGCCCAAAGTCGGGACCCATCTGCAGCAGGATCGGCCCGAGCTTTGGTCCGAGCTGCCGAACGCGATCGAGGAAATCGCGCACGACGTCATCCGCATCGCGCAGCCGCCGATCGTGCGTCACTTCCTTCGGCATCTTGAGCGCGAACGTAAACTCCGGCGGCGTGCGCTCGGCCCACGCGCGCACCGCTCGCGCGTCGGGAATGGCGTAAAACGTGGAGTCGACCTCCACGCCGCGGAACGCGCGGGCGTACGTCGAAAGAAACTCCGTAGGGCGCGTCCCAGGCGGATAAAACGGCCCCACCCAGGCCGTGTAGTTCCATCCCTGCGTAGCGATGAGAATGGCCATTCACGCGAATGCTACGCGAAGAGGTGGAGCGGGTTGCTCACGTCGGACGTTTCGCCTCGATCAGCCACTTCACCATCGCCGGATCGCGATGATCGAAGAAGCTGCTCGTCGCCGTGTCGAGCGTCGCGATGGATCTCATATCGTCGGCGGTGAGCTCGAAGTCGAAGATGTCGAAGTTCTCCGCGATCCGCTCCTCGCGCACGGACTTCGGAATGGCGACGACGCCACGCTGCGTCAACCAGCGCAGGACCACCTGCCCGACGCTCTTCCCATGTTTCTCACCAATGGAACTCAGCAACGCGTTCTGGAAGATTCCGTTCCGCCCCTCGGCGAATGGTCCCCACGACTCGATCTGCACGCCGTTCTCCCGCAGAAACGTCTGCGTCTCGACCTGCTGATGGAACGGATGCGTCTCGATCTGATCGACGGCCGGAACGACCTCGTTGTTCATCATCAGATCCATCAAACGATCCGGGTGGAAGTTGCTCACGCCGATCGCGCGAATACGGCCCTGGCGATGCAACTCCTCCATGGCCCGCCACGATCCGTAGACGTCGCCGATCGGCTGATGGATCAGGAAGAGATCGAGCGTCTCGATCTGGAGCCGTTGTATCGACCGGTCGAACGCGCGCCGCGCCTTGTCGTAACCAGCGTCCTGAATTCACAGCTTCGTGGTGATGAAGATCTCCTCGCGCGGCACGCCGCTTTGCCGGATGGCGTTGCTGACCGCCTCCTCATTGCCGTACGAAGCAGCCGTGTCGATGAGCCGATATCCAACGCGCAGCGCTTCCGAAACGCTGCGCTCGCACTCCTCGAAATTCGCCATTTGAAGACGCCAAACCCGAGGAGCGGCATCGGTACGCCGTTGTTCAGCGTGACCGTTGGGGTTGTGGACATTCCAGTTCTCTCCTTTGACGGCATCGTGCAAGAACTCTGACAGCCGCGATTAACGGCTGGTTGGCTACATCAGTGCATCCCAATCAGCAAGGAGATCGCAATGCCAGACGTAGTGGTACTCATTGGAGCCGGTTCCATCGGCCAGGCGATCGCGCGACGCGTCAGCGCGGGAAAGCACGTTGTGCTTGCCGACCTGCGCCAGCCGAATGTCGTCGCGGCAGCGAAAGTCCTCAGCGAAGCGGGCTTCGAGGTCAGCAGCACGCTCGTGGACGTCTCTTCACGCGCCTCGGTGCACGCGCTCGTGGAAATGGCCACTGCGATCGGTCCTGTCATCGGCGTCATTCACGCGGCGGGTGTTTCACCGTCCCAAGCCTCGCCGGAGCCACACGCCACCGCGGAAGCGCATCGCAATTCCCTGCTCATCTACCTTCCAGGCCGTCATCACGCTCCGACTTAGTTCGTTAAGACTTGCTCCTTGTTTCCACCGCCGTCACGATGTCGTCGACACGACGCCTCGGCAGCCGCCGTTCGTAGCCCCAGATCCCGTCCAGCCACTCCGTCCCCGTGGTCTTTTCCTGACCTTCGGCGACCATGCGCAGCGCCTCTACGACGCCCGGCACGACAAATGTGTGGCCCTGCGCGTCGCGGCGCATCGTCCAGACCCAGTCCTGCATAGTGCCTAGGTCCGTGCGCGCCTGCGCCAGCATTGCGCCAAGAGCACGCAGGCGGTGCAGGACCGCAATTAGTCCGCACGTAGCAAAGAAGGAGTACGGCTCGAGCGAGTGCAGCCGCTCGCGGAATGATGCCTCGTCGCGATGAACAGTGACGCTACCCTCGCCCGGACGATTCGCGTCAGACACTATCGCGTGCGGCCGGAGGTCGACGAAACCGTTCACGGCCAACTGGAAGTTGCGCGACTCCTCGTTCGACAGGAGCTGCTGCAGCGAGTCGTCGTGGGTGACGATCGTGCCGAGCGGTGCGATCCAGTAACCGCTGCGGACGATCGGCGTGCGCTCGTCGTCCTCGACCACGATCGGGGACCCGAGCGACGGCACTGTGAAGACGGCGTCGAGCACGACCTTTATTACGGCGAGATGCGCCTCGTCGCGTGCGCCGAACTGGCCAGGATCAATGAGCGGCTTGAGCGCCAGGAGCTGTCCGGGTTTGTCGGCGCTGACGAGCGTGCGGAGATCTCGTGCGAGCGTCTCCATATCCCACGTCTCGACGTCGCGGAAGGTGAGCGCACGCGAGTTCTCAAGGAAGAACTTTTTCGCGTTAAACGATTCGTCTGGGTACTCCTCGATCGCCTCGACGTCGAACGTACGGAAGCGATGAAGGAGTATGAGCAGTCCGAGCGTGTGCAGCTCGGCCTGATGTTTGGCCGAGCCGAGGTCCTGCAGCGCGAGTGGCTCGACGCCGCTGAGTTGCGCATCAAGGAGGACGGGCTGGTAGAGGAAGTCGAAGACGGCGCGCGAGTTGTCGGTCTCGGTGTAGTAGCAGATCCCGTTTTCGAACCAAGGAAGGTTCGGGTCGTCGCCGAGGAGTCCGGTCGTGGCCAGCACATGTCCGAGCTCGGAGACTGAGGCCACTTTCATCACGCGATAGAGCGCGTCAGCGTTGGCTACGCTGAAGAAGCCGTTTTCGCCACTGCGGATAACCCACGAGGGAAGGAGTTCTTCCCCTTTTTTGAAGTGCAGCGGTTCGTTCTTCCCACCGTCGAAACGCAGCGTGGTCGGCCTGAAGACCTGCACAAACTGCTTGCGCTCGCGCGCGCCGCGGTAAATCTCGTGCGGTGCGTCGCGCAACGCCTTGATTATTTCCCCGTGCAGCGGGACGGGTGCCCGCATGCGCACTTCGTCAATGCCAATGGCTGCGGCGGTGACGAGCATAAGGATGCCGCGCTGGGCGTAGCTGCGGGTCAGATTCATGGCCTCGTGATGCTTGTTGAGCAGGAATTCGTCGCGCGCGGCGTGGGCGAAACCGAGGCGGAGCGTCGTTTCGCCATTTGGCGACTCGTCATACATCCCGCCTACGCCGGTGGTGTGCGCAACAAGCACGCGGGCGTCCCACGTCTCACGCACTGCCACTAGATCGTCAGCGAAGCTCTGCTCGAAGGTGTGCTTCATGTGGGCGGTGAAGTCGTCACCGAGGCCGAGCGCGGCGCCAACGATTCCGAGGCCGCCCGTCTGATACGCGAGGATGCTCGGCAGAGGAAAACCGAGAAGCACGGAGCGGAACGGCTTATCGCCGTAGTCGCGCAAGCGCACGCGCCGATCTTCGAGAAAGCTCGTGATCGGCTTCACGCCGCCCACGTAGTGGAGCAGGCTCTCTTCATCGCGCGCGACATCGGCGACTCTCAGGAACTCATCGACTGCCGCGGTGCGATGACGAAGGTCGGCATCGGTGACGATCTCGAGTCCGGGAATTGGCCGCAACTCGAACTTCGACACCGCAACATAGACGCCGCCAGGCGTGAGGAAGCCGTGCTCGAAGTGTCGCGGCGTGACGCCGGCACCCCAACGCGTTCGGATCATCCGCTTTAGCCGCGACTCGAACGCATGCACCTCGTCAACGCTACGCCCGGTGACGATCAGCACCGGCACATCGTCGGGCGAGGTCGGCGGTTCGATGCTCATCATCTCCTCGAGCATCTCGACCATCTGCAGCGCGGAGGAGCCGCCGACGGCACCGGTGCCACCAATGAAGACGTGGACGTCGCGGTAATACCGCCCGCTGCGCGCAGCCTCGATCAGGCGCGGCGCGAACCGGCTCTTCTTTGATCGCATCGCCGCGAGACTATCGCAAACGGGGCAAAAGCGCCGCGTCATCGGCAGCGAAGCTGCGTCTGGTGTGGCAGCTGCAGTGCGCGCACAACCTCGTCAGGGCCGGACGAGTTCGGCCCATTGATCCCGGAGAAAATCCGCTTTGGGCCGCGCCCCAGGATCAATAGCGAGACACGGCATGACAAGACTATCGACATTGAAGTCGAGGCCGGGATTCACGTCAGACGGCGGCGGCGGCGGGATGGTCTGCTGCCGCAGGATCACCTGCGTTTGGGCCGCCAACCGCTGGAGCGGCGATAAATGAGCGGCAGCCTCGATGGTGGGGTCCCGTTGGAGCCAACGTTGGCCAGTGAAGATCTCGTACAGAAGCACACCAATGGCAAAGACGTCGACGGTCCGCTTTAAGGCGCGGCCTTCGATCTGTTCGCGCGCCATGTATTCAGGCGTGCCGAAGTATTCGCCCAAACCTCGATTCTCGAACTCGGCCACGCCGAGGTCGATGATCTTCACGCTTCCGTGGTCGTCGATCATAACGTTTTCGGGCTTCAGGTCACGGTGGACCAGTTCTCGCACATGCATTGCGCTTACGCCGGCACAGAGTTCCGCGGCGACGCGCTCCGCCATCGCGCGCGGAAGCGGTCCGCGGCGGCGGCGCAGGATACTTCTCAGATTCTCTCCCTCGACGTACTCCATAATGCCGAACGTAAAACCGGCCTCCTCGGCCACCCGCTCGCTCTTACAGACGTGGGGGTGATGTACCTCGTGCCCCATCGCCACCTCATGCCGCAACCGCCCGATGTTTTCGGCACTCGGCTCCCGCGGAAATTTGAGCGCAACCCTCTTTCGGTCCCTTCTATCGTATGCCACGAACAGGATGCCCTCGCCACCGTCGGCAATCGGACGTTGAATCGTGTAGCTGCCGATCTCATTTCCCGGCAATAGCTCGTGCGCCCGCGTACTAGGTAACGGCATGACGATCTCCGGTCGACCGTCTGCTCGTCATCTGCCGGCGGTGATACTCGAGCGCGGCACTTTCGCCGATTGCGGCCGTGGTCACGAAGTCGTTGTTGCCTGGATAGTTTTTGGCCATCCGATGCGCAAGTTCGCCGAACAGCTCATTGATGTCCACGCCTTGAAGGTCGACGATCTCCCCCGCGTCGAACGGCGCGAGATCCACAGGTCTTGCCTGAACCTCGGTGTCAACGTACTGCTGGTAAAGCTGCCGATGGATCATCGAAAAGTCTTCACGCCTGACGTTCCACGCCAGAAGTTCCCATGCGGACGCGTCGACGTCCTGTTTCAGGGTGCCCAAGTGCGACCGCAGATCCGACACCAGCTTGTCCGCGATCTCCGGTTCTCCGAATTCTTTCAATGGCCTGATGTCGCGCGTTTTTCGCGCATCGGCCCGCGCCGCCCGGAGCCGATCGAACTCGTAGACCAGATAGGCTCGTAGCAGGAAGTGCGCGCCGCTCCGCTGCACGACCTGCTCCGGTGCGCCGCGGTACGCGATCTTCCACCCATGCACGAGAGAGACGAGGAACCTGTGAAAGTCACCGTTGAAGCCGAATAGGTACACAACGATGTCGGCATAGTGGTCGGCTACGTTGGCAACGTAATCCTCCAGTTGCTCCCCTTCGTACCCGAGCGCCTTCAATTTTTCGACCAACGGTTCGGTCGTGCGGAGAAAGAAGAGCTGGCCCGCAACCTCGTGCCAGAGATCCGGGACGATCAGTGGAAAGCCGAAGATTTGCGAGGTCGGCATACGCACGATCGGAGCCGTGCGGATGAAGCTGAAGATCGTCTTTACGGAGTCGTAGATCGTAGCGAAGCTCGGCGGATTGACCGGCTCGATGCGCCGGGCAAAGTCCTTCATTAACTGGTCGGCGAGGTAGAGGAACTTCTGCACACCGCCGCTGTAGGCGATGGATCGGTCGCTCTGGCCGAGGATCTCGTCGTACGAGCCGACCGTACGCTGGCGAAGAAGCAGTTCGCTGAACCTGTGCCAGTCGTTGAGTCGCGTCCATACCTGGCGGTACTGGTGCTCGGGATTCTCGATTTCGGCGGCGAGCAGGAGGAGGATCTTCAATAACCCATGGAAGCAAGCCATGACCGCGTCGCGAACGTCGCAACAGATGCTTGAGTCGCGTAGCGTCCCGGTAAGGAGGAACAGCGCGTTATCGATGGCGTAGCGCTGCTCGATCGGCAGCTTCGGCCCTTTCGCGAGCGCATCCATCGTGCCGTCGATGTCTTCGATAAGCTTCGTCGCGGCTTGGTCGCACCCGCAGTCGTCCTCGTGCAACACAGTTGGGCCGACGTCGATCACGCGGTCGAGACGTTTCTGTCTCTCGGCGAACTCGCGACCGTCGAAGAACATGAGGTGCGTCTCCACTTTGCGCACCACTGGCTTGTGTTCGTCCTCACCGAGCTTCCGCTGCTCGCGTAACCAGCCGCGTTGCGACTGGCCGCTCCTGATCATGAAGTCGGCCTTGCCGTCCAAGATGTCGATGACGTCGTCTTTGCTAAACAAGTCAAGTACGTCGTCATACCCGCCGGGCGCACCGCGGAGGAACGTGAGATGTCGTTCGCAATCGAATTCAGGTGGATCAGGTGGATCAGTCTCCCCGTAGCCGAAAACCGTGAGAATCCGTTGCAGGATGGGGAGAGACCTTCGCGCGCCCTCCGGTCCGGAGACGATCGTCAGACTGTGGACGGCCAGGATGAAGTCGATCAGCTCCTTGAACGTCGTGTCGTCAAAGTAGCCCTCGACCATGAGGTCGTTCCATCCCAGCCCTGCGTGGACGCGCGCACCGGCTGCGTTCGGACCGAGCAACGTCGTCAATTTCTTGACGACCTCCGCGCCGATGCCCGGGTAGGCGTACACGGCGCGTCGCAGCCGGAGATGGATCATGAAGCGGAACGGCCTCGGGCCAGCCGCGTCATCGGCAAGACCATCGTCGAAGGGCACGCTGAAAACCCAGTTCACCACGGATGCCTTCGAGCCGGCGCGCGGATACCGGAGCTCGAAGATACGTTTGAAGTTCGTCGTCTTGTAGATCGTGGCGACGTCGGCCTGGCCGAGAAGGAACACGAGCTCCGGCGGCCACAGCTCGCGTTCCGCGGGCCGTTTCCTCTCGGTCTGAGGGATTGCCAGTCGTTCTTCGTAGCCTTTCGCCGCAGCGCGGGAAACGGCGATCTCCGGACCAACGTCTCCTACTCCGACGGTCGCGTATGCCGTGGCAATACCGTACGTGCGCAAACGCAAATTCATACCATCACAAACCGGTTAAACCGGGCGTTGCCCACGCTTTGCACTCTATGTTGAGTTTTGCGCTGAGCGCGAAGAACATCAGTTTGTCGTGATGGTCAGACGGGAGAGATCTCAACGAGATCACCCAGAGCCTGCATCATCGCGTAACGCCAAGCTCGGCGTTCGCGTTCAGACACCGAAACTTTCAGTTCTTCATGGTCAGTATTCTGGCCTAAAGCGCGATCAAAGGAAAGATGGGCGTACGTCTTACACGGGACGAGCGGAAACCGTGAATGACCATCGCCAAAGTAGAGCGGTAGGCCGCGAAACGGATCACGATTGGTGTAATCCGCCATGTACATGAACCTGAGTTCCTGTGCTTCCATAACTTCCACTCCTTAGGTTTTGCCCGAAAACTCGGCATCATACGCTTCAACCCTCTGCCGTCAAGTGACGGTTACCCCCGAACATGGGGTAGGGGCTTGCCCGAAAACAGTGCAGAAACTAAGCCCTGCTGTCCGTTACCGCTGTGGCCGCCGTCACCGGTTGATGGTTGTGGGGATCGTAGGGGCAGATTGTAGCATCAAGTAGTTGACTATTTCAGCCTCCGGAGATTTAGCCATGGCGCGGCGCGAAAACCGCACCTTCTGTTATACGAGTCGCCCTCGCGCCCGCGGAATGTCGGGCGGCAAACATCCCGTCACGGTGCGAACTGTTCGCCCTCGATCACCGGCGATGGGCTGAGCGCGTTACGGAGGCTAAGGCAACCAACGCCGCGGCGCAGCGCCGCTGGCTGTGGCGGGAGGACTCGAACCTCCGACCACCGGATTAACAATCCGGCGCTCTACCAACTGAGCTACACCACAGAATTCGGCGCGAGGGGCGGCATGGTCGCTGACGCGAGGCCCGGTGTCAACGCTGAATATTGACGCTGGGAGGGCGGTTCACTAGACTCGCCAATCTTTTCTGAGGGCGACGTAGCCAAGTGGTAAGGCAGAGGTCTGCAAAACCTTTATCCGCCGGTTCGATTCCGGCCGTCGCCTCCATTCCTGTTCCTCCGCACTTCAATTTCGCGTCGACCGTCGTCTCGCACGGCTGGTATCTGCTCGCACCATTCCGCTGGGCGCGCGACGAACAGACGCTGCATCGGCCGGAGCTCCTCGGCGGGAAGGCGGTCGATCTTCGCATCTCGTTCGATGGCGGCGCGTTGCGCGTCGAAGGGGCGGACGACAGCGACGAACTTCGCCGCAAGCTCGGGCGCATGTTTCAGCTTCGCGTCGACACCAGCGAGTTCGTGAGCCTATCCCGCAACTCGCCGGCGCACGCGTGGGTGGAGTCGTCGGGATTCGGACGTCTCCTCTGCGGCGCGACGCTCTTCGAAGACGTCGTGAAGATCATCACCACCACCAACACGATGTGGCGGCAGACGATGCGCATGACGGAACTGATCGTCGAAAAGTGCGGACGGAAGACGAAGTCGGGACGCACGTTTCCGACGCCCGAAGACGTCGCGCAATTCTCCGCGGACGAACTGCAGGAAGACTGCCGCCTCGGGTATCGCGCGAAATCGATCCACTCGCTGGCCACCGGCATCGCGGACGGCTCCATCGACCTGACGGCGAGGAGCGATCCGTCGCAGAGTACTGAGGAGTTGTTCAAGAGCTATCGGGAGCTGCCGGGTATTGGGCCGTATGGCGCCGCGCATCTGCTGGCGATGGATGGGAGACACGACTTCATCGCCGTCGACACCGAGTTTCGCCGCTTCGTGCGCGAGCGCTACCACGGCGGACGCGCCGTCTCCGATCGCACGATGCTTCGCCGCTACGCGAAGTGGGGACGCTGGAAGTACCTCGCCTACTGGTCGGAACTGTGGGAATCGGTGGCTGCCGGGCTGGAGCCGAAGGGCGAATAGGATACGCCTCGCGGGGCCGCTTCGGAATATTGACCTTCGCCTCGGGAGTACTACACTGCCTCGGTATCTGGAACGAACCCTTGGACGACAAAATCAAGCAACTCCTGCAACAGCTCGGGACGGCGATCAACGATTCGATCTCGAGCTCCGAAGACGTCAACGAACACATTCAACGGATCCGCGACGAGGGCTACAACCTCTACGTCGTTCTCGATGCCACGATCGGCCTGAACCGCCTCGGCGACGAAGAAGAAACGCCGGCACCCGATCCTGCCGCGGGCATGCTCGTCAAGAGCGACAAGCAGGTGCAGTTCCGCATCGACGTGAACGACCTGGCGATGCTGCGCGCGATGGGCATCGATCCGACCCGAAAGGTGCGAGGCGCCCGCAGAGTGGAGCCGCTCGCGGCCACCAGTGACGACGAGTAGCCCCACGAATCTCCCGGCGAATCTCTATGACCTCGCGCAGCCGCGCCTGGAACAGGCGCTCGCTGCGATCGTTTCGCCGCCGTTCCGCGTGAAGCAGATCGAGGAGTGGATGTACGCCCGCGGCGTCGATGCGTTCGACGCGATGACGAACATCCCGAAGGAACTTCGCAGCGCGCTGGCAGAGCACTACACGCTGGCGTTTCCCGAGGTCGTGGAGCGAACGACGCCGGCGGCGGATGGGAGTCAGAAGTATCTCTTCACGCTGCGCGACGGCAATCGCATCGAGGCGGTCTACATGCCGATGGGCGACCGCACCAGCGTCTGCCTGTCGTCGCAGGCGGGATGCGCGGTGGGATGCACGTTCTGCGTGACCGGCTTTTTCGGCGCGGGGCGCAACCTGTCGCCGGTCGAAATGCTCGGCCAGTTCTTCACCATCCAGCACGAGCACAGCGTGCCGATGGAGTCGATGAACGTCGTCTTCATGGGCATGGGCGAGCCGCTGCTGAATTTCGAAAATCTCGTCACGACGCTCGATGTGCTCTACAAAAACATCGCGCCGAAACGGATCACGGTGTCAACCTCGGGCATCATCCCGGGCATCGAAGAGCTGGCGAAACTGCCGCGGCGTCCGAATCTGGCGGTATCGATCAACGCGCCGGACCGCCGCCGCCGCGAAGAGATCATGCCGATCACGAAGAAGTATCCGCTGGAGGAGCTGATCGCAGTTCTCAAAAAGTACCCGTCCGAAAAGGGACGCGAGATCACGATCGAGTACGTCCTGCTGGCCGGCTACAACGATTCGCATTCGGACGCGCTGGCGCTGGCGAAGTTGATCCACGGCCTGCGCGCGAAAGTGAACGCGATCCCGTTCAACGAGGATCCGAATCTTCCGGCCTGGATGAAGCGTCCGAAGGAAGGTTCGATCGACCGATTCGTCGACACGCTCGTCCGCAACGGCGTCCACGTGACGGTGCGGCGCTCGAAGGGGCGCGACATCGCCGCGGCATGCGGACAGTTGCGCGGCAAGTCGGTGGCGAAGAGCCGAGCGACTCGCGGTTGATCTTCTCAAGCGTCCCGAGCCTCACCAGCACAGACAAGAGTGTCTGTGCCACACCGGCTCTGCCGGTAGGTGCAAGTAAGCAGGATTCATGTGGCACAGACACTCTTGTCTGTGCTTTGGCAAGGTGCAGCGGCTGGTGTTTCACGCCAGCGCGAACGTGCGCAGCGGCGTGTGGATCGCGCCTTTCGGATTCAGCTCGCTGGAGAAAAGCGTCACGGCATCGACCGCGAACGGATCCGATTTGAAATCGCGCAGGGCGCCGTTGAAGATCTCGATGCAGGCCGGCGGCCATTGATCGCGGATGCGGAAGAGCGTGAGGTGCGCGCGAAAGTCGCCGCGGTCGAGCGTCACCCCCGCGGCTTTGACGCCGCTGCGCACGCCCTCAGCGACCGCGCGAAACTTCTCCTCCGGCCCTGCGCCGACCCATCCCACCCGGGCGTGGCGCGCGTTCGGGAAAAATCCGCTGCCGCGCAGGTGTCCCTCGAAACGCGGAACATTCGCCAAGCTTTCCTCCACGCACTTGGCGAGCGTTGGCAGAAGCGACTCCGGTTGCTCGCCGAGGAAGGCGAAGGTGAGGTGTTGCGTCTCGGGGCGCACCCACGACGCCGGCGGCAGCCGCGACTTGACCGTGGAGACGCGGTCGCTGATCGCGCGGAGCTCCTGCTCCGGAAAGGAGATGGCGATGAAGAGGCGCATGAATGGTTGGACGGCGGACGAATTGTAATCGTCAATCCGCCTGGCCGGCCAGAAACTCGGGAGTGAAGATGCGCGCGATCTCTTCCTCGCTCAGGAGCTTTTTCTCGCGCAGCAGGGTCGGGATGGGTGTGCCGCTCTTCGCCGACTCCTTCGCGATCTCCGCCGCTTTCGCGTAGCCGATGATCGGATTCAGCGCGGTTGCCAGCGACGGAGAGCTGATGTAGTACGCCTCGCATTGCGCGCGGTCGGCCTCGATTCCGGCGATGCACTTGGCGACGAAGACCGGCAGGTAATTCTTCAGGATCTCGATCGAGAAGAGGATCTCGAACGCCATCAGCGGCATCATCACGTTCAGTTCGAGCTGGCCCGCCTGCACCGCGAACGCGACGGCGGTATCTGCGCCGATGATGTGGAAGCACACCTGATTCATGCACTCCAGCATCGACGGATTCACCTTGCCGGGCATGATCGACGAGCCAGGCTGCACGGCCGGCAGGATGATCTCCGCGAGTCCGGTTTGCGGTCCCGATGCGAGCAGCCGCAGATCGTTGGTGATGCGCGTCAACTCGAGCGCGAGATTGCGCAGCGCTCCGGAAACAGCGGCGACCGGAAGCTGCGATTGCATCGCCTCGCGAAGATCGCCGCTGGCGATGAGATCCAGGCCGGTCATCTCGTTGAGATGCGCGATCACCGCATGCCGGTAGCCGCGCGGCGCGTTCATGCCTGTGCCCGCGGCGGTGCCGCCGATGCCGAGCTCGCGCAATTCCGTAGACGCGACGGCGAGCATGCGCGTGGCGCGTGCGACCGCCTCGGCGTACGCGTGGAACTCTTGCCCGAGCGTCACGGGGACCGCATCCTGCAGGTGCGTGCGGCCGGACTTGATCACGTCCGCGAAGGCGTCACCGCGATCGCCGAGAGTCATCGCCAGGCGATCGAGCTCCGGGAAAAGTTCATGCACCAGCAGCAGCGTAGCGATGCGGATCGCGGTCGGGAACACATCGTTCGTCGACTGCGCCATGTTGACGTGATCATTCGGATGGACCGGCTTGTACGTCCCGCGCTCGGGATTGGCGAGGTTGGCGATGACCTCGTTCACGTTCATGTTGAACGAGGTTCCTGCGCCGGCCTGGAAGACGTCGACCACGAACTGCGGCCGATACTTCTCAGCGTTATCCAATAACTCATCGCACGCGGCGACGATCGAATCCGCCAGTCCGCTATCGAGCGCATCGAGCTCCCGATTCGCCAGCGCGGCCGCCTTCTTCAGCAGGATGAACGAGCGGATGAAGACCGGATGTTCGCGCAGTCCGCTGATCGGATAGTTCTCGACCGCGCGCTGCGTCTGCGCGCCGTACAGCGCGTCATCAGGGACGCGGACTTCGCCGAGGGTGTCGCGTTCGGTGCGCATGGT
>Ga0157375_10000934_pt1 | contig 25339 bp, 23 predicted proteins | sample M35metaG_FD_115311 | JGI IMG/M metagenome (GOLD analysis project Ga0157375, IMG submission 115311) | Miscanthus rhizosphere microbial communities from Kellogg Biological Station, Michigan, USA - M3-5 metaG | ecosystem: Host-associated > Plants > Roots > Rhizosphere > Soil | place: USA: Michigan... | reverse complement strand
GAGGCGGTGCAACGTGAGATCACCGAGAGCGGTGAGGGCGGCGACGCCGGCGAGGGGGCCGGGCGGCTCGACATGGAGGAGTTGCGCGAGCAGATCCGCGAGGCGATGTTGGCCGGCGACGAGGACCGCATGCGCGACCTGGCGCGGCTGGCGATCGCCGCCTTCGGCAACGCCGAGGGCTCGGGCGTGGTCGGCGTCGACGTGCAGCGGATCCGCCGCACCCTGGGCCTGACGGCCGGAGCGCAGCCGCAGGGCGAGGGCGAGGCGGAGCGGCCGCCGATCGACCGCGACCAGCTCAACTCCTTCGAGCGCCACCTGCGGCGCGAGCTCGAGCGCGACCTGATCGAGCGCACCGAGACCCTGCCCCCCTCCCGCCCCCTGGCCGAGCTCGACCGCGCTCTGCCGACCAACCCGACCCAGGACCTCGCCGCCGTCCACCGCGCGGTCTCGCAGATGAAGCGACGGCTGGCGACCCTGGGCCACGAGCAGCGCGGCCACCGCAAGGCCTCGATGGTCGACGTGCGGCGGACGATGCGGGCCTCGCTGGAGACCGGCGGCGTGCCGCTGCGGCTCAAATACAAGCCGAAGCGCCCGCGGCGGCCGGAGATCTACGTCCTCTGCGACGTCTCCACCTCGGTCACCTCGGCCAGCGTCTTCTTCCTCTCGGTCCTGCACGCTCTGCACGACTCGTTCCGAAAACTGCGCAGCTTCGTCTTCATCGAGCGGATCTCCGAGGTCACCGACGTCTTCGAGCACGAGCGCGACTTCGCCGTGGTCGCCCAGCGGATCTCAAGCGAGGGCGGCGTCGCCGACGTCTCCGGCTACACCGACTACGGCCGCGTCTGGCTCGAGTTCCTGACCGAGATCTCCGACGAGCTCGACCCGCGCTCGACCGTGATCGTGCTCGGCGACGCCCGCACCAACGGGCGCGAGCCGCATGCCGAGATCTTCGCCCAGGTCGCCGAGCGCGCCGGCCGCCTCTTCTGGCTCAACCCCGAGCCGAAGCTCTACTGGAACTACGGCGACTCGGTGATGGCGGCCTACGAGCGCCACTGCGACGGGACCTTCGAGTGCTGGACCACCCGCCACCTGGAGAACTTCGTCAACGTCGTCGCCGGCGGCATCCCCGCGGCCGACTGAGCGGGCGCCCGGCCCCGCCCCCTCTCAGGACGGGGAGACGGCCGTCGGATCGGCTGTGACCGTGCGGGGCTGCTCGCTGGCCGAGACCTGCCACTGCTCGTTGACGAGCGCTCCCGGGGGCGGCGCCACCGGCCCGTCCAGCAGCGGATCGTCGGTCTCCCGCATCCAGCCCTCGAGCCGGGCCCGCAGCTCCGCGAGCTGCTCGGCGAAAGCGGGGTCGGCGGCGAGGTCGGCGCCCTCGGCGGGATCGAGGACGAGGTCGTAGAGCTGCTCGCGCGGCACCGTCCGCTTGCCCCAGCCGGCGGCGACCAGCAGGTCCTTGCTCTCGCTGTCGTCGCAGTTGGCGAGCACCGGGTAGCGGTAGTCGTCGAAGCGGCGGATGTACTTCCAGCGGTCGGTGCGGATCGCCCGCTGCGGCTCGTAGGCGGCGTGGAAGGTGACCTCGGCGAAGATCTCCTCGTGCAGGCTGGTGACCTCGCCCCGCACCAGCGGCATCAGCGAGCTCCCCTGCAGCCACTCCGGGGCCTCGACCCCGGCCAGCTCGCAGATCGTCGGGTAGACGTCGAGATGGCTGACCTGGGCGTCGAGGACCTTGCCGCCGGTGAAGCCGCTGGGGCCGCGGACGATCATCATCACCCCGATCCCACGATCGAAGAGCGTCGCCTTGGAGCCGGGGAAGGCGATCCCGTGGTCGGTCGTGCAGACGACCAGCGTGTTCTCGACCAGGCCGAAGTCGTGCAGCGCGTGGAGGACGGCGCCGATCCCCTGGTCGAGGGCGCGGGCGCTGGCCTTGAAGGCGGCCATGTCGCGGCGGGTGGCGACGACGTCGGGGAGGTTGGCCGGGGGCAGGGAGTAGAGCGTGTCGCGGACCGAGGTCGGGGCGAAGAAGTCGCGGTGGGTCTCGAAGAAGCCGACGGACATGAACCAGGGCCGCTCCGAGGATGCGTCGCGGAGCGCCTCGATCGTCAGCGGCGCCACGTCCTCGGCCCGGTTGGAGCCGACCGGGAGGACCTCGTCGTAGCCGATCACGCCGGGGTCGACGGAGATGTGCTGCTCGCCGATCAGGGTCGAGCGGTAGCCGGCCTCGCGCAGCGGATGGATCCAGTGCTGCTCGTAGTCGTTCAGCTGCCAGCCGCGATGGGCCAGCCCCAGCATCCCGTTGTTGTGGCAGTAGAGCCCGGTCAGCAGGCTGGCGCGGCTGCCCGAGCAGGTCGGGGCGGCGCAGAAGGCCTCGCGGAACAGCACCCCCTGGTCGGCGAGCAGCTGGATGTTCGGCGTCGGCACCTGGAAGCCGTAGGGCTGGACGTAGCGCCCGGTGTCGTGCGAGTGGATGTAGAGGATGTTCGGCGGCGATGCCAAAGGCGTGGTCTTCCCCTCCTGCGGGTAGACCCGGGAGACTAGCGAGTGCAACCTTTTGCTGGTTTTGTTGATTAACTTACTCAGCAAGAAAGCCGATGCCGCCCCAACGCTCCTATCTCGTCTGTGCCACGCCCCGCAGCGGCAGCACGCTGGTCTGCCACGCGCTGGCCGAAACCGGCGTCGCCGGCCGTCCCGAGGAGTACTTCGAGGCCCTCCGCCACTCCGGCCGCCCGCGCCGGCCTGAGGAGTACTTCGTCGGCGTCGAAGATCCCTCGATCCGCGACCACCTCGGCGAGCGGGCGGTCGGCAGCGAGCTGCAGCCGCGCTCGCCGCTCTGGAGCCGCGCCGCCTACGACCGCTACCTGGAATGGGCCTTCGAGGCCGGGACCACCGAGAACGGCGTCTTCGGGGCGAAGCTGATGTGGGGCTACTTCGGCGACTTCGTCAGCCTGCTGCGCAACGTGCCGGCCTACCGCGACCTGCCGCTGGCCGAGCTGCTGCCCAGCGTCTTCCCGGACCTGACCTTCGTCAGGGTGGTGCGGGCGAACAAGGTGCGGCAGGCGGTCTCGCTCTGGAAGGCGGTCCAGACCGCGACCTGGCGCGAGGACCAGGCCAACGCCAAGGCGGCCTCACTGGAGGACGACGAGGCGCCCCCCTACCGGACCTTCATCGAGGAGCACCGGCCGCAGCTGCGCTTCCACTACCGGGCGATCTCCCACCTGCTGGAGCAGCTGCTGATCGAGGAGGCCAGCTGGGACGCCTTCTTCGAGCACTCGGGGATCAAACCGCTGCTGGTGCTCTACGAGAACTTCGCCGCCGACTACGAGACCAGCACCCTGAACCTGCTCAGCCGCCTCGACCTCTCGCCCCCCGACGGGTTCGAGTTCGAGCCTCGGATGAAGCGGCAGTCCGACAACGTCAACGACGACTGGGTGAGGCGCTACAGCGAGCTGCGACTGGGCACCGGCTTCGACCTGGTGCCGGCGAAGACCTAGCTGCCTTTGGCCATTTCCTTGGTCGAGGTGCTGGCGTGCCAGGCCTCGGGGGCGGCGGTCAGCTCCTCGACGATCGGCGGCAGGTTGCCGGAGACGAGGTCGGCGAGGGTGACCTCCTCGAGGACCGAGCGCAGGCTGGCCCGCACCGCGACCCAGACCTCGCGCAGGCTCTTGGCGTTGCCCTCGTACTCGATCGCCTCCGGCGCCGTCGACTGGACGTCGGCGATCGGGCCCTCGACCGCGCGCACGACGTCGGCGATCGTCACCTCGTCGGCCGGGCGGGCCAGCCAGTAGCCGCCTTTGGCGCCACGGCGGGCGCGGACGATGCCGCTGTGCTTGAGCTCGAGCAGGATGTGCTCGAGGAACTGCAGCGGGATGTCCTGGGCGTCGGCGAGGCGTTCGCCCTTGATCGGGCCCTCCTCGGCCGCCGCCAGCTCGACCGCGGCCCGGACCGCGTAATCCGCCTTTGCTGAGACACGCATACGGCTAGTAAATCAGTCTGCCGGCAGCGTCTCGGCCAGCGACCGCGCTTGGTCTTCCTCTTGCCGGCGCCGGCACCGGCTTCGATCCCGACTTTTTTGACCCTTTTGGTCGAAAGCGCGCCGTGCGGCAGGATATCGACGATGTCCGTCTCGATTCGCGGCCTCGGCCACTGCTACGGCGAGCTGCGAACGATCGAGCGGCTCGACCTCGAGCTCTCCGAGCACGAGGTCGTCGGGCTCGTCGGACCCTCCGGCTGCGGCAAGTCGACGCTGCTGGAGCTGATCTGCGGGCTGCTCGAGCCGAGCGTCGGCAGCGTCGGGGTCGCCGGCGGCGAGAGCGCCGCCGCGCGCCTCGCCAACTGCGCCTACATGCCCCAGCGCGACCTGCTGCTGCCCTGGTACTCGGCGCTCGACAACGCCGCCCTGGCGCTGCGCAACCGCGGCCTCGGCAGGGACGAGGCGCGGGCGCGGGCCGGCGAGCTCTTCGAGCGCTTCGGCCTCGCCGGCTTCGAGGCGGCCGCGCCCGCCTCGCTCTCGGGCGGGATGCGCCAGCGGGTCGCCTTCCTGCGGACCCTGGTCGCCGGCAAGCCGCTGCTGGCCCTGGACGAGCCCTTCGCCGCGCTCGACGCGATCACCCGCGGCGAGATGCAGGAGTGGCTGGCGGCGGCGCTGCGGGCGGACCCCCGCGGCACCGTCCTCGTCACCCACGACGTCGAGGAGGCGCTCTACCTCTGCGACCGCGTCGTCGTCCTCTCCGCCCGCCCGGCCCGGATCGTCGCCGAGCTGCCGGGGCCGGAGCCGCGGGCTCCCGACCGCGACGCCGCGGTCACCGCGGGCGAGTTCGTCGCCGCCCGCGAGCGGGCGCTGCGATCGCTGCACGAGGGCTCGCGATGAGGCGCTGGCTGCTGCCGGCGCTGCTGCTCGCCGGCCTGGTCGGAGCCTGGCAGCTGGCCGCCTCCAGCGGCGCCCTCGCCGACCTGCTCGGGCTCGAATCGTTCCTCGTCCCCTCCCCCGCCGAAATCGCCGAATCGCTCTGGCAGAGCCGCTCGCTGCTGGCCGAAAACGCCTGGGTGACCCTGCGCGAGATCCTCCTCGGGCTCGGCTGCGCGCTCCTCGCCGGGGTCGCCTTCGCGGTGCTGATGCACCTCTCGGGGCTGATCCGCGACGCCGCCTACCCGCTGATCGTCGCCTCGCAGACGATCCCGATCGTCGTGATCGCGCCGATCCTCCTGGTCTGGCTCGGCTTCGGGATCGGCCCCAAGGTCGTCGTCGTGGCGCTGATCTGCTTCTTCCCGGTCACCGTCAACGTGCTCGACGGCCTCCGCTCCACCGACCCCGAGGCGATCAAGCTGATGCGCAGCCTCGACGCCTCGCGCTGGGGGGTCTTCCGCCGGGTCGAGGCGCCGACGGCGCTGCCGAGCTTCTTCACCGGCGCCAGGATCGCCGTCGTCCTCGCCCCGATCGGCGCCGTCTTCGGCGAGTGGGTCGGGGCCAGCGCCGGCCTCGGCCACCTGATCCTCACCGACAACGGCCAGCTCGAAGTCGCGCGCGAGTTCGCGGCGGTGCTCGTGCTCTCGCTTATGGCCCTGGCCCTGATCGGCCTGTTGGCGCTCGCCGAGCGGCGCGTCGTCACTTGGCGATAGAACACAGGGTGTGAAGCACTCCCGCATCCCGGCCCTGGCCGTCGCCGCAGCGCTGCTGGTCCTCGCGCTCGGCCTCGCCGCCTGCGGCGAGAAGTCCGAGGACGGCGGCAGCGAAGCGCAGCCGCTGAGCCTGACGCTCGACTTCTACCCCAACGCCGACCACGCCGGGATCTACACGGCGGCGAAGCTCGGCTACTTCGAGGAAGCCGGGCTCGACGTCTCCATCTCCACCCCCTCCGACCCGGCGGCGCCGCTGAAGCTGGTCGCCGCCGGCCAGTCGGACCTGGCGATCTCCTACGAGCCCGAGGTGGCGCTGGCCCGCGACAAGGGCCTCGACGTGGTCGCGATCGGGGCCCTCGTAAACCGGCCCCTGACCTCGCTGATCTGGCTCGGGAAGTCCAGCATCAAAGGCGTCCCCGACCTCAAGGGGAAGACCGTCGCCACCGCCGGCATCCCCTACCAGGACGCCTTTCTGAACACGATCCTCAGCCGCGCCCACGTCTCCCCGTCCACGGTCAAATCGGTCAACGTCGGCTTCGGCCTGCTGCCGGCGCTGCTCGGCGGCAGCGCCGAGGCGATGCTCGGCGGCTACAGCAACGTCGAGGGCGTCGACCTGCGCGAGCGCGGCAAAGACCCGGTCGTGACCCCGGTCGACCAGCTCGGGGTGCCGACCTACGACGAGCTCGTCCTGGTCGCCAGCCGCAAGGCGCTGGAAGCCGAACCGGAAAGGTTCCGCCTCTTCCTGGCCGCGCTCCAGCGCGGCACCGACGCCGCCGTCGAACAGCCCGGCGTCGCCACCGAAGCGGTGCTCGAAGCCAACCACGACCTCGATCCGAAGCTGACCGCGGCCGAGGTGAAGGCGACGCTGCCGCTGCTGGCGGCGCGCACCCAGGGCCAGCCCTACGGCTACATGGACCCGGCCGAGTGGAAGACCTTCGCCGGCTGGATGCGCGACAGCGGGCAGATCTCCTCGCTGCCGACGCCGGAAGAGCTGCTCAGCGACGACTACTTGCCGGGCGCCGAGATACCCGAATAGTTCAGTGTCCCCGCGGCCAGCAGGCGGCTGACCTCGGCCGCGGGCATCGCCGCGTGGAAGAGGTGCCCCTGGGCGTAGTCGCAGCCGAGCCGCCGCAGCTCCGCCAGCTGCACCTCGCTCTCGACCCCCTCGGCGATCACCTCGAGGGACAGCGCCCGGGCCATGCCGATGATCGCCTCGACGATCGCCGTGCGCTCCTGCTCGATGCCGAGCGCGTCGACGAAGGAGCGGTCGATCTTGAGCGCGTGGAAGGGGAAGCGGTTGAGGTAGGCGAGCGAGGAGTAGCCGGTGCCGAAGTCGTCGAGCACGAGCCGCACGCCGAGCTCGTTCAGCGCCTCCAGCGAGGCGATCGCGGTCGCCGACTCCTCGACCAGGACACTCTCGGTGATCTCCAGCCGCAGGTGGATCGGGTCGATCCCGGTGCGGGCGATGATCTCCGCCACGGTCGCCGGCAGGTCGCGGTGGGCGACCTGCCTGGCGGAGAGGTTGACGGCGACGTCGAAGGGGCGTTCGTCGGGGCGCTGCTCGTGCCAGTCGAGGATCTGGCGGCAGGCGCGCTCCTGGACCCAGCGCCCGATCGGCTCGATCAGGCCGCTGTCCTCGGCGATCGGGACGAACTCGCCCGGGTCCAGCAGGCCGCGCTCGGGGTGCTGCCAGCGGACCAGGGCCTCGAGGCCGCTGATCTCGCCGGAGCGGAGGCTGACGACCGGCTGGTAGTGGAGGGCCAGCTCGTCGCGGTCGAGCGCGTGGCGCAGCTCCCGTTCGACCTCGAGCCGGCGCATCGCGCTGGCCCGCATCGCGGCGTCGAAGAGCACGCAGCGGGCGCGGCCGCCTTCCTTGGCCCGGTACATCGCCGCGTCAGCGTCGCGGATCAGCAGCTCGGCGCTGGCGCCGCGGGCGCCGGCGGGCCGGGCGACGGCGATGCCGATGCTGGCGGTGACGAAGTGCTCGACGCCGTCGATCGCGAAGGGCTGGGCGAAGGCGGCGGCGACGCGGTCGGCGATCGCCAGGGCCTCCTCTTCGTCGGCCAGGCGGTCGATCAGGATCCCGAACTCGTCGCCGCCGAAGCGGGCGACGATGTCGCCGGGCCGCAGGTGGGCGCGGAGCCGCGGCGCCACCGCCCGCAGCAGCGCGTCGCCGGCGTGGTGGCCGAGGCTGTCGTTGATCAGCTTGAAGTGGTCGAGGTCGAGGAAGAGGATCCCGATCGGCGAGCCCGAGGCCGCGGCCCGCCGCAGGGAGTCGTTGAGGGCGTCGATGAAGCTGAGCCGGTTGGGCAGGCCGGTCAGCGAGTCGTGGAGGACGCGGTGGCGCAGCGCCTGGTCGGCGGCGTGGCGCTCGGTCGCGTCGGCGAGGACGTTGGCCGCCGCCTGCACGAAGGGCACGTCCTTGGGGCCGAAGCGCTGGGGGTCGGTGGCGTGGACGTCGAGCACGCCGAAGGGCTGATCCTTGCCGTCGATCGGGACCGCGAGGCTGCTGGCGGCACCGAAGACGCGCAGCACCGGCGGCATCGTGAAGCGGGTCTCGCCCGACCAGTCCTCGACGATCGCCTCGGTGCCCGCCTCGAGCGCGGCCCCGGCGTGGGAGTCGCGGGCGGCGGAGACGCGGCGGCCGGCGCCGACCACGTCGTCCTCGAGGCCGGCGCGGAGGTTGAGCCGGCGGCCGTCGCGGCTGAGCTCCCAGATGCAGGCGCTGTGGACGCCCTCGATCTCGCCGATCAGCTCGGTCGCGGCGCGCATCAGCGACTCGGGGTCGCTGTCCTGGAGCGCCCGTTCGCCCAGCTTCGCGACCACCGCCTGCTGCTCGAGGGCGCGCTGCAGCTCGACCTCGGTCTGTTTGCGCTCGGTGATGTCGTAGAGGACGCCGTGCCAGACCGGGACCCCGTTCTCGTCGGCCTCGAGGACCGCCTCGTCGAGCATCCAGACGACCTCGCCGCCGCGGGTGCGCATCCGATACTCGACCGGCCGCGTGTTGCGGTCGCCGACGAAGTTTTCGCTTTCGTTGGCCAGCGCCCGCTCGCGGTCGTCGGGGTGCAGCAGGTGCGCCCAGAGACCGGCGTCGGACTTGAACTCCTCGGCGGTGTAGCCGAGGATCTCCTCGACCTGGGGGCTGACGTAGTGCCAGCGGCCGTGCTCGCCGATCTCGGAGCTGTAGACGATCACCGGCAGCTGCTCGACCAGACGGCGGTAGTCCTGCCCGCCCGCGGTTATCTGGTCGAGAAATTCGCTGACCTCGTGCTCGGGCCAGTTCCTGTCCCCTTTCTCCGGCATCGCGTCGTTATCGACCCAACGTCCAGTCCCTTGACTGCACGTCCGTCCAGGCACGAAGTCGTGCAGGGGCCGGCGCCGCCGCTCAGGCGGCGATGCGCAGCGGCGGCCCCTGGGCGACACGGCGGTGCAGGCCGGCCAGGGTCAGCGATCCGGCGAGGCCGCGAAACGGCTCGTAGGGCGCGTAGAACTCCTCCACCTCGGCGACCGTGGCGCGGCGGCCGAGGCCGGCCAGACGGCCGACCAGCTTGATGTAGCCGAGGTCGCCGGCCGGCAGCGCGTCGAGGTCGCCGCGGCCGAACAGGGCCAGGCACTGGACCGTCCAGGGCCCGATCTGCGGCAGCGCCAGCAGGCGGCGGTCGTCCGCCGGCGAGTCGAGCCGGCAGCGGCCGCCGGCGACCAGGCGCGCCACCCGCCGCAGCGCCGCCGCCCGGCTCGGCGCCAGGTCCATCGCCGCCAGCTCGGCCGGGGCGCGGCCGGCGATGGTCGCCGCCGCCGGCACGTCGCGAAGGGCCTCGCGGCCCTCGCCCAGGCGCACCCCCCAGCGGCCGACGATGCGGCGCTCGATCCCGATCGCGCGCTCGGCCTCGATCAGCTGGCCGACCACGGCCGCCGCCAGGGCCTCCCAGGGCCAGACCCGCAGCCGCGGGCGGAAGCTCGGCAGGCGGCGGATCAGCGGGCCGAGCAGCGGGTCGCGACGGAAGCGGCGGTGGAACTCGCCGAGGTCGCAGTCGAGGCCGAGCACGAAGCGCATCCGCGCCGCCGCGAGCTCGAGCTCCGCCGCCCCGGCCGGCTCGATCCCGCCCGCGGCAAGCGCCGGCGGCCGCACGAGCAGCGCCGGGTCGACCGGCTCCGCTCGCAGCGCCACCCGCTCGGCGGCCGGCTGCCAGGCGCGCACCAGCACCGGCCGCCCCTCCGCCAGCAGCAGCCGGGTCGCCACGCCGACGCCGATCCGCAGGGTGCGGTCGTCGCTCCCCCGCGGCAGCCGGTAGGGCGCCGGGGGTCGCAGCTCGAGCTCGAGCGCCTTCACCTGCCGAGCAGGTGCACGTCAACCAGGAAGGAGCGGCTGGCGACCACGTCGCGGCGATCGCGGCGGCGCGAGGGGCGCCGGGGGGAGCGGCCCTTCGAGCCGACCGCGCTGACGGCCCGCACGGCGGCGACCGTCGCGGCCCCGGCCAGGACGCCGCCAGCGGCGGCGATGGCGGCGCTCCGGACCTCGGTGCGCAGCACGGGGGCGGGCGCTTCCTCGTAGGGCAGCGGCAGTGCCCGCACCGGCTCGGCGGCCTGCGGCTCGGCGTCTTCCTCGGCCACGATCTCACCGTCGATGTGGATCTCGCTCACCGCTTCGACTCTAGCGACGGCCCAGGTCGCGTCTCCAGCCCTTACCGCAAACTGCGGGCATTGACGAGAGTCCCGGGTGGGACTCGCCAAGCCTCCCCATCCGCTGCGCGGGCGGATCCCACCCGGGGACCCCTACAGCGCCCGCTCGTAGAGCCGGTACTTCTTGACGACGGTGCCGCCCATGCCCTCCATCGCCCGGTTCATCGGCTCGTTCGTCTCCAGGATCCAGCCCATCTCGCCGCCGACGATCCCGCCCGGCACCGCCGCCTCCTCGAGGTGGCGCAGATAGAGGCCGGCGGCGACGCCGCTGTGGCGGAACTCGCGTTTGACGCCCAGCGCCAGCACCCGGCACTGGTCGATCTTCCCCTTGCCGAGCAGGAACTTCGCCCAGCCGAAAGGCAGCAGCCGCCCGTTCAGCTTCGCCAGCACCTGGTTGATGTCCGGCAGGGTCAGGGCGGCGCCGACGACCTCGCCGTCCTTTTCGGCCATGTAGGCCCAGTTCTCGTCGATCACCTGCTTCAGGTTCTTGGCCTGGAACTCGACCTCGGCGTCGGTGATCGGGACGAAGCCCCAGTTCGAGCCCCAGGCCTCGTTGTAGACGTCGGTGAAGCGCCGCACCTCCGATGCCATTTCGCGCTTGCGGAGGTTGCGGATCACGATCCCTTCGTCCTCCAGCCCCTTCTTGGCGGCGGCGTGGATCGAGGGGTCGAAGCTCTCCCCCTGCTTGAGGCTGCCGAACTGCAGCTCCCACATCAGCACGTCCATCGCCTTGGCGAAGCCCTCGGCCTCGATCAGGCCGCCGTAGAAGGGCGGATGCCAGGGCTCGAGGATCATCGGCCGCCGCTCGAAGCCCTCGATCAGGATCCCGATCTCCTCGTTGGTGGTGAAGTCCATCGGGCCGAGGATCCGCCCGCGGCCCTTGGCCGCCGCCCACTCCGTCGCCGCGCCCAGCAGGGCCGCCGCGACCTCGGGGTCGTCGGCGCTCTCGAAGAAGCCGAACATCGCGTCGTTGCCGCCCTGGAACTCGTCCCAGCGGCCGTCGACCTGGGCCGTGATCCGGCCCACCGGCTCGCCGTCGCGCTCGGCCAGGAAGTACTCCGCCTCGGCGTGCTCGAAGTAGGGGTTCCGCTTGCGGTCGAGGAACTGCATCCGCTCGAAGATCAGGGGGGCGACCCACTGCGGGCTGTCGCGGTGCAGACGGAAGGGCAGCTTGACGAAGCGCTTGAGCTCGCGGCGGGTCCGCACCGGCCGTATCGACACGCTTGCCATGGGGGCCGCAACCTACACTGGTTGACGATGAGCGAGACCGCGAAGGCCCCGGTCGACATCTTCGAGAAGGCCCGCAGCCACGACCGGCTCGAGCAGCTCGAAGCGGCCAAGGAGCACGACCTCCTCCCCTACTTCCGCCTGCTCACCTCGCAGGCCGGCCCGGTGGTCGAGATGGAGGGACGGGAGACGATCATGCTCGGCTCCAACAACTACCTCGGCCTGACCGGCGACGAGCGGGTCAAGGCCGGGGCGCGCGAGGCGCTGGAGACCTTCGGCACCGGCGTCACCGGCTCGCGCCTGCTGAACGGGACGACGCCGCTGCACCTCGACCTCGAGCGCGAGCTGGCGGAGTGGATGCGGACCGAGGACGCGATCGTCTTCACCACCGGCTACCAGGCGAACGTCGGCTGCATCGGCACCATCCTCGGCCCCGGCGACACGGTGATCTGCGACTCCGGCGACCACGCCTCGATCCTCGACGGCTGCCGCCTCTCCGGCGCCAAGCTGCGGCCCTTCCGCCACAACCGCATGGACAAGCTGGAGAAGATGCTCCAGCGCGCGGCGGAGGACGGCGGCGGCGTGCTGGTGATCGTCGACGGCGTCTTCTCGATGGAGGGCGACGTCTGCGACCTGCCGCGGATCGTCGAGCTCTGCAAGGGCTACGGGGCGCGCCTGATGGTCGACGAGGCGCACGGGGCGGGCGTGCTCGGCCCCCGCGGCGCCGGCGCCAGCGAGCTCTTCGGCCTCGAGGACGAGGTCGACCTGCGGATGGGCACCTTCTCCAAGAGCCTCGCCTCCTGCGGCGGCTTCATCGCCGGCCCCGCCGACGTGATCGAGTACCTGCGGGTCTCGTCCCGCTCCTTCATCTTCAGCGCCTCGGCGGTCCCGGCCGCGGTCGGGGCGGCGCTGGCGGCGCTGCGGGTGATCCGCAGCGACGGGCCGGAGCTGTTCGAGCGCCTGCTGGCCAACGCCGAGTACCTGCGCGAGGGCCTGCGGCACCTGGGCCTGAAGGTGATCGAGCCGGGGACGCTGCCCGACGGCACCGTCGCGACGACGCCGGTGGTGCCGGTGATGGTCGGCGACGACTGGCAGGCGGTGCTGCTCTGGAAGGCGCTGTTCGACGCCGGCGTCTACACCAACGTCGCGATCCACCCGGCCGTGCCGCCGGGTGGGGCGCTGCTGCGGACGAGCCTGATGGCGACGCACCGGCGCGAGCATCTCGACGGCGCCCTCGGCACGATCGCCAGGGTCGTCGACGGCTTCCCCGAGCTGCCGCGCTCGTAACCGACGGGTAACGGTTTCTTGACATCCCCCCGTCGGGGTAGTTTCAGGCTCGACCAGACGGGGACCAGACCGAGTTAGGTCCGAAATTGTTGCTCTTAGCGACCGGACTGGACCGCGGTCCCGTCCTCCCGGGTTGACTACCCCCACCCTCGCGACATAGCTTGGCCTTCTCGCCGACACCCCGGGCGGGGTGGACGATTCAGAGACTTGGTCCGGCCCGGACCGCCGCGCTTTTCAAGCCGGCGGGCTCGGTCGGAGGCGAGATACCCAGTTAACCGATTCCTTGAAGGGAGGAGTCCAGTGGACGCTGCCTCAACGGCACCCGCAACGACGATCGCATCTCCGGTGGAGGCCCCGCAGCACATGCGAGCCCTCGAACGAGCCAACCTGGTCCGGCTGGCACGCGCCGAGCTGAAGCGCGCGATAGCGCGGGGTGACGCCGAGGCGTCCGAGGTGGTTCGGGACTGCCCCTGGGAGACCGAGAGCATGACCATCGCCGAGCTGCTGACCAGCCAGCGCCGCTGGGGTCGGACCCGCGCTCGCAAGTTCCTCCTGCCGCTCTCGCTGAACGAGAACAAGCAGCTGGGGACGCTCACCTCGCGCCAGCGGCGCCTGCTCGCCACCGAGCTCTCCGCCCGCGGCAGCGACAGCGGCCGCGAAGCCCTGACCGTCTAGCCGGCGCTCAGCCGCGCATTCCGCCGACCCGGAAGCTGAGGCCTCCGGAAGCGCGCTGGAATGCGCGGCGAGCAAGGAAGAAGGCGACCACGAAGACCACGGCGCCGATCGCCAGCGCCACCGCCAGAACCTGGTCGGTGAGGTAGAAGACGCCGCCGGTGGTCAGCACGAAGGCGGCGCCGGCCAGCAGCGTGGTGTGCGAGCGGTAGCCGGCGAAGTGCTCGCGGATCGCGACCTCGAGCCCGCCGAGCCCGGCGCAGGCGACGCCGATCCCGATCGCCGTCGGATCGCCGCCGACGACCCCGATCAGGAGCGCGACGATGCCGGCGAGGATCACCAGCTCGCCCAGCGGGAAGTTCCCCCAGGGCGCGGGCGGGCGGGCGTCGGGGGCGCCGACCCGCCTGGCCGGAGCGACCGCCGGCGCGGCCGCCTGCTTCGGCGCCTGCGGCGCCCGTTTAGCTCGCTTGCGCCTGTCCTTCTTGCTCAACGGCCGTAAGCCGCCCGGCTAACGGGCATCCGGACGAGACCTTTACCCGCCACCAGCCCATCAGCAGGCCGATCGGACCGAGGTGGGGGCGCGAGTGCCAGTGGCCGCAGCCCGGCTCGCCGACGTCCTGGCGGCTCACCCGCACCCACTTGAAGTCCGCCGGTGAGGCCAGCATCCGGCGCACCAGCTCGCGGTTGCGGGTCTCGACCCGAGCCCGCTCGCGCAGCCTCAGGCGCGCCTCGGCGACGCGATCGGCGAGCCCGTCGCGGATCCGCTCCAGCTGGCCGAGATCGAGCATCCGCGGCTCCGCCGCGACCGCCGCGACCCGGTGGCCCAGCTCGACCCGGCCGAAGGCCTCGCCGAAGAGGCCGGCGAGCTCACGCTCCAGGCGGCCGATCTGGCGCCGCAGCTCGGCGCGGGCGAGCCGCTCGTCGACCTCGACGCGAATCTCCATGCGGCTGTCTCTTGCGAGCAGATCGGGCATCGGCCTCTACCGAGTGTAGATCACGCCAGCGTCGTCGCGGCCATCCAGAGGGCCTCGTCGACGGCGATCTGGGGGACGCCCTTGACCTGGATCGCGACGAGGGCGAGGCGGCGGCTGTCCTCGCTCACCCCGTGGTCCTCGCCGCCGGCGCCGAAGAGGAGGCTGACCGGGCGCTCCTCGTCGGCGACGACCAGCGTCCCCAGCGCCAGCTCGCCCGGGCGCCCGGGCAGCGACTCGCCGGGGGCGGAGTCGCGGATGCAGAGCCCACCCTCGAGCCGATCGGCGTCGAAGGCGCGCAGAGCGACACCGGTCTCGGCGATCGCCACCGTGATCGCGTCGGCGGGCATTCCCCGGCTCTTGAACTCGCCGTCGTGGAGGCGGTCGAGGGCCAGCTGCTCGACCGGCGTCCGGGTGCGGTCCGGGTCGAGGCCGATCTGCCGGTAGAAGACCCGGTAGGCCCAGGGGATCGGCCGTTCCCGCAGATGGATGGCCTGGGCGCCGTAGAAGCGGTCGGCGAGCCCGCGCAGGCGCTGGCGGACGAACTCCGGGCTGCGCCCGGGGCGGGCCTCGACCTCGACCCAGGCGATGCCGAGGCCGGGAAACTCGGCACTCAGGTGCGGCGCGACCCAACCCTGCCGCGGCGCCCGCTCCCCCGCCCCGCCGGGCTCCGCGCCCGCGCCCTTCACCGGCTCCGCTCCGCCGCGCGGGTGGCGGCGAGCAGGCGCTCGACGCGCGCCCGCAGCCCGGCGGCGGTGAGGTCGCCGCCGCTGGCGCTCTCCAGCGTCCCCCCCGGGTAGACGTAGGCGAAGGTGGGGCAGCCGCCGACCTTGTAGAGGCTGGCCACGGCGCCGTCGCGGTCGTAGCCGACGGGCATGGTCCAGCCGTGTTCGCGGACCAGGTCGCGGACGGTGTCGCGGCCGTCGCGCACGTCGAGCGAGAGGAAGTTCACCCGCCCACGGTAACGCCGGTAGACCGCCTCGACGACGTCCTGCTGCTGGGCGCAGTCGCCCCCCTTGGTGAACCAGAACGAGATCACCAGCGGCCGCCCGAAGAGATCGCAGACGCGGATCGCCCCGGCGGCGTCGATCCCGCAGGCGGGGGTGCGGCGGGCGTCGGCGGGGCAGGGGACCGCGGCGCTTTCGCAGTCGTCCTGGGCGACGTTGGCGTCGCCTTCGAGCTGGCCGGCCGCGGCCGGGACGGCGAACTCCGGCAGCGGCCAGTGCGGCGGCTGCCGGTCCAGCCCCAGGGTGTCCTCGCCGCCGCTGCCGATCGTCTGGACCGCGGCGACGACGATCACGGCGAGGAAGATCAGGCCGACGGCGATCGAGTAGCGGTCCCTCATCGGCGCCCCTCGACCCAGGCCAGGGCTGCGGGGAGGACCAGGGTGACGCCGAGCAGGGCGACGGCGAGGTCGATCACGGTGACGATGCCGAAGTCCCGCAGCATCTGGATGTCGCTGGCGAGGAGGACGGCGAAGCCGGCGATCGCGGTCAGCGCCGAGGCGAGGACGGCGGCGCCGGTGCGCGAGTAGGCGGCCTCGAAGGCCAGCTCGACGCCGCCCCCGGCCCGGCGCTCCTCCTCGAAGCGGCCGCTGAGGATGACCGAGAACTCGGTCGCGATCGCGATCGTCAGCGCCCCCAGCGCGGCCGACATCGGGTTCAGCGGGATACCGGTCAGCCAGAGGATCAGCGAGGCCCAGCCGGTGGCCAGCGCCGTCGGCACCAGCGGCAGCAGCGCCCGTGACCAGGAGCGGTAGACGGCGAGCAGGACGAGGGCGACGGCGAGCAGTCCGGCAAGGGTAAGCCAGTAGCGGCTCGCCGTCAGGTCGGTGGCCGCTTCGGCGGCGATCACCGGCAGGCCGGCCAGCTGCACCTCGACCCCCGCCGGCGGGCCGCCGGGGGAGCCGGGCTCGCCGATCGCGGCCCGGACCCGGTCGATCAGCCGCTGCTGGTCGGCCAGCGACTGGGCGCGGATGCCGAAGGAGAGCAGGGCACGGTGGCCCAGCTCGCCGCTGCGCGGATCGAGCGGGGCGACCTGGCGCAGGACGTAGGGCGAGAGCGCGGCCAGCGTTTCCGCGATCCCGCCGGCGGTCGGCTTGGCGCCGCCACGGACCAGAAAGTCGGAGAGGGCCGGGCCGGGACAGACCTCGGCTTCGAGGCAGCTCGGGTTTTCGCCCCGGTACCCGTTCTCCCGCAGCACCCGCTGCTTGAAGGCGGCCATCCACGCGATCGTCGCCGGGTCGGCGAGGTCGGGCGCCTCGACGCTGACCTCGAGCTGGCCGGAGACCCCGGTCGCGTCCTCCAGCTCGCCCAGGTCGCGCACCGCCGGCAGGCTCTGGGGGGCCAGCTGGCGGACGTCGGAGACGGTCTCGATCCGGGTCCCGACGCCCCAGCCGACCAGGGCCAGAGCGAGAGCGACCCCGAGCACGCGGACGGGGTGCTCGAGGGCCGCCCAGAGGGCCCAGTCGCGGAGCCAGGCGATCGCGTCGGTAACGGCGACGCGGGCGCGCCCCGGCGGGCGGACGTCCGCACCGGCCTCGCGGCGGAGACCGAGGGCCGCGAAACCGGCGGTCAGGGCCAGGAGGAAAGCCACGAGGACGCCGATCAGGAGCAGCAGGCCGAAGCTGCGGACCATCGGGGTCGGCGACAGCTGGAGGGCGAGGAAGCCGGCCATGGTGGCGAGGGCCGCGGTGGCGATCGTGGGGCCGGCCCGGGTCGCCGCCGTGCGGGCGGCGTCGGCGCCGCGCTCGCCCCGCTCCACCGCCTCGTCGTAGCGGGCCTGGAGCTGGATCGCGTAATCGACGGCGAGGCCGATCAGGATCGGGGCCGCGGCGATCGAGGCCATCGTCAGCTCGCCGCCGAAGAGGCCGAGCAGGCCGAAGGCGATCGCGGTCGCCGCCAGGGCGATCGCCAGCGGCAGCAGCCGCGGCCGCGAGCGGAAGACCGCGAGCAGGGTCAGCGCCATCATCGCCAGGGCCACCGCGAAGAGGACCAGCAGGGCGTCCTTCAGCGCCCGTTCGAGGCCGTCGACCAGGACCGGGGCGCCGGAGACGACGTAGCTGCCCCCCTGCAGCTCGAAGCACGGCGCCGGCTTGCCTTCCTCGGCGCAGGCCCGGCGCGGCGTCGTGTCGTGCACGGCCGCTTCGATCAGCCCGATCGCCCGCCGGCGCTCGGCCGCCCCGAGGTCGGGCTTCAGCCGCACCACGATCTGAGCCGAGTGGCTGTTCGGGAACAGATAGGCGAGCCGCGACTTCGGGGTGCCGCGGGCGCGGCTGAGGTCGAAGACCACGGTGGCGACGAAATCGGGGTTGTCCAGGGTCGGCGCCGAGGTGATGCCGTAGCGGGTGGCGATCTCCAGCAGCAGCTCCCGCAGCCGCTCCGGCGGGACGCGCTGGGCCAGCCGCCGCAGCTGGCGGTCGATCTGAACCACGGCCTCGTTGAGGAAGGTGGCCGGCCCGGCGACGAACTCGACCGGATCGAGCCGGGCCAGCTCGGCGCAGGGGCCGGGGATCGGCTTGGCGCCCCGCGGGACCTTGCCCGAGAGGCAGCCCTCCAGCCGCAGCAGCCGGAAGACGTTCGAGGTGAGGATCAGCTGCTGCAGGTCGCCGCGGGCGAGGACCACCACCGGTTCTTCGCCGAAGGCCGCCTGCACCTGCTGGGTCGCCCGGTAGGTGGCCGTATCGGTGTCGACCAGGGTGTCGGCGCCGCCGCCGGCGGCGATCCTGGTGGCGCCGAAGCCGGCGACCAGCGCCAGCGCGACGGCGGCGATCAGCAGCGGCCGGGCGTGACCTGCCGCCCAGGCCGCGATGCGGCCCAACCACCGCCCAGCGGCCAACTCAGTCCATCGAGAGCGGGCCGCTGACGTCCGCGTTGAGGAACTGGTTTACGAACGGGTTGCTCGAGTCGAACAGCTCTTCTTTGGGGCCGGACTCGACGATCTTGCCGCTCCAGAGCACGGCGATGAAGTCGGCGATGCGGCGCGCCGTCCCGAGGTCGTGGCTGATCACCAGGTAGCAGCCGCCGTTCTCGGCGTGAACCTCGCGGATCAGCTCGCAGAGCAGTGCCGTGCGGACCGGGTCGAGGCCGGAGTCGGGCTCGTCGAACATCACGATCGCCGGTTCCAGCACCAGCGCCCGGGCGAAGCCGGCGCGCTTGCGCATCCCGCCCGAGAGCTCGTTCGGCATCTTGTAGGTGGCCTCGGTGAGGCCGACCTCGCGCAGGCGGCGGTTGACGATCTCGCCGATCTCCTCCTCGCTTTTGTCGGTGTGCTGACGCAGCGGGAAGCAGGTGTTGTCGTAGATGTTCATCGAGCCGAAGAGGGCGCCGTCCTGGAACAGGAGGCCGAACTTTTTGCGCACGTCGAAGAGTTCGTCGTCGGTCATGTTGGGGATCGATTCCCCGTGCACGAGGACGTCGCCGGAGTCCGGGTAGAGCAGGCCGACGATGTGCTTGATCAGCACGCTCTTGCCGGTCCCGGAGGGGCCGAGCACCATCGAGACCTGATCCTCGGGGAGGCCGAGGTTGAGGCCGTTGAGGATGCGGGCGCGGCCGAACTGTTTGACCAGGTCGATGATCTCGATCGCGTCCTCGCCGCCGTGGTCGCGCTTGCGGCCGGTGTGGAAGCGGTAGGGATCGTGCTCGCGCGGGTCGACGCCGGGGATGACGAAGTCGCGGCCCATCACCGAGCCGTCCTCGCTGACGTAGGGCCCTTCCGCCGTGGCGCTCTCGGGATGACCCGGCTCGACGCCCGCCATGGGGTCGATCGGCTCGGCCAGCTCGGCGCTGGTCTCCGCCTCGGGCTCGAACTGCTCGCCCTCGGTCTCGTTGATGCGCTCCTGCTCGTCCATGGACAAGTTCAGCCTCCTATCGGCGCCCTCGGGTTGGCCCCCCAGAAGACAAGGGTCCCAAGCATCCCGATGATGTGGACTAAGACGATGTTGAGGACCATCGACTTCGCGGTCGCGGTCCCCACCCCCACCGGCCCTCCGGAGGCCGTGTAGCCGTAGTAACAGCCGACGAGCACGATGGCCGTGGCCATCACCATGCCCTTGATCAAGCTGAAGATCAGGTCGGGAGGGTTCTGGAACATCCAGAAGATCAGGAAGTAGCCGCCGGAGGAGACGTCGCCGATCTGCTTGACGACCGCGAGGTAGCTGGCCAGGTACATGATCCCGATCCCGACCAGGTACATGAAGGGGAAGGAGATCCAGGCGGCGAGCAGGCGGGTGGCGCAGAGGAAGGTGACGGGCGGCACGCCCATCACCTCGAGCGCGTCGATCTCGTCGGAGATCCGCATCGCCCCGAGCTCGGCGACGATCCCGGTCCCGACCTTGGCCGCCAGCATGTAGCCGAAGGCGTAGGGCATGATCTCGCGCAGGTCGCACCAGGCCGAGAAGACGCCGGCGTAGGCGGGCGCGCCCTGGGCCCGCAGCAGGTAGGCGCCCTCGATCCCGCACTGGAGGCCGAGGGTGAAGACGAGGCCCCAGATGATCAGGGCCGAGCCGAGGATCAGGATCCCGGCCTGGCGCAGGCTCTCGCCGAAGAAGCGGAAGACGCGGCCGGAGTAGACGAGGCCGGAGACGCGCGAGCCGAAGCGGGCGATCTCCCCGAACGAGTCGAGCCAGCCGCGGGGGACGTCGAGCCAGGCGTTCATCTGATCGTCTGCAGCTCGGGGTTGGTGGCGAGCAGGGTCTGGGTGAAGACGTAGTTGAAGGCGAAGACGCCCATGAAGGAGATGACGACCGCCTCGTTGACGGCGCGGCCGACCCCGGCGGCGCCTCCGGACGCGGTCATCCCTTTGTAGGAGCAGACGACCGCGATCAGGGCGCCGAACAGGGTGCACTTGATCACCGAGCCCCAGAGGTCGGTGATCGAGGCGTTGGAGAAGAGCGTGGCGAAGAAGCCGCCGAGCGGCTGGTTGTAGAGAAGCTCGGTGAGGATGCCGCCGCTGATCCCGAAGACCAGCGCGTAGATGTCGAGCAGGCCGGTGATCAGCATCAGCGCCAGGAAGCGCGGCACGACCAGGTTCTTGATCGGGTCGACGCCGAGCACCTGCAGGGCGTCGAGCTCCTCGCGGATCTTGCGCGCGCCGAGGTCGGCGGTGATCGCGGTGCCGGCGACGCCGGCGACGACGACCGCGGTGACGAAGGGGGCGAACTCACGGATCGAGGCCAGCACGAAGAAGCCGCCGAGCCGGTCGAGGGCGCCGAACAGCGAGAGGAAGTTGGCGGCCTGGAGCCCCGGGGCGCCGAAGCCGAAGGCGACGGTCGAGACCAGCAGCGGGAACCAGCAGAGCTGCAGGGCGAAGAGGAACTGGCCGATGAACTCCTCGCCGTACGGATACGGCGGCTTGACCGCGGAGACGAGCGTTCGCGCGGTGAGGATCATCATGTCCCCCACCACTTCGAACAGCGACTTGGCGGGCGAGAACGCCCTGTTGACCGCGGATCCGACCATCTGCTCCTCCGACGAGCTGCGCCGCACGCACGCGGCGCCCCACTCGCGACTGAGTCTATGGGATGGCCCACCCCCAACCGTTAGCCGAGTGTTGAGATCCGGCTAACCCGCCTGACGCCCGCGAAAGGCGGCCGATTGCGGGCAAACCCCGTGCTATGTTGCGGCCGCTTTGCGGGGGACCGGAAGACACTGCCGGCGTTCCCGCCTCCGAGCCGCCGCGACCGGGGTTGCCGCGCTGGCCGTGGCGGTGCTGCTCGGTGCCTGCGGGGACGAATCGTCCTCGGACGCGAACGAGCCCGCCGGCACCTACTCCATGCGGGTCACCGAAGCGAGCTTCCCGACCGAACAGCGGCTCGGCCAGACCTCGCTGCTGCGGCTGGGCGTGCGCAACACCGGCAAGAAGACGGTGCCGACGCTGGCGGTGACGATCTCCGTCGCCGGCAAGGACGGCAGCGCCTCGGCGCTGCCGTTCGGGGTCAGCGACCAGCAGGAAGGCCTGGCCCAGGCCGAACGCCCGGTCTGGGTGCTGGCGGCGACCTACCCACGGCTCTACGGCTCCCCCGACCCCGGCGGCGCCACGACCTCGAACCGCAAGACCTTCTCCTTCGGGCCCCTGAAGCCCGGGCGGACGACCAGGGCGGTGTGGAAGCTGAGCGCGGTCAAAGCCGGGCACTTCGCGCTCCGCTACAGCATCGCCGCGGGGCTGAGCGGGGAAGCAAAGGCCAAGACCGGCGGCGGCGTCGCGCCCGGCGGCTCCTTCGTCACCGAGATCTCCGCGGTGCCGCCCGACACCGAAGTCACCGACGGCGGCGAAGTCCTCGAAAAGGCCCAGCAGCGCCAGCGCCCGGAGCCGGGCGAATAGCCGTCGCCGCCTGCGGGTAACGGCTGCACGTGCGCCGCCTCGCTTCCACCTCCGTCCTCGTCCTCGCCGCCGCCCTGCTGGCGCTGGCGCTGCCGGCCTGCGGCGCGGCCAAGCCGCCGCAGCCGCCCGAGCGGGCGGCCGGCAAGCTCGGCCTGAAGAAGGTCGGCGACTTCGACCAGCCGGTCTACCTGACCGGGGCCCCCGGCTTCCCGAAGCTGCTCTTCGTCGTCGAGCAGCCGGGCCGGATCGAGGTGCAGAGCGCCGGCAGGCCGCGCGGCGCCTTCCTCGACCTGCGCGATCAGGTGGGATACGGCGGCGAGCGCGGCCTGCTCTCGGTCGCCTTCCCGCCCGACTACCTCCAGAGCAAGCGCTTCTACGTCTATTACACGGACAAGGCGGGCAACATCCGGGTCGACGAGTTCAAGCGCCGCTCGGCGACCCGGGCGGACCCGGGATCCCAGCGCCAGGTGATCGAGATCCCCCACCCGGTCAACGCCAACCACAACGGCGGCCAGCTGCAGTTCCTCGGCGACCTCCTCTACTTCGGGACCGGCGACGGCGGCTCCGGCGGCGACCCGCCCAACAACGCCCAGAACAAGGACGTGCTGCTCGGCAAGCTGCTGCGGATCGACCCCCGGCCCAGCGGCGGCCAGCCCTACTCGGTGCCGGCCTCCAACCCCTTCGTCGGCAAGCCCGGCCGCGACGAGATCTACAGCTACGGCCTGCGCAACCCCTTCCGCTTCTCCTTCGACACGACCCGGCCGCAGCCGCGGATCGCGATCGGGGACGTCGGTCAGAACCAGTTCGAGGAGCTCGACTACACGCCGGTCGCCGCCGCCGCCGGCGCCAACTTCGGCTGGGACGCGCTCGAGGGCTTCGGCCCCTACCGGGACGAGAACAGCGGCACGCCCGACCCCGGCGGCACGGTGAAGCCGATCTTCGCCTATCCGCACAGCCGCGCCGGCAGCTGCTCGATCATCGGCGGCTACGTGGTCCAGGACCCGGCTCTCTCCTCGCTGCGCGGGCGCTACGTCTACGCCGATCTCTGCGAGGGGCAGCTGCGCAGCCTCGTCCCCCACCTCAAGCGCGCCTCCGGCGACCGCAGGCTCGGCCTCGCGGTCGAAAGCCCCAGCTCCTTCGGCGAAGACGACGGCCATCGCCTCTACGTCGCCTCGATCTCGGGCCCCGTCTTCCGCCTGGTCCAGCACCCCTGACTTTCGTTTAGATTCCAACCTCGTTTCTTGACAGAGAACGAGGAGTACCCGTAAAGTTCGGCTTCGCATTTCGGCAGCGAAAACGAGACTCGCGGGGTGGCAGATGCGGTACGACCCGGCCGTTCTGGAGAGGATGGCGCAGCAGTTCCGCCGGGAGATCTGGCGGTCGGTGGTGCCGGACGCGATCACCGATTCCGGCGTCGAAATCGAGCAATTCGGGCCGGTGCAGGCGACCGCCTTCGGCGAACTGCCGGCGATCGGCACGCTGAACCAGATCCAGGGCGCGGCGGAGCCCGGTGCCGTCGCCGGCGGCCATCTGGCGCGGGCGATCGAGTGGATGCGGGCGCGCGAAGTCGACTACCGGGTGCCGGTCGCGGAGGAGCGCCCGGGAGCCGGCGTCGCCCAGGCCTGGCTCGGCGACCGCGGCTACGAGCGCGGCGACAGCTGGATCAAGTTCGTCCGCGACGGCTCGCTGCCGCGCCTGCCGGCGAACCCGGAGATCACGATCTACCAGCTGGGGGCGCAGGAGGGCGACGGCGAAGGCCTGAGCGCGATCGTCGCCGAGGCCTTCGAGCTGCCGCTGACCGCGGGCACCCTCTTCTACTCGCTGCCGCAGGCCAAGGGCTGGCGCTGCTACACGGCGGCGCTGGACCTCGACGAGGGCGTCGTCGCGGCCGCCTCGATGCTGGTCGCCGACGGGGTCGCCCAGCTCCTCCCCGGGACCACCGCTGAGCACGCCCGCGGGCGCGGCTGCCACGTCGCCCTGCTGCGGCGGCGGCTGATCGACGCCCACGCGCTCGGCTGCCACACCGTCTTCGTCGAGCTCGGGGAGTGCGAGTCCGGGCCGCTCGCCGTCGCCTGCCGCAACCTCCGCTGGGCCGGCTTCCGACCGGCCTACGAAAGCCACAACTGGCAGCGCCCGGCGCTGCGCCCGGCCGAGGCCTACTGAGTCGGGCGGCTCAGCCGCCGACCGACTCGGGCGCCGGCGCCGGATCGATCTCGTCCGGGTCCGCCTCGGGCGGCAGCTCACCGCCGCGATCGGTGCCGGCGATCAGTTCGTCGGGCGCCTTCTCCTCGGGCAGGAAGCCGGACTTCATGCCGAAGTAGACGGCCTGGGGATGGTGGGCGACGATCGCCACCGTCGACTGCTCGGGCATCACCGCGAAGCCGTCGGAGAGGGTCATCCCGATCTCTTCCAGGCCGAGCAGGCGCCAGACCTTCTCGTGCTCGGACTGGTCCGGGCAGGCGGGGTAGCCCCAGGAATAGCGGCGCCCCTGGTCGGGGTCGATCCCGAGCTGGCGGCGGACGTCGGAGTGCAGCCACTCGGCCAGGCCCTCGGCCGACTGCACGCCGAGGCCGTGGACGAAGAGCTGCTCGGCGAACTCGCCTTCGCCCTCGAGGCGCTCGATCAGCTCGGTCACCTCGGGGCCGACGGTGACGCCCTGGAGGGCGACGACGTCGCGTTCGCCCGAGTCCAGCGGCCGGTAGAAGTCGGCCAGGCAGATGCGATCGTGCTTGGGCTGGCGCGGGAAGACGAGGCGCTCGATCTCACGCTCGGGGTCCTCCGGGTCGAAGATCACCAGCTCGTTGCCCTCGGAGTTGCAGGGGAAGTAGCCGAGCCGGGCCCGCGGGTGCAGGTAGTCCTGCTCGGCCCACATCCGCTCCAGGCGAGGGGCGAAGCCCTCCTCCTCGGCCGTGCCCTCGACCAGCTCGCGCCAGGCCTCGCCCTTGACGCCTTTGCCGCCCCAGTGCAGCTTGAAGAGCACGTGGCGGTCGAGGTAGGGGTAGACGTCGTCGAGGTCGATGGCGATCTCACGCGGGCCCCAGAAGGGCGGGGCCGGGACCGGGTTGTCGGCGCGGGTGGCGGCGCGGACGCTGGCGTCGGTGACCGGCGGCGAGTCGTCGACCACGACCGGCTTCTCGCGCAGCTGCCTGGCCTCGGCCCGGATCCGCTCGACCAGCGCCTCGCGGGCCGGCTGGTCGATCAGCGCGTCCATCGTGTCGAGGCCCTGGAAGGCGTCCTTGCAGTAGAAGACGCCGGGCTCGTAGATGTCGTCGGATTCCCGGCCCTTCGGATAGAGCGTGCGGCGGCCGAAGTCACGGTTGATCGCGGCGCCGCCGATCAGCACCGGGAACTCGAGCCCGCGCTGGTGCAGCTCCTGGATGCAGGCGGGCATCTGCTTTGAGGTCGAGACCAGCAGGGCCGAGAGCCCGATCGCGTCGGCGTCGTTCTCGACCGCGGCCTCGATGATCGCGTCGATCGGGACCTGCTTGCCGAGGTCGATCACGGTGTAGCCGTTGTTGGTGAGGATCGTGTTGACGAGCGACTTGCCGATGTCGTGGACGTCG
>Ga0157375_10000931_pt1 | contig 25355 bp, 17 predicted proteins | sample M35metaG_FD_115311 | JGI IMG/M metagenome (GOLD analysis project Ga0157375, IMG submission 115311) | Miscanthus rhizosphere microbial communities from Kellogg Biological Station, Michigan, USA - M3-5 metaG | ecosystem: Host-associated > Plants > Roots > Rhizosphere > Soil | place: USA: Michigan... | reverse complement strand
GTGCCGCTGATGACGACGTTATGCACGGTCGTTCCTCTAAATCTGTCAGGCAGAAGATATTGGTACCGTCGTACCAAACTTTAAGTCGTTCGATGCCGTCCAGCGGGCATCAAACTGGCAACGCTTTATTCCATCGCGCCGTGGCTGCGCACCAGCCTGTCACGACGATCCCGGCATTTATAGGCGCGAAGTTTGCCACAAACCTCGATATTTGGCGCTATCTGCGGACAAACACCGGTTTGCCTTGGCATGCATTCAATTGTGGGAGCGGGCTTGCTCGCGAAAGCTGAGTGTCAGTCAGTACATCTGTTGACTGACTCACCGTATTCGCGAGCAAGCCCGCTCCCACACAAACCCGTTCCCACAGGGAATTTGTGTTGTGTATCAGGCTTCGACCAGGCTCCATTGCTTGCTCAGGCGCTTGTCGGAAATCGGCACTTTGGTGCCCAACTGCTGGGCAAACAGCGACACCCGGTATTCCTCCAGCCACCAGCGGTACAGCTCCAGCTGGGGGTCGCGCTTGCCTTCCTGGGCATGCTTTTTCAGGCGGTTTTCGTACTGGGTCCACAGGCCGGCCAGCTCGCCGCTCCACACCCGGTCCTTTTGCACCTGGCTCGGCAGCTTCTCCAGGCGCAGTTCGATGGCCTTGAGAAAACGCGGCAACTCCTTGAACCATTGCGCCGGGGTTTCCCGCACAAAACCGGGATAGACCAGGTGGCTCAACTGCTGCTTGATATCGTTCAAGGCCACGGCCTGGGCCAGGTCGATCTTGCCCTTGAAGCGCTTCTGCAGGCCGTGCCAGAGTTTCAGCACGTCCAGGGTCAGGCGCGCCAGGCGCTCGGCGTGTTCGGTCCAACTGCCGCGCTTGCGCTCGGCCAAGGCCGCCAAACCGACGCCATCACGTGGCAGGCTGGCTTCGCCTTCGAGCACGCAGGTGTCGAGGCTGGCCAGCAGAATGTCTTCCACCAGCGCATCAATGCGCCCCAGTTCGCGGTACATCAGGCCCAGCTCGGTCAGGCCCGGCAGCTTGCCGCGTAGGAACTTGGCCGGTTCGGCCAGTTGCTGCATCAGCAAACGCTGCAACGCACGGCGGTGCTGGAATTCGGCCTCGGCAGCCGTGGAAAAACGCCCTTCCTTGACCGTACCGTTTTCTTCCACCAATGCCGGGTACACCGTCATCGACAGGCCGGCGATCTTTTGCTGGGTCTTCTCGGCCACTGCCGCGAACACCTTGGCCTCCACCGGCTGCTGGCTCTTGGCGGTTTGCGGCACGGCCAACGCAGCCTGGCTGGCCTCGGCAAACCGCGCGGTCAGCTCGGCCAGGTCGCGGCCTTCGCCGAGGAACTTGCCCTGGCCGTCGACCACTTCCAGGTTCATCTTCAGATGGTTTTCCACCTGTTGCGCCGCTTCCGCCAAGGCTTCGTCGCTGACCCGAGCGCCAGTCATGCGCAATAACTCGCGACCCAGTGCCAGGGGCAGCGAGCCCTGGCCGAATTCGATGCGTTGCAGCGCGGCCTTGACGAAGTCCGGCACCGGCACGAAATTCTTGCGCAGCGCCTTGGGCAGGTTGCGCACCATGGCGATGCACTTGGCTTCGATCACGCCCGGTACCAGCCATTCCAGGCGTTCTGGCGGCAAGGCTGGCAAGAGCGGCGCCGGCACGCGCAAGGTCACGCCATCGCGGGGGTGGTTGGGCTCAAAGTGGTAACTCAACGCCAGCTCCAGGTCACCCAGGTGCAGGGTGTCCGGGTAATGCAGGGCGGTGACTTCACTGGCCTCGCGGGCCAGCACGTCTTCTTCGCGCATGATCAACAACTGCGGGTTCTTCTGGCTGTTGACCTTGTACCAGCTGTCGAACGTGGCGGTCTGGTGGATCTCGGCCGGCAGCCGCGCGTCGTAGAAGGCGTAGAGGGTTTCTTCGTCGGCCAGGATATCGCGGCGACGCGCCTTGGCTTCCAGCTCGTCCAGCTGCTCCAGCAGTTGCTGGTTGGCCGTCAGGCACTTGGCGCGGGACTGAATTTCACCCCGCACCAGGCCTTCACGGATAAACAACTCGCGGGACACCACCGGGTCGACCGGCCCGTAATGCACCGGCCGGCGCCCGACCACAATCAGCCCGAACAAGGTGATCTGTTCAAACGCCACGACCTGGCCGCGCTTCTTCTCCCAGTGGGGCTCGAAGTGGTTCTTCTTGATCAGGTGCCCGGCCAACGGTTCGATCCAGTCGGCATCGATCTTGGCCACCATGCGCGCATAGAGCTTGGTGGTTTCCACCAGCTCGGCGGTCATCAGCCATTGTGGGCGCTTCTTGCCGATGCCCGACGACGGGTGAATCCAGAAGCGCCGCTGACGCGCGCCCAGGTAGTCACCGTCTTCGGTTTTCTGGCCGATCTGGCTGAGCAGGCCGGAGAGCACGGCCTTGTGCAGTTTCGGGTAGTCGGCCGGGTCCTTGTTGATCGAGAGCTGCATATCACGGCAGATCAGGCTCAACTGACGATGGGAGTCACGCCACTCGCGCAGGCGCAGGTAATTGAGGAAATTCTTGCGGCACCAATTACGCAGCGGGCTGGCGGTCAATTCCTGGCGTTGCTCTTCAAAACCACGCCACAAATTGACCAGGCCGGCGAAGTCCGAGTCGGCGTCCTTCCACTGCGCGTGGGCCTGGTCGGCGGCCTGTTGACGCTCCGGTGGGCGCTCGCGCGGGTCCTGGATCGACATGGCACTGGCCACGATCAACACTTCCTGCAAGCTGCCGAGCTTGGCCGCTTCGAGCAGCATGCGGCCCATGCGCGGGTCCACCGGCAGGCGCGCCAGTTGGCGGCCCAGTGGCGTGAGCTGGCTGTTGCGGTCCACCGCCGAGAGTTCTTGCAGCAGGTTGAAACCGTCGCTGATGGCCTTGCCATCCGGTGGCTCGATAAACGGGAAGTCGGTGATCTCGCCCAGGCGCAGGTGCAGCATCTGCAGGATCACGGCGGCGAGGTTGGTGCGCAGGATCTCGGGGTCGGTAAATTCCGGGCGCCCGATAAAATCTTCTTCGCTGTACAGGCGCACGCAGATGCCCGGCTCAACCCGACCGCAACGGCCTTTACGCTGGTTGGCACTGGCCTGGGAAATCGCCTCGATCGGCAGGCGCTGCACCTTGGCGCGGTAGCTGTAGCGGCTGATGCGCGCGGTGCCGCTGTCGATCACATACCGAATGCCCGGCACCGTCAGCGATGTTTCCGCAACGTTGGTGGCCAGCACCACGCGGCGGCCCGGGTGGGATTGGAAGATGCGCTGCTGTTCGGCCGGCGACAGGCGCGCGTACAGCGGCAAAATTTCGGTGTGCTTGAGTTGGGCCTTGCGCAGCATGTCGGCGGCGTCGCGGATTTCGCGCTCGCCCGGCAAAAACACCAGCACGTCGCCCGGGCTGCGCCGCTCACTGCGCTCATAGGCGGCGATTTCATCGAGGGTGGCGAGGATCGCCTGGTCGACGGTGAGGTCGTCCTCGACGCGGTTGCCCTCCTCGTCCTGTTCCAGGGTCAGCGGGCGGTACCAGGTGTCGACCGGGAAGGTACGGCCCGACACTTCGACAATCGGTGCGTCGTCAAAATGCTTGGAGAAGCGTTCCAGGTCGATGGTCGCCGAGGTGATGATGACTTTGAGGTCCGGGCGACGCGGCAACAGGGTCTTCAGGTAGCCCAGCAGGAAGTCGATGTTCAGGCTGCGTTCGTGGGCTTCGTCGACGATGATCGTGTCGTAGCGTTCCAGGTAGCGGTCGTTCTGGGTTTCCGCCAACAGGATGCCGTCGGTCATCAGCTTGATCAGGGTGTTGGAATCGCTCTGGTCTTCGAAGCGCACCTGGTAGCCGACCAGCGCGCCCAGCGGTGTGCCCAGCTCTTCGGCGACCCGGCTGGCCACGCTGCGCGCCGCGATCCGGCGCGGCTGGGTGTGGCCGATCAGGCCGAACTGGCCACGGCCGATTTCCAGGCAGATCTTCGGCAACTGGGTGGTTTTGCCCGAGCCGGTTTCACCGGCAATGATCAGCACCTGATGCTTGTTCAGGGCCTCTTTGATTTCATCACGCTTGGCGGCAATCGGCAGGCTGTCGTCGTAACGGATCACCGGCAGGCTGGCACGCCGCGCCGTGACCTGGGCGCAGGAGGCCTGCATGCGCGCGACCCATTGCGCCAACTTGTCCTCGTCGGGCTTCTTGCGCAGCTCAAGCAATTGCCGCCGCAAGCGGTGGCGGTCGGCGAGCATGGCGTGATCGAGGGTTTTGAGCAGTTGGTCGATAGTGGGCGCTTGGTCAGTCATCAGCTACTTGGCGGTCATCTGTATAGGCACGGCCGCCAAGTGTGGCAGAAAAGCGCCTCGTCTGGCAGGCGGCTGAGCGGCATCAAGGATAAACCGACTCAAATGTGGGAGCGGGCCCGCTCCCACACCAGCCTGTGCCCACAGGAGGGTAGGTATTACAGAGGGTCTTTGCGCCGGTAAGGAAACACATCAATGACCTTGCCGGCGCGGATCGCCTCCTGCAGGCCCTTCCAGTAGTCGGCGTTGTACAACTCGCCGTGCAGCTCATCGAACAGCTGGCGCTGGCTGGCGTCGGCAAACAGGAACGGCGGGAATTCTTCGGGGAACACATCCAGCGGGCCGATGGAATACCAGGGCTCGGAGGCCATTTCGTCCTCGGGGGTGCGCGGCGCAGGGATATGGCGGAAGTTGGCCTCGGTGAGAAAGCAGATTTCGTCGTAGTCGTAGAACACCACGCGACCGTGGCGGGTGACGCCGAAGTTTTTCAGCAGCATGTCGCCAGGGAAGATATTCGCCGCCGCCAATTGCTTGATGGCCAGGCCGTAATCTTCCAGGGCTTCGCGCACCTGGGCGGGGTTGGCGTTGTCGAGGTAGAGGTTGAGTGGGGTCATGCGCCGTTCGGTCCAGCAGTGGCGGATCAGCACCGTATCGCCTTCTACTTCGACGGTGCCGGCCGCGACTTCCAGCAACTCGGCCAGGCAGTCGGGTTCGAACTTGCTCAGGGGAAAACGGAAATCGGCGAATTCCTGGGTATCAGCCATGCGCCCGACCCGGTCGACACTTTTAACCAGCCGATACTTCTCGATCACCGTGGCACGGTTGACGTTTTTCGACGGCGAAAAACGGTCCTTGATGATCTTGAACACCGTGTTGAAGCCCGGCAGGGTAAACACGCTCATGACCATGCCACGCACGCCCGGGGCCATGATGAAGCGATCATCGGTGGTGGCCAGGTGGTTGATCAGCGCGCGGTAGAACTCCGACTTGCCGTGTTTGTAGAAGCCGATGGAGGTGTACAGCTCGGCGATGTGCTTGCCCGGCAGGATGCGCTTGAGAAAGCCGATGAATTCCGCCGGCACCGGCACGTCGACCATGAAGTAGGAACGGGTGAACGAGAAGATGATCGACACGTCGGCTTCGTCAGTGATCAGGGCATCGATCTGGATGCCGTGCCCTTCGCGGTGCAGCAACGGGATTGCCAGCGGCCACTGTTCGTCGCGGGTATAGAGGCGGCCCACCAGGTAGGCGCCTTTGTTGCGGTAGAGCACCGAAGAGAACAGCTCGACGTTGAGGTCCGGGTCCTTGCACACCCAGTCCGGCAGATTTTCCCGCAGTTGGGCTTCGAGGCGGCGCAAGTCAGCCGGCAGGTCGGCGTAGGGTTCGCTGAAGCGGTAGTCGGCAAACACCTGCGCCAGCATCTGGGCAATCTTGCCATTTGGCGTGTAGGTGCGGGTTTGCGCCGCCCGCGCCCGGCGCAGGCTGGGCCGGGTGGTGTGGATGAACATGCAGCCGTCGCTGATCAGGTCGTGGCTGAACAGGCCGCAGAATATCGAGTTGTACCAGGTCTCGGACAATTCATCGTCAAAGCGCAAGTCGATCAGGCCGATGTAGGCGCTTTTGACCAGGGGCCAGGCGTCCACCTCCAACAGCACCGCGTCATCGAAGCTGGCTCGCAGGCGCGCCGTGACTTCACCGACCTTTTCTTCATACAGGTTGATCCGCGCCGCCGACGCCACCTGCCCTTGCTGCCACTGAGCCTTCTCGAACCGCTCGCGGGCACCGTCGGTGATCTGGCGGAAATGCTCACGGTAGTCGTCGAAGCCATCGAGGATCATCCGGGCGATGGCGGGAGCAGATTGCGACATGCGGGAAACCTCTGGCGGGCATCTGGAAGCCCTGAGCTTAGCCAGTGAATAGAAGCAGGAGAAGGAGGATTTTTCGCGGCAGGTTGTACAGGTTTGCGCACTTCGTACATTTATTTTCAATTTTCACAATTCGACCACTCGGTCAGAAAACGCACCAAAAAGTCGCACGAATCGCTACCCGCCTTCGCCTGTACGCCTGGATTGACGTGGCTTGGCGCTTTTGCGCAGTAAAACCTGCCATGTCACTGAGGTTAACCGTTTGTAACCATCTTGATACAGCGTAAGGGAAACCCTGATTACCACCTTAGTGGCACTTTGATATATAGCGCGCCCTCTCCCACCCTAACAAGGTCTGAAGACCGATCCGGGAACAGGTTCTAATCGCCCAAGGAGCATTGAGATGTCATTGAGGAACATGAGGATCGGATTGCGTGCCAGTCTGAGTTTTGGGGTTTTGGCCAGCATGCTGGTGATTGTCGGCCTGTTTGGTTTGGGGCAGATGGCCAAGCTGCGCGAAAGTGCGCTGGTCATCGAGGATTCGTGGATGCCGAGCATCGAGAGCATCCACGACGCCGCCGCCTGTATCGCCAGCATCCGCCTGGAGGCCTTGCGCCTGGCGACCACCGACGAGTCCCGGGTACGCGATAACAGCAAAAGCCTGATCACTCGCCAGCGCAGCGAACTGCAAACCCTGCTCGATCACCATCAAGACCTGCTCAGCGGCGATGAAGAACGCGAGATGCTTACGCAACTCAAGGCCAACGTGAACACCTATTTGACCATCGTCGGGCAGATGGTCGCCCTGGTCGACAAGGACCAGCAGCAGGACGCCATCGACTTGCTCACCAGCCGCCTGGCGCCCCAGGGCACGGTCCTCAATAAAAGCCTGGAGGACATGATCACCTTCAACCAGAAAGGCGTGGAAGACGCCGCTGGCCTGGCCGCGCAGATGTACACCAACGCCCAGTGGGTAGTCGGTTTGATCATTGTGTGCGCCCTGATTGCCACCCTTTTACTGGCCTGGCTGCTGACCCGCAGCATCACTGCGCCCATCGGCCAAGCCTTGGCCGTGGCCCGCACCATCGCCGGTGGCGACTTGAGCCAGCCGATCGTAGTGCACGGGCAGGACGAACCGGCGCAATTGCTGACCGCACTCTCCACCATGCAGGTGCAACTGCAAACCACCATCCGTGGCATCAGCGAGTCGGCGCAGCAGCTGGCCTCTGCCGCCGAAGAGATGAGTTCGGTGATGGAACAGAGCACCCGCGGCCTGCAGGCGCAGAACGATGAAATCGAACAAGCCGCCACGGCCGTGAACGAGATGAGCGCGGCGGTGGACGAGGTGGCAGGCAATGCGGTGTCCAGCGCCGAGGCGTCCAAGGCCTCCGATGAGGACAGCAAGCACGGCCACTACCAGATCAGCGAAACCATCAGCTCAATCCAGAACCTGGTGGACGAAGTGCTCGGTGCTTCAACCAAGGCCGAAGGCCTGGCCGTGCAGGCCCAGGACATCAGCAAGGTGCTGGAAGTGATCCGTGGCATCGCCGGGCAAACCAACCTGCTGGCATTGAACGCAGCGATTGAAGCCGCCCGCGCCGGTGAAGCCGGGCGCGGTTTTGCGGTGGTCGCCGATGAGGTGCGTTCCCTGGCACAACGCACCCAGGACTCCACCGAAGAAATCGAGCAGATGATCACCGGTATCCAGCAAGGCACCCAAGGCACCGTCGAGGCGCTCAACAGCAGCGCCGAACACGCCGGCCAGACTCTGCAGCGGGCCAACAGCGCCGGCAGCGCCCTGGAAAAAATCACCGCCGCCATCTCGCAGATCAGCCAGCGCAATCTGGTGATCGCCAGTGCCGCCGAGCAGCAGGCGCTGGTCGCCCGCGAAGTGGACCGCAGCCTGGTGAACATCCGCGATCTGTCCACCCAAACGGCTGCCGGCGCCACGCAGACCTCGGCCGCCAGCCAGGAATTGTCGCGCCTGGCGGTCGACCTGAATGGGCTGGTCACACGGTTTGTCCTGTAATCCGTCAAGGCGTCGTGCAACACTCGCCGCCTGATGGATGTAGGAGTATTTCGTGAGACCTGTCGACACCCTGTACCTGCTGGAGCTGGCTGCTATCTGGGGCGCCAGCTTCCTGTTCATGCGCATCATTGCGCCCGAGATCGGCACCGTGCCGACGGCGTTTTTTCGCGTGTCGATTGCCGCCGCCGGTTTGCTGGTGATCCTGGCGGCGATGCGGGTGAACTGGGATTTCCAGGGCAAGTTCAAGACAGTGTTGCTGCTGGGGGTGATCAACTCCGGAATTCCCGCGACCATGTACTCGGTGGCAGCCCAGGTGCTGCCAGCGGGTTACTCGGCGATCTTCAATGCCACCACGCCGTTGATGGGTGTGTTGATCGGCGGGCTGTTCTTCAGCGAGCGCCTCACTCCGTCAAAGATCGCCGGGGTGACCCTGGGCCTGTTTGGCGTAGGCGTGCTGACCCGCGCCGGACCGGTGGCGTTTGACCTGCAATTGTTGATGGGCGCGCTGGCCTGCCTGCTGGCGACCACGTGCTACGGTTTTGCCGGGTTCCTGGCGCGGCGCTGGTTGGATCAGCGCGGAGGCCTGGACAGTCGCCTGTCAGCGTTGGGCAGCATGCTCGGCGCGACGTTGTTCCTGCTGCCGTTCTTTGCCTACAGCGCCATCCAACAGCCGCCCGCCAGCTGGGGTGGGTGGCAGGTGTGGTTGTCGTTGCTGGGGCTTGGGCTGGTGTGCACGGCGTTTGCCTACATTCTTTACTTCCGACTGCTGTCGTCCATCGGGCCGGTGAAGTCGATGACAGTGACCTTCATGATTCCGCCATTTGGCGTGTTGTGGGGGGCGTTGTTGCTGGATGAGCCGTTGTCGATGGCGCATCTGTATGGCGGGGTGTTAATTGCGGGGGCGCTTTGGCTGGTGCTACGCCCCAAAAAAATCTTGTAGGAGCCCGGCTTGTCGAATCGTCGCACCGCGGCGATAGCGATCTAAATGACGCCATCGCCGGCAAGCCGGGCTCCTACAGTGGAGGGTGGTGTCAGTTTTTACGGAAGACGAACACCAGGCCGATGATGATCAACCCCATCCCCAGCAGGCTCAACATCGCCAGCTTGTTGCCGAAGATCAGGTAGTCCATCACCGCCGTCACGGCCGGCACCAGGTAGAACAGGCTGGTGACATTCACCAGGTTGCCCCGGGCGATCAGGCGGTACAGCAACAGCGTTGCCAGCAAAGACACCACCAACCCCATCCACAGCACCGGCACGAAAAAGCCCGTGCTGTGCTCAAAGTGGAAGGGTTGGAACGGCACGAATACCGCGCACAACAGCAATCCAGCCAGGTATTGCACCGGCAGTGTGCCCAGGGGGTTGTCGGTGATGCGCTTTTGCATGATCGAACCAAAGGTCATGCTGGCCAATGCCAGCAGCCCGAACACCATCCCCGCCAAGGACATCCCCGACATGCCGATACCTTGGTAGACCACCATGATCAACCCCGCCAGGCCCAGCCCCAGGCCGAACATCCGGCGCCAGGAACGTTGGCGTTCCATCAGCACCACGGTGAGGATCGGTTGCACGCCCATGATGGTTGCCATCACGCCGGGCGTGACTTTGAGGTCGAGGGCCAGCAGGTAAAAAATCTGATAAGCCCCCAACAGCACCAGCCCGGTCGCCGCCGCATACAGCAGGGGGTTGCCGGGGCGCGGCCACTTCAACTTGAGAGCCGGCACCAGGATCACCAGGCCCGCGAGGGCGATGGCAAAGCGGATCAGCAGGAACGCAAAGGGTGACGCATGGGCCAGGCCCCATTTGGAGAAGATCGCCCCGCTGCTCCACAGCAGGACAAACAGGCTCGTCGAGGCCGCCGCGGCCACGGATTGTTTCGAAAGAACAGACATGGTTACCACCTGTCATCAGGCAAAAAAAGCCGATTCAGCAGACGCTGAAATGCATTAGGTTTTTTTCAGGCGGGCAGACGGGGACAGCAGAGCTGATCAGCCCGAAATGCCAACACCCGGCGGTGATACGACTGCGTACACCGGCGTGCTGCTGACAGGAGGCGGGTAATGACTGATCTGCGCAGGCTGCTTTTCCCCGCACGGCACGACCACAGCGTTGACCGCTGAATCGACTACCGCTATGCGCTGGGAAGCTGGCATGTGCTGATCTTTTGAAGGGATGAAGACGCCGCGACTATAACCAGCCGCAAACATATTTTGCAATAACTCCTCCGGGTCTTTTTGCGTGGAGGAGTTTTCATGCGGCGGCAAAACACCGGTCGCTATAATGCCGCCGGGTTTTTCCAAGGATTTCACATGATCGCTCTGCCCTGGCTGTACCTGGTGCTTCTCTCCATTGGCTACTCAGTGGCCTTGATCTACGGGCAACTGGGCCTGCTCGCGGCCGTCTCGGTCGGCCTGTTGCTGATTGCCGGCTACGCGGTGCGCCAGCAACGCACGCCGTGGGCGCGCTACCTTGGCCATGGCCTGTTCATCGTCCTGGCCTTGGGCCTGGCGATGCACTGGCTGCCGGGTTTCTACAACGGGCGCGGCATCGACCCGCAACGGTTTACCCCGGACGCCGTACCGTTCTCGATGTACCTGAACCAGGACAAGCCGCTGATCGGATTCTGGCTGCTGCTGGCCTGCCCGTGGATCGTGGCACGGCGCACGTTGCGCCTGTCCATTTGCGTGGCAGCACTGGCGTTGGCCCTGACGGCGGTTGCAGCGCTGGGTGGGGCGGCATTGCTGGGGATTGTCAGCTGGGCGCCGAAATGGCCGGAACAGGCCTGGCTATGGGTACTGAACAACCTGTTGCTGGTGACCTTGGTAGAAGAAGCGCTGTTTCGCGGCTACGTCCAAGGGGGCTTGAGCCAACGCTTCAAGCACCTGCCCTACGGGGAGAACCTCGCACTCTTGCTCGCCTCATTGCTGTTCGGCCTGGTGCACCTAGGCGCGGGCTGGCATTGGGTACTGCTGGCGAGTATCGCCGGAGTCGGCTATGGCCTGGCTTATCGGTTTGGCGGATTGGGGGCGGCGATCGCCACACACTTCGGTTTGAATCTGCTTCACTTCGGGTTGTTCACGTACCCGATGCTGAGTTGATGCCCCGAGAGCGACCCAGAACGCCAGGAGATTGAAACGGACGCATGGCGTTCTGCTGACTTTCGTCAGGCCGTTGACAGCAAAGAACGGTAGACCTGAGCATAAGAGTCGACCATTTGATTCGCGGTAAACTCCTTTTCGAAACGCAAGGCTGCTCGAACCCCCATCGCTTGGCTTTCTACAGGGTTCTCCCATAACCAGATCATTGCCTGTGCCAACGCATGTGTATCACCCGGTGGAACCACCAACCCCGTTTCTCCTGCAATGTTTATATACGTCGTTCCGGTGCCGATTTCACAAGAAATAAGAGGCTTACTGAACATCGCGGCCTCCAGCAACGAAACGCCAAATGCTTCAGAACGCAGATGAGAAGGGAACACCAGGCCAAAGCAAAGCGTCAGCAGCGCAGTTTTATCTTCATCAGGCAAGCCTCCCAAAAAGTGCACGTTCGTAAGACCGAGTTTTATCGCCTGGGCTTTTAACTGCAGCTCCATCGGGCCTTGCCCCAAGATAACGATTGGAAAACGCACTGTACGAGCAGCCTCGAGCAAATACTCCAAACCTTTGTAATAACGCAGGGCGCCGACAAAAAGAAAAAATCGTCCTTGGAATATAGTGTTCCAATGCTTCAACTTTTCCGGCGACACCTGCGGATAAGTCCCTCTCCCCAGGCCAATCGGTATCACCGTTACTTTATCCAGGAAGTGCTGCAATACCGGACTGGTTTCTACATACTTCGGAGACGTGGCAATAATACGATCGACATTGCTTAAAAACTTATTCATCAACGGGCGATAAAACTTCAACAGTGTCTTCTGCTTCACGATATCCGAGTGGTAACTCACCACCGTTGGCTTGCGCACACGAGTAGCAAAATGGACCACATCCATAAAAGGCCATGGAAAATGATAATTGATGATATCCACACCTTCGACCAACTCATGAAAGTCTTTAAACGCTGACAACGAAAAGCCCGTCGAAGCAATATTCAAATCCAGTTTTGATGTGTGAGCCAAGTGCTCACCCACCTCGACATTACGGGAAGCGCCATGCTCACTCAATGAGAGTACTTGTGCAGTAATTCCATGCGCACGACCACCTTCCGACAGTTGAAAAATAAACTGCTCCACCCCGCCCATGGTGCGCGGATAATAGGTCTTGAAAAAATGGAGAACTTTCAACGTTGCCCTTCCCTTCTTATCTGCTTCGCTGGCACTCCCACATAGACTCCAGGTTCGGTCAAGTTACGGTGAGCGCAGGCGCCTGCGCCTAACGTAACGCCGTCACTCACAATCAACCCATCAATAACCGTTGACCCAGCGCCTATGAAACAACCCTTTCCAATCTGGCATCGTCCTGCAACAGCCGCCTTTATAGAGATATGGGTAAAGTCACCTACCGTGCATTCATGCTCGACAATGGCTCCCGTATTGATAACGCACCCCTGCCCAACAGATGCCATCGGGCCTACGTGGGCGTGGTGGCCAACGAAAGACCCTGCCCCTACCGTCGCGCCAAAACCCAGTGTTGCAGTGGGTGAGACGAGCGTGGCTAAAGGCCAATCCAGCTGGGCAGCCCATTCGCATTGCGCATGCCGTTGGACGCAGTCGCCTGAAGCAGGCATGACAGACCATCCCTCCAAGCGACCTTTATCCCAACTCGGCAAGACGGGAAACGTTCCAAAGGTTTCACCTGGGCGCGCATTGATATCAATAAAGCAGAGTTGCTTTATCCCTATTGCCAACGCAACATCAGCAACGGCACGGGCATGGCCACCGAAGCCAAGGATGAGCAAACCAGTCAGGGGGGGCATAGGCCTTACTCTACTCAATTGATATCTCTCGAAATCGTATCCAATATATCGATGTGCTCATTTACAACATCCGTCCAGTTGCGTCTGGACAACAAAGCATAGGTCTTTAATTGAACGGCCAGTAACTCATCACGATTAAGGATGCCCCACTGAATACGGCTGGCGATGTCTCGCCAGTCATAGGGGTTGAAAAACGTCATTTGTTGCAACGTTTCATCTACCAACACTTCTTCCGTGACCGGTATACGGGCCATTACTACGGGCGTTGCAACGGACAATGCTTCAGTAAACGTAAACGGGCAGCCGCCTTCACTCAAACTCGGATTAACGGCCAGATCCGCTAACTTATAGCACGCAGCCAGCTCCTGGACGGTCAAGCCGTGAATACATAGCACATCATTTTCCAGATGATTTTCGCGAATAAATTCCCTCACAAGAGGAAAGCCCGCCGCGTGCCCGGTGAGTATTAATTTGTGGCGAATAAAATCGTTTCGCAAAAGGTACTCATACGCCCTCAGCAAAGAAATCATATTTTTATTGGGCCGAAACTGGCTGGCATAAAAGATAAACTGCGCATCACCGTTAAGAAATGCAGATGAATAGCTGGGATTTGAAGACTTTTTCAAAGCCCTTTGGAAAAGAATCATGCAATAGTTTTTTGAAGACGCCGCTTCGTCAGACAACCCCTTCACAGCCACATTGCTGCTCAAGTCATTGGGCGCATGGTGAACAACTGAAACGAGTGACGGCCTTAGGGCGTACCGCTCGACCAATGTTTCCCACTTAACATTTTTGCTATACGTCACAAAGTGCTGACCACCGTGAATGGCAGCTTCAACCCTTTCATAAACTTGTAAAAATCGCTCGCCCCCTACTTCCGAAAAGCCGATAGGAAAATCTGACAGCACGACGTCAGGCACACACATCAGACGTGGCGCTTGAATTTGATTGAATGCAGGCCAGAAGGCAGTTGGGCTATACCACGCCTTCACCTCCGTCATCTTATTGATAAGTTGCAACATACGATCAGATTCAACTTGTTCCAAACGACGATACAGACGAAGCACTAAACTATCTTCTTTCGGCGCACCTACCGCCGTCTGCAAACGACTCACCAGCCGCTTTAAGGGGCGAAAAAGTTTACGCACAATCACACGAACTTTCAGATAAAGCGCATAAACAGGCAGTAAAATGAGCAACGGGCTGAACAACAATAACAACAAACAAAGGGCAACCGCTTCGAGCCCTAAACGGATCAGTCCCGTATAGGAATCAACCGTAATCAAACGCTCCTCAATCTTACCGAGCACGATAGCCTTCCAATGAAATAGCTTTTTGGCCAGCCGCTCTCTAAACGGAACTTTTTTCTGTTTCTTTTTCCGAGCTATGTATTCCTCGTAACACCGCAAGATCATGGGAACACTGGCAGGTGAAACGATTTCAAACACATCCTCCTGAACGCCTTCACTCTGAAACAGATCATGCAGCGCTTTCTTAGTCCAACTCGGGCATACCAATGTAAACTTCACATCGTCTCGCCCTTCCGCACCTTTGAGGAATGCCGCAAGATAACGGCCCAGCCCCTCGTGCCGAAGGTCCAGCCCTGGAGCGTAGGCCAGATAGATACCAAACTTTTTCATAAGCACTCCCTGACAACCTGCCAATAGGCATTCGCCAGTTTCTCGACACTCTGCTCAGCCAACACGTCACTGGAAGGCAACGCATTGCGGCGTTCCAGATAGGAAAGTTCCATCTCTTTAAGTTGGCTGGCCATTTGCTTTGGCTTATCCGACTTCATCCAACTCAACCCCAAGGAAAACTGCTGATCAATTTCCCTCATGGCCGGATAGTCACTACTTAATGAAGGAACACCTAGACCCGCCGCCTCGATGACACTGAACGTACCATTATCAATCGTACCTGCATGCCACAAAAAAGCAGCGCCTGCGAGTTCACTTTGATAATTTCTATCTGGCAGCTCACCCAACAAGTTCACATTTTTTTTCAATAATCGACTTTTCCCCAATACATCGTTTAACGGCTTGAGATGGGGCAACTTACTTTTAAACAGGCCCTTGGTATTGACGCCCGTAATCCGGCATTCCAATACACCACCGAGCTCCTCATAATAAAACTTCAACGCATTCACGGCATTCAAATGATTTTTGTGTATCGCCGTATTGGTGGTCCACAAGAAATAATTCGAGCGATCGGCAAAACTGCCTTTTACACGGGAAAAGTCGGGAGCCAGCATGGGTAACTTGAATACCTTATTCGTTGGTACCCCTGCGTAATTCAACGCGTCTTGCTGTGTAAAAGCGGTGGTCACCAGGACCTTCGACGCAGCCCTGGCCGCATCTATATAAGGCTGATCTGCACCCAATGGTAATATCGGCACATACCGCTGCAGGTAGTCATACACCATGAGTATCGAAGGTCGCATCGGCAGAAGCGGCCCATTTAAACGATCGGAAATGACCAGCCAGACATCACAATCCTGGAGGTTATTTATTCCATCATCGATAACCAGATAACGCGGACACTTCGGTTCCCAACCTTCATGCCCGGAGTAGCGCATGGCTCGTCGTGCGGGCATTGCATCCAAAACGTTCCATTTGTATGAACGAATCGAGATCTCGCTTTCAAGGTCCATGAACTCTTCAGGCGGATAGCTTTCGGCGCTGTTTAAGTGCAGGAACACGACATCAACAGCCTCCCCCATCTGGCGACTGCCGTGATACAAGGCATTAGCTACAAGCTTTGCTCCCCTCAGGCTTCCGCCCCTGTACTCTACAGGAACGATGACGGCAATTCGCTTTCTGCGAACAGGGCGCTCAACACTTTCTTTTTTGATTGTCTCAAGTTCCGCCAGCACTTTTTTGAAGCCAGCTTGCCAGGCTTGCTCGCAATTTTTTGCTTTCATAGGCTCAAGCAAAACCATTTGCGATTCGCGGATGTTTTGGATCAGCTTTTGATCACCGCTCATCAACTGCTTAGTTTTAGCCTTGGCTTCAGCCACTGTTTTACAGCGACCTGGCAAACCGATCCCCCCCATTTTATCCAGCATGCCGCCCGCCATGAACAATAAGGGCATGCCTGCACGAATGGCTTCAAAGGGGTGATAATGAATGTGGTTGGGCTCAGTAGAGTGATAAAACATCACCCTGTGTTGCCTCATGTTGTACTCATGCTCTTCAGCGGACACAAATCCCAGTACATTTTTATCAGGCACCGCAATCGGTTGCGCACCGCCAATGGTGTACTCGCTCCCCGAAAAGTCATGAATAAAGCTTTTATAAATATTTTCAAAGTATGGGGAAGACCCAATTCTTGGACAGACAAACAAAATCTTCTTGAGCGTCCCTTCCCATAAATCAGGCGTAGCCTCGCCCTTCAAACCGACAGGCAGGTAGCAGTTTCTACTGGCTAAAAAATTCTGTTCGGAGTCTTTCAAATGGTCGTAGCCTGCGCCAAACCAGAATCGCGCGCCCATTGCCTTGATACTACGGACCAAGGACTCTTCAGCTTCCTCGTAAAACAACTGAGAATAAGAATAGCCCTTTGACAAACCAAAAACTCGCAGAACAATAGCACCCTTGAAATGACGCACAGCACTTTTAATTTGAGTTGGAAAAAAACCAACAATCGCCACATCAAAGTACAAATTGGCAATCCGCCAGGCCTCCTCGCATGGGCCCGCATACCAATCCTGCGCATTCAAGACATCCAGCTGATCCTTAGGGATGGTCAACGCGGCGTCAAAACTGAAATCGACGCTGGCAGAAAGATTGCCCTCGTCATAAGGAAAACTTTTCGGCATGAAAATTTCATTCACGCCCAGCGCCTTGAGCTGATCAACTTCGAATTTCCGTAATGTCGTATGGTTAAGCAACCAAAGGACTCTTAGTGTTTTCAAAATTATTTCAATCCATTTATAACTTTATATTCAGCAACGGCCTCATCACAGGCACCGTCGAAAACCAGTTCACCGTGATGGAACACCAGACCACGATTACAAATCGAACGTAACGCACTGAAATCATGAGTTGCCAACACCAGAATTTCTGCCTGCTCAATAAGGCCTGTAATACGCTCCCTGGCTTTAGCCATAAAATTCGCGTCACCAGCACCGATGACCTCATCCAGAAGCAGAATATCCCCTCCCACGGTGGTCGATATTGCGAACGCGAGCCGGACTTGCATACCGGCCGAATAGGTTTTTATGGGGTAGTCAATAAACTCTCCCAGCCCGGCGAACTCGACGATTTCCTCTGCTTTGTCACGCATGAACTTGGGGGACAGACCCAACAACAGGCCTCGGTATAAAATATTTTCCCTGCCCGTAGCGTCTGGCTCAAAGCCCAAGCTCAAATCAAACAGAGAGCGAACTTGCCCCTCTACATTCAGCACACCGCTCGACACGGGATATAGCCCGGCTACCATCTTCAGGAACGTGCTCTTGCCCGCCCCGTTGTGTCCGAGAAGTCCCACACGCTCACCACTCGTTATTTCAACAGTGATATTTTTCAGCGCATGAATATCCGCGACATTTGAACGCTGCGCCTTACGGCTGAACACACCTGCCATGAGGGACTTCAATGAACGCTCCTTATAGGCAACGGAGGCGTAATGAAGGTTGACGTTGTTAAGTGAAATTCGATTATTTTTCATAGGTAAAAAATCACTTTTCTTTCAACCTTGCTACCCACCATTACCGCCAGCGCTCCAAAAAACACGGCCGTCCCGATACTGAACGCGTAGTTCTGCCACGTTGGCCATTCTCCCTGAAGTAGGGGGGCCCGTATTAACTGTAAGATGTGATAAATAGGATTGTAATCAACCAGTGCGTGCAGGCCGCCGTTCTTGAACATCTTCGCTTCAAAGTACACTGGCGAGATAAACCACAACGATTGCATGATCAGACCTAACGCATGGGGAATATCTCGAAAGCGGGTACTTACGTAAGAAAGCAACGTAGACACGGGCCACGCGATCAATGCGAGTATCGGAAACAGGGTAAGAGAAGCCAACCAGCTCCAGCCAAAGTTTTGCGGGAGCACGACGGCCACCCATCCGTACAAGGATATGCTGGCTAACATCAAAACAATGCTGCTCCCTACCACCGTTCGAAGCGTATATATCGCCAAAGGGTGATTGCATTGTTTTATGTAGGCGTCCGCCTGGACAAATGACAGTGAGCCCGCCACGGTATTAGCAGATATGCACTCCCACACAATGATGCCCGACAGAATGTAAGGCGCGTACGTCACGATATCCGCATTAAAGAGCCTGCTGAATACCAGCGTCAGCAACAGCGTCAAGCCCAATGGCTGGATCACCGACCACGCCATGCCCAAAAATGAGCGCCGCCAGCGCGATCTGAGATCTGCCAATGAAAGGTGGATCCAAAAATAACGGGCATCCCATACACGCGTAAAATAAGAGAGCATCACTTCACCTGAGTAAATGTATTAGATCCAAACATTCAGTACTCACTTGAATCTCTGAACTCCACTTGGAGGGCAACGGCTACTCGGCTGCCCGGGTCGCCTTCGGTTTAATCGGCGAAGTAGTGTCTGATCTCCTCTGCTATGCGCTCTACTTGTTCACGGTTCAGCGTTGGATAACTGGGGAGGTTTATTCCGCGCGCGCTGAGATCTTGTGCGATAGGGAAGTGCTGGTCTGTCCTGCAATGCGGTAGGGTGTGCGCAGGCGCAAACAAAGGGCGGGTCTCTATACCTTGCGTGGTCAGGTGATCACGCAACGGCTGACGCTGGCGCGAATCATCCAACAGTATTGAGCACATCCAGTACGAATGGCGGGTCCCGGGCTGCTCAGCGTGCATCCGCAGGGGAAGCCCCTTGAGTGCTTCGCGGTACCAGTCGGCGACTCGTCGCTTGAGCGCGATGATCTCGTCTGCCCGCTCCAACTGGGCGAGACCAATGGCCGCACAAATGTTGGTCATTCGGTAGTTGAACGCCAGCTCATCGTGCCAATACTCCCGAGTTTTGGACACGCCTTGGCTCTTCAGGTGACAGGCTCTGTCGTGCAAAGCCTTGGTTTTGGATACGACCATTCCACCTTCACCGGTGGTAATGGTCTTGTTGCCGAAAAAGCTGAATGTCGCGACATCTCCAAACGTCCCTACATGCTGACCTTTATACAAAGACCCAAAAGCTTCGGCGCAATCCTCGATCAGCAATACGTCATGCTCGCGACACAAGGCAACGACCGCCTCCATGTCACAAGCCAAACCATAGAGGTGCACGACCATCACCGCCTTGGTCTTTTCCGTGATCCGGCTTTGTATGTCTTCGATACTGACGTTCCAGGTATCTGCCAATGACTCGGCGAATACAACGCTGGCACCGGTTTGCAGGATGGTATTGACGGACGCCACATAGGTCAGCGTTGGAACAATGACCTCGTCACCCGGCCCTAGCCCAAGCGCGGCCATGGCCAGATGCAGGGCGACGGTACCGTTGCTCACCGTCGTGGCATGGTTCGCACCAATGTATCGGGCAAATTCGTTTTCAAAGCGAGAGATAAACTCTCCGCGAGAAGAAATCCAGGTCGAATCCAGGCACTGGTTTACATATTCCTTTTCACGTCCGCCCAAGAAGGGCTGGTATACCGGAATCATCCGCGCCCCCTATTCCTGGCCCTTGAAGTATTTATATCCGTGGGCCTGGACCAATTGGTCGCGCTCGGCCTCACGCATGTCTTCATGCATCATTTCTTCCACGAGTTCAGCGAACGTCGTTGTCGGCGCCCAACCCAATTGGGTTTTGGCCTTGCTCGGGTCCCCGAGTAGCGTTTCAACTTCGGCGGGGCGGAAATAGCGCGGGTCCACGGCAACGATGCATCGGTTGGTGGCGAGGTCGTAACCTTTTTCCTCAACCCCTGCGCCTTCCCAACGAATATTGATGCCGATTACTTTTGCCGCAAGTTCGACGAACTCACGAACGGAGTGCTGTTCGCCCGTTGCAATCACATAATCTTCAGCCACGTCCTGCTGCAGCATGAGCCACTGCATCTCAACGTAATCACGTGCATGCCCCCAGTCGCGCAGGGCGTTCATGTTGCCGAGGTACAAACACTCTTGCTCGCCCAGCTTGATACGCGCCAATGCTCGGGTGATCTTACGAGTGACAAATGTCTCACCGCGAATAGGCGATTCATGGTTGAACAAGATACCGTTGCACGCATAAATGCCGTACGACTCACGGTAGTTTACGGTCATCCAGTAAGCATAGAGTTTGGCGACCGCATACGGTGAGCGCGGGTAGAAAGGTGTGGTTTCCTTCTGCGGAATCTCTTGTACCAAACCGTACAGTTCTGAAGTTGATGCTTGATAGAACCTGGTTTTCTTTTCCAACCCAACGATTCGTATTGCTTCAAGAAGGCGCAGTGCCCCCAAGGCATCGGAATTGGCGGTGTACTCAGGCTCCTCGAAAGAAACGGCAACATGACTTTGAGCTGCCAAATTATAGATTTCATCCGGTCGTACATTCTGGACGATGCGCATCAAGCTACTGGAATCGGTCAGATCACCATGATGCAATGTCAGGTCATAACCTGTCGAATTCGGATCATGGTAAAGATGGTCAATACGAGCAGTATTGAACATGGAACTACGTCGTTTGATGCCATGTACCGAATAGCCTTTTTTTAACAAAAACTCAGCAAGGTACGCGCCATCTTGCCCCGTGATACCTGTAATCAATGCTACTTTTTTGCCACTCATTTTTTCACCATTTTTCAACTAATTGAGCAACCACCTCTCTCAAAGAAGCAAGCGCTCACGCCTCCCTCACTTCCCATTTGGAAGCAAAAGCCGTCTTCAATATCTGCCTTTACCGTTGCGTGAATGCTTTAGCCGCTTGAGCAGTACCTTTCAAACATGGGCTCGGCCATAGATATCCTCAAACCGAACGATATCGTCTTCTCCCAAATAATCGCCGCTCTGCACCTCAATCAATACCAAGTCGATGACACCTGGGTTTTCCAAACGATGAGTGTTGCCTGCGGGAATAAAGGTCGACTCGTTGGTATTCAGTAAAAACTCACGATCATTATTAACAACGCGTGCCGTACCACTGACCACGATCCAGTGTTCACTGCGGTGATGGTGCATCTGTAACGACAACGAGGCCCTGGGTTTAACCACTATGCGCTTGATCTTGAAACGCAAGTCTTCTTCCAGCGTTGTATAGGTTCCCCATGGACGGCGAACTGTCATATGGTCCAAGTGAGCACGGTGTCCACTCTTCTTGAGTTGGGCCGTGATGACCTTGATGTCTTGAGCGTGGTCTTTGTGAGCGACCAGAAAGGCGTCAGGTGTGTCGACAATGATCAGGTCTTCAACCCCCACCAATGCGGCCAACCGACGTTGAACGCGCACATAATTGTTGCGGGACGCATGCAGCACAGCGTCTCCCTCTATACGATTACCGTGCTCATCGGCTGGGGACAGTTCGCTCATGGCTATCCATGAACCGATGTCACTCCAACCAATATCACAGGGCACCATAGCCACTTTGTTGGAGCGCTCCATCAACGCGAAGTCGATCGAGATATCCGGGACTTTGGCGAAGCTATTGGGCTCCAGGTGCAAGCAACGATGGCTTTCACCTTGCATCTCTCCTGACGCAACAAGACAGCGATCCACAGCACTCGCCACCTCTGGCGCCCACAGCGTCATTTCTTCAATCAATGTGCCAGCACGAAAACAGAACATGCCGGAATTCCAGAAGTACTGGCCTGAGGCCAGATATCCTTCGGCAACCTCGATACTTGGTTTTTCTACAAAACGTTTTACTTCGAAGCCTGCGCCCAAGGGTTTATCGCCGTCTTTCTGAATATAGCCATAGCCGGTTTCCGGATACTCAGGGCGTACACCGAACGTCACCAGCCAGCCATTTTTTGCTAATTCTGAGGCCGCCGATACCGCGCTGGAAAACTCCACTTGCTTCTCAATAAGGTGATCAGCAGGAAGTATCAAAATGATGGCATCCGCCCCATGTACGCGCTCGACCTCTTTAGCTGCCATAAAAACCGCAGCGGCGGTATTACGCCCGAAAGGCTCAAGTACAAAGCTCATATTCGTAAACTGCGGTGCTTGCGCAGCGTATTCATCTAATGTCTTGAAATAGAGATCACGGTTGGTAATCGTCAAAACTTCATTGACCGTCTCTAAAGCCAAGGCGCGGCTGTAGGTCTTACGTATCAGGTTGCCTCCGTCCGGCAACTCGATAAATGGTTTGGGATGTGCTGAACGTGAAACAGGCCAAAGCCGGCTGCCGGAGCCACCGCAGATAATGACCGGAACAAGTGTCACATTCGTCTCCTTTTTACACATTTTCACATTATCTCGATCGAAGTCTCACCCACAGGACATCGCACATTCGAAATGCGAACTAACGTGGAGTCTTTATGCCATCATGCGAACTAGCGTAGAGTCTTTATGCCATCATGCGAATCAATGTTCTAAGATGCTATTTTAGGGAATTACATATTATTGCGAAACATTAGCGCTGATATCTTTTAGCACAATGTCAGGGTATGTCTAGAAAAATACAAACATCCCTCACCCCGCAAAAGCATTCTTCTTCGTCGAAAAATCCAAACTTCTCACGAAACATGTCGATTTCTCGCCTGAATCCCACGACCAACTTTCGGAATAGTCCTACAATCCATTTACTTAGAGCGCACACCACAGGAATATGCTGTCGTATTTACGAAGCATTGCCATGACGCAATTCACTGCTGGAAAATTTTCTCAACAATTGCTCGCGCCTGCCGATACCCCCTGAAAGCCTTGTGGATTGAACAATCATGCGTAATAACCAACCCGTTACCCAGCGCGAACGTACCTTCCCCGCTCAGCAACGGTTGATCTCCACCACAGATGCCAAGGGTGTCATCACTTACTGCAACGACGCGTTTGTCGAGATCAGTGGGTTCACCCGCGACGAGCTGATTCGTGCCCCGCACAATCTGGTGCGTCACCCGGACGTTCCGCCGGCGGTGTTCGCACACATGTGGTCGACGCTCAAACAAGGCTTGCCATGGATGGGCATTGTCAAGAATCGCTGCAAGAGCGGTGATCACTATTGGGTTAACGCCTATGTGACCCCCGTTTTCGACGGTAACCAGGTGATCGGCTACGAATCGGTGCGCATCAAGCCCACCGCCGAGCAGATCCGCCGGGCCGAAGCGCTCTACCAACGCATCAACCAGGGCAAGTCTGCCGTTCCCCAGCGGGACAAGTGGCTGCCGGTGCTGCAGGACTGGCTGCCGTTTATCCTGGTCAGCCAGTTGAGCTTCATGATCGGCGCGTCGCTGAACTCCCATTGGGGCTTTGCCCTGGCGGCAGGTTTGTCGGTGCCGTTGGGCCTGCTGGGCCTGAGCTGGCAGCAGCGCGGCCTCAAGCGCTTGTTGCGCCTGGCCGAGCAGACCACCTCCGACCCTTTGATCGCGCAGATGTACACCGACAGCCGTGGCGCACAAGCGCGCCTGGAGATGTCGATCCTCAGCCAGGAGGCACGCCTGAAGACGTGTCTCACACGCTTGCAGGACACGGCTGAGCACCTGAACGATCAAGCCGCACAGTCCAACACCCTCGCGCACAACAGCTCCAGTGGCCTGGAACGCCAGCGCGTCGAGACCGAACAGGTGGCCACCGCCGTCAACCAGATGGCCGCGACCACCCAGGAAGTCGCCAGCCACGTGCAGCGCACAGCCGACGCAACCCAGGAGGCCAACCGCCTGACCGGCCGTGGTCGCGATATCGCCGGGGAAACCCGCGAAGCGATACAGCGCCTGTCCGTTGCCGTGGGTGAAACCGGCGTGACCGTCACCCAACTGGCCAAGGACAGTGATGAGATCGGCGGCGTTGTCGACGTGATCAAAGGCATTGCCGACCAGACCAACCTGCTGGCCCTGAACGCGGCCATTGAAGCGGCACGCGCCGGTGAGATGGGCCGAGGCTTTGCGGTGGTGGCGGACGAAGTGCGCCAACTGGCGCAACGCACCGCCGAATCCACCGGGCAGATCCACGCCCTGATCGCCAAGTTGCAGCAGACGGCTGCTGCAGCCGTGCAAACCATGGACGCCGGGCATCGCCAGGCCGAAGAAGGTGTAGCGCGGGTGATGGAAGCGGACCAGGCGTTGGTGGGCATCAGTGAAGCAGTAGCGCATATCACCGACATGACCACCCAGATCGCAGCAGCGACCGAAGAGCAAAGCTCGGTGGCCGAAGAGATCAGCCGCAACATCAGCACCATTGCGTTGCTGGCGGATCAGACGTCGGAGCAGGCGCTGAACTCGGCGCAGTTGAGTGAAGAGCTGACCCATACCGCCAATACCCAGTATTCGCTGGTCGAGCGCTTCAACCGGTAAACCACTGTGGCGAGGGAGCTTGCTCCCGCTGGGCTGCGCAGCGGCCCCAAAATCTTGGGAGCGCTTCGCACTCCAGCGGTAGCAAGCTCCCTCGCCACAGGTTTTACGCAGTGCTCATAAGAAACCCAGCCACTTTCACCGCCGCAGCCTCCAGATGCTGCTCATGACTGAACCCCGACGCCTTCAACGGCTTCAAGTCATGATCGCCCGCCACCAGCCACATCACTTCGATACTCGGCGACAGCGCATACCCTTCCACCGCCGCCCGATCCCCCAACGCATCCCGCTCGCCCTGCACAATCAAGGTCGGCGTCTTCAACCCCTCCAGATGCTCGACCCGTGGTTTTTCCGGCTTGCCCACCGCATAGAACGGATACCCCAGGCACACCAGCCCATCGGCACCCAGCTCATCCGCCAACAAACTGGCCATGCGCCCGCCCATGGACTTGCCGCCAATCGCCAGTTTCCCAGCGACATGACGTCGCACCTGCGCATGCACCTCGCGCCAGGCTTCCAGCAGTTTCGGCGCCGGATTCGGCGGGCGCTTGCCGCCGTCCACACGGCGCTGGGCCATGTAGGGAAACTCGAAGCGCACCACGTTGACGCCATGCCCGACAAGGCGTGCAGCCATGTCGTTCATGAAAGCTGAGTCCATCGGCGCGCCGGCGCCGTGGGCCAGGATCAGCGTCACAGGCTCGCGTCCCGCAGCGGGCGAGGCGACATCCCACAACCACCCGTGTTCCCGCACACACTGCGCCCATTGATCCCCGTCAATACTGGCCTTGTGCTCTTCTCCCATGCTTGCCTCGCTTTTTAGTCTGCCTATAACTCCAGCCCATGTGCCGCATCTGCTT
>Ga0157375_10000929_pt1 | contig 25373 bp, 18 predicted proteins | sample M35metaG_FD_115311 | JGI IMG/M metagenome (GOLD analysis project Ga0157375, IMG submission 115311) | Miscanthus rhizosphere microbial communities from Kellogg Biological Station, Michigan, USA - M3-5 metaG | ecosystem: Host-associated > Plants > Roots > Rhizosphere > Soil | place: USA: Michigan... | reverse complement strand
GGCCGTGTTCGTCTACTCGCGCGGCTATCTGCGCGACCGCGGGCTGTATGTCGGCGAGTTTTATCTGTTGTGCCTGTTCGCAACACTCGGTGCGATGTTGCTCGTCGCCGCGGGCAGCCTGGTCATGGTTTATCTCGGCCTCGAACTGCTGACGCTGTCGTCGTACGCGCTGGTCGCATTGAATCGCGACTCGCCGCTGTCGTCCGAAGCGGCGATGAAGTATTTCGTCCTCGGCGCGCTGGCGTCGGGCATGCTGCTGTACGGCATGTCGATGATCTACGGAGCGACGGGTACGCTCGACCTGGCGCAGATCCAGAAACTCAGCACGTTCGTCGCCGGCGGCGCGAGCGAGCATCAGGCGTTGCTGCTGTTTGGTCTGGTGTTTCTCGTAGTCGGCATCGGCTTCAAGTTCGGCGCCGCGCCGTTCCATATGTGGATTCCGGACGTCTACCAGGGCGCGCCAACGGCGGTGACGCTGTTTATCGGCTCGGCGCAAAAGATTGCCGCGTTCGGCATGGCGTATCGGCTGCTGGCCGGTGGGCTCGACGGCATGCAGGATCACTGGCGCGAAATGCTCGCCGTGCTCGCCGTCGCCTCGCTGGCGATCGGCAACGTCGTGGCGATCGCGCAGACCAACCTCAAGCGCATGCTGGCGTATTCGACGATTTCGCACATGGGCTTCCTGCTGCTCGGCCTGCTCAACGGCACACCGTCCGGCTACGCTGCGGCAATGTTCTACGCGATCGCCTACGCGGTCACGACGACCGTCGCCTTCGGTCTCATCCTGCTGCTCGCCCGTTCCGGCTTCGAGGCCGAGGAGATCGACGACTTCAAGGGCCTTAACCAGCGCAACCCCTGGTACGCGTTCATCGTCATGCTGACGATGGCCTCGCTGGCCGGCGTACCGCCACTGTTCGGGTTCTTTGCCAAGCTGCTGGTCTTGAAAGCGGCTATCGACGCCGGCATGTTGTGGACTGCCATGGTGGCCATCGTCTTCGCCATCGTCGGCGCGTATTACTACCTGCGCGTCATCAAGGTCGTCTACTTCGATGCACCGCAGGACAAGACGGCACTGGTCTTGCCCGCCGACCAGCCGTTTCGTTGGCTGCTCTCGATCAACGGCGTGGCGCTGCTCGTCCTGGGTCTGTTCTGGGGCCCGCTGATCGGCTGGTGCTATCGCGCGATGGGTTTGTAGGAACCCTGCAAAATGGCGTGACGCCGCCGTGTCCGATGCCCCCGAAGAGAATTCAGGTTGCATCAGGTGACCCCTGTCAGCTAAAATTCGCGTTCGGCTGATGCGGGGTGGAGCAGTCTGGCAGCTCGTCGGGCTCATAACCCGAAGGTCGTAGGTTCAAATCCTACCCCCGCTACCACGACTCGTATCAGGGCTCCTTTCGGGGCCTTTTTTACGGAGTCGCTCTTCAGCTCTTTTGAAAAGTCCGGCCATGGATGGGCGGTGTTTTCCCGCTTTCAGGATGAAAGCAAAAGTACAGTTATATAAGCGCAGGATGCGCGTTGCCGGTGTCTGGATACGAAACAACGGCGGACTATGGAATGGGCCTCGTGCCCATTTTTTGTTTCTGGAATCGACGCGTAAGGATGGTCGCGGTCACGGAGGATCGCAGAGGTACAAATGCGGAATGAAGAATTGACCGAACTGCTGGCGCCCGTGATTGCGGACCTCGGACTCGAATGCCTCGGCGTCGAGTACAGCCCGTCGCATGGCAACAGTCTGGTCCGCGTGTACATCGATGCCGCGGATCGGCCGGTCACGGTCGACGATTGCGAAGTGGTCAGCCGGCAGGTGTCGGCGACGCTCGACGTGCACGATCCGGTACAGGGTCGCTACACGCTCGAAGTGTCGTCGCCGGGCATCGACCGGCCGTTGTATACGCCGGAACATTTTGCGCGTTTCGTCGGTCATGCGGCGAAGCTCGAGGTGAATCTGCCGATCGATGGTCGGCGGCGGTTTCAGGGACCGATCCGCGCAGTGGACAACGGCACGATCAGTCTGGAACAGGATGGTGTGATGGTCGCAATCGCGCACGCCAACGTGCACAAGGCAAAGCTGGTGCCGGACCTGGGTCCGCCACCGGGCAAGGCAAACAAGGGCAAGAAGGGCAAGAAAAGTTAGGAGTCAGGAGAGTCGGAGTTCGTGGAAGTGTGTGTGGTGTGCGAAAGCGCTGCTTCCTCACCCCTCACCCCCTCACTCCTCACAATTTCGGAATGAGAGTTCAGCAATGAGCAAAGAATTATTGTTGGTCGTCGACGCCGTCGCCAATGAGAAGGGCGTCGAGAAAGACGTCATCTTCGACGCGATGGAAGCTGCGCTCGCCTCTGCGGCGAAGAAGCGCTATCCGGACCTGGACATCGCGGCGCGGGTCAGCATCGACAAGCACAGCGGCGAATACGAAACCTTCCGCCGTTGGGAAGTCGTGGCTGACGATGTGGTCATGGAATCGCCGGACCGGCAGATCCGTCTGATGGATGCGGTCGACACCAAGGCCGACAGTCAGGTCGGCGATTTCCTCGAAGAACCGATCGAAAACCCCGAATTCGGACGCATCGCGGCGCAGGCGGCCAAGCAGGTCATCGTGCAGCGCGTGCGCGAAGCCGAGCGCGCCCAGGTCGTCGACGCTTACAAGGACCGCGTCGGTGAACTCGTGACCGGCGTCGTCAAGCGCGTCGAGCGCGGCAGCCTGTATCTGGATCTCGGCGGAAACGCCGAAGCGTACGTGCCGCGCGACCGCGCGATTCCACGCGAGGCAGTGCGCGCAGGCGACCGCATCCGTGGCTATCTGTACGAAGTACGAGCCGAGCAGCGCGGTCCGCAGCTGTTCGTCTCGCGCACGGCGCCGGAATTCATGATCGAGCTGTTCCGCCTCGAGGTGCCGGAAGTCGGCCAGGGCCTGGTCGAAATCAAGGGCGCCGCGCGCGACCCTGGTGACCGCGCCAAGATCGCGGTCGTCGCGCACGACAGTCGCACCGATCCGATCGGCGCCTGCATCGGCATGCGCGGGTCGCGTGTCCAGGCCGTTTCGAACGAACTCAACGGCGAGCGCATCGACATCGTGCTGTGGAACGACAATCCCGCGCAGTTCGTGATCAACGCGATGGCGCCGGCCGAAGTGCAGTCGATCATCGTCGACGAAGAAAAGCATTCGATGGACATCGCCGTGGCCGAAGACAAGCTGTCGCAGGCCATCGGCCGCGGTGGCCAGAACGTGCGCCTGGCGAGCAAGCTGTCCGGCTGGCAGCTCAATGTGATGACGCAGGACCAGGTGGCCGCGAAGTCCGAAGCCGAGCAGGAGACCGCGCGCGCGCTGTTCCAGGAAAAACTCGAAGTCGATGCGGAGATCGCGGCGATCCTCGTGCAGGAAGGCTTCACCACGGTCGAGGAAATCGCCTACGTGCCGACGGCCGAACTGCTGGCGATCGAAGGCTTCGACGAGGACATCGTCGAGGAACTGCGCGCGCGTGCCCGCGACGCGCTGTTGACCGAGGCGTTGGCAGTCGAAGAGGACATCGACGAACACAAGCCGGACGCGGATCTGCTGGAAGTTGCCGGCATGGACGAATCGACCGCATTTGCCCTTGCGCAGCACCGCATCGTGACACGCGAGAATCTTGCCGACCTGGCGACCGACGAGCTGATGGAGCTGGCGATCGACGGAATGGACGAAGACCGTGCCGCGGGCCTGATCATGGCTGCGCGCGAAGCGAAAGCCGCATAAGAGGCCTGAACGAGTGGTTCGTTTTGTTCAATTCGACGAGGTGTGCCGCGGACTGAAACGCCGCTGCACGCGTCTTGTCATCGATTCACGCCGCCGCAACAACGTACGAGCACGGGAGTTCCAAGCGCAATGTCGGACGTAACCATCAAGCAACTCGCCGGCGTGCTCGGCATGGGCGTCGACAAGCTGATCACCCAGCTTGCCGAGGCCGGCATGAAATTCTCGGGCCCGGATCAGGTTGTCTCGAGCACGGAGAAGGTCAAGCTGCTCGGGTTCCTGCGCCGCACGCACGGCAAGACCGAGAAGGACGCGAGCGACAACGCACCGCGCCAGGTCACGCTCAAGCGGCGCACGGTCAGCGAGCTGACCGTCAACCAGGGTGCTGCCCGTGGCAAGACGGTAAACGTCGAAGTCCGGCAGAAGCGCACCTATGTAAAGCGCAGCACGATGGCCGACGGCTCCGAAGTGGTCGATGCGGAGCGCGAAGACGCGCTGCGCAAGCTGCAGGAATCGCAACTCAAGCGTGAGTCCGAGGAGAGCGCGCGCCAGGAGCAGGAACGCCGCCGCCAGGAAGAAGACGCCAAGCTGCGCGCAGCCGAGGACGCCAAGCGCCAGGCCGAGGAAGCGCGCCTGCGCGCCGAAGCCGAGGCCAAGCAGGCCGGCGATGCATCGGCGCCACGCGAGGAAAAGCCGAAGGACGAAAGGCCCGCTGCGCGCAAGCCCGCGGCGGCCGAGCCGCGTCCCGCCGAGAACCGCGGCCGTGGACGTGCAGGACCCGCAGTCGAAGAAGCGCCGCATCGTCATGCCAAGGCCAAGCACGGCTCGCATCAGATGCCGCAGGAAGGCGACGAAGGCGATGGCGCCGCACGCTACTTCGGCGCCGAGTTGCACCTTTCCGACGCCGGCCACGCGCGTCGTGGCGCGATCAAGAAGCGGCCGCGCAAGCAGATCGAGCCGGCGCGTACGCCGAGCGGTGGTCCGCACGGATTTTCCAAGCCGCTCGCGCCGGTCGTGCGCGACATCGCGGTCGGCGAGTCGATCCTGGTTTCCGACCTCGCGCAGAAGATGGCGGTCAAGGGTGCGGAAGTCGTCAAGGTGCTTTTCAAGATGGGCGTAATGGCGACAATCAACCAGGTCATCGATCACGACACCGCCGTACTGGTCGTCGAAGAGCTCGGCCACAAGGCTGTCGATGCCGAGGAGAAGAACGCGGAAACCACGCTGGCGAAGGTCGAAGTGCAGGGCAACCGCGAGCCGCGTCCGCCGGTCGTCACGATCATGGGTCACGTCGACCACGGCAAGACTTCGCTGCTCGATTACATCCGCCGCACCAAGGTCGCAGCGGGCGAAGCCGGCGGCATCACGCAGCACATCGGCGCGTATCACGTGAAAACCGACAAGGGCGTGATTTCGTTTCTCGACACCCCGGGCCATGCCGCATTCACGTCGATGCGCGCGCGCGGCGCGAAGCTGACCGACATCGTCGTGCTGGTCGTCGCCGCAGATGACGGCGTCATGCCGCAGACCATCGAGGCCGTGCAGCATGCGCGCGCCGCGAAGGTGCCGCTGTTGATCGCGATGAACAAGATGGACAAGCCGGAGGCGAATCCGGACAACGTCAAGCAGGGCCTGGTGCAGCATGAAGTCGTGCCCGAGGAATGGGGCGGCGACGTGCAGTTCGTGCCGGTGTCTGCCAAGACCGGCGATGGCGTCGACAATCTGCTCGATGCGATCCTGCTGCAGTCCGAACTGATGGAACTCACGGCCGTCAAGGACGGCCTGGCCACCGGCGTCGTCGTCGAATCGAGTCTGGACAAGGGCCGCGGCCCGGTTGCGACCGTGCTGGTGCAGCAGGGCACGTTGAAGAAAGGCGACTTTCTCGTTTGCGGCATCGAATACGGCCGCGTGCGCGCGATCATCGACGAAGCCGGCCAGCAGGTCGAGAGTGCCGGTCCGTCCATTCCGGTGCAGGTGCTCGGTTTGTCCGGCGTGCCCGATGCCGGCGACGACTTCGTCGTCGTGCAGGACGAGCGTCTCGCCAAGCAGGTGGCCTCGGAACGTCAGGCCAAGCGCCGCGAAACGCGCCTGACCAAGACCGCCATGCGCAGCATGGAGGATGTCATTTCGACAATGGGCCAGGCCGACGGCCAGCGTGTGCTGAATCTCGTCGTCAAAGCCGACGTGCAAGGCTCGGTCGAGGCGTTGCGCGATGCATTGACGGCGATCGGCACTGACCAGATCCGCGTCAACGTCATCGGTTCCGGCGTCGGCGGCATTACCGAATCCGACGCCACGCTCGCCGCTGCGTCGAAGGCGATCCTGATCGGCTTCAACGTGCGTGCGGACGCCTCGGCGCGCAAGGTCATCACCGACAGCGATGTCGACCTGCGCTACTTCTCGATCATCTATGACGTGATCGATCAGGTGAAGCAGGCGGCGACCGGTATGCTCGGCACCGAGATCCGCGAGGAAATCATCGGCGTCGCGCAGGTCCGCGACGTATTCCGCTCGTCGAAGTTCGGCGCAATCGCCGGCTGCATGGTCATCGAAGGAACGGTCAAGCGGCACAAGCCGATCCGCGTCCTGCGCGACAACACGGTGATCTTCCAGGGCGAACTCGAATCCCTGCGACGCTTCAAGGAAAACGTCGACGAAGTGCGCAACGGCATGGAGTGCGGCATCGGCGTCAAGCAATACAACGACGTCAAAGCCGGCGACCAGATCGAGTGCTACGAGCGTATTGAAGTTGCGAGAACGTTATGAAATGCGTGAGACGTGAGACGGGAGACGCAAGACGGGTAGGGCGCTTGCGCTTGCCGTCGGGCCGGCCCGATTTTCACGTCTCGCGTCTCACTTCTCTCGTCTCACGTTGATGCCCTCGCGCGACTTCACCCGTTCCGACCGCATCTCTGCCGAACTGCGTCGCCAGCTCGGCGGCCTGGTGCATGAAGCGGTGCGCGATCATGCGCTGCCATCGGTCAGCGTTTCGGATGTCGAGGTCACGCGCGATTTCGACTTCGCCACGGTGTTCGTCACGGCGCTGCTTCCAGACAGCTCCAAGGAAGCGGTAAAAGCGTTGAACGAGATGGCCAAGGAATTCCGCCGCGAGCTGTCGAAAACGATGCGCATGCGCCGCGTGCCGGAGTTGCGCTTCAAGTACGACGATTCGGTCGACCGCGGCGAGCGGATCGATCAGTTGTTGCGCGGCAAGGACTGATTCTTCTTCCGTTCGCGCCGCCTTCTCCCGGTGGGAGAAAGGGCAAAGCGAATTTTCATGCCTGTCAAGAAAGCCTACCGCGACATCAGCGGCATCCTCCTGCTCGACAAGCCGCAGGGCCTGAGCTCCAACCAGGCGCTGCAGAAGGTCCGTCACCTGTTCGAGGCGCGCAAGGCCGGCCACACCGGCAGCCTCGACCCGATGGCAACGGGCCTGCTGCCGATCTGCTTCGGCGAAGCGACCAAGATCGCCGGGTTCCTGCTCGGCTCGAGCAAGGCCTACGATGCCGAAGTCCGGCTCGGCATCACGACCACGACCGACGACGCCGAAGGCGAAGTGCTATCGAGGCGGCCCGTGCCGGACCCGGATGCAGCAACGCTGGATGCAGCATTGTGTACTTTACGCGGCCGCATCATGCAGACGCCGCCTGCGTACTCGGCCATCAAGCAGGGCGGGGTGGCTCTATACAAGCGCGCTCGCCGCGGCGAAGACGTGCAGGTTCCGCAGCGCCAGGTCGAGGTGCAGCGCCTGGAACTGGTCCGGCGCGATGGCGACAGGCTGCACGTGCACGTCGAGTGCGGTTCGGGCACCTACATTCGCAGCCTGGCGCGCGATCTGGGCGCACGCCTTGGTTGCGGAGCACATCTGACCGCGCTGCGGCGCGTCTGGGTCGATCCGTTCCGGATACCGCACATGTGGACGCTGGAGCACTTGCAGGCGCGGGCTGCGGATGCGGGCGCTCACGGACTCGATGAACTGCTGTTGCCTCTCGAGCAGGGCCTGGAGGCGTTGCCGGCGTTGACGGTTACTGCCGATCAAGCCGTGCTGCTCGAGCAGGGCAGGCGCCTCACGCACAGCGTCCTCGGGGAGCAGGCGCTGTGCCGTGCCATCGATGAGCAAGGCCGGCTCGTCGCCTTGATCAGCATTGATCTCGCCGGTGACGTGCGCGTGCGGCGCGGGTTCAATCGCGGCGCCGGCAACCCTTCAAGTCTGCAAAAATAAAGACGATATAAATCAATTATTTCTGCGGGAAATACAGACCGGTTGTACGGCGATGCCGGGGATGTAACCGAACCTGCAGAATCGACTGCTGCGATCCCCGAAAAACCCCGTCGGGGTGAGAAAACGGTTACAATAAGGGGCTTTACCACAGCGACCCGCCTTAAAACACGGCGGCGTCAAATTAACGCGGATTGTGCTTTTGGCGCCCCAGCGTCGACCAAGGCCGAACCGCGCCGTACGCAACATCAAAGGATCACTCATGTCTCTTACCCTCGAACAAACCAGCAAGGTCATCTCCGACTATCGCCGCGCGCCGAACGACACCGGCTCGCCGGAAGTCCAGGTCGCCCTGCTGTCGGCCCGCATCGAACATCTTTCCAAGCACTTTGCGGATCACGACAAGGATCATCATTCGCGTCGCGGCTTGCTGAAGATGGTCAACCAGCGCCGTCGCCTGCTGAACTACCTCAAGAACACCGACAACGATCGCTACAAGACGCTGATCGAACGCCTCGGTATCCGCAGGTAATCTTGCGTTCAACGCGAACCATTGCGAAGCGGTCATTCGTGGCCGCCCCAGCGTGCTTTCAAACTTAAGGAGCCACAACGTGGCGAAAGTAACCAAGTCATTTCAGTACGGTAATCACCAGGTGACGCTCGAGACGGGCGAAGTCGCCCGCCAGGCGTCCGGTGCGGTAATGGTGTCCATGGCCGGAACCGTCGTGCTGGTCACAGCCGTGGCCGCGACGAAGATGCGCGAGGGGCAGGATTTCTTCCCCCTGACCGTCGACTACGTCGAGAAATTCTATTCCGCCGGCCGCATCCCTGGCGGCTTCTTCAAGCGCGAGGGGCGGCCGACCGAAAAGGAGACGCTGACCTCGCGCCTGATCGATCGCCCGGTTCGTCCGCTGTTTCCGGAAGAGTTCAAGAACGAAGTGCAGGTCATCGCGCAGGTCGTTTCGTTGAATCCGGAAGTCGACGGCGACATCCCGGCACTGCTCGGCGCGTCCGCGGCGCTGAGCCTCGCCGGCATCCCGTTCAAGGGACCGATCGGCGCCGCGCGCGTTGGTTACGCCAATGGCAAGTACCTGCTGAACCCGACCGCGACCGAACTGAAGACGTCGGACCTCGATCTCGTCGTCGCCGGCACGAACAACGCCGTACTGATGGTCGAATCGGAAGCCAAGCTGCTCGGTGAAGACGTCATGCTCGGTGCGGTCATGTTCGGTCACCGCGAGATGCAGACGGCGATCCGCGCAATCGCGGAACTCGCGACCGAAGCCGCCAAACCTTCGTGGAACTGGCAGCCGCCGGCGCGCGATGAGTCGATGATCGCCGTAATCAAGGGCGCCGTCGGCGGCAAGCTCGAAGAAGCGTTCCAGGTGCGCGACAAGCTGCAGCGCCGCGACGCCATCTCCGCGATCAAGGCCGACGTGCTGGCTTCGCTGAAGGGCGAAGCGGAGCAGAAGGGCTGGCAGGCGGCCGACATGGCCAAGGAATTCGCCGAACTCGAATATCGCACGCTGCGTGACAGCGTGCTCAAGACCAAGGTGCGCATCGACGGGCGTCAGCTCGACGACGTGCGTGCGATCAGCGCGCGCGTCGGCGTTCTGCCGCGCACGCACGGTTCGGCGCTGTTCACGCGTGGCGAAACCCAGGCGCTGGTCGTCGTTACGCTCGGCACCACGCGCGACGCGCAGATCATCGACGCGCCGGAAGGCGAGTCGAAGGATCCGTTCCTGTTCCACTACAACTTCCCGCCGTTCTCGGTCGGCGAAGCCGGTCGTTTCGGCGCGCCCAAACGCCGCGAGATCGGCCATGGCCGCCTTGCCAAGCGCGGCGTGATGGCGGTCAAGCCGAGCGTGGAAGCGTTTCCGTACGTGCTGCGTGTCGTCTCGGAAATCACCGAGTCGAATGGCTCGTCCTCGATGGCCTCGGTGTGCGGCTCCTCCCTGGCGATGATGGATGCCGGCGTTCCGCTCAAGGCGCCGGTCGCGGGTATCGCGATGGGCCTGGTCAAGGAAGGCGACCAGTTCGTCGTGCTCAGCGACATCCTCGGTGACGAAGACCATCTCGGCGACATGGACTTCAAGGTCGCCGGCACGTCCGACGGCATCAGTGCGCTGCAGATGGACATCAAGATCGACGGCATCACCGAAGAAATCATGAAGGTGGCGCTGGCGCAGGCCAAGCAGGGCCGCCTGCACATCCTCGGCGAAATGGGCAAGGTCATCAGTGCGTCACGCGCCGAGATGAGCGAGTTCGCGCCGCGGCTGATGACGATGAAGATTCACCCGGACAAGATTCGCGAAGTCATCGGCAAGGGCGGCACCACGATCCGTGCGATCACCGAAGAAACCGGCGCCACGATCGACATCAGCGACGACGGCACGATCATCATCGCCTCGGTCAGCCGCGATGCTGCCGACGCCGCGAAGGCGCGCATCGAGCAGATTGTGTCCGACGTCGAGCCGGGCCGCATCTACGAGGGCAAGGTCGCCAAGCTGATGGACTTCGGCGCGTTCGTGACGATTCTCCCCGGCAAGGACGGCCTCGTGCACGTTTCGCAGATTTCCAATGAGCGCGTCGAAAAGGTCTCGGACAAGCTCAAGGAAGGCGACATCGTCAAGGTCAAGGTGCTCGAGGTCGACAAGCAGGGCCGCATCCGCCTGTCGATGAAGGCTGTGGCCGAAGAAGTTCCGGCGGCCTGAGGCAAGAAAGAAGTTGTCGAAAAAAGCGGGCCTTCAGGCCCGCTTTTTTTTTGCCTCGGTTGACGCCGACCATCGGGAACCGCTGAAACCTCGCGCCAGCGCAGACACCCGGGTTCATTTTGCGGCGCAACATAGGCGCGTGCTACGATTTCGTCACTGCGGAGGTGGCGATGAGCGACACGAAAAGCGGTAACGACTGGTCCAGCGACTGGCAGGCGTTGCAGCGCCAGTACTGGTCCGCCTGGTCCGATCTGACGCGCAATCAAGCCGGTACGACCCCAGACGCCGCGACACCGTGGCACGAGGGTCTCGAGCAGTGGTCGCGCATGTTCGGCAGCGCCGGCAAGCAGAGCGAAGCGGCCGAGCGCCTGATGTCGAGCGCCAAGAGCTACCTGACGCTGATGCAGTCCATGCTGTCGTTCGCCGCCGGCAAGGATGCGGCCGCGATCAACATGCCGTCGTGGCTCGATGCGCTGCGCGGTGGCATGAACGTGCCCGGCTTCGATCCAGCCGCATTCGCAAAGATGCCCGGTTTCGATCCGGCCATGTTCGGCAACCTTCCGGGCTTCGATCCCGCCGCATTCGGCAGCATGCCTGGCATGGATGCGGCCGCGTTGTTCAACAATCCGATGGCCAAGGCTTTGCGCGAGATTTCCGGACAGGGCCTCCGGAGTTTCGAGCAACTTGCTTCCGGCGCGGCGCCGATGCTCCAGCAAATGCAGGCCGAAGGCGTGTCGTGGCTCAAGGCGCCGGCGTTCGGTTATGCGCGCGAGCATCAGGAGCATTACCAGAAGATGGCGCTCGCGTTCGTCGAGTTCCAGCAGGCAGTCAAGCAGTACAACGCGCTGATCATGAAATCGAGCCAGCGCAGTTTCGAAATTCTCGAACTCAAGCTCGCCGAGCGTTCCGAGCCGGGCCGCCAGATCGACACGGTGCGCGCGCTCTACGACCTGTGGGTCGATGCCGCCGAAGAAGCCTACGCCGAGATCGCGTTGTCGGAAGAATTCCGCAAGGTGTACGGCGACGTCGTCAACGCGCAGATGCGTGTGCGCTCGCAGTTGCAGCAGGAAGTCGAGCGCATCGGAGTCGACCTCGGCATGCCGACGCGCACCGAACTCAACAGCGTGCACAAGCGCCTGCACGACCTGCGCCGCGAACTGCGTGACAGCCAGGAGGCTCAGCGCGATCTCGGGCAGGACGGGCGCGACGCCGAAATCGCAGCGATGCGCGCGGAGATCGACGATCTGCGACGACTGGTCGAGAATTCCGGATCGACCTCAGCGCCGGTACGCGCGCCGGTGGCGCCGGCGCCAGGAAAAGCTGTCGTGCGACCGAAGCGCGCCTCGGCGAGACGCAGGCGTGCCGCCGCAAAGCGTACACATGTCGCCACGAAGACAACAGCAATAGCCAAGCCCGTGCCGGTAGCCATCAACGCTGTACCCGTTGCGGTGAGGCGAGTGCCAGCCGCTGCAAAGCCGATGCATGGAAGTACACGGCGCCCGGCCGGTCGCGCTCCTCAGGTCTCCGTGCGCGTGGCGCCGTCGCCGCCGAAAGCGAAGCCTGAGAAGGCCCTCACGGAAAAGGATCTGGTTCGGCCCACGTCATTCGGGGATGCGATTGCCGCGATGCGGCGCGAGTTGTCGCACAAGCGCGGCAAGAAGAAGAAAAAGGTGAAGGCGGCACGTTTGTCGCTGCCCTACCGGATGTCTGCACGCAGCACCCGTTCGAGCCGGAGTAAGACATGAATCCGATCCGTATCGAACCGCAGAAGGCCCTCGACGAGGCGGTGCGCTTCAACCAGAAACTCGCGGCGGGGTTGAAGACCCTGCGCAACATGGACGAAGTCGACTATGGCGCGACCGCGAAGGAGGAAGTCTACCGCGAAGACAAGCTCGTGCTGTACCGCTTCCGCGGGCCGCGCACGCCGACCGCGAAGACGCCGTTGTTGATCGCCTATGCACTGGTCAACCGGCCCTACATGGTCGACCTGCAGGATGACCGTTCGCTGGTCAAGAACCTGCTCGCGCTCGGCGAAGACGTCTACCTGATCGATTGGGGCTACCCGGACCAGTCCGACCGCTACCTGACGCTCGACGACTACATCAACGGTTACATCCGCCGCTGCGTCGACGTCGTCGCCAAACGCCACAACGTCGAAAAGATCAACCTGCTCGGCATCTGCCAGGGCGGCGCATTCAGCCTGTGCTTCGCCTCGATCTATCCGCAGAAGATCCGCAACCTGATTGCGATGGTCACGCCGGTGGATTTCCACACGCCGGACAACATGCTCTCGCACTGGACGCGCGGGCTGGACATCGACCTCTTCGTCGATACGCTCGGCAACGTGCCGGCGGACCTGATGAACTGGTGCTACCTCACGCTCAAGCCGGTGCGTCTGTTCCAGCAGAAATACATCGGCATGGTCGACATCCTCGACGACAAGATCGAGATGGAAAACTTCCTGCGCATGGAGAAGTGGATTTTCGACAGTCCCGACCAGGCCGGTGAAGCGTTCCGCCAGTTCATCAAGGATTTCTACCAGGGCAACAAGCTGGTCAACGGCGACCTCACGATCGGCGACAAGAGCGTGAGCCTGAAGAAGATCACGATGCCGGTGCTGAACATCTTCGCCGAGCAGGACCACCTCGTGCCGCCGTCGGCGTCACGTCCGCTGCAGGGGCTGATCGGCACGAAGGATTACACGCAACTCGCGTTCAAGGGCGGGCACATCGGCATCTACGTTTCCGGCCGCGCCCAGCGCGAGGTGCCGAGCGCGATTCACGACTGGCTCGCGCAGCGCTGATCGATCACGCCGCCGTGCGCGCGCGGATGACATCCGGCGCCGTGAACGGCTGCGTCTGTCCATAAGCTGCTGACTAATCTTTCGCGCCGAGCAATTCTGCCAGCGCGGCGGCGACCGTCTTGGTTGCGCGCCGCAGGTCTTCCAGGCACAGCTTTTCGTCTGCCGCGTGGCCATTGGCCTCGGCCAACGTGCGCGGACCGGCACCGTAGAGTACGGTCGGAATTCCGGCGGACGTGTAGTGGCGCGCATCGGTGTATATCGGCACGCCATGCTCGACGATCGGCGTGCCGAAGAAATGCTCGCCATGGCGCTGCAGTGCGCGGACGAGCTTTTCGGCACCGGGCAGCTTGACCAGTGGCAGTGACAGCATGATGCGCCGGATATCGACTCGGATCCCCGGGATCGCGGCGGCGGTCGTCTCGATCAGTGCACGCAGCTCGGCTTCGGCTGCCGCCGGAGACTCCTCGGGAATGATGCGTCGGTCGATTCGGAACGTGACCTTGTCCGGTACGACGTTCGTGTTGATGCCGCCCTGGATCAGGCCGACGTTCAGGGTTGGATGTGTGATGCCGGGCGTCTTCGAAACACGTGTCTTGAGCGCCTCGCGCGAGGCATACAGTGCGGCGAGAATCTGCGCCGTGGCGGCAAGTGCATCGACGCCGCGCTCCGGCATTGCGGCATGGCCTTGCTTGCCGTGGACGACGACTTCCAGATGCAGGCAGCCGTTATGTGCTGTCGTGACGGCGTAGGAAAACCCGGCACTTACGGCCAGGTCCGGCTTGCTCAGCCCGTGTTCGATCAGCCAGCGCGGGCCGATCTCGCCGCCGACTTCTTCGTCGTAGGTCAAGTGCAGCTCGATTGCTCCGTGCAGTGGCTCGCCCTGCGCCGCCAGCTCGCGCAGCGCCAACAGACTGAAGGTGTAGGTGGCGAAGTCCGACTTGCTGACCGCGACGCCGCGCCCATACATCGTCGCACCGTGGTCGGCATCGGTCTCGATTGCCGCGCCATACGGGTCATGCGTCCAACCCTGGCCCGGCGGCACAACGTCGCCGTGGGCGTTCAGCGCGATGATCGGGCCGCCGCTGGCGAACTGCTGGCGAATAACCAGATTCGTCGCCGAGATCATGCCGTTGCTGCGGACTGCTTCTTGCGCTACCGGGTGCACTTCGACCTTCAAGCCGAGCGCCTCGATCAATGCCTGCGCGCGGCGCGCGTGCGGCGCGCAATCGCCGGGCGGATTGTCGCTCGGCACCTTGACCAGTTCGGCAAGAAAGGCGCATTCGCCGGCGAAGTGTGCGTCGACGAATCGGTTGATGGTGTCCGCAATGCGCGCTGGATCGGTCATGACGTCACGGGTTCGAAGTGCATGAGGAAGTCGATGAATGCGCGCGCGGCGATCTCGGCGTCGTCGGCGCTCATGGTTTCGTCGGGATGATGGCTGATGCCGCCATTGCCGCAACGCACGAACAGCATGCCGATCGGCGTGATCGATGCCATTTTCATGGCATCGTGTCCGGCGCCGCTGGGCAGGTGCAGCGGCGCTGATTCGCCGGTAACGCGCGCTATCGCCGCTGCCCATTGCGCCTGCAAGTCCGTGGCGCAGGGTGCGCAGGCCGCTTCGAGCACCCGGCGCACGTCGGCACGCACCTTGCGCCGCGTTGCGATGTGCTCGATCTGCGCCAGTACGCCGGCGACCGCGGCGTCGCGCACTGAATCATCCGGTGCGCGAATGTCGATGCTGAATTCGCAACGTCCGGGAATCACGTTGATCGCTCCGTTCGGTACGTCAAACCTGCCAACTGTACCGACCAGACCGGACTGACCACGGCAGGACCGTTCGATCGCGAGCACCATTTCCGCCGCGGCCGCCGCGGCATCGCGGCGCAATTCCATCGGTACGGTCCCGGCATGGCCGGCGAGCCCTTCGACCACTACGCGCATGCGCACGCCGCCGGCGATCGATGTCACGACGCCGAGCGGTTTGCCTGCATCGAGCAGTACCGGGCCTTGCTCGATGTGTACCTCGATATAACCGACAAGTGTCGATGGATCCCGCGCGATCGAACCGATTGCCGCAGGGTCCATGCCGGCATCACGCATCGCGCTGCGCATGGTCACGCCGTCGCCGTCGACATTGTCGAGCACGCGCGTATCGAAACTGCCGGCCAACGCGCTGCTGCCGAGTAAGGTCGACTTGAAGCGTACGCCTTCTTCATCGGCGAATGCGACGATTTCGAGATCGAATGGCAGTGCGACGCCACGCTGGCGCAATTCAACGACGCACGCGATCGGCAGGAGGATGCCCAGGCGGCCGTCGTAGCGGCCGGCGTCGATGACCGTGTCGTAGTGCGAGCCTGTGACGAGCGTTTTTGCGCCGGCGTCGCCGCTTCGCCAGCGGCCGACGACGTTGCCGACCGCATCGACGTACGTGTCCAACCCGGCGCCGAGCATCCAGTCGCGGATCGCCGCTGCCGTCAGGCGATGCGCGGGACGCAGATAGCTGCAGGTGAGATTGGCTGGATCCTCACTGTACGCGGCGAGGCGCTCGTGCATCGCCATGATCTGCGGACCGGGCTCAATGTGAATTCGCTCGGCCAGACGAAACGCGGCGATGCGACCGATTTGCGCCAGAGCTTCGGCGCGTTCGGTTCTGGCGTCGTTGCCGAGCCGTTGCGAAAACGCGGCGATGATCGACGCGCGATCGTGCCCGCGCACGGCGAGAATGAAGGGAAAGCCAAAGCGCGTGTTGTAGGCGGCGTTCAACTCTTGCAGTCGCGCGTATTCCTGCGCTGTGCAGGCGTCGAGTCCGGCACTATGCTGCTCGTGCGCCGACTCAGCCGTCAGCTCGGCGCGAATCGCGGCGCGGCCGGCCAGCTCCGGATGCGCGCGAATCAGCGCCAGTTGCTCCACGGGGGTTGCCGAGTTCACGACCGCGCATAGCGCAGTGTGAAGATCTTCGCGCGAATGGAACGGCCGGGCCGCGGCGGCTATTTCCGCGACCCACGGCGAACGTTCGAAAATCCCGTCCAGCAACGCAGCGAATCGAGCGGGCGAGGCGACATTGAGTTCGGCGATTTCGATCATGCCGAGGCTGCTTGGTGCGCGCGGAATGGATGCGCCGCGAGCCAGTGCTGTGCGATCTCGACGCGCCGGCAGATCCACACATGCTCGTGCGCGAGAACGTGATCGAGGAAACGCTCGAGCGCGGCGACGCGCGCCGGCCGGCCGGCCAGGCGCGCATGCAGACCGATCGACAGCATCTTCGGCGCATCGAGGCCGTCCGGATCACCTTCACGATAGAGCACGTCGAACGCATCCTTCAGATAGTCGAAGAACTGCGTTCCCGAGTTGAAGCCCTGCACTGTCACGAAGCGCATGTCGTTGCTGTCGAGCGCGTACGGCACGACGAGACGCGGCACCGCCTGCGCGACACCGGCGCGCAGCGTCTCAACGGTGGTCCAGTACGGCAGGTCGTCGGCGTAGGAGTCCGAATCGTAGAGATAGCCGCCCTGCTCCGCGACCAGGCGGCGCGTATTCGGACTGTCGCGGCCGGTATACCAGCCAAGTGGCGCGCTGCCGCAGAGATCGGTCATGATCCGCGTCGCCTCGGCGATGTGGGCGCGCTCGGTCGCTTCGTCGATGTCCTGGTAGCTGATCCAGCGCAGTCCGTGGCAGGCGATCTCGTGGCCGAGTTCGCGATACGCCGCGAGCGCTTCGGGATGGCGCTGCAGTGCCTGTGCGACGGCAAAGATCGTCAGCGGCAAACGGCGCGTCTCGAACGCGCGCAGCACGCGCCACAAGCCGGCGCGCGAACCGTACTCGTACAGCGATTCCATGGTCATGTGGCGCATCGGAAACGCCAGCGCACCCATGATCTCCGAGAGAAACGTTTCCGAAGCGGCGTCGCCGTGCAACACGCTGTTCTCCGCGCCTTCCTCGTGATTGAGCGCGAACTGCACGGCGATACGCGCGGCGTTCGGCCAGCGCGGATGCGGCGGCCGGCGGCCGTACCCGACCAGGTCGCGTGGATATGGCGTCGCCATCAGTGCGGTGCTCCGTCGATCAGCCAGGTAATCACTTGCTGGCGCTCCGCGTCGGTCATGTGGGTGAGATTGCCGATCGGCATGACGCCGGTGCTGAGCTGCGTCTGTATCTGCGCCGTGCGCGCGAGCAGGCGTTCGGGCGTGTCCAGGAGCACGCCGTTCGGCGCGGCATTGAATCCCGCGAGCGTCGGCGTTGGCGAATGGCATGGCACGCAGCGCTGCTCGACGATGCTGCGGATCGCGCTGAAGCGCGCCTCGACCGATGCACGGTCGGCCGGTGCCGCTGCCACGGAATTTCCAGGGCGCGCTGGCGCCAGCGCGGCGACGACGCCTGCGATCAGCAGCAGCCCGACAGCCAGAGTCCACGGTGACGTCTTGCCATCGCGTTCGTGCGCCTTGTGCCGGGCGACGAACCAGGCGCGGATGGAGGCGCCGGCCAGGCTCAGCGCGATCAGCACGATCGCGTTATGGGTCGAGCCGAAAGTCAGGGCGTAGTGGTTGCTGATCATCGTGAACAGCACCGGCAGCGTGAAATAGGTGTTGTGCACCGAGCGCTGCTTGCCGCGCTGCGAGTGCAGCGGATCCGGCACGCGACCTTCCGCTTTCGCCCGGACCATTTCGCGCTGGCCGGGAATAATGACGAAGAAGACATTCGCCACCATGATCGTGCCGAGCATGGCGCCGAACAGGATGTAGGCACCGCGCCCGCTGAACAATGCGCACAGTCCAATGGCTGCGGCGGCGCAGAGCGCTGCGATCGCCGATGCGAGCGCACGCTCGTTGTCGCCGAGCGTCAACCGGCACAGCAAGTCGTAGATCAGCCACGCACCGGCGAGAATCGAAAGGGCGATTGCGATCGCGGCGGGCTTGCTGAGCGCAGCGACGGACGCGTCGATCAGATAGACCTCGGCCTGGCCGAAATAGAGCAGGCACAGCAGGAAGAAGCCGGACAGCCAGGTCGCGTACGCTTCCCAATAGAACCAGTGCAATGGCTCCGGCAACTCGACTGGTGCTACTTTGTATTTCTGCGCATTGTAGAAACCGCCGCCATGCACGGCCCAGACTTCACCGCCGACGCCGGCGTCGACGAGTTCCCTGCGCTTCGGCGGCAGCAGACTGTCGTCCAGCCAGACGAAATAGAAAGAGGCACCGATCCAGGCGATGCCCGTGATCAGGTGCAGCCATCGGCCGAGCAGGCTGGCGATGTCGAACAGGTAGGCGATCATCAGGGGTCGCGGCGGAGGCCGGTGCGATCGGTGCTACGGCGGTTCTTCGGCGGTTCCGGCACCGGTCGTGGGCGAAAGACGAGCCGGTCGATCGCCGCAAGCACGGCTTCGGGCGTCGCCGGCGCGCGCAAGTCCGGTAGTTCGCGCGCGTCGGGAGTGCAGGCCGCGATTGCATCGCGGATCGCCAGGAACGTCGAGATGCACAGCATCAACGGCGGCTCGCCGACGGCCTTGGAGCGATGGATCGTGTCCTCGCGGTTGGGTTCGCCTTCCAGGATGCGGATGTTGGCCTGCAGCGGCCAGTCGCGCACGCTCGGAATCTTGTAGGTCGAGGGCGCATGCGTCTGCAACTGGCCTTGCGCATTCCAGCACAGCTCCTCGCTGGTCAGCCAGCCGACACCCTGCAGGAAGCCACCTTCGATCTGGCCCATGTCGATTGCCGGATTCAGCGACGTGCCGACGTCGTGGAGGATATCCACGCGCAGCAGTTGCGTCTCGCCGCTGAGCGTGTCGACGGCGACTTCCGACACGGCCGCTCCGTAGGCGAAGTAGAAGAACGGCCTGCCATTGAAGCGGCTACGATCCCAATGAATCTTCGGCGTCGAGTAGTAGCCGGTGCTCGACAAGGAAACACGCGCCATGTACGCCTCGGCGACCAGTTCGCGGAACGTCATGCTCTTCTTGCCGATGTGCACACGGCCGTCGACGAAGCGCACCTTGTTGGCAGAAATTTTGTGCCGGGCGCTCGCGTGCGCGACCAGCCGCTCGCGCAGTGTGCGCGCGGCCGCCTGCGCGGCCTTGCCGTTGAGGTCGGCACCCGACGATGCTGCGGTGGCCGAGGTGTTCGGCACCTTCGACGTGTCCGTCGTCGACGTGCGCACGGCGCTCAGCGGCAGCCCGAATTCGTTGGCGACGACCTGGGCGACCTTCGTGTACAGGCCCTGGCCCATTTCCGTGCCGCCGTGGTTGATCAGCAGCGTGCCGTCGGTATAGATGTGCACCAGCGCCCCTGCCTGGTTGAAGTGCGCGGCATTGAACGAAATACCGAACTTGACCGGAGTCAGCGCGATGCCGCGCTTGACGATGGCGCTGCCCTTGTTCCATTCCGCCAGTGCCGCGCGACGAGCGCGGTAGTCGCTGCTGGCTTCGAGCTGGTTGGTGATCGTGTCGAGAATATTGTCCTCTACGCGCTGGCCGTACGGGGTCGTGTCGCGCGTGCCGATGCCGTAGTAGTTGCGGCGACGCACGTCGAGCGGGTCGAGGTGCAGCGTGCGCGCGATGTCATCGAGGATGCGCTCGATCACGAGCATGCCCTGCGGCCCGCCGAAGCCGCGGAACGCCGTGTTGGAGACCGTATGCGTCTTGCACAGGTGCGCGACGATTTCGACGTGCTCGAGGAAGTAGGCGTTGTCGAGATGGCAGATCGCACGGTCGACGACCGGGCCGGACAAATCAGCCGAGTAGCCGCAACCTGCGGCGAGCATGGCCGTGAGGCCGAGCAGACGACCATCGTCGTCGAAGCCGACCTCGTAGTCGGCAATGAAATGATGGCGCTTGCCGGTGATCAGCATGTCGGCGTCGCGATCCAGGCGCAGCTTTACCGGCCGGCGCGTTTTCGTCGCCAGCACCGCGGCCGCGGCGGCAAGCAGCGCCGGCTGGCTTTCCTTGCCGCCGAAGCCACCGCCCATGCGCCGGCACTGCACCGTTACGGCGTGCGCGTGGCGGCCGAGCGCGTGGGCAACGACGTTCTGCACTTCGCTAGGGTGTTGTGTCGAACAATGCACGAGCATCGTGCTGTCTTCCTGCGGCACGGCAATCGCGATCTGGCCCTCCAGGTAGAAATGATCCTGGCCGCCGATGGTGATGCTGCCGCTCAGGCGCCGTGGCGCCGCCTGCAACGCCGACTGCGCATCGCCGCGCGCAAGCCGTTTGGACGGCATGATGAAGCTGTTCGCGGCGAGCGCGGCGCGCACGTCGAGGATCGCCGGCAGTTCTTCGAAATCGACCCGCGCGAGCGCGGCGGCCTTACGCGCGGCGCCGCGAGTCGTCGCCGCGACGGCGAACAACGGCTGGCCCGCGTACTGCACCAGGCCTTCGGCGAAGATCGGATCGTCGTGCAGGATGCTGCCGTAGTTGTTTTCGCCGGGCACGTCGGCGGCGGCGGCGATGGCAACAACGCCGGGCGTCGCCGCGACTGCGTCCAGGTCGAGGGCGGTAATGCGCGCATGGGCGACCGGACTGATGCCGAATGCCGCGTGCAGGGTTTCGGCCGGCAATGCGATGTCATCGATATACAACGCGCTGCCGGCGACGTGCAGGTGCGCGCTTTCGTGGCGGACGGGCGCGCCGGCAGTCGACTTCGCATGATGTGCGGCGTCGTTCACGCGGATGCCTGCGCTTGATGCGTGCGCACCAACGGCGGTTGCTCGCTACGTTCGAGATAGAAGCGCTGCAGCAGGTTGCCCGCGGCCTGCAGGCGGTATTCAGCACTCGCGCGCATGTCGCTGATCGGGGTGAAGTCCTGCGCCAGGGCCGAGACTGCCGCATCGATCGTCGTGGCCGCCCACGGGTGCCCTACCAGCGCGGCTTCGGTTTGCCGCGCGCGCGCGGGCATCGCGGCCATGCCGCCGAAAGCAATGCGCGCCGACGCGACGAGGCCGCCTTCTACACGGAGCGCAAACGCGGCACAGACGGCGGAAATGTCCTGGTCGATGCGCTTGGACCATTTGTAGCTGGCCAGGGACAGACCAGGATCGCGCGGCGGCAAGCCGACAGCAGCGACGAACTCACCCGCTTCGAGAGCCTTGCGTTGATAGCCGAGATAGAAATCCTCGAGCGCCATCGTGCGAGAGCGATCCGCGCCGCGCAGTTCGACGTGGGCATTCAATGCGATCAATGCCGGCATCGCATCGCCGATCGGCGAACCATTCGCGATATTGCCGCACAGCGTGCCGGAGTTGCGCACGGGCGGCGAACCGAAGCGCTGGGCGACTTCGGCGAGTTCGGGATGCTCGGCGACGATCGCGCGCCAGGCGTCGGTCAGCGAAACTGCGGCGCCGATGCGCAGGCGACCGCCGTCCGCGTGGACTCGCTGCAATTCGGCGACTTCGCCGAGGTAAATCATGGCCGGCAGGTCGCGCAGATGCTTGGTCGTCCACAAGCCGATGTCGGTGCCGCCGGCAAGCAGCAGCGATTGCGGTGAGGCGGCGAATGCATCGGCCAGTTCGTCGAAGTTGCGCGGCGCTACAAAGTCCGGCAGGCGCAGCGCGTGTTCGCGCTGTATCGATCGCAACAGATCGACGCGCTCGACGCACGCCGCGTCGGCGCGGCTCCAGCGCGACGGGTCGGGGTACGTTCCCATCGTGCAGCCTGCGTCGATGATCGGGCGATACCCGGTGCATCGGCACAGGTTGCCGGCGAGTGCTTCAACGACATCGGTGCGGCGCGGAGCGCCTTCCTCGAGATACAGGGCGAACAGCGACATGACGAAGCCGGGCGTGCAGAAGCCGCACTGCGAGGCGTGCTGGTCGACCATCGCCTGTTGTACGGGATGTAGGCTGCCATCGGCATCGGCGAGACTTTCGACGGTCACCAGTTCCTTGCCGTCGATGGTCGGCAGGAAGCGGATGCACGAGTTGATCGCGCGATAGCGCACGCGATCGCCGCCTTGCAGTTCGCCGAGTACGACCGTGCACGCGCCGCAATCGCCCTCGGCGCATCCTTCCTTCGTGCCGCAGCGGCCGAGATGTTCGCGCAGGTATTCCAGCACGGTCAGGGTCGGTGGAACGTCGGCCAACTCGACGACGCGGCCGTCGAGCACGAAGCGGACCGTGTCCGCAGTTGCGGGCGTAGTCGAATCGGAGGCGGCAATGTCAGTCGAGGCGTGCATGCTCATGGACGCGCGGGTTCAGCTGCCACGGTAGGTTGAATAGCTCCATGGCGAGACCAGCAGCGGCACGTGGTAGTGCTGCGCCGGATCGGCGATGCCGAAGCAGATCACGACCTCGTCGAGGAACGGTGGATCGGGCAGGGTGGTTCCATGAGCGCGGAAATAATCGGCGACCCGAAACGTAAGCGAATATTGTCCGGTACGCAGGTTCTCACCTTCGAGCAACGGCGCCGACGCGCGACCGTCGGCGTTGGTTTCGAAGCTCGTCAGCGACGCAGGTTTCGCCCCGGCGTCGAGCCGATGCAACTCGACCTTCATGTTGCGCGCCGGGATTCCTGCGGCCGTATCCAGCACGTGTGTCGTCAGTCTGCCCATATTCTGTGGCCATCCGCCGGTCTTCGCTGTTCGATCGTATTGTGGCATGGTGTACAAAATACCGGGCCCCGGCGCAAGCATTTCCTGACATATGACGACCACTTCGCTCGAATCGTTCATCCGCGGCATTCCGAAAGCCGAGCTGCATCTGCACATCGAGGGTACGCTGGAACCCGAGCTGATGTTTGCGCTCGCGGCGAAGCATGGCGTCGCGCTGCCGTACGCCTCGGTCGATGCGCTGCGCGCGGCCTACCAGTTCGACAGCCTGCAATCGTTTCTGGACCTGTATTACGCGGGCGCCGCCGTGCTGCGCGACGAGGACGATTTCCACGCGCTGACGACGGCCTACCTGCGCCGCGTGCATGCCGATGGCGTCGTGCACGTGGAGATCTTCTTCGACCCGCAGACGCACAGCGAACGTGGCATCGCATTTGCCACTGCGTTGAACGGCATCCGCCGCGCGCTTGCCGACGGCGAACGCGAATTCGGCATCAGCTATCGCATCATCCTGTGCTTCCTGCGCCACCTGAGCGCCGACGACGCGATGCACACGCTCGAGCAGGCGCTGCCGTACAAGGACGCGATCGTCGCCGTCGGCCTGGATTCGTCCGAGCGCGGGCATCCGCCGTCGAAGTTCACGGCCGTGTTCGATCGAGCGCGCAAGGAGGGGTTTCTCGCGGTCGCACACGCCGGTGAGGAAGGGCCGCCGGCGTATATCGTCGAGGCCCTCGACTTGCTGAAAGTCGCGCGGATCGACCACGGCGTGCGTTGCGAAGGAGACGCCGCCCTGGTCGAGCGTCTTGCCCGCGAGCGCATTCCGCTGACCGTGTGCCCGTTGTCGAACGTCAAGCTGTGTGTCTATGCGAAGATCGAACAGCACAATCTCAAACGCCTGCTCGACCGCGGGCTCTGCGTCACGGTCAATTCCGACGACCCGGCGTATTTCGGCGGCTATGTCGTCGACAACTACCTGGCCGTGCAGCGTGGCCTCGGGCTATCGAAGGGCGAAATCGCAAGGCTCGCTGCGAATTCGATCGAGGCCTCGTTCTTGCCGGAAGGGCAGAAGATCGTATTGCGCGACCGGCTTGATGCCTATGTCTCTGCGCATTGAAGCGCATGATGCGACTGCGCCGTTTTCAAGCTGGGTGAACGCGGATTTTGTCGAGAGTGCCGGAACAGGCCGCTCCAGAGTGGTTGTACGAATCGGCTTGACTCAGCGTATGATTCGGCATGATCAGTATCCCGCACTCGAAACGCTTCCTGTCGGTTGCATCAATCTGTGCCGTTTGTCTCTGCAGCCCATGCGTGGGCGCCGCCGAGCGCATGGCGACCGGACAATGGGAATTTACGATGACCACGGACGGGTCCACGCACGCCATGAAGCAGTGCATAACGGCGGAAAAGGCGAACGAGGTCAACGGCGACTCGAAGTCCGGGCGGGAATACGCCGAAAAGAACGCCAAGGGCAGATGTACGATCAAGTCCTACGAGATCGCCGGCGACACTGTTTCCTATTCACTGACGTGCGGCAGTAGAGATATCCAGAGCGTCACGACGTTCCACGGCGATTCCTCCGAAGGTGTTCTGACTACCACGGACGAAGGAAAGCCCGTTCGGACACAGGTCAAGGCGCGGCGCTTGGGTGCTTGCCCATGAGCGCGGGTACCACCGCCTAGGGCTTGTCGCGCCATTTCTGCATCGCCAGTCGCAACGTCGCAAACTGCCGCGAAACATTCGTGCAGGCATCGCAATAGGCCAGGTGCAGGCGCAAGCGCACGCGCTTGTCGAACGGCAATTGCCCGTCTTGTCGTTGCGAGAGCAAGCGCGAGGCCTGTTGGCAGGAGATTCTGAGCATCTTGTTTCTGGCCAGGCTACGCATTTCCAAAACCGCTTTTTTCGAGGCAGGCACGCAACATCATGCGCGCCCGATAGAGTTGTACCCAGACGTTGGACGTCGTCAGGCCCAAGTCCTTACACAATTCTTTCGTGTCGCTGCCGAACACTTCGCGCAGCACGAACACCTGGCCGATGCGTTTGGGCAGCTTGTCCACGCACATCTGCACGGCAGAGAGAAATGCGTCCTCCTGGCACAACTCGGCGGGGTCGCGCACGTGGCTCGGCATCTGCGCGTAGTGGCCTGACTCGTCGAACAGGTTGTCGAACTCCTGCTCGCCGGACGGCGCCTCTTCGAGCGGTTGCTCGCGCCACTGCTTGCGCAGCAGATCGATGATGCGGTTCTTGAGGATGGACGTGAGCCAGGTGCGCAGCGAACTGTCGCCGCGAAAGGCGGCACGGCGCTCGTAGGCTTGGGTCAGCACATCGGAAACACAGTCTTCTGCGGCATGCTCGTCGCGCAGTTCCATGCGCGCAATG
>Ga0157375_10000927_pt1 | contig 25442 bp, 20 predicted proteins | sample M35metaG_FD_115311 | JGI IMG/M metagenome (GOLD analysis project Ga0157375, IMG submission 115311) | Miscanthus rhizosphere microbial communities from Kellogg Biological Station, Michigan, USA - M3-5 metaG | ecosystem: Host-associated > Plants > Roots > Rhizosphere > Soil | place: USA: Michigan... | reverse complement strand
CGGCCAACGCGTCAAGGAGGAGGACGTCCGTGCGCTCGCCGCCTGGACGCCCCGGGCCGAGCGGACCGCCGAGGTGCCGTTCGTCGTGGCGCGGATCGTCCTCCAGGACTTCACGGGCGTTCCTCTGCTGGTGGACCTGGCGGCCATGCGGTCCGCGGTCCAGGCGCTGAAGGGCGACCCGGCGGTCATCGAGCCGCTCGTCCCGGTCGCGCTCGTCGTGGACCACTCCGTCCAGGTCGACCAGTGGTCCACGCCCGACGCGCTGCACGTCAACATGGACATCGAGTTCCGGCGCAACCGCGCGCGCTACGAGTTTCTCAAGTGGGGCATGGGCGCCTTCCGCGGCTTCGAGGTCGTCCCGCCGGGCATCGGCATCGTCCACCAGGTCAACCTCGAGTACCTGGCGAAGGGGATCTTCGACAACGAGGGGATCTACTACCCGGATTCTCTGGTGGGGACCGACTCGCACACGACGATGATCAACGGGCTCGGCATCGTGGGCTGGGGCGTGGGCGGGATCGAGGCCGAGGCGGGCATGCTGGGGCAGCCCGTCTACTTCCTGACGCCCGACGTGGTCGGCGTGCACCTGACGGGCCGGCTTTCCGAGGGAGCGACCGCGACGGACCTCGTCCTCGTCATCACCGAGATGCTGCGCAAGGCCAAGGTCGTGGGCAAGTTCGTGGAGTTCTTCGGCGAGGGCGCGGCGACGCTCGCCGTCACCGACCGCGCGACCGTGGCCAACATGGCCCCCGAGTACGGCGCCACGATGGGGTTCTTCCCGATCGACGAGGAGACCTGCAAGTACCTCCTGGCGACGGGCCGCAGCCGAGAGCACGTCGACACCTTCCGCAACTACTACGCGGCGCAGGGCCTCTTCGGCATGCCGGGCGACGGCGCCTGCGACTACTCCGAGCGGCTCGAGCTCGACCTCTCGAAGGTGGGCTCGAGCGTCGCGGGACCCAAGCGCCCGCAGGACCGGATCCCGCTGCCGCAGATGAGGGCGCGGTTCCACGAGGCCTTCGCGAGATCCATCGCCGAGAACGGGTACGGCAAGGACGCCGCCGCGCTGACGAAGCGCTTCCCCGCCGCGCTCGGCCGCTCCGTGGCGACCGGGGGCGGAAGCCAGAAGCCGACGAGCGTGACGGAGGCCAACAAGCTCAACATCAACGTCTGGACCGAGAGCGAGATGGCGAACAACCGGCCGACGCCCGACCGGGCCGACGTCTCGCCGGAGACGGCCGGCCACGTGGACGTCGGGCACGGGGACGTGCTCATCGCCGCGATCACCTCCTGCACGAACACGTCCAACCCGAGCGTGATGCTCGCCGCGGGCCTCCTCGCGAAGAACGCCGTCGAGCGCGGTCTCCGCGTCTCCCCGCGCGTCAAGGCGTCGCTCGCGCCGGGCTCCCGCGTCGTGACCGAGTACCTCACGCGCACCGCCCTGCAGCCCTACCTCGATCGCCTGGGCTTCAACCTGGTGGGCTACGGCTGCACGACCTGCATCGGCAACTCCGGCCCGCTCGACGCCGGGATCGAGGGCGCGGTCACCGAGAACGATCTCGTCACGGCGGCGGTGCTCTCGGGGAACCGCAACTTCGAGGCGCGCATCCACCAGAGCATCAAGGCGAACTTCCTGATGAGCCCGCCGCTCGTCGTGGCCTTCGCGCTGGCGGGGCGGGCCGACATCGACATGTCGAAGGACCCGCTCGGCGTCGGGAGCGACGGGAAGCCGGTCTTCCTGCGCGACATCTGGCCGTCGTCGGCGGAGGTCGAGCGCGCACTGCTCGCGTCGGTCGACGCCGCGACCTTCCGCCGGCTCTACAAGGACCTCGGCGAGGCGAACCCGCTCTGGAAGGAGATCCCGAGCCCGCGCGGGATCGTGTACGAGTGGGACCCGTCGTCCACGTACATCCAGGAGCCGCCGTTCTTCGAAGGCTTCGGGCCGCAGCCTCCGGCGGTCACCGACGTTCGCGACGCGCGAGCGCTCGCCGTCTTCGGCGACTCGGTCACGACCGACCACATCTCCCCGGCGGGCGCGATCAAGGCGAACTCGCCGGCGGGGCTCTATCTGCAGTCGCTCGGCGTCAGGCCCGAGGACTTCAACAGCTACGGCTCACGCCGCGGGAACGACCGCGTGATGACGCGCGGCACCTTCGCGAACGTGCGCATCAAGAACCGCATGGTGCCGGGGATCGAGGGCGGCGTGACGCGGCACCAGCCGTCCGGCGAGACGCTGCCGATCTACGACGCGTCCCTGCGCTACCAGAAGGAGGGCGTGCCCCTCGTCGTCCTCGCCGGGCAGGAGTACGGCACCGGCAGCTCGCGCGACTGGGCCGCGAAGGGGACACGCCTTCTCGGCGTCCGCGCCGTCGTCGCGCAGAGCTTCGAGCGAATCCACCGCTCGAACCTGGTCGGCATGGGCGTGCTGCCCCTGCAGTTTCCGGACGGCGTCGGGAGCGAGTCGCTCCGGCTGGACGGCACGGAGATCTACGACCTGCCGGACCTCCAGGCCCGGCTCGCACCGCGCCAGTCGACGCCCCTCGTCATCCGGCGCAAGGACGGGACCCGCGACGAGGTCTCGGTGCGCGTGCGCATCGACACGCCGATCGAGGTCGACTACTACCGCCACGGAGGGATCTTGCCGTACGTGCTCCGGCAGCTGATGCGATGACCCTTCCCGGTTCCCCCCTTTCCCCTTCGCCCTCGTCCGCCCGGCGGTTTCTCGACGCCTGCCGCGGGAACCCGGTCGACCGGCCGCCCGTCTGGATGATGCGGCAGGCCGGGCGCTACCTGCCGGAGTACCGCGAAATCCGCCGGCGCGTCTCGTTCCTCGATCTCTGCCGCTCGGTGGAGCTTGCGACCGAGGTCTCGCTCCAGCCGTTCCGCCGCTTCGGGCCCGACGGCGTCATCTTCTTTTCCGACATCCTCGTCCCGGTCGCCGCCGCCGGCGCCCGCGTGGAGTTCGGCGACGCCGGACCGGAGCTCCCGGAGCCGGTCCGCGACGCCGCCGCCGTCGACCGCCTGCACCGGTTCGACCCTTCGGAGGCGATCGGCTTCACCGGCGAGATCCTCCGCGCGCTCTCCCGCGAGGTCGGCGACGCGGCCGCCGTGCTCGGCTTCTGCGGCGCGCCCTGGACGCTCGCGTCCTACCTCGTCGAGGGCGGAGGATCGAAGAGCTTCGCGGCGATCAAGGAGATGATGCTCCGCGACCGCGCGACGCTCGAGCGGCTGCTCGCCCTGCTCGCGGACATCGTCGGCGAGGTGCTGTCGTTCCAGATCGCCTCGGGGGCGCGCGCCGTGCAGGTCTTCGACACGTGGGCCGGCGAGCTGACCCGCGAGGACTACCGGGCGTTCGCGCTGCCGGCCGTCGCACGCGCGATCGCGGGCATCCGTCGCGGGACCGGAGACGAAGCGCCGGCGCCCGTGATCCTCTACGTCAACGGCGGCGGCCACCTCCTGGAGGCGATGCGGGAGTCCGGCGCCGACGTCCTGTCGATCGACTGGCGCACGCCGCTCGCGGAGGCGCGCCGCAGATTGCCGGGGATGCCGCTCCAGGGGAACCTCGACCCGGGTCTCCTCCTCGGGACCCCGGAGGAGGTGTCGCGCCGGACCCTCGCCACGATCCGGGAGACGGGCGGCGTCGGGCACATCGTCAACCTGGGGCACGGCGTCCTGCCCGGATCGCGGCTCGAGTGCGTCGAGGCCTTCTTCGCGGCGGTCCGCGGACACGCGCCGGCCGCCGCCACGACCGCGGCGGAAGCGAGCGCTTCGCGATGAGCGCGAACCGGTTCGCGGACGTCCCCGTCGACCTGCTCCGGCGCTACAACGTCCAGGGTCCGCGCTACACCTCGTACCCGACCGCGCCGATGTGGCGCCAGGACCTGGCTCCCGAGGACTACGGGAAGATCCTCGCCCGAAGCGACGAGGGTGACTCGCCCGCGCCGCTGTCGCTCTACGCGCACCTGCCCTTCTGCGAGAGGCTCTGCTACTTCTGCGGCTGCACCGTGGTGATCACCGGGAGCCGCCACGTGCCGGAGTCGGAGTACCTGGACGTCCTCGAGCGCGAGATCGACTGGGTCGCACAGCGCGTGGACCCCTCCCGGCGCCGGCCCGTCGTCCAGCTCCACTGGGGCGGCGGCACGCCGACGTATTTCCCTCCCGAGCTCCTCGAGCGTCTCGCGCGGCGGATGTTCGACCGTTTCGCGTTCGCGCCCGACGCGGAGATCGGGATCGAGGTCGACCCGCGCGTGACGACTCCGGAGCAGCTCGAGGCGCTCGCCCGGCTCGGCTTCAACCGCCTCAGCATGGGCGTGCAGGACTTCGACCCGAAGGTCCAGGCGGCCATCAACCGGATCCAGCCCGAAGCCGAGACGCGCCGGCTGGTCGAGCAGGCCCGCGCGCTCGGCTTCTCGTCCCTGAACATCGACCTGATCTACGGCCTCCCCCATCAGACGCCGGAGAGCTTCGCCGCCACGATCGACCGGGTGCTGTCGATCGGACCGGACCGCCTCGCCGTCTACTCGTACGCGAACGTCCCCTGGATGAAGAAACACCAGACCGTCCTCGAGTCGCACCTGCCTGCGGAGCGGACGAAGTTCGAGATCTTCCGCACCGCCCTGTCGCGCTTCACCGAGGCCGGCTTCGAATACATCGGCATGGACCACTTCGCGCGGCCCGAGGACGAGCTCGCGCGCGCGCGCCGCGACCGCACGCTCCACCGCAACTTCCAGGGCTACACCACCAAGGCCGGCACGGACCTGATCGGCTTCGGCATGAGCGCCATCGGCTCGGTCGGCGACCACTACGTCCAGAACCGCCGCGAGCTGGCCGCCTACCGGCAGTCGGTCGCGGCGGAAGGCGGCGCGAGCTTCCGCGGGATCCGCCTGAGCGCCGAGGACCGCCTCCGCCGCGCGGTGATCGGGAACCTGCTCTGTCACGGCGTCGTGGTGAAGGCCGAGATCGAGTCGCGCTTCGGGATCGCGTTCGATGCGCACTTCGCCGATGCGCTCGAGAGACTCGAGACCTGCGCGGCCGACGGCCTCGTCGTGTTGACGCGCGAGGAGATCCGGGCGACCGAGCTCGGCCGCGTCTTCCTCCGCAACCTGGCGATGCCGTTCGACGCGTACCTGGAGGCGGCGCCGGAGAAACCGGTCTACTCGAGGACGCTCTGATCGGATCCGCCTCCCCTCCTTCGCCTCCCGTCCCCCGTCCGGAGCGCGCCATCCTCTTCCTCCAGCTCGGCGGGCCCGAGACGCTCGACGACGTTCCGGGGTTCCTCTACCGCCTCTTCTCGGACCCCGACGTGATCCGCGTCCGGCCGGCGCTCCTGCGCAAGGCCATCGCCGCGTCGATCGCGGTGGCGCGCAAGAAGGCGTCCCGCGCGCTGTACGCCTCGATCGGAGGAGGGTCGCCGATCCGCCGCCTGACCGACCAGCAGTCCGCCGGCGTCGAGCGGCTCCTGCGCGGGGAGGGGCGCGACGTCTCGGTGAACACCGCGATGACCTGCTCGGCCCCGCTGGTCGAGGACGTCGTGCGCGATCTCGCCGGTCGCGGCGTCCGCCGATTCCTGGCCTTTCCGCTCTACCCGCAGTACTCGCTGACGACGACCAGGGGCTCGCTGCAACGCAGCCGCGACGCGGTCGCCCGCCTCGCGCCGGGGGCGCGGCTCTTCGAGCTCTCGTCGTGGCCGACGCAGCCGCTCTTCGTGCAGGCTCACGCCGACTCCGTCCGGGAAGAGCTCGCGCGCTTTCCCGATCCCCGCCCCGAGGCCACGCATCTCCTCTTCTCGGCGCACTCGATACCCAAGAAGCTCGTCACGCGGGAGGGCGACCCCTACCCGGGCGAAGTCGAGGCGAGCGTCCGCGCGATCGTCGAGCGCCTCGACTGGAAGGGGCCGGTCACGCTGGCGTACCAGTCGAAGCTCGGTCCGATCGAGTGGCTCGGGCCGCCGACGCTCGAGGTGCTCCGCGAGCTGGGACGGAAGGGCCAGGGGCAGGTGCTCGTCGTCCCGATCGCGTTCGTGACGGATCACGTGGAAACGCTGCAGGAGATCGACCAGCTCTTCGCGGAGGCGGCGCGGTCCGCCGGGATCGCGCACTTCCGGCGGACGCCGGGACTGAACGACCGGCCGGTCTTCCTCCGCGCGCTCGCGGAGCTCGCGCGATCGGTCGAGCCGTTCTGGGAAGGATGAGCGTGCGCACCGTCGTCGTCGGCGCGGGGCTCTCGGGCCTCGCCGCCGCCCTCGCGTCGGTGCGGCGCGGCGACGAGACCGTCCTGCTCGAGGCCTCGGACCGGCCGGGCGGGGTCGTGCGCTCGGAGCGCCGGGCGGGTTATCTCCTGGAGCTCGGTCCGAACACCGTGCGCCCGACCCGGGAGATCGCCGCGCTCGTCCGGGAGCTCGGCCTCGAGAACGAGGCGGTCTACGCGGACGCGAGACTCCCCCGCTACGTGGACTTCGGCGGCACGCTGCAGGCCGTGCCGATGTCGCCGGGAGGGCTCCTCGGAACTCGACTCCTCTCTCTCGGCGGAAAGCTCCGGATCCTCATGGAGCCCCTCATCCGCGCGCGGCGGTCCGACGAGAGCGACGAGAGCGACGAGAGCGACGAGAGCGTCCGGGACTTCGTCGCGCGCCGGTTGGGGCCGCAGGTGGCGGAGCGTCTCGTCGAGCCCTTCGTGGGAGGCGTCTTCGCCGGAGACGCGCGGCGGCTCTCGGTCGCGGCCGCGTTCCCCGTCCTGGCCGGGTGGGAGCGCCGTCACGGCAGCCTGTTCGCCGGCGCCCTCGCGGCCCGGCGGGCGGCCCGCGGGTCCAATGCGGACGCCGACGCGCTCCCGAAGGGCCTGCTGTCCTTCCGCGACGGCGTGGAGGCCCTGCCGCGGGCGCTCGCGGCGCGGCTCGGCGAGACCCTCAGGCTCCGCTCCGCTGTCGAGGGCCTGGCGCCGGACACCGCGAAAACCGCCGGCCGAGGCTGGACCCTCGTCGCCGCCGGAACGGAGCTCTCTGCCGACCGCGTGATCCTGACCCTGCCCGCGCCGCGCGCCGCCGCGATCGTGTCGTCGTTCGCGCCGGAGGCCGCGCGCGCCCTCGCGGCGATTCCCTATCCCCCGCTCGCGCTGCTCCATCTCGCGTGGGAGGAGCGGGCGCTGCGCCGCCCGCTCGCCGGCTTCGGACAGCTGGTCGCGCCGAGCCCGAACCGGCGGATCCTCGGCGCGGTCTGGAGCTCCAGCCTCTTCGCGGGACGCGCGCCAGCCGGCCGTGCGCTCCTCACCGTCTTTCTCGGCGGCACGCGCGATCCGGGCGCTCTCGCCTTGTCGGACGACGCGCTCGTCGCGGCGGCCACGAAGGATCTCGAGGAGGAGGGGCTGATCCACGGCCCTCCCGAGGTCGTGCGGATCACGCGGTGGGAGGCGGCGATCCCGCAGTACGAGCGCGGACACGTGCGCGCCGTCTCCGTCCTGGCCGAGACGGAGCGCCGGTGGCCGGGCCTGCACTTTCGCGGAAACTACCGGGGCGGAATCTCGGTCGGCGACGTCGTGCGCCAGGGACTGGCGGCAGGAGCGTCGGACGGAGCAACCCCTCAGTCGTGATGTTGCTCGTCCGCTTCCTCTGAGAGCTTGAGGGCCTTCGTCTCCTCGGGCGTCAGCTCCGGGAGGTGACGCAGGAACGCGACCATCTTCCAGAGCTCCTCGTCCTTGTGCGTCGGGCCGAACGCCGGCATGCCCGTCATGCGGATGCCGTTCTTGAGGATCCAGAAGATTTCCCCGTCCGTCCGCGCCTGGGTCTTCCTGCCCGTGAGGTCGGGCGCCGGCGGATTCAGCCCCTCGCCCGCCTCGGACGCGTCGACACCGGGCGCGCCGTGGCAGAACACGCACATCTCCTTGTAGTGCGCCATGCCGCCGCGCACGGCATCGGGGCTCTTGCCCTGCGGGTTGTCAACCTTCGGCGCGCGCCGCGCCACGGAATGATCCAGCGCGAAGCCCGCGAGGCGCTTCTCGAGGGTTCCCGGGGGCCGGCTCGCCGAGACGTCGAAGGAGCCCGTGAATGCCACCGCGCCCGCTCCGACCGCCAGCAGGATCAGACACGTGAGGAACCCCGCCAGGAATTTCATGACGCCTCCTCCTTCTCGTCCGGTCTCGTTGTCCTCGTTCTCTTCATCCTAATCACAGCAGGGGCGACAGCCGCCGCGCCGCCGCGTCGAAGAACCGGTGGACCGCTCCCCGCCGCTTCCAGGACGGCCGCGCGATCTCGATTGAGCGCGCCAGATCCTCCTCGAACCGCTGCTCCATCCGGGCCGCGGTCGCCGGATCGAGGATGACGTCGTTGCATTCGGCGTTGGCCTCGAAGGAGCGCAGATCGAGGTTGCTGGAACCGACGACGGACAGGAGCCCGTCGGTGACGACCGTCTTGGCGTGCAGAATCGCCTCCTGATACTCGTAGATGCGCACGCCGCGCGCGAGCAGCGTCGCGAAGAAGCCATGGCCCGCGTGCCGTACGATCGGGACGTCGGTCGGGCCCGGCAGGAGCAGGCGCACGTCGACGCCTCGGCGCGCGGTGGCTCCCAGGATGTCGATGGCCCGGCGGCGCGGGGCGAAGTAGGCGGTCGTGATCCAGAGCGTCCGCCGCGCCGCGCCCGCGATCGCCGACAGGAGCGAGGCGACCTCGCGCGCGCCCCGGCCGGCGCGGGAGTCGAGGACGAGCACGCGCGCGCCCGGCGCATCCGACGGCGGAAGCGTCAGCGGCGCGAGCCCGATCGGCCGCCCGCCGGAGTGCCTCCAACCCTCCTCGAACACCACGGCCGTCTCCCAGGCCGCGGAGCCCTCGACCCGAACGTGGGTGTCGCGCCAGACCCGCAGGCTCGGGCTCGGCGACGGCCTGGCCGGCAGGGCCGACGAGCCGTACTCCTCGCCGATGTTCATCCCGCCCGTGAACGCCACCCGGCGATCGACGACCAGGATCTTGCGGTGATCCCGGAACGGCAGGTATCGGATCGGAGACCAGATCGGGTGGAACAGCCGAACCTCGACTCCGCGCGAGCGCAGCCCGTCCCAGAACGCGCGCCGCGTGGCCCACGAGCCGAAACCGTCCGCGAGGACCCGCACCGCGACGCCGCGGTCCGAAGCCCGCGAGAGCGCGCCGGCGAAGAGCTGGCCGGTCGCGTCGTGCTTGAAGATGTACGACTCGAGCAGCACCTCCTCGTGCGCCTGCTCCACGGCCGCGAGCATGGAAGCGAAGGCGTCCGCGCCGCGGAAGAAGACCTCCACGCGATTCCCGGGATGGAAGAGTCCCGTGTCGATGCGCTCGAGGAGGGCCGGAAACCCGGGATCGTGGATGCCGTCGGGCAGCGCCGAGGCGAGCCGGAACGCACGGCGCGGCGCGAGGTCTGGCGGGAGGCGACGGCCCGTGCCGGGCCGCAGCACCGGTTCCAGGACGCGCCCGACGCTCATGGGGCCGCGCCGGGAGACCTCAGCGCCCCACGGCCCGGGCGATCGCGAAGGCCGCCGCCGCGGCCACGCCGCCGATGAACGTCGTCTGGAGCGCGCTGCGCCAGGGCCTCGCGCCGGTGAAGCGTCCCTTCACGAACCCGAAGCACGCCAGCGCGAGGAGAGTCAGCGCGACGGAGAATCCCAGCGAAGTCTCCGCGTTCGGGATCAGCATGTACGGCGCGAGCGGAATGAGACCGCCGACGGCGTACGCGCCGCCGATCGTCAGCGCGCTCTGGAGGGCCCGCTTCGGGTTCGGCTTCTCGAGCCCGAGCTCGAAGCGCATCATGAAGTCGATCCACTGCTGCGGGCGCTTCTCGAAGGACTTCAGGATCGGCTTCGTCTCCTCCTCGCTCAGCCCGTAGGAACGGAAGATGTCCGCGACCTCGCGGGCCTCGACCGCCGGTTTCTCGTTGACCTCGCGATGCTCGCGGTCCCGCTCGCTGGCGTAGTGCTCCGCGTCGCTGCGCGCCGCGAGGTAGCCGCCGAGCCCCATCGCGATCGAGCCGGCGGCGATCTCCGCGAGCCCCGCGGTCACGATGATCCGGTTCGCGGCGACGGCGCCGGTCAGCCCGGCCGCCAGCGCGAACGGCACGGTCAGGCCGTCGGACATGCCGATCACCACATCGCGCACCGTCTCGCTGGCGGTGAAGTGGTGCTCGACGTGAGGCTTCGGCATCGGACGGGATTCTCTTCGAAGACGTCAGTGCAGGGCGGGCTCGGGCTCGACGCGGGGGGCGAGCTCGGCGCGCCGCCGGCCGGCCTCCACCGCGATCCGCGCCACCGGGAACCAGAGCGTCTTCCAGAGGCGGGGCGCGTAGAAGCGCCGCAGCCAGTCGCGCGCGTCGTGGGCGCGGGCGATGGCGTGGAGCAGGCGCGCGTAACCGCGGTCGCCCATGCGCTCGTAGAAGTAGCGGTTGACGACCGACGTCCGCAGGAAGCCGGTGAAGCGCTGCCGGAACGAGTGGTCGTACTGCGCCGGACGCTCGGCGAGGAGCGCCTGGCCGGCCATGTGGCCCGAGACGAGCGCGCAGCGCATGCCGAAGCCCCAGAGGGCGTCCTGCAGCCCGGCCGCCTCGCCCGCGTAGAGCGTGTCTCCGGCCCGCACCAGCGGCCGCGCACGGACGTTGCCCGTCCCGCCGAACGCGCGCGCGTTGCGCATCCGCAGCCCGGCCCGGCGCTCGAAAAAGAGTCGCGTGCGCTCGCGGTACTCGCGCGCGTTGCCGTAGTCCTCGAAGAGGCACGACGCGACGGTGCCCCAGCCCCGGCAGACCAGGAGGTAGGCGTACCCCTTGGGTGCGAGGCGCTCCGAGAGGACCGCGAAGACGCCGTCGGCCATGTCCGTCTCGAACACGTAGCCCACGTCGAGCGCGTCGCAGCGCCCCGGGCCCGGCGTCCGAATGCACGGCGTCGGAAGCGCGGGAGGCGCCTCTCCGAACCGGATGGCGACACCCGCGGCGAGGGCCTGCTGCTTGAGACTCTGGTCGAGCGTGCCCTCGGTGGTTCCACGCCGCACGAGGTAGAAGGCGGGCCGGTCCGATCGGACCGTGCGTTCGCGCCCGTCGAAATCGAAGAACACGCCCTCCCGGATGGCGGTGAAGTCGAAGGTCGGCTCGATGCCCATCGCCGCCAGCTCCTCGAGGACGTCCATCGACGTCGTCCAGTTCTCCAGGCCCTGGAGGTCGCCGTGGAACCGGCGGCCGACGTCCGGTGCGCGCTCGTACAGCGTGACGGCCCGCCCGGCGCGGGCGACGGTCAATGCGGCGGAGAGTCCGGCCGGGCCGGCTCCCAGAATCTCGATGGAGCGCGTCATCGTGGCGCCTCCGTATCTCTCAAGCGTGCCCCGGAGTGACGTGACAGACGACCTCCTCGCCCTGCTCGACCTGGATCGTGGCGTGCTCCACGCCGGCGCCGTCGAGCAGGACCTGCTGCACGTCGGCCAGCACCTCGCTTCGCGTCGCGCCCGCCGACGCGCGGATGTGGACGCTCGCCGAGTGAAGGCCCGAGGTCAGCGTCCAACAATGCAGGTCGTGGATCGCCTCGACGCCGGGGAGGTCGAGGATCCGGCGGCGCAGGAGCGGCATGTCGATCTCGGCCGGCGCGCCCTCGAGAAGGATGTGGGCGGCCTCGCGCAGGATTCCGATGGCGCGAGGCAGGATCAGGAGCGCGATCGCGGCCGACAGGAGCGCATCGAGACCGTACCATCGCGTATACGACATGACCGCGGCGCCCACGATGACGGCGACCGAGCCGAGCGCGTCCGTCACGACCTCGAGGTAGGCGGCGCGAAGGCTCAGGCTCCCTCGCCGTCCGCCATGGAGGAGCGCGACGGCGAACAGGTTCGCGACGAGGCCGATCGTCGCCACCACCAGCATCAGGCGCGTCTGGATGGCGGGAGGCTCGTGAAAGCGCCGCCACGCCTCGAAGAGGATGCCCGCGGACGCGACCAGGAGAAGCTGCGCGTTGACGAAGGCCGCGAGGACCTCCGCCCGCGCCAGGCCGAACGTGTGCCGGCCCGTGGGCGCGCGTTCGGAGAGGGCCACGCCGGCGTACGCGAGAGTCAGCGCGGCGACGTCGGTGAAGAGGTGCGCGGCGTCCGCCATGAGCGCCAGGGATCCCGAGATCCAGCCGCCGGCCAGCTCGACGCCGAGCACGGCCACCGTGATGAGGAGCGCGGAGCGCAGCCTCCCCTTGCGTTCGGCGGCCCCGTGGCCGGCGAGGGCCCCGGACTCCGTTCGCGCCGGCGCGTGGGCGTGGGTCACGCCGGGTCGGCCTTCGCGACCTCGACCCGCGAGTCGTTGAAGCACGCGCCCCCGCCGAGGTCCGTCAGGGTCGCGGGCGCGAGGGACGTCGCCGTCGTGCCGCCTTCGGTGTTGTGGCGCCAGAGTCCCTTGGGGAGAAGGACGACTCCGGTCCGCAGCTCGGCGTCGAGGCGCACGCGGCACCGCACTTCGCCGAGAGCGTTGTAGACGCGCACCGCATCGTCGTCGGCGAGCCCGCGCTGCGCCGCGTCGTCCGGATGCATCGCCAGGGGCACGCGCTCGAGGCGCAGCTCGCCGAGGGAGGAGCTGATCGTCTGGTCCGACGCCGGCGAGATGAGCGCGAGCGGGAAGCGCCCGGCGTCCGGGATCGCCTCCGGCTCCGTCCGGAAGTGGTAGAGGCCGTGCGGCGACTCGCGGTCGAGCTCCTCGGGCACCAGGTGCACGCGCCGGTCGGCCGTCCGCGGGAAGCTATCGACGAACGGGACGGGCGCCGCTCCCTCCTCGGGCGCGGCGTATCCCCGCGCGTCGAGATCGCGGCGGATCTCCGAGGCCCGCGGGCTCGACGCGAGCAGGGCGTCGACCAGCGCGTCGGCCGTCTCCGGATCGTCCGCGCGCGCGACGCCCGTCCGGCGGCAGAGCTCCGCGAAGACCTCGTGGTTCGGGCGCGCCTCCCCGGCGGGCGCGACGACCGCCGCCGCGTCCTGGAGGACGAGCGCACCGTAGCCGCGCGAGAGCTCCCGACGCTCGACGAAGGAAGCCGCCGGGAGGACGACGTCCGCATAACGCGCCGTGTCGGTCAAGACCGGATCGAAGACGACCGTGAAGAGGTCCTCGCGCTCCAGTCCGCGCCATACGGTCTGCTGGTCCGGCATCGTGACGGCCGGGTTGCAGTTGTAGACGAAGAGCAGGTCCACGGAGTCCGAGCCCCGGGCCGCGAGGGCCTCTCCGAGGCGGTTCATGTTCACGACGCGGGTCGCGGGCGCCTGCGCCGCGGCCGCGGCGAGGCCGTCGATCTCCCGCCACGCCGGCGAGTTCGACAGCGTGTAGCCGCCGCCGCGGACGCCGAACTTGCCGCCGACCGCCGGCAGCGCGAGCACCGCCGCGACCGCCGATCCGCCGTTGCGGTTGCGCTCCAGGCCCCAGCCGCAGCGGATCACGGCGGGGCTCGAGTCCGCGTAGAGCCGAGCGAGCCGCTCGATGTCCTCGGCCGGCACGCGCGCCTCCGCGGCCGCGCGCTCCGGCGTCCAGGCCGCGGCGCGCCGCTCGAGCTCCTCGGCGCCCGTCGCGTGCTCCGCCAGGAAGGAGCGGTCCGCGCAACCGTTCGTGAAGAGCCAGTTCAGGACGGCGAGGGCGACGGCGAGATCCGTGCCCGGATGGATCGGCAGGTGAAGGTCCGCGGACTCGGCGAGGCGGGTCCGCCGCGGGTCGACGACCACGAGCCTCGCGCCGCGCCGGCGGGCCTCGAGGATCTGCGGGACGAGGTGGATCCCGGACACCGCGGGATTCATGCCCCACACCACGATCAGCTTCGCATGGACGTAGTCGGGGATCGCCGTTCCGGTCATCTTTCCGTACAGCCCGGCCGCCGCCCGGCCCGTGGCCGCTGCGCAGACCGTACGGTCGAGGCGGGACGCGCCCAGGCGGTAGAAGAGGCGGGCATCGGTCGTGTCCTGCGAGAGGTAGCCGTTGGACCCCCCGTAGGAAAACGGCAGGATGGCCTCGCCCCGTTTCGCGCTCGCGCTCCGCAGGCGCTCGGCGACCAGCCCGAGGGCCTCGTCCCAGGAGGCGCGGCGAAAGGCGCCCTCTCCCTTGCGGCCGGTCCGGATCCCCGGGTACAGGAGTCGCGAGGGCCCGTACAAGTGCTCGGGAAGCCGCCGCACCTTGGCGCAGATGTATCCCTCGGTCAGCGGGTTGACGCGCGATCCGCCGATCGCGACGACGCGGCCGTCCGAGACGGTCACGTCCAGGCTGCACGCGTCCGGGCAGTCGAGGGGACACGCGCTCGGGAGGTGGACCGGCGCCGACTCCTCGAAGCGGACGCTCATGCCGACCACCCCACGATGCGATCCACCGTGTCCACCGCAATGGGATGGTACCCCGGCCGCGCTCGCCGATAGATGGCGAGGGCGCGCTCTCTCCCTCCCTCGCTCTTCACGAGCTCCTCGTAGAGGGGCTTGATGAACTTGCGCCGGCCGATCGAGAGGAGGAACTCCTCGAGCCGCGCGCTCGTGGGCGCCGGCGAGTATCCGCTCTTGAGGGCCTGGAACAGCCACTGGAACGCGATCTCGGCATTGCCCGAGCCGGTCAGCCCGAGCGCGGCGTCGAGCTCGCGCATCCGATCGGCGGGCAGCTTCGGCGGGAGCCGGCGGAGGAACTGAAGCCGCTCCTGCGTGCTCCAGCGCGCCCACGGGACGTCGCGGGCCGCGAGCCGGCCGCCGGACCAGTCCTCGGCGGCGCGGACGACTTTCTCGAGCGAGGCCGACACCGGGTTGGGCGCGGCCGACGGCACGCCGGGCCTCTCGATCCACTCCTCGATCGCCTCGGGGGAGAACGTCCGGTCGCCGGCGAAGAGCGTCTCGCGCAGATAGCTCAGGAAGTCCGCCGTGACCACGCTCTGGAACGCGAAGCGGTCGAAGTAGGAGCGCAGGAACGCGTCGAACCGCTGCCGTCCGAAGACGTCCTCGAGCGCCCGCAGGAAGAGGCTCCCCTTCTCGTACGGCAGCCTCGTCGCCGCATCGTCGGGGTCGCGTCCGGTCAGGTCGATGTGGAGGATCTCGTCGCGATCCTCGAGGCGCTCGATCTCTTCCTTCAGGTCCTGGCGTCCGAGCGACGCCTCCATCGTGGCGGCCTCGCGGCCGTAGACCTCCTCGAGGATGCGGCGCTCGATGTAGGTCGTGAAGCCCTCGTTGAGCCAGAAGTCGCTCCACGTCGCGTTGGTCACGAGGTTCCCCGACCAGGAGTGTGCGAGCTCGTGCGCGATCAGCGCGACGAGGCTCCGATCTCCCGCGAGGACCGTCGGAGTCGCGAACGTCAGCCGCGGGTTCTCCATCCCGCCGAAGGGGAAGCTCGGCGGCAGGACCAGGATGTCGTAGCGATCCCAGCGGTACGGCCCGTAGAGGCGCTCCGCCGCCTCCATCATCCGCTCCGTGTCGGCGAACTCGTCGGCGGCCTTCGCCACGACGGACGGCTCCGCGTAGACGCCGGAGCGCGGGCCGAGCGGCGCGAAGTCGAGGTCGCCCACGGCGAGCGCCAGGAGATACGGCGGAATCCGCTGCGGCATCGTGAACCGATACGTCCCTCCGCGCGGACCGGTGGAGTTGCCGGCCGCGCTCATCACCGCGCGCAGCTCCGTTCGGGTTCGAATCGTCGCGTCGTAGGTGATGCGCACGCCGGGAGTGTCCTGGATGGGAATCCAGCTCCGCGCGTGGATCGCCTGCGACTGCGAGAAGAGGAACGGATGCTTGCGCCCGGCGGTCTGCGGAGGCCCCAGCCACTGCAGGCCCGAGGCCTCGGGCCTCGACGCATACCGAACGCGGACGCGGTCGGCGCGCGCGGGCAGCGTCACGGACAGCGCCGCGCCGAGGATCCGATCCGCAGGCGCGAGAGCGAACGGCGCCGGCGTCCAGGGGCCCTCGCCCTCGGCGGCCTCCGCGGAGAAAACGTCGAGCGCGCGCGTGTCGAGGCGCAGCTCGCGGGCGGCCGGGTCGACCCGCTCGAGGAGCAGCTCCGCCGTCCCGCTGAGGGCCCGCCTCTCGAAGGAGACGTCGAGGTCCAGCCGCAGATGGCGGACGCGGACCCGCGACGGGTCGGCATAGGAGTGCGGATCGGGATGCAAGGTGGCGGGCGTCGGCATGGCAGTCCGGAAGATTAGCAATCGGCGGCTTCGCACGGAAGGCGACCGGCATAGGGAAGCGGCCGCGAGGAGGGGCCCCACGGGACAAAAACGCACAGAACCCGCGGTGACGGTAAGATCCCCGCAGTGTTCCGGTTCACGGCCACGGCCGCTTTCGTGTGGGGGACCCTGTCCGCCGCCGCTCTCGCCGAGGGAGCCGCGCCGGCGTTTCCGCCTTCGTCCGCTCCCTTCCTGATCGGGATCGCGTCGAGCGCTCCGGTCCTGGAGCCCGGCGCGAGCGTGCTCGTCTCGTGGCCCGCGGGAGCGGTGGGGACCCGATTCGACGAGATGGAGCTCCTGCTCTCCGTCGACGGCGGCCGGACCTTCCCGGTGCGCGTGACTCGCCGCATCGCGCCGTCGGAGATCGGCTTCTCCTGGACGGTCCCGTCCCTTCCCGCCGCGCGCGCGCGGCTCGCCCTGCGGGTGGGTGTGGACGAGGAGGAGGAAGCCGAGACGATCGTGGGCCTCAGCGACGAGTTCGCGATCGCGCCGTCGGCGCACGGGGAGGAGCTCTTCCGGGTCGGCGGGGAGGAGCGAACCCGCGACGCCCTCGAGGACTCTCCCGCGCCGCGGCCCGAGTCGTCCCTCGACGGCGCGCCCTCGCTCTTCGCCGGCACCGACCCGCCCGAGGCCACGGGGACCGGCCGGTCTCCCGATTCCGAATCCGCCCGCGTTCGCGCGAAGAGAGATCCCTCCTCCGCCCTCGCGGCGGCCGCCTCGTCCCGCGCGAATCCTTCCCGCAGCGTCGCGCCCGTCCGACTGCCGATGCGCTTGTAGGCGCCGGGAGAGCACCGCTCGACCCGTCGCCGCAACCCTTCGACAGAAAGGAAGGCCGTGATGAACGCGTTTCCGAGGCGCGCCCCCGCGCGCGCCGCCGCCGCACTCGCATTCGGAATCCTCGCCGGGGCTCCCGGGAAGGCCCTCGCCCAGGCCGGCGCCTCATCGACTCCCCCCGCCCCCACGCCGACACCCCGAAGCGTCAACGAGAGCGTCGTCGTCTCCGCGAATCGCGCGAACACGCCCGAGACGGAGATCCCGGGCGAGGTCACCGTCGTGACCGGCGAGGAGCTCAAGCAGCGCAACGTCACCAACCTCGCCGATGCCATCCAGGACGTCGTCGGCGTCGACACCGGAATGGGCAGCGACAACGGTCCGCGCCAGCCCAACGTCGGCCTCTGGGGGCTCAAGGAGTTCGACGCCCTGCTCTTCATGGTGGACGGCGTGCCGATCGGCGGTCCGTTCAACCCGTCGCTGTCCCAGATCAACATCGACGACATCGACCGCATCGAGATCGTCAAGGGCCCGCAGGGCACTCTCTACGGCGTGGCCGCCTTCGCCGGAATGGTTCAGGTCTTCACGAAGAGCGGAACGGCCGGCACCACGATCCGGCTCTCGGGCGGGTCGTTCGACGAGGGCCGCCTCGACGTCGCGACGAACATTCCGATCGGGAGGGCGACGCTCAAGGTGTTCGGCAACTTCGATCGCGCCGGCGGCTGGCAGGACCGGACCGATTACGCCGACGACCGGGGCGGCTTCCGCCTCGACACGCCGCTCGGCGACCACGGCGTCAAGATGTCCCTCGTCTACAACATGTTCCGCAACACCCAGGACTTCGGCTCGCCGCTGCCCGTCGACCCGCCGACCGGCGAGGTCATCCCGGGCTTCCAAGTCGACCGCAACTACGAGCCGATCGGCGCCCGCCTGGATCACCGCGTGTACGCGGTGACCGACCTCCTGACGGTTCCGCTCAGCCCGTCGACCTGGATCGAGAACACCCTGGGACTGACCTACGACAGCCAGATCTCGGTCCGAAGCTTCATCAACGAGGTGGACGGCAACTTCGCGACCGCCGAGGGCGTGTCCCTGAAACCGATCGAGAAGGACGTCTACGACGACCTGCACGTCGTCACGAACTTCGAGGGCGCGGGGCACCATCGCCTCGTCGGCGGCGCGGCGATCACCTGGGGCCGCACCACGGCCGACGGATTCGGGTTCGACATCGACCTCCAGATCGACCCGGTCATCGTCCCCAACATGCAGGACGTCCCCCACGGCGACAGCCGCTCGTTCAACGACCGGCGGACCTTCGTGGGCTTCTACGCCAACGACGAGTGGACGCCCCTCCCCTGGCTGACCGTCTCGGGGGGCCTGCGCCTCGACACGACGTCCGAGACCCTCCACGCGCAGCAGCAGGAGGTCGGCGATCCCAACATCGACGTCGCCGACGACCATCGCTCGGACACGCAGCTTTCGGGCGGCGGCTCGATCCTGACCCGGCTCGTGATGGACCGGCCGGGAGCGGTCAACGAGGTCAACTTCTACGTCGCCGCGAAGAGCGCGTTCAAACCCGCGGCGCCCAACCTCTCCGAGGCCGAGGATGCTCACATCCTGGATCCCGAGCGGGTCAACAGCTTCGAGGCAGGATTCAAGACGCGGTTCCTCGAGCATCAGCTCTCCCTCGAGCTGTCGGCCTTCCGCATGGATTTCAAGAACACGGTCGTCTCGATCCTGGGCCCGGACGGCAACCCCGAGCTCACCAACGCCGGCAAGACGCGCTTCCAGGGCGTGGAGACGGAGATCGGCTACCACCCCTGCTGGCTCCCCGAATTCGCCCTCTACGGCGGCTACGCGCACCACGACGCGCGTTACGTCCAATTCTCCTTCATCGACCCCGACGAGGGCCTCCTGGTGGCGGACGGGCAGCGCCTCGAGCTGACGCCTCGCGACCTCTGGAACGCGATGCTCAGCTACCGCTCCACTCTCGGGCCGGGGGCCTGGTTCGCGATCCGGCACCAGAACCAGCGGCCGTTCGACAAGATCAACGAGGCCTACATGCCGTCGTTCTTCGAGTACGACGCCGGCGTGTCCTGGGACTTCGGCCTCGTGCAGGTCTCCGTCGTCGGACGGAACCTCGGGGACAGCCGCCACTACGTCGCGGAGAGCGAGATCGGAGACGCCCAGCTCTACGTGGCGCCCCCGCGGCGCTTCTTCGCCGAGCTGGGGTTCCGATTCTGAGCACGAAGAGGCCCGTGCGGGCGGAGGGCCGCACGGGCCCGTAACCCCAGGTCGTGCTCTCGAGGTGACGCGAGCGTCGCGCCTCTTTTCAGCTTCGGTTTTTGAGGAACACGGAGGGTGCTCGCCGTGCAGCGGCGTCGGCGCGGAGGGGCCGGAGGCGAGCGAGAGGATGCTCGATTCGCTCGTCGGGGCGCGCGCCGGCAGGAGCCGGGCGAGGCTCTCTAGGGATGCGGGGTCGCCTCCGGAGGCGTCACGGAGCCGTATTCGCCCTTGCGGGTCCCGTCCGGGTTGAGCGGCGTGGCGCCGCACAGATACGCCTCTCCCACCCTCTGGCGGACGAGCACCGTGTCCGCCCCGAGCAGCACGGCCTCGACGCGCAGGTAGTCGTCGAACTCGGCCTTGGTCGGCGCCATGATCGGGTCGTACGACGGCTCGATGTAACGGAGGAACTTGCACTGGCCCTGGACGGTCTCGGAGTCCTCGGTCAGCTTGACCTTGTACTTTCCCGAGCTCTTGGCGAGCTCGCGATTCCGGTCCATCTCGGTCAGGTGCGCGCAGGCGACCGCGAGGGAGAGGGCGATCCCGGCTGCGAAGGCTTTCTTCATGCGGTCAGTATCGCAGGTTGTCGGCCCCAGCGGGAATGATGGCCCCAGCGGGAATCGAACCCGCGCTCCGGCCTTCGGGGGGAACGGGGGGCGCCACGCGCCCCCCGCCGAAGAGTCAGCCGTGTCGGACACGGCGGGCCAGCGAGCGATGCGCGTGTGAATGGCTGGTGGCCCCAGCGGGAATCGAACCCGCGCTCCGGCCTTGAAAGAGCCGTGTCCTAACCGTTAGACGATGGGGCCCGCGGGAGAAGACAAAATAACATGCGATGCCTCGCGTGCGGGTGCGCCACCGGGGCCGTCATCCCCGATTCGCCGGGGCCGACACTCACCGATGCAGCGGACGCAGCCCCCGCTTGAGGCGCGCGTCCGTGTCCGCGGTGCGGCGCCTCGATCCCTCGCGGAACGACTTGACCAGGTAGATCTCGGCGGCGAGCCTCCAACGCGACTCGTCCGCCTCGTCGCACTCGTAGCGAAGGACGCGGCCGGCGAGGTCGAAGTCGACCGGCCGCGGAAAGGTGTCGTGAGCCTGGGCGTAGAAGCGCTGGATCTCGTCGCGGGAGAGCTCGCGGTCGAAGATCAACGCGCCGGAAAGGCGGCCGGCGCCGAGCCGAGACACCCTCTCGCGCACGACTTCGGGGGGACGCGGCGTTTCCATCCAACTCACGGACCCCTCGCGGCGCGTCGGAGCGCCGGCGCCGTCGGGAGGGCTCCGCAGGGCCAGAAGCTATCATAGCCGTCGCGCCGCATTGACTCCGGCAGGCCCCAAAACCATAATCCGCCCGCTCCCAGAGGGGCGCCCCAACTTGCCCACAACGATCAAGACCATCCTCGTCGGGAAGGCCCGCGACCCCATGGATCCGCGGATCTTCCACGCGGTCTCCCTCGCCGCCTTTCTCGCCTGGGTCGGACTGGGTGCCGACGGCCTCTCGTCGTCGGCCTACGGCCCCGAGGAGGCCTTCAAGGCTCTCCACGACCACGCCTACCTCGCCGTCTTCCTCGCCCTGATGATCGCGGCCACCGTCCTGATCATCTCCGCCTGCTACAGCAAGGTCATCGAGCTCTTCCCCGGCGGGGGCGGCGGCTACCTCGTCGCCACGAAGCTGCTCGGGCCGCGGTTCGGCGTGATTTCCGGTTGTGCGCTGATCTTCGACTACGTCCTGACGATCTCGACCTCGGTCGCCTCGGGAATCGACCAGATCTTCAGCTTCCTGCCGGAGGGCTGGAGCGGGCACCGCTTCCTCTTCAAGATCCTGATCCTGGGGGTTCTCGTCCTTCTCAATCTCCGCGGAGTCAAGGAAAGCGTCCAGGTGCTGGTGCCGATCTTCATCGTCTTCATCGCCACGCACTTCGCGATGATCGGCATCACCCTCATCCGCCACTTCACGGAGATCCCGGGCGTCTACGCCGGCGCGATCCGCGAGGCAAGGGCGACCGCGGGGCTGGTGGGAATGCTCCCGATGCTGTTCATCATCCTGCGGGCCTACTCGCTGGGCGCCGGCGCCTATACCGGGATCGAGGCGGTCTCCAACGGCGTCCAGATCCTGCGCGAGCCGCGCGTCGCCAACGCGAAGCGCACGATGGCCTACATGGCGATCTCCCTCGCGCTCATGGCCTCGGGAATCATCCTCAGCTACCTCCTCACCGGCGCCCGCCCGCACCCCACGAAGGTCATGAATGCGATCCTCGCCGAGAAGGTGTTCGGGGACTGGCAGATCGGGGGCTTCGCCCCGGGGCACTTCCTCGTGATCCTGACGCTCGCCGCGGCGGGCTCGATCCTGTTCGTTGCGGCGCAGACGGGATTCCTCGACGGTCCCCGCATCCTCGCGAACATGGCCGTCGACTCGTGGGTACCGCGCCGGTTCGCGCAGCTCTCGGACCGGCTCGTCACCAACAACGGAATCTGGCTCATGGGTCTCGCCGCGTGCGCCACCCTCTTCTACACGCGCGGCTCCGTGTCGAGCCTGCTGGTCATGTATGCGATCAACGTCTTCGTGACCTTCTCGCTCACGCTCGTCGGGATGACCCGGCACTGGTGGCAGGAGCGGGGCCGGGACCGCGCCTGGAAGAAGGAGTTCCTGATCCAGGTCACCGGCGCCGTCCTCTGCATCGCGATCCTCTGCATCACGGTCTACGAGAAGGCCTACGAGGGCGGCTGGATGACGATCGTCGTGACCGCCCTGATGGTCGGCCTCGCGTTCTCGATCCGGCGCCACTACGCGCGCGTGCGGGAGCAGCTGCGGCGGCTCGACGAGCAATTGCTGGACATCCCCGTGCGGCCGCACCCCGTGGAGGAGGGCGAGATCCCCCGAAACGAGCCGCTCGCCGTGATGCTGGTCAACGGGTTCTCGGGGCTCGGCGTCCATACCGTCCTGTCGGTCCAGACCCTCTTCCCGCACCTGTACAAGAGCTACCTCTTCGTCTCGGTCGGCGTGATCGACTCCGCGATCTTCAAGGGCCACTCCGAGATCGCGGCCCTCCAGAAGCACACGGTCGAGGACCTCGAGAAGTACGTCGACTTCGCGCGGAAGCTGGGGTTCAAGGCCGACTACCGCTTCCAGATCGGGACGGAGGCCGTCCAGACGGTGGTGGAGCTCTGCGAGGAGGTCCAGCACGAGTTCCCGCGCTCGATCTTCTACCTGGGCCAGCTCGTCTTCGAGAACGACCGCGTGTACTACCGCCTCCTCCACAACGAGACGGCCTTCGCGATCCAGCGGAGGCTGCAGTTCGCGGGCCTCCAGGCCGTCGTCCTGCCCATCCGCGTCCTCGCTCAGAAGAAGGGCGGCAAGACGACGCGCGCCGCCTGATCCCGCGCCGCGCCGCTCCCACACGGGTTCGCGCTCCTCAGGAATTCCTGAGTGTCCTCGCGCGCTGGCATCGTGCTTGCTCTGATGAAAGCCTCCGGCGCGACGGTCGCGCCAGGAGGAGGTTCCATGCGTCTACCCCGCTCCACTCGGTCTCTGCTCTGGGTCGTTCCCTTTCTGTTCATCGGTGTCGTTTCCTGCAGCAAGAGCGACACGACGACGGCGCCCGGCGCCCTGGCGACGGTCACGGTCAACGCGCCGGACACGGCGACGAGCGGCCAGAGCTTCGACGTGACGGTCGACGCGACGGCGGTCGGCGTCAACAGCGTGCACAACGGCATCGTGCAGGTCACGGTCCCGGCGCCGCTGACGGTTCAGGCCACCAGCCCGTCTTCGGGGACCACGGCGAGCTTCACCACCGGCTCCGCGACCTGGAACCTGGGGACGCTCGACGCGAACAGCAACTCCAGCCTGCACCTGACGCTGATGGGCAATCTGCCGGCGGGCTCGACCGGACAGGCGGTGACGATCACGGCGAGCCTGACGGCCGACGGGATCAACGCCGGCGACGCCGTCGCGTCGGACAGCGTCCAGATCAACCCGTAGAACATCGAGAGCCTACTCGGACCGCAGGGCCCGCGTCATGAGGCTCTCGACGGCCGCGCGCGGCGCGACGTCGCCGTAGAGGACCTGCACGACGGCGTCGGCGATCGGCGCCTCGACCCCGGCCGCCGCGGCCAGACGGGGAACGGCTAGGCACGTGCGGGCGCCCTCCGCGACCTCCGGGAGCTCGGCGAGGATCTCGTGCAGGCGGCGTCCCCGGCCGATCTGCTCCCCGACGAAGCGGTTCCGCGACTGCTGGCCGGTGCAGGTCAGCATCAGGTCGCCGACGCCCGCGAGCCCGTGGACCGTCCGATCCTGTCCGCCGTTTCCCCGGACGATGCGGCCGATCTCGGTCAGTCCCCGCGTGACCAGCGCGGCCAGCGTGTTCGGGCCGAAGCCCAGGCCCGAGACGATCCCGGCGGCGATCGCCACGACGTTCTTGAGGGCGCCGGCGAGCTCGACGCCCGCGAGGTCGTCGGAGCGGTAGAGCCGGAGGCCGGAGCTCGAGAGCTCGCGCTGGAGCGTGGCCGCCCAGTCTCCGTCGCGCGACGCCACGACCGCCGCGGACGGATCGCCGCGGGCGACTCCCTCCGCGAACGTCGGGCCGGAGAGCGCCGCGACCCGCGCCTTCGAGAAGCGGCCGAGGACGATCTCGGACATGCGGCGCAGGGTCTCGGGCTCGATCCCCTTGGACGTGTTGACGACGCCCAGCGGCGCGTCGGGCCGCGCCGGGAGGAAGTCGACGAGCGCCGGCAGGGCCACGCAGGGCACGGTGAGGAAGATCGCGCGGTCCTGATCCGGAGACCCGTCCACCGCCTCGGCGATGTCCGACGTGACGCGGACCGACGCGGGGATCGCGTGCCCCTCGAGCCGCTTGGGATGGCGGCGGCTCTTCGCGATCGTCCGAGCGACGCCGTCGTCCCGGCCCCAGAGGACCACGTCGTGCCCCGACCGCGCGAACTCGATCGCGAGCGCGGTGCCCCAGGAGCCGGCACCGAGGATCGTGAGCCTCACGGCTCGTGCTCCTTCGGCGGTTTCGACCCGAAGCGGCGCTCCTCGCCGCGCGCGAGGCGCCGGAGGTTCTCTCGGTGCTTGACCACGATCAGGACGGCCGCCGCGGCCGCGGCGGCGACGATCGGCCGGGGGGCATGGAAGAGCGCTCCCGCGACCGGGGGCAGCAGGACCATCGCGAGGATCGATCCGAGCGAGACGTAGCGCGTCACGAGCACGACGGCCAGGAAGACGCCCGCGCACACGAGCGTCGGCAGCGGGGCCAGGACCAGGAAGGCGCCGATCGCCGTCGCGACGCCCTTGCCGCCGCGGAATCCATAGAAGATCGGGAACACGTGTCCGACGATCGCCGCGAGCCCCGCGGCCGCCGCGTAGCGAGGGTCGGCGGTGGCGGTGCGCATCAGGAGGACCGCGCCGGCGCCCTTGGCGAGATCGAGGAGGCCGACCGCGACGCCGAGCCCCTTGCCGTGCGCGCGGGCGACGTTCGTCGCCCCGGCGTTGCCCGATCCCTCGGTGCGAATGTCGCGGCCGGTCCGCATCCGCACGATCAGCACGGCGAAGGAAATCGACCCGAGGAGATACGCGACCCCGAGGAGCGCCGCGGCCTGGGCGTTCATGGATTCACCGTCACCCCCTCCAGCGCCCACTCGCGCAGCGGCGTGTGGACGGCGCCGGTCGGCGCGAGCCGGCTCTGGTAGAGGACGCAGCGGCGCACGGGCCAGTCCGGGAGGCTGCACGCGTCGGCCTCGCGGGCGTAGCGCTCGACGGCCTCCTGCGGCCACGGCGCGCGCACGCGCGCGAGGGTCACATGCGGGCGGAAGGCGCGCGTCTCCGGCTCTCCGCCCATCTCCCGGCTGGCGCGCTCGGCCGCCGACGCGACGTCCGCGAGCGAGGCGAGTCCGCCCGAGCCCTCCGCGAAACCCACGCCGAGCACCCGCGGCCGGCCGCGCCCCGGAAGAAGAAGCGCGCCTCGGGAGACGAGGGAGCCCGAAGCCGCCGCGGCCAGCGCGGGCTCGATCGCGCGGCCGAACGCCTCGGCCGTCTCCGCGGAGACCTCGCCGAGGAACTTGAGCGTGAGGTGCCAGGATTCCGGCCGCGTCCACGAGGCCGGCGGCGAGCCCCGCCGGACGCGCTCGACGAGCGCCCGCGCTCTCTCCACCCACTCCGGATCCGGCGGGACCGCGAGGAAGACCCTCATTCCGTGCGCCCGCCCAGCCGCCGCCGGAGCATCTCGAAGGCGTGGAGACAGGACGCCCGGCGCACGACGCCGCGGTCG
>Ga0157375_10000926_pt1 | contig 25450 bp, 13 predicted proteins | sample M35metaG_FD_115311 | JGI IMG/M metagenome (GOLD analysis project Ga0157375, IMG submission 115311) | Miscanthus rhizosphere microbial communities from Kellogg Biological Station, Michigan, USA - M3-5 metaG | ecosystem: Host-associated > Plants > Roots > Rhizosphere > Soil | place: USA: Michigan... | reverse complement strand
TTTCAGTTCTTTGCTCATGTTCATCTACACCGATCCCCGGTGTCTTTTTTCCATGAGTCAACGACCCTTTCTTGCCTCCCCTCAACTTCTCCTCCCGGTGTCTTTTAATTTGAGTCAACTCGTACAACTTACGGTGGTTTCAAGGGCATTGTTTCAAGCGGGAAACTCCGGCTTTACAATCTTCACAAGAGGTTTCGCAGCGGTGAATTTCGCCTTTTTTGCCGCGATTACGACCTCAGCGGTTACGTGCGCGATGACCTTCCCTTTTGAGGTGAAGGGCGAAAAGGGAGAACGCTATAAATTTATCGAATGTGATCTGAATTCCGCATCTTGTAAGTCGTTTCAGATCATACTGATTGAAGTCATAACTGGACACGCTTGCCGGATCGAGAACGTGCAGCGTTACCTCACCGAACGCTCGAACATACAAGGCTTGGTCGTATCGGCTTCATAAAAATGACCGCGAAAATCGATTGTTTGCCCCCTTGATCGCAGGAGAGAGCCACCTTATCTCCTATCAATCAGATCGCTTCAAGGAAACAAATTCGCCTCTACCAAGGCGTCTCAACAAATCCGCACTTTCTGATAAGTTGGCGCGTTTCACCTCTGAGCTGGTTCCCTTTGGGGCTCCAGCGAGGAGGCGTTGGTTCACGTTGAGTGCGATGAGCTTGGACGTCATGATACTCCCATTTAAGCCCTTTGGTTTTTTTGATACCATGGGTTGTCAGGCGGGGAGTGTTACAAGCACTCCCCGCGTTAACGTTTGAAACATTAACCGGTGCCTTGCGGCACCCAACTATAACTACAAATGAAGTATTATACATCCACCACGGAGTTCAACTGCGGAATCGATCTGCACGCGCGCCAGATGTACGTCTGCGTCATGGATCGACAAGGCAAGAAGCTGGTTCATACCAACGTCCTCAACAATGACTTTAGCTACTTCCTGAAGCTGGTCGAGCCTTACAAACACGATCTGACCGTGTGCTGCGAGTGCATGTTCGGTTGGTATTGGCTGGCCGATGCCTGCGAGGCTGCCAACCTGACTTTTGTCCTGGCTCATGCGCTCTATGTCAAGGCCATCCACGGCGGCAAGAACAAGAACGACCGCATCGATTCGGAGAAGCTCACACACTTGTTACGTTCCAACCTCATCCCGCCGGCTTATGTTTACCCGGCTGACAAACGGCCCCTGCGTGCTCTGTTGCGTCAGCGCATCTTCTTTGTTTGGCGCCGCTCCGAACTGCTGGCTCGCATCTACTCTCATCAACTGGCGCACAATCGCACCCCAGTCCGGCAGACCCGCCGCGTCCGGGATTCCTGGGAAGAAGCGCTGCTTAAGGCCGAAGACAATCCGTGCGCCAACTGGCTCTTAAGAATGACGTGGCGATGATCAAACATTTTGATCAGCAAATCTTCCAGCTGGAAGAGGAGCTCCAGCGCCAAACCAAAAAAGTCGCTGGCCGTGACTACGAACTGCTGCAGACTGTGCCGGGCATCGGCGAAACCCTCGGCCTAACCATCCTCTTTGAGATCGGAGACATCGAGCGCTTCCCCACCGTCAAAGACTTCGTTTCTTACTGCCGGCTGGTCAAAGGCACTGTGGCCAGCGCCGGCAAGATCAAGGGCCTGCGCGGGGCCAAGTTGGGCAATCCCTACCTGCGTTGGGCTTTCGGCGAAGCGGCTGTCATCGCCAAGCGCGACCATTACCTGGTCGGCCCCTTATCGCAACGACTCGAAGTGCAAATGGGTGGCATCAAGTTCAAAGCCAATACGGTGGTGGCCATCAAATTGGCTCGCGCTGTGTACTTTATGCTCAAGAATAAAACCGTCTTTGACCCCGAGCGCATGGTCGCTTCAATGCAGAAATGCTTTAGCCCTGGCCGCAGACAACCCGAACGCCGAACTGGATGCGCCAAAAAGGTTAGGCCCCTACCAGCCGCAGATCATGCTTCATGTGCTTCGAGCACTCCGGTCTGCGTTGGGCCGGCCAGCAATCCGGCCGTCTTGATTGGGACCTGCGGCCAGGCGCTACCGGCCCATTGACTTTGGAGCCTGCTCGCACTATGAATGTTCTTGACCTACAGAAACGGGCGAGGGAGACGGAACTGGCCTTGTGCCCTTCTGTTTCCTTCGTTCGCAAATAGGGAGAAGAACAAGCATTCCAGGTCGATCAGGCCCAGTCACTGGCTCGGAACATAACCTCGGAACGTTTTTAAAAGATTTTGGAGCATCCGCCCCAATGACAAGTCCGCAAAAAACTGGAATCGCACACCCGTCGGAAACGGCCAGTGATGCGAGAGCCGCCTTCAATTTGAATGGATAGCCTTTGGGTGTACTGCGGTGAGTTTCTGGATCGCAGCGTGGCGTTTGATCACGATGCTGGAAGGCCCTGTGGGGTTCAGGGTTTAGAGGTAGGACTCCACACTGGCCCGATTGAGTCCAAATAGGTGTTTAGCCGGTTGCCCTCTGGGTCCGAGCTGCCCAACTGAAAACTAAGTCGGAGTTCCCGTTTTGAGGGACGAAAAAACGGAAAAGAAAAATTTCCGTCACGGTGTTCTTTTTGCTATTGACCGCGCGGGCTTAATAGGAGTCGGCTAATTCAGTGTGCAGGGCACTGAGTTCCTTAGATTTTGTGCTCCGGTCGGCCTCCAGGTCTCGAATCTTTTTGTAAAGATTCGTGGATTCCACCTCCAATCACTTCGCGATCGCCACGACTCCACAACCGTTTGTCCCCGCTGCGGAGCACCCCTCGTCGAACACCTCTCCCAAACCGGCAACAGCTGCCTCAGCTGCACCACATTTCCGAAATGCCGCTTCACCCGCAGCATAGCGCCCAAGCTGTAAGAAGACCTCTGGAACTGAGGCTACTCTGTCCGCGAAGATTTTTTGGCCGACGGGCAATACATTCTTGGAGAATGAGCGCTGACCAAAACCTGTATCAGAAATCTTCAACTCGCCAGTGAGATTGCATCGGCAGGGGGCGGACGGCGCATCGTCGCCAAAACCTAACGATAGCGGCTTGTGCTAATAAACCAAGAGTTGGTCTTGGATTCATGTGAAGTCTCTTTCATACTAAGACAATTCGACCGCCGCCGGCGTGAGAAATGGGGTCGGTCTGACAACCGAGTGAAAGAATTCATGCACAGCAAGCTTACCATCAATGTAGATGAAAACACCGGTTGAACTCGCCACCGATTCGCTGCTGCCAACGCGGCAAAGCCTTCTCACGCGCCTGCGCGATTGGCGGGACCAAGAGGGTTGGCGTGAGTTCTTCGACACCTACTGGCGGCTTATCTACAATGTCGCCCGCAAATCCGGATTGGCGGATGCCGAAGCGCAGGACGTGGTGCAAAATACGTTCGTCTATCTTTCGCGGCGAATGCCCAAGTTCCACTACGACCGGACGCGCGGTTCGTTCAAATCATGGTTGCGAGTCGTCACGCGCTCACGTATCAGCGCCTTCCGACGCCGCGAAAAATCCGCCAATGTCCTGATCCTTGAGCCAATGGCGAACGTCGAAGGCGATACGGGTGATCCGATTGCGGCGATACCTGATCCTGCAGCCGAGGCCTTAGATGAAGTTTGGCAGCGAGAGTGGCAGACCAATCTGTTGGATGCCGCATTTCGACGTGTGCGGGCGAAGGTCAGCTCGCAACAATTGCTGATTTTCCGCATGGCGTCAGGCGAGAAACTGGCGTTGAGTCAGGTGGCGAAGAAATTGGATGTTAGCCTCGCGCAAGTGTATCTAGCCAGACATCGCGTGGGTCGGCTGTTAAAGGCGGAGATTGAGCAACTGCGCCGCGAAACTGAATGATGCAGCGGCGGGCTGCGTGAGCTAGAATCACCGCCAACAACGCGGAACTCATGGAACCCGATCAGCAAGCCCACCGGGACAGAGCGAATCCACCTGCCATTCCCGACCACACGTTGCTCTGGCCGATCGGGCGTGGCGCGTATGGTGAAGTGTGGCTGTCGCGCAATGTCATGGGTGCATTGCGCGCCGTAAAAATCATCTGGCGGCGGCAGTTTGAAAGTGATCGGCCCTATAAGCGCGAATTCACCGGCATCCAAAGCTACGAACCGGTCTCGCGCAGTTCCGGCGGGCTCGTTCATGTACTACACGTCGGTCGCAACGAAGCGGAGGGATACTTCTATTACGTGATGGAGCTGGCGGATTCAGCGGATGGAAGTCTGAATCTCGAAACGGAAGTCCAGGCAGAGATGGCAGCTCCGAGTCTCAAATTGGAGAAATATGTGCCCCGCACACTTCGCTCCGACCTGAAATGCATTAGCCGCCTCCCAACCGCTGATTGCCTGCGTCTGGCCCTTGACGTCGTCAGCGGTCTGGCGGAACTCCATCGCCGCGGACTCGTTCATCGGGACGTGAAACCGGCCAACATCATTTACGTCCATGGTCGCGCGAAGCTGGCCGATATCGGACTGGTTTCCTCGGGCGGGGAGGGCCGAACGTTTGTGGGCACTGAGGGCTACATCCCGCCGGAGGGACCGGGAGCGGCAGCCGCTGATCTCTACGCGCTGGGTGTGGTGCTTTACGAGGCAAGCACTGGGAATCCGCCGGAAAAATTTCCGGACGCACCGGCAGATTGGTTTGCTGACGATGCCGACGGAGACGCACTGGAGCTGAATGAAATCATTTTGCGCGCCTGCGAAGTCCAGCGCCAGCGACGCTACGAAAGTGCGGAAGCCATGCAGGCGGACCTTGCGCTCCTGCAAAGCGGGCAGAGCGTCCGGCGCGCGCGCGCGATTGAGCGGCGCCTTGCACGGTTGCGTTGGAGCGGAATCATTAGCGCAGTTCTACTGGCATGTACCCTCGTGATTGCACTCTTTGCAAACTACCGCGCCAAGGTCGCCGCAGAGATCACCGCAAAGGAGGCGAAACTACGCGAACAAGCGCAAGCATCACTCGTGCGTGCGGAAAGCGCAGAGCGCGATGCGCGTCAGCAGCTTTATACCGCATTGCGCGAACAAGCCCGAGCTACGGTCGGCAGCGGTGAACTCGGCCACCGGGTCAAGGCGCTGGACGCCATCGGCCGGGCTGCGGCCATTTCCAATTCTCCAACCCTGCGTGGCGTGGCGTTGACGGCTCTGACATTGCCCGACTTACGGTTCGAACGGGAACTGCCGTACGGCTCCGATTTCACCATGCGGCAGGTGGACCCACAGTTCGAACGCATTGCCCTCTGCCGTGGTCGCGGACCGGTTCAGATTCGCTCGACCTCTGGTGACCGATTACTGGCGACGCTGCCAGCCTCCACAAATTTATTGGCGTATGCCGCTGACTGGAGCGCCGACGGTCGATACCTGTCGGTGAAACGAGACTATCCTCCCGGCGGCGCCAGTTCGGACAAGGAAGTGTGGGATGTTGGAGCCGCACGACGGTTGCTCCTGCTGCGCGACGCGCCGTTCAGTGCGATCTCGTTTCATCCGCGCTCGCCCAAACTGATCGTTGGGCGAATGAATGGCGCTGCCATTTGGGACTTGGAGAGGGGCGCCGAGATGAACCGGTTTGTCCTGGGTCGGACGCCGCTCTTTCTGCGGTTCTCCCCGGACGGAAAAAAATTCGCCGCGAGTTTTGCCACGGAAGGAAACTGGATCATTTCGATCCATCAGAGCGAGTCCGGCGAAATGCTTTCCTCGAATGTATTCGACGCTTTCGTGCCCTATTTCAACTGGCATCCCTCCGGCCGCTGGATTGCGGTGCCGGACCACAGTGCCAGCGTTCACCGCCTGGAAGCGCAGACGGGTGGAAAGCGTCTGCTGGGCCGGCACAATGCGCAGGCGACGCGGGTGGAGTTCAGTCCCGACGGCGATTACTTGTTCAGCGGCGGTTGGGGCAACGAGCTGATCTGTTGGGACGCGCGCACCCTGCAACGTTCCTTCAACATGTGGCTGAACGGTTTTGTTGGCTGGTTTCGTTCGGATGGCCGCGCCTACGCCCTCGCGGTTGATACCGGCATTCAACTCCACGCCTTCGAGCGGGCGACAGCGTATCATGAGTTTGCGGAGGACCTCGGGCCGCGCTTGCGCTACGCCGCCTTTTCCGCAGACAACCGATGGTTGGCGGCGGCCGGCTCGGAGCGCATCGGCGTCTGGGACTTGCAGAATGGAGGGCCAGGCGCGCTCACGACGAACGCCTGGGAGACGCGGGTTGCCTTCGCAGCCAACGGCGAACTGTTTGCGGATTATCTCGGCGGCGCCTTCCGCTGGCAGGTGTTGCCAGCAACGAACGCACTCTCGGCGATTGAATTATTGCCACGCAAGCTCGCATTACCCACCGAATTCAGATCTTTGGCCATCGTTTCCAACGCCGTTGTGCTGACCGGCGTCCGTGGGTCCGTGGTAACGGAGGTCGGTGAGAGCGACAAAGTTGCTGGCAACTTGCGCCCGACCGAATGGGGCTACAACGGCATTTCACCGGATGGTCGTTGGTTCGCCGTGTTTCGACCCTACACGCCGCATCTCTTTATTCACAGCCTTCCAGAGTTGAAGCGAGTGGCAATTCTGACGAATGCATCGAACGTTGGCAGTTTCCAGTTTTCGCCATCCGGGAGTGAACTGGCCGTGCCCTGCCGGTCGGGTGTGGAATTCTGGAACACGGCAACCTGGCAACGCACGCGCGCCGTCACCAATTTGAACAACCAGCTTTACTCGGCGGATGGCCGGACGATGTGGCTGACTCAAGAATACCGCGCCGGTGGACTTTACGATGCGCGCACATTGGAACTTCTTCTGCCACTACCAATCGGCACCTATCCGCTGGCTGTCAGCCCGGATGGCCGCCGGCTCGCCGTGAGCATGAATTTGCGCCGTTTGCAGGTCTGGGATTTGGCGGAAGTCCGGCAACAACTCGCGAAATTGGGGTTGAGTTGGCAGGACTAGGCTCGCGCCGACTGCTCGTTTGGCCGGCGGCGACTGTCACCTGACTCGCATTTTGTTGAAAGGATTCTCCCGGCAGAGGCTTACCTTGAGTATGAACGCCCACTCATGGCGATTTGCCCGTCGCCCATTCTTCGTTCAGTGCTTGTCAACGCTATTTTGCGTCGCACTGCTCAAAAGCGCGTCCGCCCAACTCGTCGCCGACGGTGCGACCAATTCGTTGAGCAACGTCACCAACAACGGTCCGACGGTCGTGACCATCGGGACGAATGGCTCGTTCACGTTGCTCGTGCTTTCCAACAACACGCTGCTCCAAAACAGTTCCTACGCCGTCATCGGGCGCAACGCCTCGGCCCAGTCCAACGAAGTCCGGCTCGTCAGCCCCACGGCGCGGTGGGTCACGGCGTCATTTGGCGAATTGTATGTCGGCAGCAACGGCCCGGCCAACCGGCTCACGGTGAGCGGCGGCGGTTCGGTTGAGAATTACTCCGGCGTCGTTGGCACTGGCGCCTCCAGCACCAACAACTCCGTTCTCGTCACCGACCCCGGCTCGCTGTGGTATAGCTTTCTTCTGTTCTTGGGGAGCGGAGGAGGCTTCAACCAGCTGGTCGTGAGCAACGGCGCAACCTTGTGGGATAGCTCGGCGTTCATGGGCGGCGCAACCGTCGCGTCCAACAACGTGGCGACCATCACGGGCGCGGGTTCGCTCTGGACGAATGAAGCAAGCTTCTTCCTGGGATCCGGCAGCCCAGGAAACCGTGTCCGGGTGGACTCAGGCGGGCGGTTGGTGTGCACTGGCGGCTTCGTCGGTTGGGGTTCCAGCAACAACACGATTCTCGTGAGTGACAACGGTTCGAGTTGGAACAACCGCGGGGAATTGTCTGTGGGGGGAACCACCAGCGGGAATCAAGTGACCGTGAGCAACGGGGCGATGTTGCGCGTGGATGGCAGTGTCACGATCGGCGAGGCGACCAATGCCAACTTGAACGTCGTCACCATCACCGGCGCGGGTTCGCAGTGGCTGGTGGCAACAAACATTATCGTCGGCACCAACGGCGCGTTCAACCGGCTGGTGATCAGCGACGGCGCGCTCGTAACCAACCATCTCACCCGGATCGGCGAATGGGAGCCGGCGGTGTCAAACGAGGTCGTGGTCGCCGGAAGTGTTTGGAGTATGTCCGGCGCGGTCGAAGTCGGGGTCCGAGGCCGGGGCACGCGCCTGACCATCAGCAATGGCGCGGTGGTCAAATCGGTTTCTGGATCGGTCGGCGGCTCACTCCAGTCCAGCAACAACACGGTGGTGATTTCCGATCCGGGATCGGCCTGGACGAACCAGTCTGGATTTTCCCTCGGTCACAACAGCGCTTTCAACCGGCTCGTCATCACCAACGGAGGTCGGTTGCACACCGCCGGCAGCGCGGTGGGGAACTTCAACACCGCGACCAACAATGTGGCGGTCATCTCCGGGACCGGCTCGGCCTGGAACAACCTGGGCGGGTTCGAGGTTGGCGTGTTTGCCCGGTCCAATCGGCTGACGCTCGAGGGCGGCGGGACGTTGACGGCGTCCGACGTGATTGTGGGGGACGCCGCCTCCGCCAGCAACAACGTGGCGGTCGTTTCCGGAGCGGGTTCCCAGTTGAGTTCGCGGACCAACGTCATCGTCGGGAATTCCAGTGCGGGCAATCAGTTGATCGTGAGCAACGGCGCGGCGCTGTATGCCGGCGCTGACGGCGTGCTCGGCTTCAACAGCGGGGTACACTCGAACTTCGTTCTCGTCACCGGCGCAGGATCGCTGTGGAGCAATCAATATTCGTTCGTCGTTGGACGTTCGGGCGCGGGAAACCGCCTCGTGGTCAGCAATGGAGCGCTGGTACGAAATCTCTTCGGCCCCTGCCTGATCGGCCAGACCGTTTCCGGCTCCAACAATGAAGTGATGGTCACCGGGCCGGGATCATCCTGGGACATCCCCGGACTAAGTTTCACCGTCGGCAGTTCCGGCGGGGGAAACCGGCTGGTGGTCGGCGACGGCGGCTTGATCCGCAGCGCCTTCACGCAGATTGGTTCCAGCAGCAGCAACAACGAGATGTGGGTCACCGGGCCGGGAACTCTCGCCACCAACTCGAACTCGCTCACGGTGGGAGACGGCGCCGGTGGGAACAGGCTGGTCGTGAGCAACGCGGCGCTGGCCGTCGCGGGGGCTGGTATCATCGTCGGCAACCAATCGTCTTCCTCCAACAACCGCGTGGTGGTGCATGGCGGCACCCTGCGCGCGACGAACAACCTCGGCACGGGCACACTGGACGCTCGCCGGGGCACAAACGTCCTGAACGCCGGATTGATTGACGTGGACGTGCTGCTGCTAACGAACACCCTCAGCCGTTTCGAGTTCAACGGCGGCACGCTCCTCACGCGCGGCGCGACCATCAGTAACGGCAACCCGTTCATCGTCGGCAATTCAGGCACCACGCCCGCCGTATGGGACGTGCGCGCCGGGGTGACGAATACCTTTGTGGACGGCGACATCGCGATCGGCACTAATTCGTCCTTCAACCAGTTGATCCTGACCAATGGCGCGCTGCTGACCGGTTCAGGATTCATTGTGACGAGTCAGCAAGCGACGTCCCGTTCCAACCGCGTCACCGTGGCCGGCGCTGGCTCACGCGTGCGGCTGGCAGCCGGCATCACGGTTGGCAGCGCCGGGTCTGACAACCGGATGGTGGTGAGCGACGGGGCCACGATCACGAATGAATCCTTCAGTTCGATTGGATACCTGCCCAGCGCCACAAACAACGAACTGATTTTGACTGGACCGGGAACATCCTGGGTGGCCGGCTTTTCTCTGGCCGTGGGCAGCAGCGGGAGTGGCAATCGGCTGCTGGTGAGTGACGGCGCCCTGATGACCTCGGCTGAAGGCCATATTGGGGCGTCGTTACTCGGGAGCAACAACCTGGCGTTGGTCGGTGGTGCGGGATCGCGTTGGGACATCGGCTCGGAACTGCGCGTTGGTGAGTTCGATGTCGGCAACCAGCTCATCGTCACCAACGGCGCGACGGTGACGGTTGGCCAGAAACTTTTCGTTGGCCTCGACCCGGCCTCGATCAACAACCGCGTCGTGGTGGACAACGCCACCTTGCGGGTCACCAACGCATCCGCCACCGCGCTGCTGGAAATCCGACGCGGCACGAATGTTCTCAACGCCGGACTCATCGAGACGGACATCCTGCGCGTGACCAACCTCAGTGCGAGCCGATTTGAATTCAACAGCGGCACACTTTCCATGAAGAGCAGTCGTATCTCGCTGGCTGTCCCGTTCAAGATCGGCAACGGCGTCAGCCCGGCCATGCTGAACCTCGCCGGGAACGGCCTTCACGAGATGCCCTCCACGCTCGGCTTGGTCATCTCCTCCAATGCCACACTTACGGGCAACGGCACGCTCGCCGTCGTCCTTCAAGTTCTCCCGGGTGGCAGCGTGTCCCCCGGCGCGTCGGTGGGAAAACTCGTCTTGAGCAACTCGCCCTCGCTGCAAGGCGCCATCGTCATGGAACTCAGCAAGAACGGCGAGGTGTTGACCAACGATCAGGTTCAAGTCACCGACGGACTCACCTACGGCAGCACGCTCACGGTCAGCAATCTCGGCCCCACCGCGCTGGCCGTCGGCGATAGTTTCCAACTCTTCAGCGCGACGAGTTACTCCGGCGCCTTCACTTCCATCACGCTGCCGCCGCTCCCATCGCCGCTCTTCTGGAAAAACAATCTGCTCGTCAACGGTTCGCTCGAAGTCGCCGCGCCGCCCGCCATCGCGTTGAGCAGCGGCAGTTACACGCAGAACTTCGATTCACTCGCTCTCAGCGGAACTCAGAATCTCTGGCGCGACAATTCCACCTTGCTCGGCTGGTATGCGGCCAAGACCGTTTTGCCAAACGCCATCACCAACTACATCGCGGAAGACGGAAGCTTCGGCGGCGGCGCGCTTTACAGTTTTGGCTCGACTGGCAGCGGCGAACGCGCGCTCGGCTCGGTGGCTTCCGGCACTTCGGGCGACATCGGCTATGCCGTCGTCTTCACCAACGACACCGGCAGCAGCGTGAGCGACTTCTTCATCACTTACACCGGCGAGCAATGGCGAAACGGCGGCGGCGCGGCTAACACGCTCACCTTCTGGCATCGCGTCAGCCCTTCTGTCGTCACGAGTTCCGACTTCGCCGCCCTCACCAACTGGACGGCAGTGACGAACCTCGACTTCGCCGCGCCATCGGCTGTGACACCCACGGGCTTCGCGCTCGACGGCAATCTCGCCAAGAACCGGCAGGTGTTTTCTTCCGTGCTCGTTTCAGGTCTGACCGTGCCGCCCGGACAAAACGTCTTCTTCCGCTGGTACGACGAGGACAGCCCCGGCACTGATCAAGGCATGGCCGTGGACGATTTGCTCGTAACCTTTGCGCCCGTGTTGCCGCGCATCACCGCTGTGAGTGTGACGACCAACGGATTCATAAAACTCACCGGCTTGGGTGAATCCAACCGGCTGTTCGGCATCGAGACCACCACGAACCTCACCCCGCCGATCTCCTGGCAACTTCTCTTCACCAACACCACGGACACCAACTCGCTGATTCAATTCACCGACACCAACGCGCCAACCTTCCCCGTGCGCTTCTATCGCGCCTGGGTCCGATGATTGAACCAAAACCCAAAACTCAGAATGAAAAATCGAATCCCACGGCTGCTCGCCGGCGCCTTTCTGCTGATTTCGTTTTCAGCGCACGCCCAACTCGTGGCCGACGGCGCGACCAACACGCTCGCCAACGTCACCACCAACATCACCGGCACCGTCACAGTGGGCACGAACGGCTCGTTCACGCTGCTCACACTCGCTGACAACGTGCTCGTGACCAATACGACTCAGGGCATTATCGGTGCGAATTCCACGGCGAAGTCCAACGAAGTGCGCCTCGTCAGCGCCACTGCCCGCTGGCAGATGGGCAGCCTTCTCCTGGTCGGCAGCAACGGCGCGTTCAACCGGCTGGTGGTCACCAACGGCGGCCGGGTGACCGACACCGAGGGCTACGTGGGCTTCAACGCGAGCGCCTCCAACAACGAGGCCGTGGTGACCGGCGCCGGCTCGACGTGGAGCAACGGTCCGACCTTGGTCGTCGGCGTGTCGGGCCCGAACAACCGCCTGGAGATCAGCGACGGCGGCTGGGTGACCGGCGATTATGGAATCATTGGCAGTACGGCTTCGTCCGTCAACAACCGCGTGCTGGTGACGGGGGGCAACTCGACGTGGAGCAACCGGTTCAATCTCGAAATCGGGACACTCGGGAACTTCAACGAACTGGTGGTGAGCAATGGCGGGCAGGTGATCAACAACGAAGGCCGCATCGGCAACGTCGGCGCGGCCAACCGGGTGACCGTGACGGGCGCGGGCTCGCTCTGGAACGCCTCCGTGTTGACTGTCGGTCTGAGCGGGGCTAACAACCGGCTGGCGGTGGAAGGCGGCGGGCGCGTGAATTCGTTCATCACCTATATCGGCTCGAATCCAGGCAGCCGCGCGAACGAGGCGGTGGTGTCCGGCGCGGGGTCGTTGTGGAATAACCCGAGCGACCTGACCGTTGGGCTGCAAACCGCCTTCAACAGCCTGCTGGTCAGCAACGGTGGCTGGGTGGTCAATGCCGACGGCATCGTGGGCTGGGCCGCCACTGCCACCAACAATACGGCCCTGGTGACCGGTGCGGGTTCGGTGTGGAGCAACGCGAATTTGCACATCGGCAGGATTAGCCGGAACAACCAGTTGATCGTCAGCAACGGCGCGACGGTGATGGCGAACGTCGACACCTTTCTCGGCCATGACCCGGGCGCCAGCAACAATCTGGCAGTGGTGACCGGCGCGGGTTCGCTCTGGACCACCGGCGACGGGGTCATCGTCGGCTACCAGGATGGGCGGAATCAATTGGTGGTGAGCAACGGCGGCATGGTGGTCAACAACCACGGCTATGTCGGCTACTTCTCCACCGCGAACAACAACGCGGCGGTGGTGACCGGTGCCGGCTCGGTGTGGAACAACCGGGTGAATCTGAACGTGGGCGTTGATGCACCGGGCAACTCGCTGGTCGTGAGCAACGGCGGCCTCGTCACCGCGAGCAACAACATCATTGTCGGAGTCTCCAGCGGCTCGCTCAACAACCGCCTGGTGGTGAACGGCGGGACGATGCGCGCGGCCAACGCGGCGGGCACGAGCGCGGTGGACGTGCGGCGCGGCACGAACCAGCTCGTCAGCGGATTGATCGACGCCGACCGGCTGGTGCTGACGAACGCGGCGGGGCGGTTCGAATTCCTCGGCGGCACGCTGATCACGCGCGGAGCGTTCCTCACGAACGGCTCGGGCATGGTCGTCGGTCCGGCGGGCGGCGGTCCCGCGTTCTGGGACGTGCGGCCCGGCCCGTCGAACCACTACGTCTCCCTCGGCGTGGTGGTGGGCAACGGTTCTTCGTCCAACCAACTGCTCATCAGCGGCGGCGCGTTGCTCACGAACAATGTCGGTGCGTTCATCGGCCTCAGCGCGAACGGCAACACGGCAACCGTCACCGAACCCGGCTCGCGCTGGCGCGTGGCGGGCCAGGTGAACTTGGGCGCGGGCGGGGCGTTCAACACCCTGACAGTGAGCGACGGCGGGCGCGTGGACGGCACGAACGGAGTCGTGGGCGGCTCCTCCAACCTGGTGGCCGTGACCGGCGCGGGTTCGGTGTGGAGCAACTCCGCGTCGCTGTTCGTCGGCGACACCGGGCCGGGCAATCAGTTGCAGGTGAGCGGCGGCGGCCTCGTCGTCGCGGCCGGCGGCAGTCTCGGCCAGAACGCGGCAGCCAGCGCCAACACCGCGCAGATTGCCGGCGCCGGATCGGAATGGCGTTTCTCCGGCGGCTTCACCGTGGGGGCGGGCGGCGCGTTGAACCAACTGCAGGTGAGCGGCGGCGCGCGGGTCAGTGATATCTCCGGCATCATCGGCGGCACGGCCACCGGCACCAGCAACGCGGCGGTGGTCTCCGGCCCCGGTTCGCTCTGGAACAATGTCAGCGATTTCTCCGTAGGCTCGTTCGGCGACCGCAGCGAACTGACCGTCAGCGACGGCGGCATGGTCGCGACCTCGTCCGGTTCCGTGGGGGACAGCAGCTCGCACAATCTGGCCGTGGTCACCGGAGCCGGCACGGTCTGGAGCAACGACTTCATTCTGAACGTCGGCTACTTCGGCCACTCGAACCGGGTGCGGATCGAGAACGGCGCGTTGCTCGTGAGTGGACGCGCCTCCATCGGCGACACCGGGCGAAGCAACGAAGTGAGCCTCACCGGCGCCGGCTCCGTTTGGAACAACCGGAGCGACCTGACCGTGGGCCGCTCCGGGCGGCTCAACCAGTTGGTCGTGAGCGACGGCACCATGGCGCTGACCGGAGGCGAGGCACGCATTGGTGATAACTCCATCGGAAGCACGAACGCGGTCGTGACGAGCGGTCCGGGCTCGCGCTGGCTGGTCACCTCAAATCTCATTGTCGGCAATCACGGTTCATTCAACGGCCTGGTGGTTAGCAACGGCGCATTCGTCAGCAATCTTCGCGGGTACGTCGGCCGCGACTTCGCGAGCAACAACCTCGCGCTGATTACCGGGGCGGGTTCGGTCTGGAGCAACGCATCCCAGGTCTCCGTCGGAGAATTCAGCGCGGATAACCAACTGATGGTCAGCAACGGCGCGTCGCTGTTGTCCCAAGGGGGATCCATCGGTCTTGGCGGCGACGGAAACCTAGGAATGGTCACCGGCCCCAGCTCGAAATGGAACGTCGGAATCGCGGGAGATTTGACGATTGGAGATGGAGGCGCGAGCAACCAACTGGTGGTGTCCAATGGCGGCCAGGTGACAGCCGGCAGAGGTTTTGTGGGCCTGGCTGGCTCCCTTAACACCGCCACTGTGACCGGCGCCGGCACACTCTGGAGCAATCGCGGCGAGTTGACCGTCGGCGGATCCGGCAGCGCGAATCGGCTGAATGTCCAGTTCGGCGGGACGGTCTTCGGCGACAAAGTGTTCGTTGGCAAAGGTGATTCTTCTATTAACAACCGGGTGTTGGTGCAGAACGGCACGTTGCGCGTGACCAACGCGACGAGCACGGGCGTGCTGGACGTGCGTCGCGGGACGAACGTTCTCAACTCCGGGCTGGTAGATGTGGACAAGCTGGTGGTGACTAACGTGGGTACCAGCGTCCCCGTTACACATGTGAAAAGCGGCTCGATCACAATTCCGGATTTCGGTGCCGCCACCCCGTATCCCTCTACCCTCACGGCGGCAGGACTTGCCGGAAACATCACCGAAGTCACTGTCACCTTGTCGAATCTCTCACATGAGTTTTGCGTAGACTTGGACATACTGCTCGTCAGCCCCGGCGGTCAAAAGGTGATGCTCATGTCCGACGCGGGCGGCAATGCACCCATTGTCAACGGGGTGTTGACCTTCGACGATCACGCGGGCGCGTTGGTGTCCCCGACCAACACGCCGGTTTCCGGGACCTACCGGCCCACAGCTTATGGACCCGCGGAAACCATGGTCACTCCTGCCCCCGCAGGCCCGTATTCAACCACTCTCTCCTCGTTCAATGGCATCAATCCCAACGGGATTTGGTCACTCTACATTATGGATGACCAACTAGGCGGCGTTGGCACTATGAATGGCTGGAGCCTTCGAATTACCACCGACGGAGGTCCATTCAGTGATCCAGCCACGTTTGAACTCAACGGCGGGACGCTTATTACTCGCGGGGCCTTTATCAGCAACGCCCTGCCGTTCGTCGTGGGCGGCCCAGGCGGCGTGCCGGCGGTGTGGGAGACGCGCGCGGGCTTGAGTGACAATTTCGTCGTGCGCGAAATACTGGTGGGAAACGATTCCTCCTTCAATCAACTGGTCTGTTCCAGCGGCGTTGTTACCGCCGACACCAACGTCATCGTGGGGGCCTCTCCGGTTTCGTCGAACAACCTTCTCCACGTCACTGGCGGCACGTTGCGCGTGCTCACGCCAAACACCGTCCTTGATGTGCGCGGCGGCACCAACCGGATTGACGCCGGCCTGGTTGAGTTGCTCCATCTGGTGGTCACGAACACGCGCGGCCAGTTCGATATGTTTGGTGGCACGCTGCGCACGCCGGATACGACCATCTCCAACGGACGCGTCTGCATCATCGGCGGCGGCGCGAGTTTGGCCACGCTCCAGTTGCTCGGCGGCACGCACACGTTCGCGAACAACCTCACCGTCGCCACCAACGGCTCGCTCATCGGCACCGGCAACATTGATGGCACTGTAACGGTGTCGCCCGGCGGACGGCTCACGCCCGGCGCGCCCATCGGCAGCATTGACGTGATCGGCAGCGTCATCCTGCAAGGCACGGTGAACCTGCAAATTGACAAGAGTGGTGGCGTGCGGACCAGCGACGAAGTGATTGCCAATGGCGCGATCTTCTACAATGGCACACTCAACGTCACCGACATCGGGACGGATGTGTTGACGGCCGGGGATCGTTTCTTGCTGTTCGACGCCACGCCCTACCTGGGTGCGTTCGCCACGCTGAACCTGCCGCCGCTCGGCGCTGGGTTGGCCTGGGAGAACAACCTGTCAGTGGACGGTTCGATTGAAGTGGTGGTTGCGACGCAATCGCAGCCGAAGTTTTCAAGCGCGGTTCGCTCAGGCGCAAATCTCATCCTCTCCGGCACGAACGGCACGCCCAACGCGCCTTACGCCGTGTTGACCGCGACGAATGTAACCACGCCCGCGGCCAACTGGCAAAGCCTCGTGACGAACCAGTTCGGCGCGAGTGGCCAGTTCTCGTTCACGAACGGCATCAACGCAAACGAACCGCAGCGCTACTTCCGCCTTCGCTCACCCTGATAAAAACGCCACTCACCGCCATGAAACCGTAGCCATCCTTCTCCAACAACCAAATCCCTTGAGCACTCACACCCGCAAACACTTCAAGAACTGTAAGCTGTGAATCTGCGGATTCAATCCGTAGTCTTCGCCATGTCGGTTTGTATTGTTCAGTATGAAACAGGACACCGGTTGCCTGCTTTCATGCGAATCGAATGTGATCGCGACGGCATCTTTGAGCATCGTAAAGGTGTCGTAGATAGATTACTTCCGACCTGTGACCGGATGTTCACTTGGTTGAGACCAAGCCTTAACGAACACCGGCCCTCGACACTGTCAGCAAAAACGTTAGCAACGGTGTACGCATTTGCTGGTCCGGATAGTGGCGGTGTTGGCTTGATACATCTGCCAAAATGAGCATCTTTTCCCGGAAACGAGCTTAATAACGACCGATTCCGATCTCCGCCTCAAACTCCTTCAATACACCCTAAGCGCTCGCCAACCACACCGTTGACAACAAATAGCGCCTAATCGGAGAACTAAAAACTTTCCGCTTTTGGATCGCCCCGAATCATCGCGCGGAGTAAACGCTGGCACTTTAGGTTACTGTTCGACCCTCACTCATCGCACGTGCATGCGTACTCGGCGGGTTTGCAGCCGCCGCATGCCTGCGCTTCCTACCTGAGGGTACAGCCATCGCCGACAAGGACGAGCAGATGCCCGCGCTCGACATAATTCACTCCGAACGACATCGCTCCAGAAGCGCGAACCTCTAATTCGACCCGTGCTCCGAACCCCGGAGAACGCAACCCCCGTAAGCTAGGTGCTATCGGGGAAAAATTACCCTCCAATCATCCTTCATGCTCACTACCGTCCATCCTTCGGCGCGGGCTTCGTCCCACGCTTTGTCGAGAGTGCCGACGCGGGCTTTGCGATCGTAGGACCATTCGCGCGTGGGGTCATTGTGGTGAACAAGCAAGGCGAAGTGAGGATGGCTCCCAGCAGTGGTCCACTGGAGCATTTGGAGGTCGCCGTCAGAGTTGCCGAAAGCCATGATGGGTCGCCGTCCAATGTGGCTCTGAATGCCGACAGGTTTGGCTTCCTTGTCGTCAATGAATTCAATCTCGGGCAGACGAATGATGGCTGGCTTGCCATCACGCACCTCCAACCGCGTTTTGACTCGGCTGCCGATGACCTGCTCCGGCGGAATCCCATAGACGCGCTCTGCCCATGGCCGGATGAACTCAATACCCCCGCCGGACACGATGAACGTTTTGAATCCGTTCGCACGCAGAAATGCGAGGAGTTCGAGCATGGGCAGATAGACCATCTCGGTGTAAACCCGCCCGGTACTTGGGTGGCGCGCACTCGCCAGCCAGTCCTGAACAATTCGCGTGAATTCGTCACTGGTCATACCGGAGTGTGTAGCTGCAGTAAGTTCGAGCATGCCCTTGACGCCCGTAGTCCCCAGCGCTTGCAAATCGCCTCTGAGTGCAGAGGCGAACGGCTCTTGGCTTTTCCACTCAGGATGACGCGCGGAGAGAGCTTTCACCCTGTCTAACACGAAGAGAAACTGAAAATATACCGGCTGCTCAGCCCAGAGCGTGCCATCGTTATCAAACGTCGCGATGCGTTCCTCCGCCGGCACGAAGCCGGTCGAGCCTTCCTTCGTGACCTTTTCGACGAAAGTGAGGATGGCTTTTTTGGGGGCGGTATTGTTCCACGACGGTAGCGGCTCGTCAGCTGGGAGTAATGTAGCCAGGAGCATGAACACGAGGAAGATCGCGGGGCTAGTTTTGATCATGGCTTCAGCGATGGATCCTGGCAAGAGTCACGACTTCGGCGACGGCGCGTTAACGTCTTTCACGCAGCGGAAACCGACGTGGCTCATGCCTGTATCGGGCGGAAGGCCGCGGCGCGCGCTTGGGCGGTAGCCGGCGCAGTAGTCTTCGTGACACAGGAATGAGCCACCTTTGGTCACGCGCTCTGGCTGGTGAGGATTAACTGGAGAGAAGCTTTGCAACGGTCCTTTGGGGTCGCTGCACATCGGCTCCTTCGCCAACTCGACGTGCGTGTCCGGCCGATACCAATCGGCGCACCAATTCCAGACATTACCAGCCATGTCGTAGAGCCCATACCCGTTGGCCGGAAAACTCTTCACCGGCGCGGTGCCCTCGAAGCCGTCTTCCCTGGTGTTCTGGTAGGGAAATTTTCCTGTCCAGGTGTTGGCCATGAATTTTCCGCTGGGCTTAAACTCATCACCCCAAAAATAGCGTTTGCCCGTGTTACCTCCGTGCGCGGCGAATTCCCATTCTGCCTCAGTGGGCAATCGTTTGCCGGCCCATTTCGCGTAAGCGGTGGCATCGTCCCAGCAGACTTGGACGACGGGATGGATATCACGGCCGCTCAGGTCACTTTTCGGTCCTTCGGGATGTCGCCAATTCGCGCCCGGAGTCCATTGCCAAAAGTTCGCCATCTCGCGCAGATCCACCGGACCGTCCGAGGGGGTAAATACCATCGAGCCAGGCACGAGCGCGCTCTCCTCCGGCTTGGGCGTGCCCGGCGGGAGCTGCTTGCGGAGTTCCTCCCAGTCCGGCTTGCGCTCGGCGACGGTGACGTAGCCGCTTGCTTTGACGAACCGCTCGAACTGCGCGTTGGTCACCGGCGTTTCGTCCATCCAAAAACCAGTGACCTTCACACGATGCGGCGGTTGCTCGTTTCGCTTCGCGAATACGTCGTCGCTGCCCATCGTGAATTCGCCACCAGATATCCAGACCATGCTGGGTGGGGCGTTTGTGTCAGGCCTCGCTGGGGACGAGAGATTTGCGGCGAAAATCACTGCCAAAACGGCTTTGCAAGCGGTTTCCATCCCCCGATTCTTTCTTTTCTCGCGAAGCCGGCGACGACCGTCCCGAAGGGCGCAAGGCCCGCGGGTTTCATAACGGGCCCGTCACTTGCCGCTCGCGCCTTCGTTCAGTTTTTCTATGACTTGATCCACGCTAAAGCTGCCTGCTTTCTGACTCGGCGGGAATTCCTTAAACGTGGTCAAGAACTCGCCGACGACGGCCTGCGCCGGTACGCAGATAAACGCATGGTCGAACCACCAGTCGTAATACGTGTTCGATGTAATGTCCGCGCGTTCATACGGATCTGTCCTCAGATTGAAGAGCTTGGGAAAGCGCAGAGGCGTGAATGGTTCCTCCCAAATCCGCAGAGTCCCCGCGGCGCGTTGCTCTGAAAAAACAAACTTCCAGTTGTCATAGCGCAAGCCGACCAATTGGGCGTCATCGTTGAAGTAGTAGAATTCCTTGCGCGGACTTTCCTTCGTCTCACCGGTCAGCAGTGGCAGCAGATTGTAGCCATCGAGATGCACCTTGAAGGTCGTTTCACCAACCTTCATGCCCTTGCGGAGCTGTTCTTTCACATCAGGAACGCCAGCCGCCGCCAAGAGGGTGGGCAGCATGTCGAGGTGCGAGACGATGCCGTTTTCAACCGTTCCGGCTTTGATGTGGCCCGGCCATCTGATCGCGCAGGGCACGCGATAAGCGCCTTCCCAGTTCGAGTTCTTCTCACTACGGAATGGTGTCATAGCCCCATCCGGCCAGGTATTCATGTGCGGGCCGTTATCCGTCGAATACATGACGATGGTGTTATCCGCGATGCCGAGATCATCGATCGCTTTGAGCACCGTGCCCACGTTCTTGTCGTGATCGATCATCGTGTCGTGATACGGGCTCTGCCAGCGGCCCGCCTGTCCTAAGCTTTCGGGTTTGGTGTGGGTGCGCAGGTGCATGTGAGTGAAATTGACCCAGAGGAACACGGCTTTCCCCGCCGCGTGCTGGCGCTTCAGGAAATCTACCGAACGCTCGGCAAACTCATCATCGCAAGTCTCCATCCGCTTCTTGGTCAAAGGACCAGCGTCCTTGATGGTCTGCTTGCCAATCCTGCCGAAGCGAGGATCTACCGTCGCATCGTCCACGTCAGTCGCTTTGCAGTCCAGCACGTTACGTGGTCCGAACTTGGCGAGGAAGCCCGGGAAGTCCGCCGGCTTCGGATAATCCGGCAGTTCCGGCTCCTCGGAGGCATTTAAGTGATAGAGCGCTCCGTAGAATTCGTCGAACCCATGCACCGTCGGCAGGTGCTCATTCCGATCGCCGAGGTGGTTCTTCCCGAACTGGGCTGTGGCATACCCTTGGGCCTTAAGCAACTGCGCGATTGTGATGTCGCGGGCCTGAAGACCTTGCGCCGCGCCGGGCATTCCTACCTTGGTGTTGCCCGTGCGCAGGCCGCACTGCCCGGTGATAAACGACGCCCGCCCCGCTGTACAGCTTTGCTCCGCGTAATAGTCGGTAAAGATTACGCCTTCCTTAGCGATGCGGTCGATGTTCGGTGTCCTGAAGCCCATCAGTCCCATCGAGTAAGCGCTGATGTCCGACTGGCCAATGTCGTCGCCCCAAATGATGACGATGTTGGGTGTTTTGGCCTGCGCGAACGCGACTTCAGTGTAGACGGAGAGCAGCAGTGTCGCAGCGATTAACACTCGCGGTAGACGGTTCATTTGCTTCATTGCGTTCGTTGTTTGGGCTGAACCGGGCCGTGCCGTAGGTTCAGTGGATGAAGAATGGTGAAAGGACCGCTAAAAACCGACTATCCACTTTCCGAAAAAATGACTCGATTTCTTTTCAGCGCTTTTTATCTTCTACATCGGCACTCATGACCCCGGGAGTCCTTTACCGCCGACTTGAGTTTCGCGACGTTGAGGCCGAACAGTTCAAGGAAATCCTCGATCGTGCGACTCTCGAACACACTATCCTTGCCGGGCAGCACGGCAGCGCCGAGATCGAACAACTTCACGGCCCGGCTTTTTCCTTAGACCTTGGCCGCTATGCCTTCCCCGTCGTCGCGCGCGGACAGTTTGCGCCGGGGAGCATTTGCATCGGTATCGCGCAAGGCGAGCGTGTCCCAACTTGGATCAATGGCTCTTCGACCGGTCGCGGCGACCTCCAGCTCTATTACGAAGGGGCGGAAATCTTCTACCGCGCCGGTCCATCTGCCCATTGGGCAGGATTGACGGTGACGCGTGAAAGGCTGCAAGCCGAGGCGCGGAAACGGCTAGGCCGGGAACTTCCGCTCTCAAGTCCGGGTGTCATGGAGCATGTACACATCGATCCTAAAGCTTTCGATCGCCTGATGCGATTGATCGGCTCTCTCCGGCCCAGGCCATTCGGCATTTCCCCTTCCTGTGATGCAGAGACGTACAGTGAACTAGTCCTCAGCGCGTATGTGGAAGCAATCGCTACCGCTAATCCGTCGTCGGCCAACGCTATTCAGCGACGTGTTGCGCATCGGTACGAGGTCGTACGGCGTGCGGATGCTGCTATGCGTGGCCTAATCGGCACCGCCTATTCGAGCCCGCAGTTCTGCAAAGGCCTCGGCATGTCTGAGCGCAGTCTAGAGCTGTATTTTCGCGAGGCTCTTGGGGTTAGCCCCAAGGCTTGGTTCCAATGTCTTTGCCTGCACCATGCGCGCATGATGTTGCGGAGGAATGGGGCGGGGAGACGCCGCGTCACGGAAGTGGCGCTCGCCTGTGGCTTTGAGCATTTCGGGCGTTTCTCCGAGGGCTATCGAGAGCTGTTTGGCGAGAGGCCATCTGAGACCATTCTATCTTCCGAGTTCGCGGCGGAGGCTGTCCCGAAACCCCGCCAATTAGAATACAAACAACAGAAATCATCGAGGATGCGATGAGCTGTGGACTTGGTCGGCTACTCTTACGCCTTTCATGAAGTTCTCGTGAACCGGGCGACGACAAGCGCGGGTGTCGCCTGGTCGCTGGGATACCAGGACGGCAACAACAGGCCGGCACGCCTCCAAGCGCGCCTAGCGGACGAGATCGTCAAAGCGGTGAAGGTGCCGGTATCGGTTGATTTTGAGTCCGGCTATTCGGACAAGCCTGCGGTTGTCGCGGAAATCTGAAGCCGCTCGCGGACATTGGCGTCTCGGGAATCAATATCGAGGACGGACCTGACGCGCCGGCTATTCTCGCAAAGAAAATTGAGGCGATCAAGACATTGGCCTCATCGCTGGGGATTGGCATCTTCGTCAATGTGCGAACCGATGTTTACCTGCAGGACCTGGCGGCTGACGAAAAGAAGGTGCAAGAGACTTTGGACCGCGCGGGGCTTTATCAGTTGGCAGCGGAGCAATCGAGTCAACTTTGTCGGCAAGCCCAATGCCGCTTCAAGTGGCCGGGCCAATACTGGAGCCAGCGCGGCGATGAATCCCTGCTGTGCCTGGAAACTTTCTGGCGAAACGGACGCTGGCATCTCCTCTTTCCTCACAATCGCCAATTCAACCTCTCTAAAAACTGAGATGCGCACTGGCAGGAGTGCGAGAACAACTTCATATTGAAACGCACTCCGATTTCGGCTTGAATAGGCCGACCGAAGCCATCATGAAAATTTACAGTCTAGCAGGCTATTCGATTATTGTTTTCTACTTGCTGGGTTGTGCGTATTTCGCGCCAGCTTATTGGGGACCCTGGGCTGGAACGTTGATCGGCGGAGCTTATTTGATCCTTTGCTGGTTTCTTGGCGGGTTGTGTCTGGCCGACATTCTTCATCTGGGTATCGCTCATCGTTCACTGGACTATAAGGAGTGGTTCATCAAAGCCGTCACGGTCGTGAATAGCGTCTTCGGGATCTATGTAGGTCCGATCGCCTGGGTGAATCGCCATCGATTGCATCATCAGCATGCTGACCATCCCGGGGATCCCAACAAACTTTCAGGCGACGGTTTTTGGCGAACCGCTTATCTCTGCCTCATGCCGTATCAATGCACTGAGAATCTGGCCAACGACAGGATTTTGCAGTCTCGGACCTTTCGGGTGGTAGAAAACCCATTTTTTGCCTTCCTTGCACAAGCCTTTAGTTTTTATCTCTTATGGAAGCTGGCAGGAAATCTGAAGTTTGCTTTTGTCATGTGGGTTGGAGTGCGAATCTTTGCGCTGTGGGTAAATATGATTCAAAACTATTGGACCCATACTCGAAACTTCGGATACCGGCGCTATCACGATGACGACAACGCCATGAACGTAGGCGAGTTCCTGCCGGTAACGGCGACCTTTAGCGCCTGTTTGCAAAATAACCACCACCACTATCCAGCTCTCTTGCGGCTCAGTCACGAGAAATCCGAATACGACTTCGGATTCTTAACTGTCAAAGTTATGAAATCTCTTGGTTTGGTGAAGGCATCGAGCACAGGTGCACTGGTACCGAAGGACGTTCCACTGGAGACGCTGGATTTTTAGGGCGTTCTCTTTCTTCCTCTAAATGCTTCAATCGTTTGCGCCCAAAAACCAGGCGCAAGTTTCTCGCCGCTTAGACCGTACTGTTCCGGCCATTCATCCGGGTAGTAGTACGTTCCAAAAATTCTATCAATCCACGGAAAATGGATGGCAAAGTTCTTATCGATAGCTTCTTTTTGTGAGGTGTGATGCCAATGATGATATCTGGGCATCACCAGAAACTTTTCGAGCCATTTCGCATTGGGACCGAAATTGCAATGCGTCCAGGTAGCGTGAAGGGTGACAAAAATCAGATATGCCAGAATGATCGATTGCGAAAACCCAAGCATGAGAGGAACCAGGATAAATCCCCGGACAAGTGTGTCGTCCACAAAGTGAGAGCGTGAGCCCGCGATCCAATCCAGCGCCTTCGAAGAATGGTGAATGGCATGAAAACGCCAGAGGAACGGCACTTTGTGCAAGGCCAAATGAATGAAATACTCAGCAACATCGGCAACCACAACGGCCAGAAAGAACTGCAAAAGCCAGGGTATTCGAGCGATAAGGTGCTGAAGAGCCGGAACAGCCAGGTATTTGGTGCCCTGCGTAGCGGGCAATAGAACCAGGAAAGACAAGACTTGTATCGGGAGATGGGTGGACATGAAATAAACCACATCCAAGGTCCACTCGTTCCTGAAGGTTCCTTGTTTTGGATACTGCGGCCAGAGTCTTTCCAGAGGCACATAGATGAGTGCCATCAAAAACATATCAAGCAAAAACCAGTCCAGGCCGATTGCAGGTCCATCCCGAAGGTTCTCGTTAATCTGTACACTGGATCCTCCCCAGGCGGTCGCCGCGATGGCTAACAGCGTGCCGGTCAATGCCAAAATCTTTTTCTTGCGCAGGATCGAAGCGATGACTCCGAATAAAATCGCCCCCACGATGAGGCCCTGAATCAAAAGGCGCATGGTGTGCATTGGATAGTGCGGGCGCAGCTCAGGAGAGGTTAGCAACTGAGGAAAATGCAGGCACAAAACGCCTCCGAACGAAAGAAATCCAAAAAAGGCCGACAATATCCCACTCCACCAACCCGTTCCAAAGCCAGTAGACTCGGCATCACCAAAAAATTCATTAATTTTTTGCTCGAGCACGATGAAGCTAATCTATGTGCCTCGACTCATGGGAGTCAGAAGAAAGATACCGACATGTACGAGGAACAGAGATAACGGGGAATTTCAGTTTTTCTCTGTTCCCTGATACGGTCTCCAAAGTTATTCATCCGACGGCGAGGAGATCCTCCCAAGCCTCCCCGCAGCCGGCGGTGAATAACTTTGCCGCAACGAAGATGAAATTCGGGGAAAAAGTTTTGCGTTCGA